>Ga0209391_10001889_pt1 | contig 10950 bp, 9 predicted proteins | sample PPLLak3March2015_FD_187246 | JGI IMG/M metagenome (GOLD analysis project Ga0209391, IMG submission 187246) | Freshwater sediment microbial communities from Prairie Pothole Lake near Jamestown, North Dakota, USA - PPLs Lake P7 Core (1) Depth... | ecosystem: Environmental > Aquatic > Freshwater >... | reverse complement strand
GTTCGAGCGCTACTGGTATCCCGGGCGGCTGAAGGGCACGGTGAAGGTCAGCGGCCAGACGCGGCCGTCGCGCGACCTGCGCGAGGTGGTGCAGCAGCTGCAGCAGTCGCTGGACGGTGCCGGCGCACAGCCGCCGCGCCCCGGCGGCCCGGCGCCCGACGCCGCGCTCGATGACCGTGGCGGCCACGACGACGACGCCAGCCTGCCGCGCGCCCAGGGCGGCGCCAGCCGCACCGAGGCGCTGCACGATCGCAGCCTGTCGATGTGGCTGCCGCAGGACCTGGCGCAGCTCGAAACCCTGGCCGAGCGCATTGCCGCGCGGCTGCGCCGGCGCCTGACTCGCCGCTGGCACGACGACGCCCACGGCCGCCGCCTGGACCTGCGCCGCACGCTGCGCGCCAGCCTGCGCACCGGCGGCGTGCCGGTGCAGCCGGCCTGGCGCAGGCCGCGGCGCGAACGGCCCCGGCTCTTCATCCTGGTCGACGTCAGCCGCTCGATGGAAACGCATGCGCAGCTGTTCCTGCGCATCGCGCGCGCCTTCGTGCAGGCGGCCGGCGCGCGCGTCTTCGTCTTCCACACGCGGCTGGCCGAGGTGACGCCGCTGCTGCAGCGCGACTCGGCCGCGGTGCAGGAGAAGGTCAACGCGGTGACCGCCGGCTTCGGCGGCGGCACGCGCATCGCCACCAGCCTGGCCGATTTCGCGGGCGTGCATGCGCGCGCGCAACTCGGCCGCGGCGCGCGCGTGTGGGTGCTGTCCGACGGCTTCGACGCCGACGAGCCGCACCGCCTGGCCGAGCAGCTGCTGCGCCTGCGCGGCCGCGGCGGCCGCATCACCTGGTTCCACCCCAACCCGGCCAGGCCGGCTTCGGCGGCGATGCAGGCCTGCGACGGCCTGATCGAGCGCTTCGTGCCCTTGCATCGCCTGCGCGACCTGGCGCTGGCCGTGCCCCTGCTCCACTGAAGGAGAAAGCTCCGTGAACACCCATTCGCTCGACGTGCTGGCCGCCGCCCAGCGCCTGCAGCAACAGGACGAAGCCTGCGCACTGGTCACCGTGCTGCGCGTGCAGGCGCCCGCCTCGGCGCGGCCAGGCGACAAGGCGGTGGTCACCGCCGACGGCATCGCCGCCGGCTGGATCGGCGGCGGCTGCGCGCAGCCGGCGGTAGTCAAGACCGTGCGCCAGGCGCTGGCCGACGGCCGCGCGCGGCTGATCCGCATCGCCCCGGCCGAGGAAGGCGAGATGCGCGAACTGGACGACGTGCTCGAGTTCGGCATGGCCTGCCAGAGCGGCGGCACGCTCGAGCTCTTCGTCGACCCGTTGCTGCCGCGCACGCGCCTGGTGATCGTCGGCGATTCGCCGGTGGCGGTGTCGCTGGCCGGGCTGGCGCCGCGCGTCGGCCTGCAGGTCAGCGTGGTGGCGCCGGGCGCCGACGCCGCCCGCTTCCCCGACGCTGCGCAGCTCGTGGCCAGCGACGACGAGGCCGAGCTCGCGCCGTGCATCGCCCCCGGCGCCTTCGTCGTCGTCGCCACGCAGGGCCGGCGCGACCTGCAGGGCCTGCGCGCCGCGCTGGCGCTGCGCGCGCGCCAGGTCAGCTTCGTGGCCAGCGAACGCAAGGCCCAGGTGCTGCGCGCCGCGCTGGTCGAGGCCGGGCAGGACGCCGCGGCCGTGGCCGCCATCGTCGCGCCGGCCGGCCAGGCGATCGGCGCGCAGACGCCGGAAGAGATCGCGCTGTCGGTGCTGGCGGCGGTGATCGCTGCGCGGCGCGGCCAGACGGCCCCGGTCAAGGCCGCCGCCGCCGCGGCCCGGCCCAAGCCACTGATCAAGCCGCTGCCGCTGCCCGAACTGCCGCCGACGGCCGGCTCCTGCTGCGGCGGTGGCGCGACGACGCCCGCCACGCTGCCCGAACCCGCGGCCGTGGTGAAGGGCAGCTGCTGCGGAGGCACCTGAGATGGGCTGCATCCTCAAGGGCGGCGGCGGCCTGTACAGCCGGCTGGCGGTGGGCGCGGTGCTGCTCGCCGCCGGCTCCGGCTCGCGCATGGGCGGGCGCCCCAAGGCGCTGCTGGAACTCGGCGGCGTGCCGCTGATCCGCCGACAGCTGATCGCCCTGTCGGGCGCCGGCGTCGACGAGGTGGTGGTCGTGCTCGGCCACCACGCCGAGCTGATCGAACCCGTGGTGCAGGCCTTCCCGGTGACGGTGGTGCGCAACCCGCATCCCGACGACGGCCAGGTGTCGTCGCAACGCCTGGGCCTGCAGGCGCTGACGGGCAAGCTCGACGCGGTGATGGTGGCGCTGGCCGACCAGCCGCTGATCAACGCGCAGGACCTCACGGCACTGATCGGCGCCTACAAGAAGCGCCCGGCCGGCACGACCGTCGTCTTCCCACAGGTGAACGGCGAGCCGGGCAACCCGGTCATCTTCGGCGCCGAGGTGCGCGAGCGGATCCTCGCCGGCGATGCCCGCATCGGCTGCCGCCAGTGGCGCCAGGCCCACCCCGAGGCGGTGCACGCCTTCGTCAGCGACAACCGGCGCTACCGCGTCGATGTCGACACCGAGGAGGACATCGCCCGCTTCGAGCGCGAGACCGGCCACGCGCTGCGCTGGCCGGCGGCGCCGGCGACGGCCTGAGCCCATGCTGGCGCCGGGCCTGCACGCGCTGTGGCCGACGCCGATCGGCGTGCACCGGCTGCCCGGCGCGGAGTACCTGAACCCGCTGCTGGTGCGCGTCTTCGGTGCGCTGCGCGCGCAGCAGCAGGGCGGCGACGCCCGGCCCTTCTTCGCCAGCGGCGACGACCTGCTGCAGCGCATCCGCCTGCCCGAGTGGCAGGTTTTCGTGCGCTTCGTCGTCGAAGCGCTGCGCGACACCGTCACGCAGGCCAACCGGGCGGCCTGGCCGGCCGAGGGCGCGGCCCAGGGGCTGCCGCTGCGGCTGGCCATCGACGGCATGTGGTTCCAGGTGAGCAACCGCGGCGCCTTCCACGACGTGCACACGCATGGCAACTGCTCTTGGTCGGCGGTGTACTGCGTGCAGGTCGATCCCGAGCCGCGGCGCGTGCAGCATCCGACCTACGGCGCCGCCAATGGCGTGACGCGCCTCTACGGGCCGCCCTTCGCGCAGCTGGGCGGCGCCCATGTCGACCTGGGCAATGCCTACCTGCAGCCGCCGCACGTGGACGTGGCGCCGCTGCCGGGGCAGCTGGTGCTGTTCCCCGCCTGGCTGGCGCACCAGGCACTGCCCTACGACGGCGAGCTCGACCGCGTGATCGTCTCCTTCAACGCCAGCGTGCATGCGGCGCAGGGCGCCGACCGGCTGCACGGCTTCGCTGCCACCTGACGATGCACCGCCTCGTCCTGCCGCCCCTGCTGCGTCTGGCCCTGGCGCGCACCTTGGCCTGGGCGCTGCTGTTCGGCGGCTGGCTGGTGCTGGGCGAGGCCGGCCAGCAGCAGCTGCCGCTGTGGGCGGGCGGCCTGGCGCCGCTGGCGCTCTGGCTGGCCGGCATGGGCGCGCTGTGGGCGCTGCTGCAGGGCCGGCGCATGTCGATGGGCCGCTTGCGCGCCTTGCTGCTGGCGGCCGGCGCCTTGCTCGCCGGCGTCGGGCTCTTGGCCGGGCGGGCGGCGCCCGTGCTGCTGGCGGCGCTGTCATGGTCGCTGCTGCTCGTGGCGGCCTCGCTGGCGGTGCAGGCGCTGCGCAGGGCGACACCGTCGCGCCCGCCGGCGCCGCTGGTGCCGGCCACGGCCGGCGCGCTGCTGGCCTGGAGCGTGGTGTCGCTGGCGGGTGCGACGGCCTGGCCGGGCACGGCCATCGCCACGGCCGCGCTGGCGCTGGCCCTGCTCGTGCCGCGCGGCGCGGCGCCGGTGCCCGCCTGTCGCGGCGGCCTGTTCGACTGCTCGCTGCCCTGGCCGGACCCGGCGCGGTGGCGGCGCGTGGCCGACTGGCCGCAGCAGGCGGCCGTGCTGGCCATGCTGCCGATGATGGCCACGCTGCCGGCGATGGCCGGCTGGTGCCGCAGCGACTGGGGCCTGTCGCCCGCCAGCAGCACGCTGTGGCACCTGGCGGCGATGCTGCTGCCGGCGCTGCTGCTGCGCCGCTGGCTGGCGCGGGCCGGCGAGCAGGCCCGCGGCATCGCGGTAAGCGTGCCGATGGTCGCCAGCGGCGTCGCGCTGTGGGCCTATCCGGGCCTGGGCGGCCTGATGCTGGTGGCGCTGCTGCAGGCGGTGGCCTGGAGCCTGGCGTGGGCCGGGCCGATGCTTCGGCCCCCGCGCACGACGCCGGCCGACCATCGTCCGTCGCACTTCGGCAGCGCCGCGCGCGCGCTGGCGCCGGCAGGGCTGGTGCTGGCCCTGGGCAGCTTCACCGCCGACCTCGGCCCCGATGCGCTGCGCGCCGCGCAGGCCCTGCTCGCCGCTCTCGCCCTGGCCGGTGCGGCCGCCGGCATCGTCACCCGGCCGTCGGCCAGGCCGCCCATGGAGAAACAAGCATGAACAGCATTGACGTCGACGTCCTGCGCACCGCCATCGACTGGCTGGACCGCGGCCACCGCGTGACCCTGGGCACCGTAGTGCGCACCTGGGGCTCGGCACCGCGTCCGCCGGGCTCGCTGATGATCATCCGCGACGACGGCCAGGTGGCCGGGTCGGTTTCGGGCGGCTGCATCGAGGACGACCTGATCGGCCGCGTCGCCCGCTGCGAACTGGCCAGCCGCCTGCCGCAGGTGACGACCTACGGCGCCACGGCGGAGGAGTCGCGCCGCTTCGGCCTGCCCTGCGGCGGCAGCGTGCAGGTGGTGCTGGAGCCGCTGTCGGCGCGGTCGCAGCTGCGCGAGCTGCTGGCCGGGATCGAGTCGCACCATCTGGTGTCGCGCCGCATGGACCTGGCCACCGGGGTGGTGCAGCTGGTACCGGCCGACAGCGGCGCCACGCTGGCCTTCGACGGCGGCACGCTGACCACCGTGCACGGCCCTCGCCTGCGGCTGCTGATCATCGGCGGCGGCCAGCTGTCGCGTTACCTGGCCGCCATGGCGGTGATGCTGGACTACCGCGTGACGATCTGCGAGCCGCGCGAGGAATACCACGAGGGCTGGCAGGCGATGGAGGGCGTCACGCTGTCGCGCACCATGCCCGACGACCTGGTGCTGGCCATGCACCTAGATGCGAACAGCGCCGTGGTGGCGGTCACGCACGACCCCAAGCTCGACGACCTGGCGCTGATGGAAGCCTTGCGCACGCCGGCGTTCTACGTCGGCGCCCTGGGCTCGCGCCGCAACAACGAGGTGCGCCGCGAACGGCTGCTGCAGTTCGACCTGGTGCCCGACGAAGTGGTGCGCCTTCGCGGGCCGGTGGGCCTGAACCTCGGCGCACTGACGCCGCCCGAGATCGCAATGGCCATCGTCGCCGAGATGACGGCGGTGCGCCGCGGCGTGAACCTGGACCGGCCGCTGGCCGACTGGAGCGGCTCGACCACCGTGTGCACGGTCGGCGAGGTCGTTGCTGCGGGCGGCTGACAGACGAGAGAGCCGCTGGAAGGCGCGGTTCTTGCGGGCCGCGTGGAGCCGACAGCCTACCCGTGCCGTCGCGCCGCACCCGTCCTGAACGCACCGGCCAACAACCTGAAGCGGGCTCGATCGGTGGCGGACGGCGTACTGCTCATCGAAGCAGGTGTTGGGCACTCGCGCCCTGCGAGATGGATGTGCCCATCTGTCGATGGCGCAGTGCTGACGGTCACTCGGCCAGTGCGAAGCTCTGTTGCCGGCCGCTTCCTATCGCTTGCGACAGGCAGCTTGGGGGACGCCAATGCATATCGCGGTCATCCTGCATGCGCCGAGGCAGCCTGCATCGACGCGGGGCCGCGGTCGGATCCCTTGCGCTCCTGCGGCTCGCATGTCAGTCCAGCGCGAGCTTCTGCGCAAGCACCACCTTCCGGTACACATCGAACTCGTCGCGGATCTGGCGCGCGAAATCCGACGGGCTGCCGGCCACGATCTGCGATCCGGTGTCCTCGATGCGCTTGCGAAGCGACGGGTCTTCCAGAGCCTTGCGCACTGCCGCGTTGAGCTGATCGACAACAGCCGGTGGCAGGCCCTTCGGACCGACGATGCCGTAGAAGGCCATGCGGTTGACTGGCGCCAAGCCGAGCTCCTTGAAGGTCGGCACGTTCGGCAACGCTGCCAGGCGCTTCGGCGCTGCGATTACGATCGGCACCAATCGGCCGGTCTGGATGAATGGCAGCGCCGAAGGCAGGTTGTCGAAGACGATCGGCACTTGGCCGGCCACCGTGTCGTTCAGCGCCGGACCGGCGCCGCGGTACGGGATGTGCGTCAGGTGCAGCCCGGCGAGGCTCTTGAACAGCTCGGTCTGCAGGTGGCCGATGCCGCCGGTGCCGGAGCTCGCGTAGCTGTACCTGCCCGGGTTTTTCTTGAGTACCTCGACGAACGCCGCATAGTCCTTGGCCGGAAACGACGGGTTCACCGCCAGCACGTTCGGCGTCGCCGCGACATTGATCACTGGAGTCAAGTCGGCCAGCGGGTCGTAGCCGATCTTCGGGTTGATTGCCGGGTTCGCGGCCATCGTCGACACCGTGGCCATGCCGAGCACGTATCCATCGGCGCTTGCACGCACCACCTCGGTCGCACCGATTGCACCGCCGCCACCGCCGCGGTTCTCGACGACGATCGTCTGGCCAAGCTGCGGCCCGAGCTTCTCGGCCACCAGCCGGGCGATGATGTCTGTGGTGCCTCCGGCTGCGAAGGGCACGACCAGCTTGACCGGTTTCACCGGCCAGGCCTGCGCCGCTACGGGCTGGGCAACGGCGAAGGGCATGGCGATCAGGGCGGCGGTTTGCAGCAGGTGGCGGCGCTTCATCGGGCATCCCCTGGACTACGAGTCCGTGGTTGAGGGATGCCGTTCAGTCTGCGCATGCAGGGCCGATGCGTCGTCCGCGAGATTGCGCCACCGGTCTGCGTAGAACTACGCGCCGCGGCATAGCTTCGGGTCAGCTGCTGCCGTCTCCGCCGAGGCCAGCGTCGCGCACGAAGTTGGCGAGCTCCACCGCGTTGGCCACGCCGAGCTTGTCGAAAGCGCGCGCCCGGTTCGTCTCCACGGTACGCACGTCGATCGGCAGCTGTTGCGCGATCACCTTGTTCGCCAGCCCCTGCGCCACGAGCCGGGCTACATCGCGTTCGCGCGGCGTCAGCGTGGCCCACAGGCCGCGCTTCGTGTCACGCTCGCTGGCCCGGGCGGCGTCGGCCCTGGCCCTGGCGAGCATCACTTCGATCTTGTCGATCAGCTCGTCGTCGGCACAGGGTTTCTGCAGCCAGTCATGGGCACCGTCGCGCATGGCCTGCACCGCGCTCGGCAGGTCACCGTGGCCCGACAGGAACAGCACCGCCAGCGGGCTGCCGCTTTCGCGCAGCGCCTGCAGCACCTGCAGCCCGCTGATGCCCTGCATGCGCAGGTCCAGCACGACGCAGCCGTGCAGCGACAGGTCGGCCTCGGCCAAAAACTGCTCGCCCGACGCGAACGGCATCACGCCATAGCCGCGCGAGGCCAGCAAGGCGGCGAGCGAGCGGCGCACCGCTTCGTCATCGTCGACAACGTGGATGGTGCGAAGACTGTTCGAGCTCATTTTTCGATCGGCAGTTGCACGCTGAAGCTGGCGCCACCGCCGTCGCGCGCTGCGTGGCTGATGCGGCCGCCGTGGCTTTCGACGATGGTGCGGCAGATGCTCAAGCCCAGCCCCAGGCCCTGCGGCCGCGTGGTGTTGAATGCTTCGAACAGCCGCTCGGCCGCGGCGGCGGTCACGCCAGGGCCACTGTCGGTGACGCTCAACTTCACGCAGCCGTCGTCGCGCATGGCTGCGACTTCGATCTGCCGCTGTGCTGGCGCCACCGCATCCAGCGCCTGCATCGCGTTGAGCAGCAGGTTCACCAGCACCTGTTCCAGCAGGATGCGGTCGCCGGCCAGCGGCGGCACGCTGTCGTCGAGCGCCGTGGTAACAGTGACCTGATGCCGCCGCAGCTCGGGCCCGACCAGCGCGAGCACGTTGCGCACCACCTCGTTCAGCGCCACCGGCGCGAAGACGGTGCTGCGCCGGCGCGCCATCTCGCGCACGCGGTCGATGATCTCGCGCGCGCGCTGCGCCTGCGTGCGCAGACCGTCCAGGCAGTCGGCCAGTGCGTCGGCCTTGCCCTGCGCCGAGAACGCACGGGCTGCGCCGGCAAAGCTGCTCATCGCCATCAACGGCTGGTTCAGCTCGTGCGCCAGCGTCGAGGCCATCTCGCCCACGCTCGCCAGCCGCGCCGCGTGCTGCAGCTGTTCGTTCTGCTGCCGCTGCCGTTCCTCGGCCCGCTTGGCGGCCGTGATGTCGACCACCGAGCTCATCCAGCCGGTGTGCCGGCCCTGGCCGTCGATCAGCGGCGCGGTGTAGACCATCGCATGCACGTCGTATCCGTCGCGGTGGCGGAAGCGGTGCTCGGTGCCGGTGCGCGGCGCGCGGCCGCTGATCGCCGCGTTGTGCAGCTCCCACTGGCGTTCGATCTCGTCCGGGTGCCAGAAGCTGTACGGCGGCATGGCGCCGACCACCTCGTCCTCTCGCAGGCCCAGCATGTCGCAGAACGCGCGGTTGGCATAGATGATGCGCCCCTCGAGGTCGCGTGCACGCATGCCGACGATCAGCGAATCCTCCATCGCCTGGCGGAAGGCATGCGCCTCCTGCAGTTCGCCGGTGCGCTGCGCCACTCGCCGCTCCAGCTCGGCACCGGTCTGGCGCAGCTCGCGCAGCCGCCGCTCGCGCAGCCGCCAGTACAGCGTGGCCATCAGCAGTGCCGCCAGCGCCAGCGCCGCCAGCGCCCACGCCGTGCGCCGTGCAAAAGCGATCGGCGCGGTGTCGGACATCACGGTCAGCGTCCAGCCCAGTTCGGGCATCACCTCGTCCAGCGCCAGCCATTCGCGCGCGCGCCCGTCGAGCGTCGCGCGCAGGCGGTAGGCCGGGTCACCGGCGCTGCGCTGCACCTGCCAGTTGACCGGCTTGACGCTCCCGCACGGCCCGTACACCTGATGCACACACAGCCAGCGCTCATCGTCGGCGCTCAAGGGTCGCGTCGCGCGGTAGTTCCATGCCGGCACCGAGCCGATGACGACGATGCCGCGCTCGTCGGTGACGACGATCGGGTCGCGCGCCTGCGCCCAGGCGGTGGTGATCGCCTTCAGGCTCAGCTTGACCGCGACCACGCCGATAACGCGTCCGTCGTGCCGCACCGGGGTCGAGATGAACAGGCCCGGTACGCCGGTGGTCTGGCCGACGCCGTAGAAGAGGCCACTGCGACCCGCTCGCGCGTCGATGAAGTACGGCCGGTTGGCGTACACATGGCCGACGAAACTCTGCGCGCCGTTCCAGTTGCTGGCCGCCAGCGTCAGCCCGTCAGCATCCATCAGGTACAGCGCGTCGGCGTCGGCACGCCGGTTCACGCCTTCGAGGAGGCGGTTGGCGCGCTCGATGCGTGCCGGGTCCTGCGGGTTCAGCAGCAGCGCCGGCACATCGGGGTGCTGGGCCACGGTGGCCGGCAGGTAGCTGTAGCGCGCGGTGGCGCCGCGCAGGCCTACCGCATGCACCTCGATCGAGCGCTGCATCGCATCGGTGAGTGCCGCCGTCTCGCGCCGCGCCGCGCCCTGGCCGGCGGCCCACACCAGCGCCAGGCCGGCGCAGATGCCCAGCGCCCAGATGGCAAGCCGCGGCCGGCGGCGGACTGCCGCGGCCAGCGGCGCCGCGGCTGTGGCCGGGCTGGCGAGACTGGCGCTATCGGCGGCTGACATTAGCCGATTGTCGCGGGGCTCAGCGTGCCTTTGCACGTGCTGCGGCGTTGCTACCGGCGGCGGCCGTCGACTCGGCCACGGCGACACCGAAGAGCGGCAGGCCGTGGCTCGCGCGAACGTCGCGGATCTCCTTCCAGGCCGGCTGGTAGCGCCCCTCCTGCAGTTCGTCGAGGTGGGTCACCAGGCAGCGCTGCAGCGCCGCAACGCGCTTCCACGCCGTGCCGCCGGCCTTGAACGGGCGCGTCACGAGCACGTTCGGCGCCGTCAGGAAGCGCAGGTTGTAGGCCTGCAGGTTCGGGTAGCTGCGCGTGGCCACGGCGAAGGGTGTATTCGCCAGAAGGTCGAAGTCGGCCAGCATCAGCCCGCTGCCGGCGCGGTGCTGCGCCACGGCCGGCAGTGGCCAGCCGCCGAGCGTGAACACCGCCTGCGCCTGGCCCGCCCGCAGTGCGCGCAACGCGTCGGCATCGTTGTCGGCCGCGAGCAGCTGCAGTCCGAGTTGGTACTGCGCGTCGATCGAGCGTGCCATCAGCTGCGCCGATCCAACCGCCACCACCGTGCGGCCGCGCAGCTGCGCGACCTTGTCGAATCGGATCGCCGAGCCCGCCAGGGCCGTCTTGCCGAGCAGCGGCAGCGTCATGGTGGCGACCTTCGAGCCTTCGGCCAGCACCAGCACATGCAGCAGGTTGCCGTGCAGCGGCATCACCGCCTGCAGCGACTGCAACGCCTCGTCGCCGCCGGCCATCATCTCCTTCAGCGTATCCAGCTGCACGATGCCGAGTTCGGCCTCGTTGGCGGCGATCAGCGACAGGTTCTGCAGGCCGCCCGTGCTCGTCACCGGGCAGACCCGCACGGCACTGCCGCAAGCGGCCTGCATGTCGCGGATCATCAACTCGTAGACCTTGCCGGCCGGGCCGCCGGCGATGCGCAGGTCGCAGTCCGCGGGCGTGCCCTGGGCGCGGGCCGGCGCGGCGGCAGCAAGGCCGATGGCGGCGCACACGATCAGGCGGCGGCCGAAACAAAGCAGGGAGACGTTCATTGGGGTGCTCCTTTGGGTGTCAACGGTGAAAGACGGGCGCCGCTCGCGGCGCCGGTGGGTTGCCGCCCAATCCGGGCGCCTCGGCCTTGATGCACGAGACCACCACGACT
>Ga0209391_10001888_pt1 | contig 10951 bp, 6 predicted proteins | sample PPLLak3March2015_FD_187246 | JGI IMG/M metagenome (GOLD analysis project Ga0209391, IMG submission 187246) | Freshwater sediment microbial communities from Prairie Pothole Lake near Jamestown, North Dakota, USA - PPLs Lake P7 Core (1) Depth... | ecosystem: Environmental > Aquatic > Freshwater >... | reverse complement strand
CCTGCGCCGGGCCGAGCAGGGCCATGCGCTGGTGTTCTTTCCGGAGGGCACCTTCGACGAGGCGCCGGGGCTCAAGCGCTTCCACGTCGGCGCGTTCGCTGCCGCCGTGCGCGGCGGCATGCCGGTTGTCCCGGCAGTCATCCACGGCGCGCGCCGCGCCTTGCCCAACCGGGCCCTGCTCGTGCGGCCGGGGCGGGTGGGGCTGGAGTTCCTTGCGCCCATCCCCGTGCCTGCATCCGCGCACGCGGCCGACGACCTGCGACGGGCGGCCCGGGCTGCGATCCTGTCGCGACTCGACGAGCCGGATCTCGCGCCTCAGCCGGCGCGCGCCTGAACCCCGGCGCGGCGACTTGCACCGCGCCGGGAACCGATGCGCTCAGCGTGCCTTGCCGAAAGGCGGGCCCGAGATGTCATCGATCGCCCAGACCTCGCCCAGCAGCGTGACGACGTATGCCGTGTTGCCGATGATCTCGAGCGAGCTCGGCCGGTCGAGCCCGTCGGCGACCACGCCGAAGCTGCCGTCTGGGTTCGCGCGGACCAGCGAGCCCTCGCCCGGATTGGCGGGCGAGCCCGGGAAGGCGCCGTCCCACGTACCCTGCGAGAGCGCGAACATCGTCTGGCCGCCGATGTCCGCGATCGGCTCATGGTTGCCCGAGGCGTCCACTCGGTAGATCCCGACGACGTCGTCGCCGCCGAGGAATTCGTCAACCATCGTCACGAGCGCGTAGGCCGTGCCGCCAAGGAACGCCACGTCCACGGCACCACCGAACGGGGCGCCCGGCTGCGTGGGGGGCAGACCCACTGCGAACGTGGACGTGGCCCCGGTCTTGGGGTCAATACGCGTAATCCGGCCGAGCGCGCTCTCGGGAACGTACAACGCACCGTCCGGACCGACCGTGCTGCCCATCGACCCCGCGAGGCCGCTCGCGAGCTGCGCCTGGGCGGCCTGAGGCAAGGCCCAGGCGAACGCCGCCAGTGCCGGGAGCAATGCGATTCGAGCCGTGCGCATGACGTGCCGTCGACCGATCACCGCTGAAGCTGTCTTCCTCATGGCGTATCCCTTCCTCTCGTTCGTGGTTGGTGCATTGCGTCGGGCCTCCGGGACACGGCGGAGCGGCACTCGCTCCGGCGAACCGTGCGCTCGCTCCCCCCGTGGCTCGTGAAACGCTGGCTCCCTCCGCCGTCGGCGTCACGACGAACTCGCGAAAAAACCACCAAAAATGTGCGAAATTTGCCGCTCGACGGATCCACCCGAGGCCGAAATGCCAGGACTGGACACCGACCAGGTCGCCTACACGTTCGCAGGCTTCACGCTCGACGTGGCAAGGGGCACCCTGAATTGCGGCGGCGTCGAGACACGGCTGCGACCGAAGTCCTACGCCGTGCTGCGCCATTTGGCCGAGCACCCGGGACGACTGGTGGGAAAGCAGGAACTGCTCGACGCCGTCTGGGGCTCCACCGTGGTCACCGAGGGCTCGCTGACGCAATGCGTCGTCGAGATCCGTCGCGCGCTCGGAGACGCCGATCAGAGGCTGCTGCGGACGATTCCGCGGCAGGGATTCATTCTAGATGTGGAAGTCACCGCTGCCTCTCTCTCATCGCCGCTACCCGCGGCGGCCATGCCCGCCGAGGCCGGGTCCGCAGCCGCAACCGCCGCCGATCACGCGCCTTTGCGCTCACGACCCGTAACGGCGGTAGTACTCGGACTGTTGCTTCTGGCGGGCTTCGCCTCGTGGTTCATCGCGCATCGCTCCATCGACCTCTCGCACGACGTGGCCGAGGCGCCTCGGGTGGCGAGTGAAGGCAGCTCCATTGCGGTATTGCGCTTCCTTGACCTCAGTCCCGCGGGCGACCAAGCCTACTTCGCCGATGGCCTGGCCGAGGAGATTCTCCACCTTCTGGCGCAGTCCCCGGACCTCAAGGTCATTGCTCGAAGCTCGTCCTTCGTCTTCGAGCCCGGCTCGGTCGACATCGCCACCGTCGCGGACCAACTCGACGTCGCCTACGTGCTCGAGGGCAGCGTGCGCCGCGCGGGCGACCAGCTGCGCATTACCGTGCAACTCGTCGACACCTCTACCCGCGCCCATGTGTGGTCGCGCACCTACAACCACACCTCGGCGCGCGTGCTGGGGGTGCAGCGCCAGGTGGCCGTGGACGTGGCGGAGCGTCTCAAGGTGAGCCTCGCGCTGTCACCGGCTTCGCAGGCACCCGGCAATGCCGCGGCACAGGACCTGTTCCTGCTGGGACGACACCTGTTCCTGCGGCGTGCTCCAGGCGACCTCGAAGCGGCCGAGCGTCAGCTCGAGAAGGCCGTGGCACTCGACCCCGCGCACGCGCGCGCCTGGACGGCACTGGCCGGTGTCTACCAGGTTCGCGGCATCGAGGAACTGGGCGATCCCGCGTATCGCCTCGAGGCAAGGCGCCACGCTCTCGAGCGTGCGCTCGAATCCGACCCGGGACTGGCCGAGGCACATGTCCGGCTGGCCCATTATTACCGCGCCACGAACGCACCCGCGGAGGCTCGCGCATCGTTCGAACGCGCACGGCAACTCGCACCACGCGACCCGCTGGTGCTCGGGTCCCTATCGAGACAGGCGCTGCTCGAGGGCCGACTCGCCGCGGCTACCGAACTGCAGAGGAGCATCGTGGAGGTCGATCCCCTGTCAGCCCTCTACCGTGGCAATTACGGTGCCATCCTGCTCGGCGCCGGACGATACAAGGAGGGCCTGGAACAGCTGCGCCACGTTTCGATGCTCGCCTCTGGCGCGCGCTCGCCGGGCATCTCCCTCGCACTTCTGCTGCTCGGCCGGACCGACGAGGCACGCATCGAGAGCCGGTCGATCCCCGGCGGCCCGGTCCGCGAACAGTTGCGCGTGCTGCTCGAGCCGGAGCCCGAGGCGACCGCGGCGCTGCAGCGTCTGCAGGACGACGATTCCGTGCTCGCGCGGGTGCTGCTCGCCGAGCTCGAGGCCTACCGCGGCAACGCCGACGGCGCGTTCGCACACCTCGAGGCGGCGGCCGAGCGGATGGCCGAGGCCGACCCGACCGACGTATCCCACGACCTGGCGGGCGACCTCTGGCTCTCGCCCCTCCTCGCGCCCCTGCGCGAGGACGCCCGCTGGCTGCCGCTCGTGCGCGAACTTTCCGCAGGATGACAGGCTACCCGCGTCACATGCTGCGCCGGTACTGCCCGCCCACGTCGTAGAGCGCCCGCGAGATGCTGCCGAGGGAGGCGACCTTGACGGTCTCCATGAGCTCGGCGAACACGTTTCCGCCTCGGGCAGCCGTTTCCTGGAGTTGAGCCAGGGCAGCCGGCCGGCGATCCACATTGCGCGCCAGGAAGGCCCGCACGGCCCGCACCTGCGCCTGCTTCTCCTCGTCGGTGGAGCGGATCAGCTCGGCCTCGCGGATCTCGCTCGCGTCCTCCGTCCCGAGGTAGGTGTTCACGCCCACGATCGGCAGCCGACCGTCGTGCTTGAGCGTCTCGTAGTAGAGGCTCTCCTCCTGGATCTTGCTGCGCTGGTACATGGTCTCCATCGCACCGAGCACCCCGCCGCGCTCGGACAGCCGGTCGAACTCCCGGTAGACGGACTCCTCCACGAGATCGGTGAGCGCGTCGATCGCGAACGACCCCTGCCAGGGGTTCTGGGTCTTGTTGAGCCCGAGCTCCTTGTTGATGATGAGCTGGATCGCCACCGCGCGGCGCACTGACTCCTCGGTGGGCGTCGTGATCGCCTCGTCGTAGGCGTTGGTGTGCAGGCTGTTGCAGTTGTCGAACAGCGCGTACAGCGCCTGCAGCGTGGTGCGGATGTCGTTGAACTGGATCTCGCGGGCGTGGAGGCTGCGGCCCGAGGTCTGGATGTGGTACTTCAGCATCTGCGAGCGCGGCCCGCCGTGGTAGAGGTCGCGCATGGCCCTTGACCAGATGCGCCGCGCGACGCGGCCGATCACCGCGTACTCCGGATCCATGCCGTTCGAGAAGAAGAACGACAGGCTGGGCGCGAACTCGTCGATCTGCATGCCACGCGCGAGGTAGTACTCCACGAGCGTGAAGCCGTTGGCGAGCGTGAAGGCGAGCTGCGATACCGGGTTCGCGCCCGCCTCGGCGATGTGATAGCCGGAGATCGACACCGAGTAGAAGTTGCGGACGTCGTGCTCGATGAAGAACTGCTGCACGTCGCCCATCATCCGCAGCGCGAACTCGGTGGAGAAGATGCAGGTGTTCTGGGCCTGGTCCTCCTTGAAAATGTCGGCCTGCACGGTGCCGCGCACCAGCGACAGGGCCTCGCCACGGATCCGCTCGTAGGTCTCCCGGTCCACGAGCTCATCGCCCGTCACGCCGAGGAGACCGAGGCCCGAGCCGTCGTGTCCGGCAGGCAGCTCGCCCAGGTAACGTGGCCGTTCTCGATCGCGGTACAGGTCGGCGATCTTCCGCTCGGCCTCCTCCCAGCGCCCGCTCTCCCGCAGGTGGCGCTCGATGCGCTGGTCCACCGCCGTGTTCATGAACATGGCGAGGATCATCGGCGCGGGGCCGTTGATGGTCATCGACACCGAAGTCGTTGGCGCGCACAGGTCGAAGCCCGAATAGAGCTTCTTCAGGTCGTCGAGCGTGGCGATGGACACGCCGGAGTTGCCGATGCGCCCGTAGATGTCGGGGCGCTCGTCCGGATCCTCGCCGTAGAGCGTCGTGGAATCGAAGGCCGTGGACAGCCGCGCGGCGCCGTGCCCGCCCGCGACGTAGTGGAAGCGCCGGTTGGTGCGCTCGGGGCCGCCTTCGCCGGCGAACATCCGCGTCGGGTCTTCCTCCTCGCGGCGATACGGGTACACGCCGGCCGTGTACGGGAAGTGTCCGGGCAGGTGTTCCTTGAGAAGGAAAGTCAGCAGGTCGCCCCAGTCGCGATGCGTCGGCACCGCGAGCTTGGGGACCTTGTTGTGGCTCAAGGTCTCCGTGTAGTTCGCACCGCGAACCTCGCGGCCACGCACCGTGTAAGCGTACTCGTCGTCGGTCGCGGACTGCGCGATCGCGGGCCAGCGGCGCAGCAGATCGAGCCCCTCCGGGCCCACCGCCTCGAGAGCCTCGTGGTAGGCGGCCCGCAGCCGCGCCCGCGAGGCGTCCGAGGCGTCCGCGAGCGCCGCGGCCGGGTACCGCTCGAGCGGTGGCGGCAGGGCGGGATCGCCGAGCGCGCGCAGGGCCTCGTGGAGACTGTGGGCGCGGCTCGCCGCCGCGGCGCGATGCTGCAGCTCGTTGCCTGCGCGCCGGCCGTTCGCCGCAATCTCGGCGAGGTAGCGCGTGCGGCTTGCCGGCACCAGCGCGTGCCGCTCGACGAGCTCGGTCGGGCCCGGGTCCGCGACCGTCCAGCCGCGCCCGCCCTCGCCCGCCTTCTCCTCGAGCTTGCGACACAGCGCGGCGAACAGCCGGTTGACGCCCGGGTCGTTGAAGCGGCTCGCGATGGTCGGGAAAACCGGCACGGCGTCGTCGGGCAGCTGGAACGCCGCGCGGTTGCGGCGCCACTGCTTGCGCACGTCGCGCAGTGCGTCCTCGGCGCCGCGCTTCTCGAACTTGTTGAGCGCCACGAGTTCGGCGTAGTCGAGCATATCGATCTTCTCGAGCTGGCTCGCCGCGCCGTACTCGCTGGTCATCACGTAGAGCGGCACGTCCACGAGGTCCACGATCTCGGTGTCGCTCTGGCCGATGCCTGCGGTCTCCACCACGATCAGGTCGAAGCCGGTGTGCCTGAGCAGGTCGAGCACATCGGCCAGCACCGCGCTCGTCGCGAGGTGCGCACGCCGGGTGGCGAGCGAGCGCATGAACACCTGCTCGGCCGCGAGCGCGTTCATGCGGATGCGGTCCCCGAGCAGCGCCCCGCCGCTGCGCCGTCGCGTGGGGTCCATGGCCACGACCGCGAGGTTGCGGCCCGGGAAATGTCGCACCAGCCGCAGCAACAGCTCGTCGGTAAGGCTCGACTTGCCGGCGCCGCCGGTGCCGGTGATGCCCACCACGGGCGCACGCCGTGGCGCCCGGGCGCCCGACCGGCGCAGCGCCTCGCGCAGCGCCGCCGGCGCCTCGCCGAGCTCGAGAGCCGAGATCGCGCGCGCCACCTGCTGCTGGTCTCGCGGGCCCATGGGGCCGAACTCAAACGGCGGCCGCTGTCCGGTCGCCGCGCGCGTGCGCCGGATGACGTCGGCGATCATTCCCTCGAGGCCCAGCTTGCGTCCGTCCTCGGGCGTGTAGATGCGCTCGACGCCGTAGGCCTCGAGTTCCTCGATCTCGTGCGGGGCGATGGTGCCGCCGCCGCCCACCACGACGCGGATGTGACCCGCCCCCCGCTCGCGCAGCATGTCGACCATGTAGCGGAAGTACTCGTTGTGCCCGCCCTGGTAGGAACTGACGGCAATCCCGTCGGCATCCTCCTGGATTGCAGCACGGACGATGTCCGCCACGCTGCGGTTGTGACCGAGGTGGACCACCTCGGCGCCGTGGGCCTGCAGGAGCCGACGAATGATGTTGATGGCGGCGTCGTGACCGTCGAACAGCGAGGCCGCGCTCACGAAGCGCAGCGGCGCATCCTCCGACTGCAGCTCGGGCGCCCGCCGCGCCGCGCCGCCACCTGCCCTGTCGTCGCTCATGCCTCGATCCCCTCTTGTGCCCCGCAGTCGCCGGTGTTCCACGGCGCCCGGCGTGTCCCGGTCGGAATCCTAGGGTAGCGCATGGCCGTCACCCCGCGTGCGCCGGGGCCGGTCGCGGCGCCCGGCTTCGTCTTGCGCCGCAAAATCACGCCGGCTTACACTCCCCGGGCTTCGCTCCGGCCGCGCCCGCCGCGCGAGACACGCCGCCCCAGGAGAGCCCGTAATGAGTGACAAGGTCGTGATACTGGCCGCGCGCCGCACCCCGATCGGCAGCTTCCAGGGCGTGCTGTCCGCCGCCACCGCGCCACAACTCGGTGCCGCCGCTGCGCGTGGCGCCCTGACCGACGCCGGACTGCCGAGTGACGCGCTCGACGAAGTGATCTTCGGCTGCGTGCTGCCGGCCGGCCTCGGCCAGGCGCCGGCGCGCCAGGCCGCGCTCGCTGCCGGCATCGCGGCCTCAGTGCCTGCGACGACCGTGAACAAGATGTGCGGCTCCGGCATGAAAGCCCTGATGCTCGCGGCCGACCAGATTGCCGCCGGCGGCACGACGCTGGCGCTCGCGGGCGGCCTCGAGTCCATGAGCAACGCCCCCTATCTTCTGCTCAAGGCCCGCGCCGGCTATCGCATGGGCCACTCGGAGCTGATCGACCACATGTTCTACGACGGGCTGCAGAGCCCGTGGGACGGCCAGGCCATGGGCTGCTTCGCGGAGTCCGCCGCGGACAAGTACGGCTTCACCCGGGCCGCGCAGGACGCGTTCGCCGCCGAGTCCGTGCGGCGCGCACAGCGCGCGGTGCGGGACGGCGACTTTGCCGACGAGATCGCCCCCGTCGTCCTCAAGACCCGCAAAGGCGAGCAGACGGTGGACCGCGACGAGACACCCTTCGCCGTGGACATCGAGAAGATCCCGACCTTGAAGCCCGTGTTCCGCAAGGACGGCACCGTGACTGCGGCCTCCTCCTCGTCCATCTCCGACGGCGCGGCGGCGATCATCATTGCGAGCGAGCCGGCGACCGTGGTGCGCGGCCTGAAGCCGCTGGCGCGAATCGTCTCCCACGCCAGCCACGCGCAGGCCCCGGAGTGGTTCACCACCGCTCCGGCCCCGGCGATCCAGAAGGCGCTCGACCGCGCCGGCTGGAAGATCGCGGACGTGGACCTCTTCGAGATCAACGAGGCCTTTGCGGTGGTCACCATGGCCGCCGTGCACGACCTCGGGCTCGACATGGGGCGCGTCAACGTCAACGGCGGCGCCTGCGCACTCGGTCACCCCATCGGCGCGACCGGCGCGCGACTCGTCACGACGCTGCTGCACGCGCTCAGGCGGCGCGGACTGCGTCGCGGCGTTGCCAGCCAGTGCATCGGCGGCGGCGAAGCCACCGCGATCTGCATCGAACTCGTCGACTGACGCGACCCCACCCGGAAACAAGACATGCAGATCAAGGACAAGGTCGTCGCGATCACCGGCGGCGCACGAGGCATCGGCAAGGCGACCGCGGCGGCCTTCGCGCAGCGCGGCGCCCGCATCGCACTCGTGGACCTCGTGCCGGCGGACCTCGAGGCGGCGCGGAGCGAGCTTGCCGCCCGCGGCGCGGAGGTGCGCAGCTACGCGGCGAACGTCGCGAAGGAAGAACAGGTGAGCGCGGCACTCGATGGGGTCGTCGCGGATTTCGGTCGCCTCGACGTCATGATCAACAATGCCGGCATCATCAAGGACGCGATGCTCGTCAAGGTCAAGGAAGGCGCGGTCGTGGGCAAGATGTCGCTCGAGCAATGGCAGGCCGTCATCGACGTCAACCTGACCGGCGTGTTCCTGTGCGGGCGCGAGGCGGCCGAGCGCATGATCCGGCTCGGCCACGGCGGCGTGATCGTGAACATCGCCAGCATCTCCAAGGCCGGCAACCCCGGCCAGAGCAACTACTCGGCCGCCAAGGCCGGCGTCACCGCGCTGGCGGTGGTTTGGGCGCGCGAGCTCGCGCGCTTCGGGATCCGCGCGGCCTCGATCGCACCGGGCTTCACGCGCACCGACATCCTCTCGGCCATGCCGCCCGAGATGCTCGAGAAAATGACGGCGCCCGTGCCGCTCAAGCGGCTCGGGCTGCCCGAGGAGGTCGCACACGCGGCCGTGTTCATCGCCGAGAACGACTACTTCACCGGCCGCAGCATCGACCTCGACGGCGGCCTGAGGCTCTGACCATGCACATCCAGGACGCACGCGCGATCATCACCGGCGGGGCCTCGGGGCTCGGCCAGGCCGTGGCGGAAGACATCGTCGCCGCGGGCGGCCGGGTCGCGCTGCTCGACGTCAATGTGGCGGCGGGACATGCGCTCGCCGCCAGCCTCGGCGAGCGCGCCTCCTTCATCGAAACCGACGTGACCTCGGAAGCGGCCGTGAATGCCGCGGTCGCGGCCGCCGTGCTGTCGATGGGCGGCCTCAACCTCGCGGTGAACTGCGCCGGCGTCGGCTGGCCGAAGCGCATGGTCGGCAAGGACGGGCCGATGCCGGGCGAGTTCTTCCGCAAGGTGATCGAGATCAACCTCGTCGGCACGCTGCTGGTGTGCAAGGCGGCGGCGGCCGAGATGCAGAAGAACGTGTCGAACGCCGACGGCGAGCGCGGCGCCATCGTGATGACGGCCTCAGTGGCGGCCTTCGATGGCCAGATCGGCCAGGTGGCCTACGCGGCCTCAAAAGGCGGCGTCGTCGGCATGACCTTGCCCATGGCGCGGGAACTCGCGGCCTTCGGCATCCGGGTCGTGACCATCGCACCGGGACTGTTCCTGACGCCCATGATGGCGGCGCTGCCCGCCGAGGCGCAGGAATCACTGGGCAAGCAGGTGCCCTTTCCGCCGAGGCTCGGTCGCCCGGCGGAATACGCATCGCTCGTCAGGCAAGTCGTGGAAAACCCCATGCTCAACGGCGAGACGATCCGGCTCGACGGCTCGATCCGCATGGCGCCACGCTGAGCCCGTCCTGCCCGGCCCGGCGACGGCGCGCGCGGCGGTAGAATGAAAAGCACCGTGCGGCCGCCTCCTGCCGCACCCGAATACGAGACCAGGGAACGCCATGGCTGATCCAGCACTCGAGAGCATCGAACGCGACGTGATGGAGTACGACGTCGTCGTCGTGGGCGGTGGTCCCTCGGGGCTCGCCTGCGCCATCCGCCTCAAGCAGCTGAAACCCGATCTCAACGTCTGCGTCCTCGAGAAGGCCGCGACCGCCGGCGCTCACATGCTTTCGGGCGCCGTGATCGAACCCGGCCCGCTCGATGCGCTGCTGCCCGCGTGGCGCGAGGAGTTCAAGGGCATCCGCGTGCCGGCGGGCACCGACGAGTTCGCCCTGCTGACCCGCTCCAAGCGCTACAAGCTGCCGACCCCGCCGCAGATGAACAACCACGGCAACTTCATCGTCTCGCTCGGCAACCTCGTGAGCTACCTCGCGGGCCAGGCCGAGGCGCTCGGCTGCGACGTCTTCGCCGGATTCGCGGCCGCCGCGCCGCTCTACGACGAGCAGGGTGCGGTCGCCGGCGTGCGCATCGGGGACATGGGACTCGAGAAGGACGGCACCCCGGGCCCCAACTTCGCGCCGGGTCCCGAGATCCGCGCGAAGACCACGATCCTGGCGGAGGGTTGCCGCGGCAGCGTGTCGAAGGAACTGATCCGCCGCTTCCGCCTCGACGCCGGCAAGTCGCCGCAGACCTACGGCCTCGGCTTCAAGGAGCTGTGGCAGCTGCCGCCCGGTCGCGTCGTGGCGGGCACGATCCAGCACACGGTCGGCTTCCCGATGGACAGCGCGACCTACGGCGGCAGCTTCCTCTACCACCTCGATGAAGATCGCGTGTACGTCGGCTTCGTGGTCGGGCTCGACTACGCCGACCCGCGCTTCCAGCCGTTCGAAGCCTTCCAGCAGTTCAAGAACCACCCGAGCATCAAGTCGCTGCTCGATGGCGGCGAGCTGCTCGCCTACGGTGCGCGCACCATCATCGAGGGCGGCTGGCAGTCCATGCCGACGCTCGAGATGCCCGGCGCGATGCTGGTCGGCGACGCCGGCGGCACGCTCAACGTGCCCAAGATCAAGGGCGTGCACCAGGCCCTGCGCTCGGGCGCGCTCGCCGCCGAGCACCTCGTCGAGGCCGGCGGCAGCACCGGGTTCGACCCGCGCTGGCGCACCTCGCCCGGCGGACTCGAGCTCTACAAGGTCCGCAACATCCGTCCGGGCTTCAAGCACGGCATGTGGATGGGCATGCTGAACGGTGCCCTCGAGACGGTCACCGCGGGCCACTCGCCCTGGACCCTCGCCAATCACGCCGACCACTCCGCGCTGCAGCGG
>Ga0209391_10001886_pt1 | contig 10957 bp, 7 predicted proteins | sample PPLLak3March2015_FD_187246 | JGI IMG/M metagenome (GOLD analysis project Ga0209391, IMG submission 187246) | Freshwater sediment microbial communities from Prairie Pothole Lake near Jamestown, North Dakota, USA - PPLs Lake P7 Core (1) Depth... | ecosystem: Environmental > Aquatic > Freshwater >... | reverse complement strand
CGGGATCACGCCGAAGCGCGAGGGCTGGTCGCGGTGGAACTGCACCACGCGGTGTCCCGTGCGCCTGAGCACGTCGACGTCGTGGTACAGCGGGAAGTCGTGCAGGATCGTGTAGTTCGGCGTGAACGTCGTGTCGTGGGGAAGGCGCGGCCCGGGCAGGTCCACGCGGGTCGTGTGCTTGAGCTTGCCGTCCGGACCGGCGACGTAATAGGTCAGGTACGACTTGAAATCGCCGTAGTCGTAGTCGAGGTAGTCGCCGTTGCGCGGGTCCACCTTCGGGTGCGCGTTCAGCGTCGTGTGGAGCCCGCCGCCGAAAGTCTCCTCGCCGATCGTGTCGAGGGTGAGCGGGTCGAGCGCGTACACGCGCCCGGCGTTGTACCACTGCGCGAGGATCCGGCCGTTGAAGAAGTTGAGTGTGGTGTTGGCGGTGTCCTTGCAGTAGTCCGGATTCACCGTGAGCTGGCCGTCGCCGACGCGGGAGAGGTCGTAAGGACCCATGATCCCGGAGAGCTCCACCGTGCCGCGCCGGATCTCGTCGTGGAGGGCGCGGGTGCGGACCCACTTGCGCACGTAACTCGCGCGGCCGTCGCGGAAGTAGACGCCGTGCACCATGCCGTCGCCGTCAAACCAGTGGTACATGCCCCGGGGCGCCAGCACCGGGTTCGGGCCGTTGCGCATGTACGCGCCGTACAGGTCGGGCGGGATCTCGCCGGCGCTCACCTCGAGGTCGAAGGCGGTGATCTCGGAGATCACTGGCGTGTAGGGACCGTGCAGGTAGGGATTGTCGATGCCGTCCACCCAGCTCGGGCGGTCCGGCGGATCGACGGGGTTCTGCTCTGCATACGTTCTCATCGCCCGATCTCCTGGTTCACTCTGCACGTTCAATCACGAAGCTCACGGTGGTGGTTGCGCTGCCGCCGACGTTCAGCGTGGCGAAGCGGCGGGCGCCCTCGACCTGGTAGTCGCCGGCCTGGCCGGTGACCTGCTTGTAGCCGTCGAGCGCCATGCGCACGCCGGTGGCGCCGACCGGATGGCCGAGCCCGATCAGGCCGCCGCTCGGATTGACCGGGATGCGGCCGCCGGGCTCGATGTCGCCCGCCTCGATCGCCCGCCAGCTCTCGCCCGGTGGCGTGATGCCGAAGTGGTCGATCGCCATGTACTCGGTGGTCGTGAAGCAGTCGTGGGTCTCGATGCCATCGACCGCTTCGACGCCCGGCAGCCCCGCGCGGCGGAACGCGTCCTCGATCGTGGCGCGCACCCACGGGAACACGTAGGGCTGGTCGCGGCTCGCCGCGACCTTGGCGGCATAGGTGATCGGGGCCGTGCGGTGCCCCCAGCCGGCGAGCCGTGCGAACTCGCCGGGGCGGCGCCCGTGCCGCGCGGCCCAGGCCCTCGCCACCGGCTCAGTCGCGAGGAACACGATCGCGGCGCCGTCGGTGATCTGGCCGCAGTCCTGCTTGCGGATGCGCCCGTCGATGACGGGATTGGCGCCGTCGTCCTCGGCGAAGCTCTGCGGCGTGAACGTCCAGCGCCGCGTCTGCGCGTTCGGATTGCGCCGCGCGTTCGCGAAATTGATCTGGGCGATGCGTGCGAGGTGCTCGCGTCGCAGGCCGTAGCGCCGCTCGTACTCGTCGCCGAGCAGGCTGAAGATGTGCGGCCACGGAAAGCGCACGCCGGGGCATTCGTGGCCGGCCCACATCGCCGGACCGCCGATCAGCCTCGCCGCCTCGTCGCCCGGCACGTTGCGCATCTGCTCGATGCCGATCACGGCCGCGAGGCCGTAGCGGCCCGCCTCGAGCTCGGCCGCGGCGGCGAGCAGCGCGAGGCTGCCCGATGCGCAGGCACCCTCGTGGCGCGCCGCCGGCACGCCCGCGAGGTCCGGGTGCGCGGCAACCACGAGACCGCCGAGATGGCCCTGGCCGCAGAACAGCTCACCCGCGAAGTTGCCGACGTGCGCCGTCTCGATCTCGCCGGCCGCGAGGCCGGTGGCCGCAAGCCCGCCCTCGAGCACGGCGCGGATGCCGTCCGCAAGCTCCATGCCCTCGCGCGCCCAGTTGGCCGCGAAGTCGGTCTGCCAGCCGCCGAGGATGTAGACATGAGCCGCCACGTGCGGCTCAGCCGTCCGATCCTGCAGCCGCGCCGAGTTGCGCGAGCTCGGCCCGGATCACCTTGCCGACCGGGTTGCGCGGCAGCTGCCCTACGATGCGCAGGCGCTCTGGCCACTTGAACCGCGCGAGTCCCCGGGACTCGAAATGGCGCTGCAGATCCTCGAACGTGAGCGACTGGCCTGGCCGCAGCGCGGCCACGGCGCAGATGCGCTCGCCGAGCACCTCGTCCGGGATGCCGATCGAAGCGGCCTCGGCGATCGCGGGGTGCTCGGCCAGCACGGCATCGAGTTCATCCGGCGAGATCTTCATGCCGCCGCGCACGATCAGCTGCTTGAGCCGGCCGACGAAGCAGTAGAAGCGCGGATCGCCGGGCTCGGCGATCTCGAACAGGTCGCCCGTGCGGAACCAGCCGTCGGCAGTGAACGCGGCAGCATTGAGGTCCGGCGACTCGAAATAGCCGTCGAACACGGTCGGACCGCGGATCTGCAGTTCGCCAGGCACGCCCTCGGCGGTGATCTCGGCGCCGGTGTCGGGATCGATCAGGCGCGTCTCGATCAGCCGCGCGATGCGCTGCGGCCAGTCGACCTCGCGGCGCCCGAAGCGCGGGAAGTAGCGCGCGCGCCGCTCCGGCTCCGGTGCCTCCGCCGGACCGCTGCACAGCGACATCCCCTCGTTGGAGCCGAACATGTTGACGATCTCGATGCCGTAGCGCTCGCGGTATCCGCGGATCATCGCGGGCGGCAGCGGCGCCGAGCCCGAGCCGATGCAGCGCAGGCAGGTGAGGTCGACGCCCGACAGCAGAGCCTCATTCTGCAGCAGCAGCATCAGGATCGCCGGCGGCGCGATCGCGTAGTCGGGTCGCTCCGCGGCGATCTGCTGCAGGTACACCGGCAGCTCGAACGGGTGGTGCAGCAGCAGCGTACCGGCCGCGTGCAACCAGCTGGTGAGGCAACCGCCGATCGCGGCCATGTTCACGAGCGGGAAGGGATTCAGCAGCCGGTCGCCGTCGCGCAGTTGCGCGCCTTCGTAGTGCGCCCAGCTGATGGCGAGCCAGTGGTTGTGCGATCGCGGCACGCCCTTCGGGCGGCCCTCGGTGCCGGAGGTCCAGCAGATCGTGAGGATATCGTCGGCATCGGCCGCGGCGGCGGCCTCGAGTTCGGCGGCGTGCTCGCGCGCGGATGCGCCCGCGTAACGCGACACCGCGAGCGGCGCCGCACCCTCCGGCGCGTCGTCGTCGAGTACCAGAACGCGCAGCGGCGATCCGGATGAATCGGCAAGCGATACGGCGAGCTGCGCGGGCTCCGTCTCCTTGAAGCGGCGCACGGTCAGCAGCGCGCGTGCCCGCGTCATCGCGACGATTGGCGCGAGCTCCGCGCTGCGGTACTGCATCGGCACCGGGCTCAGCACGACACCGAGCCGGGCGGCGGCGAGGTACACGGCGACATACTCGACGACGTTGGGCAGCTGCGTCACGAGGACGTCGTCGCGCCGAAGTCCCGCGGCCGCCAGTGCCCGCACGGTCGCGTCCACCGTCGCCGACAGTTCGCGGTAGTCGAGGCGTCGGGGTTCGCGGCCGTCGAGAGCCGTGCGATTCGGCGGGTCGACGACGGCGAGCCGCTCCGGCACGCGCGCCGCGTTGGCCGCGAACAGGTCGGTGAGCCGGGTATCCGCCCAGTCGCCGCGGGCGCGGAACTGGTGTCGCAGGTGCTGCGGTGTCGTCTGCATCCCATCCCTCCCCGGCCGTCGCGGCAGTATAGCGGCCGAGCACCCAGCCTAGTATCGTTATGCAAGTGACTGCAACGCCTGCCAACCCGGCGCCCCCGGCGCCTCACGACCGGCACGCCGCCCTGCGCGGCGGGCTCAGGCTACCCCTGATCGCCGCGCCGATGTTCCTGGTCTCGGGCCCCGAGCTCGTGCTCGCGGCCTGCGCGGCTGGCATCGGCGGCGCCCTCCCCGCGCCGAACGCCCGCACACTCGAGGCTCTCGAGGACTGGCTCGCGCGCATCGCGGACGAACACGCGGCGCTCGCGGCGGGTGGCGGGCGCGTCGGACCGTGGGCGCTCAACCTCGTCACCCACAGCACCTACGACCGTCTCTCCGCCGAGCTCGACCTCGTGGATCGCTACCGCCCGCCGATCGTGATCACGGCGCTCGGCAGCCCGGCGCCCGTGGTCGAGCGGGTGCACGCCTACGGCGGGCTCGTGATCGCGGACGTCAACAGCGTGGCGCTGGCGCGCAAGGCCGCCGCGACGCACGTGGACGGGCTCGCGCTCGTGTGCGCGGGTGCCGGCGGCCACACCGGCCGGCTATCGGCGTTCGCCTTCGTGCCCGCGGTGCGCAGCTTCTTCGACGGTTTGATCGTGGTCGGCGGCAGCATCGGCACCGGCGGCGCGATCCGTGCGGCCGAGCTGATCGGCGCCGACCTCGTCTACGCCGGCACGCCATTCATCGCGGCGCGCGAAAGTCTCGCCAGCGACCGCTACCGTGACATGGTGGTGCGCGCCTCGATCGAGGACCTGGTGCTGTCCCGCGCACTGACCGGTGCCGATGCGTGGTACCTGCGCGAGAGTATCGTCGCAGCCGGACTCGATCCGGACGCGCTCACCGGCAAGTCGAAGGTGGACTGGCGCGACTCCCAGAGCCAGCTGAAGGCGTGGCGGGACATCTGGTCGGCTGGCCAGGGCGTCGAGGGCGTGCGCGCGGTCGAGCCGGTCGCAGCCATCGTCGAGCGGCTCGCGGCCGAGTACGCCCGGGCGCTCGGCCGGCCGGCCTTCGCCTGAGGCGATGATGGCGGCGCTCGAGGCAGACTGGCTCGTCGGCACCTGGCAGCTGCGGGACTGGCAGACGGTCTATGAGGACGGAACCACCACCGAGCCGTTCGGCCCCGGTGCCGAAGGCCTGTTGCTGTATGCAGCCGACGGCTGGATGAGCGCATGCATCATGGCTGCAGGCCGCGCCCGCCTTTCGCGAGGCAATCCGCGCGAGGCACCCGCGCTCGAGCGAGCCACGGCCTTCGATGGCTACTTCAGCTACGCGGGGCGCTGGCGCATCGTCGATCGTCGCGTGCAGCACGACGTGACCGTCGCGCTGAACCCGGGCATGGTCGGTACGCTGCAGCTGCGTGACGCCCGGCTGGAAGACCAGGAACTGAGGCTGTCGGCCGAGGAGTCATCGCGCGGTGGCACGCGCCTGCACCGCCTGGTCTGGCGACGACCTGCGCCGCACTCACGCGGCTGAAATCGATCCCGGTCATGGAGCGCAACAGACGATGAACACGGCGGAATCGGCGGCCCTGCGGCTCTACGAAAAGCACGAGGCCTCGCTGCGCGCGGCGCGCGGCGCCTGCCTCGAGCGCGGCTGGTTCAGCCTGTTCCAGGAGACGCCCGACCGGCATCCGGGCGGCGAGGCCGCGCGCGAGGCGGCCGTGGCCGCGTTCCGCGCCCAGCTGGGACGACCCTTCGAGCTCGACCAGCCCGGCACCATCGACCGCGCCGGCGACGAGGTCTCGCCCTACACCTGCGAGCCGCTCGGCATCGACTATCCGCGCGGCGATCCCGACGCGCTGTTCGCGGCGGCGCGGCGGGCCATGCCCGGCTGGGCCGCCGCCTCACCGAACGCCCGCCTCGGCGTCTGCATGGAGATCGTCGATCGGCTGTACGCCGAGGTGTTCCTAAGCGCGCAAGCGGTGATGCACACGGCGGGACAGGGCGCGCTGATGAGCTACGCGGGTAGCGGCACCAATGCGCTCGACCGCGGCGTCGAGGCACTTGCCTACGCGCAGGCGGCCATGGCCGACGTGCCGGCCGAGGCGCTGTGGGAACGGCGCTTCGGCTCGACCACGCTGCGGCTGCGCAAGCGCTACCGCCTGGTGCCGCGCGGCGTCGCCGTCTGCTTCGCCTGCGCGACCTTCCCGACCTGGAACGCCTATCCGGCGATGCTCGCGAGCCTCGCCACCGGCAACCCGGTGGTCGTCAAGCCGCACCCGACCGCGATCCTGCCCATGGCGCTCGCCGTGCGCGCCTGCCGTGAGGTGCTGGCCGCCGCCGGTTACTCGCCGGAACTCGTCACGCTGTGCTGCGATACGGTCGTCGACCCGGTCGGCAAGCTCCTCGTGAAGCACCCCCAGGCGGCGATCGTGGACTTCACCGGCAGCGCGCGCTTCGGTGCCTGGGTCGAGGGCAACGCCGCGCCCGCGCTCTGCTTCACGGAGACCTCGGGCGTGAACACGGTGGTGGTGGAATCGGTCGAGGCCCTGGAGCCCGTCGTGCGCAGCCTTGCCACGACCATGAGCCTGTTCTCGGCGCAGATGTGCACCTCGCCGCAAAACGTCTACGTGCCGCGCGACGGCATCCGCTGCGGCGGGCGGCGAATCGCGCCCGAGGAATTCGGCGCCGCGCTCGCCGACGCGATCTCGTTCATCGCCGACGATCCCCGTCGGGCTGGCCAGATCATGGCGACGATCCAGTCACCCGGCACCCTGGCGCTCATCGACGAACTCTCCGGGTCGGGCCGCCGACGCGGACGCGTGCTGCGCGAGTCGGCGGCCTACCTTCATGCGGACTACCCGGCGGCCCGCACGCGCACGCCGCTGCTCGTGGCGGTCGACGCCGGCGAGCGCGACCTCTACGGCGAGGAGCGCTTCGGTCCGATCGGCTTCGTGATCACGGCCGGCGATCGCGACGCGGCCCTCGACGAGGCAGCCGGCGACGCACGCCGCGGCGGCGCGATCACCGCCTTCGTATACTCCACGGACCCGGCCTATCTAGCGCGCTCAGAGCAGGCGTTCTCGGAGTCCGGTGCCCAGCTCACCTGCAACCTGACCGGTCCGATGCCGCTGAATTTCGCCGCCGCTTACAGCGACTATCACGTCACTGGCCTGAACCCCGCCGGCAACGCAACCCTGACGGACCTCGCGTTCGTCGCCTCGCGCTTTCGCATCACGCAGGTGCGCGCACCCGAGACGGCCTGATCAGGCCCGCTGCAGCAGCACCGCCGCGCCCACGCCCGACACCGCGTGGGCCACGGCCACGCCCCACTCGACGTCCTGGCGCTCCATCTCGGCGAGCAGGGTCGCCACCAGGATCGCGCCCGAGGCCCCCATGGGATGCCCCATCGCGAGGTGCCCGCCGCTCTGGTTGGCCCTTTCCGCAGCCTGCGGATGACGGCGGCGGAACGTGGCCGGCACTGCCGCAAACGCCTCCATGAACTCGATCGCGCCGACGTCCTCGAGCGCGAGGCCGCTGCGGGCAAGCACACGATCGAGCGCCGCGAAGCCGGCCGCGAACGGATCGAGCGGGTCGGTGTTCAACTCGACCACCGCGGCAAGTCGCGCGCGGGGCACGAGCCCGAACTCGGAAGCCCGCTCACGTGTCCCGAGCAGTACCAGGGCGGCACCGTCGGCCATCGGCGGGCAGTGCGGAACGGCGTGCAGGTAGCGCAGCCCGCCGAGCGACGGGTCCGTTACGTTGATGAGCGTCTCGGCGCCCTGCGCGCCGAGTGCGGCGAACGCCGCCGGGAAGCGGGCGAGGTCCGACGCCGAGAGCCCGGGACGGACCAGTTCGTCGCGCTCGACGAGCACGCCGTCGGGGCGTGTCACCGGCACGACGGACGTCGCGTAGCGGCCGTCCTGCCAGGCGTGGCCGGCCCGCTGGTGGGACGCGACGGTCACCTCATCGAGGTCCGCGCGCGTGAGTCCCTCGCGGGTTGCAAGCCAGTCGGCGACGAGCGGCGGGGCGAGGTAGTGGAAGTGCGCGGCGAGCGCCGCGTCGCGGTAGAACGGCGCGCCGTCCGCCTCGAAGGCGGCCTGCGACATGCTCTCGACTCCCCCGGCGAGCGCGAGCCGATCCTCGCCGGTCGCGAATGCACGCGAGGCGGCCGCGAGCGCGCTCATGCCGGAGACGCAGTAGTTGTTCAACGTCACCGCGACCGCAGCGTCGGGCAGGCCGGCGTGGATGCGCGACAGCAGCGCGAGGTGTCCGCCCTGCGGCCCGGCTTGCGTCACGCAACCGAGCACCAGCCGATCCAGCGCCGCGAGGGCCGCCCCCGCACCGCGGTCGCGCAGCGCCTGCGCAAGCTGGCCGACGAGGTCCCACGGCGGAACACCGGCGAGCGAGCCGTCCGGCTTGCCCTTGCCGCGCGGCGTACGGATCGCGTCGAGAACGTGGATGTCGGTCATGGAACCACCTCTTGCGCGGCCAGGCATTGTCGCCGGCGTTGGACTGCGGTATTAGTCTGCTACTGCAAGCTACCTGACGAATGCAACGACACACAACCAGGGGGGACACCAGATGAGCTTGATTCGACAGACGGTGACGCGATGCCTCGTGGCGGCAGCCGGCGCGACGGTCGTCATGCCGCTCGCGCTGGCACAGCAGGCCGAGCGCACCGGCGGCCTCGAGGAGATCATCGTCACCGCCCAGAAGCGGGTCGAGAGCGCGCAGGACGTGCCGATCGCGCTGTCCGTGTTCGACGCGGGGACTCTGCAGCGGGCCAACATCACGCGTATCGAGGAAATCGCGCTGCGCACGCCGAACTTCACGATGATGCGGACGAACGTCGGCGAGCCGCAGTTCTACATCCGCGGCGTGGGCTCGACCTCCGACTCCGCCGCCGGCGACCCCACCGTGGGCGTGTTCCAGGACGAGGTGTACATCGGCCGCATCAGCGGGGCCGCCTTCGACGTGTTCGACATGGAGCGCGTCGAGGTGCTGCGCGGCCCGCAGGGCACGCTGTTCGGGCGCAACACCTCGGGCGGTGCCATCAACTTCATCCCGATGCGGCCGGACCAGGAGTTCTATGCCAGCGCCGAGCTCGGCTTCGGCAATTACGGCAGCCAGCTCGGTCGCCTCGTGCTCAACGGCGGCCTGACCGACACCATTGCCGGTCGCCTCTCGGTGAGCCATCGCAAGCACGACGGGTACTCGGAGAACATCGACACCGGGGCCGACCTCGACGACGAGGACAATTGGAGCGCGCGCGCCCAGCTGCTGTTCGGGATTGGCGATGCGAGCCGCCTGCTGCTCGCGTACGACTACGTCACCGACGACGCGGCCGGCAACGCGCGCGTGCCCTTCCCGGTCTTCGACACCGGGCAGGTCGGTGCGGGCATCCCTGCGACCGCCGCGCTGCGGCGCATCTGGCCGGCGGGCTCGGACGTGCGCAAGTCGTACTCGGTGGCCGAGTCGTTCCAGGAGCGCGACATCAACGGCCTGACCGCGCGCTTCGAGAGCGACGCGAGCTACGGCTCGTGGACGGTGCTCGGCGCCTGGCGGAAGGTCGAGCTCGCCTGGTACGAGGACCTCGACGGCCTGAAGCCTTTTGGCAACGTGGGTCCGCCGCTCCCCCCGCCCTACGGCTGGGTGCTCAAGAACCGCAACGTCACCGACGAGGATGCCGAGCAGTACAGTCTCGAGGCACGGCTCGCCTCGCCCGCCGACTCGCGCCTGAAGTGGGTCGCCGGCCTCTACTGGTTCACCGAGGAGGTGAACCGCGAGGAGAGCTTCCTCACCCAGTTCAGCCTGGTCCCGGTCGCCGGCGGCGACGTCACCTTCATCCAGGACGTCGATTCAACGACCTACGCTGCGTTCGGCCAGGCGACCTATCCGTTCACCGACCGCCTCAGCGTGACGGCGGGCCTGCGCTTCTCCCACGACGAGAAGGACGCCGACCAGGTCGGTCGCAACAACGATCCGACGGATCCGACCCCAGGCATCCCGCTGTTCCCCGGGCAGCCGTACGACGTCACGGCGGACGACTCCTGGGATTCGACGACCGGTCGGCTCGGCCTCGACTATCGCACCAGCGCGGGCAACCTGCTCTACGCCACCGTCAGCAAGGGCTTCAAGTCCGGAATCTTCCCGAGCCAGAACAACGTGGTGCAGAACGTTGGCGAGGCGACGCAACCCGAGGAAGTGTGGAGCTACGAGATCGGCGCCAAGACACAGTGGCTCGACGACACGCTGCGAGCGAACCTCGCGCTCTTCTACATGGACTACCAGGACCTGCAACTGTTCCGGCTCGACCCGCAGCTGCGCCTCGTCACCTTCACCGAGGACACGGTCAACACCGGCGCTGAACTCGAGATCCTGGCCGCTCCGGCTGACGGGCTCGAGGTCGGGCTCAATGTCGCGTACCTGAGCGCCGAGGTGGACGGCGGCTTGAACGACGGCGGCCAGTTGCCGCGCTCGCCCGAGTACACATTTGGCGGGTTCGGCCAGTACTCGTGGGCCGTCGCAGGCGGCAGCCTGTCGCTGCGGGCCGACTTCAAGTGGACGGACGACTACCGCACCGAGATCCCGTACTACAACGATGCGCCCAACTGGCGGGTCACCGAGATCGAGAGCTTCGCGCTGCTCGATGCGCGCGCCGCCTATACCCTGGAGAGCCGCAACCTCGAGTTCGCCGTGTGGGGCAAGAACCTCACGGACGAGACCTACCCGATGCACATCATCCCGTTCCTTGGCAACGGCTTTGCCATCTTCGCCCCGCCGCGGACGTATGGCGTGACGGTGAGCTGGAAGACGCGCTGATCACGGGCGGCAGGGGCGCTGAACGGATTTCGCGCCCTTGCCGTCAGGCCGGCCCGCGACCGATACGTACTGCGGCGGCCGACGCCGGGGCGTACGGTTGTGACACGGAGGGTGTCATGCTCAGGCCAGGCTGGCCGACACCGCAAGCGCTCAAGTTACTCGAGTACTGCTGCTGGGGCCTCGGGTCCGGACTCCTGATTACCTACCTCGCCGCGACACTCTGGGCCCAATACGGCTCCCAGTCGGCGCTCATCGCGTTCGAGGCGTCCCGGGCCGGGATCGCAATGGCAGCGCCGCTCGGCGGAAACGACCCGCTCGTGC
>Ga0209391_10001885_pt1 | contig 10957 bp, 10 predicted proteins | sample PPLLak3March2015_FD_187246 | JGI IMG/M metagenome (GOLD analysis project Ga0209391, IMG submission 187246) | Freshwater sediment microbial communities from Prairie Pothole Lake near Jamestown, North Dakota, USA - PPLs Lake P7 Core (1) Depth... | ecosystem: Environmental > Aquatic > Freshwater >... | reverse complement strand
CTCCTGTATCTGCAGGCTGAAGGCGCGTCCCATCTGGTTGCCGTGAATCAGCAGGCGGCCATCCTCGCGACTCACCTGGCTGGCCGGGGTTGCGCGGTTTTCACCGCTGGCGGCGGTGGTGGAAAGCGTACCGGTCTTTGTATCGATTTCGATGAACTGCGGAATGTTGAAGTCCGCAGCCGCGACCGCCGCACAGTTGCCATCCGCCTGGCAGGCGTTGACATTCAGAATGCTGCAGAGAATCTGCTTGCTGTTACCGAGGTCATCCGCGGGTGCATTGGCGGCAAGTAACAACGTACCCAGCAGGGCAATTTTAAAGATCAAGTTCATAAGCGTGTTCACTCCGGCGAACCAAAAAAATACATGTTTCAGGCGTTGCAGTCAAAACGTCACCAGCACTATTAACGTCACAGACTATAGCACTATGAAGCCCCAAATTCATTGGCGCCGAAGCACCGCACCGGTCAGCCTGCGAACGCTGGAATCCGATGAAATGTCCGGGTCTGAACAGGAACAAGTGCCGCTTCGAACATGCCAATGACGTAAGGAACCTCTGATTAATTCTGAGGTTCCCGCGACACATGGATGTGGCGCCAAATCAGCGGCGCCAAGCCGTTGATTTGTAAGGCAGTCGAAAATGACATTTTTCGGCTGCCGCGCTCTGATAATGCCAGGATGGCATTAATCAGAGCTTCCGTAATATATTTGTACAGGTATATCCTGCACCAAACAAAAAAGTTGTTATATTTGCACAATTGCAGAAATCCCTGCAGGTAATCGCAACGAAATCAACAACCAGCGGCACAAGGAAAACCCAGTTGGCAAAGCAAAGAGAAAGTGAAGCAGCGGAGAAACTGTACACCATAGGCACGGTCTCCCGGCTGACCGGCGTGGGTTCGATTACGCTGCGCGCGTGGGAACGGCGCTACGAGCTTATTCACCCGGTGCGCAAGGATAGCGGGCATCGCCTCTACACCCGCAAGACCATCGACCAGATCAACCGCATCACGGCCCTGACCGACCAGGGCATGCGCATCAGCCAGATCAGGCCGGAAATGCTGGAACCCGGGCAGGCAGCCGAAGTCGCGGAGGACGGCGCCAGCAACCAGTGGCAGACCTGCCTGCAAAACATGCTGGGCGCCATCACCGCCTTTGACGAGGCCAGGCTGGAAGAGATTTATAGCGAAGTCCTGTCGCTTTACCCCATCGAGCGCGTCAGCCGGTTGTTGCTCAGGCCGCTGCTGATCGAACTGGGCCTGCGCTGGGAGGCCGAGCAGGAAGGTGTCGCGGAAGAGCATTTTTTCACCTTCTACCTGCGCAACAAGCTGGGCGCCCGTTTTCACCACCGTCCCCGCAATGACGGCGGACGGCGTTTGCTGCTGGCCGGAATGCCCGGTGAATACCACGAGATCGCGCTGCTGCTGTTCGCGCTGGCGGCCAACGAAAAGGGTTACCACCTGCTGCCGCTGGGCGCCAATATGCCGCTGGCGGAACTGGCGCGCGTGGCGGGCAGGACCCGCGCCGACGCGATCGTCCTGTCGGGCGCCGTCCAGCCCTCGAAAAGCGTTCTGGGTGAGGACCTTGCCCGCCTCGCGAGCGCGGTTTCGATACCGGTTTTCGTGGGTGGACCGGCGTCGGTCTTTGCCGCCGACGCCATCAGCAAAGCCGGTGCCGAGGCACTCGGCCAGGACATGGAACTGGGTTTACGCCGGCTCGGCGAACGGCTGCGCTAGGCGCTTATACGTCGCGCTGCAGCGCTGCAGTGCCGGTCCGTTTGGCCTGCGACGCCGGCTTCACGGGTTCAGGAACTCAGCCCGGGTATGGATATTTTCCTTGAAACAACCGCCGAGCGCGGTGGTGCTGGTCTGCGAGTTGGAGTCCATCACGCCGCGTGACTTCACGCAGTAGTGGGTGGCGTCGATGCTCACGGCCACGTTCTCTGTACCCAGCAACGCCTGCAATGCGACCAGGATCTGCCGGGTCAGGCGTTCCTGCACCTGCGGCCTTTGCGCAAAGAAACGCACGATACGGTTGATCTTGGACAGACCGATGATCCTGTCCTTCGGGATATACGCGACCTTGGCGACCCCGTCGATGGTGACGAAGTGGTGCTCGCAGGTGCTGGTCAGATCAATGTTGCGGATCTTGACCATCTCGTTGGCGCCCATCTTGTTGTCGATCAGTGACAGCTTCGGAAAATGGCGGTAGTCAAGACCGGCGAAAATCTCGCGCACGTACATCTTGGCAATCCGGTGCGGTGTTTCCGCCAGGCTGTCATCGCCCAGGTCCAGCCCGAGGGTTTCAATGACCCCGGTCATCAACTCCCTGATCCGCTCGTATTTCTGCTGTTCGCTGAGACCGGTTTCGATCATCGGCGTTTCGAGACCGGCCTCGAGCAGCGTGTTGCGCACCAGCAGCGCTTCGGGGCTGAGTTCGTCCTGCGGTTGCCTGGCAGGCAGGTTGAGGTAGATAGGATTGACGCTCATGTTACGGCCTCCAGCAATTTGGCATGATTGGTTTTAGCGGCCCGGTACTCGAGCGTCAGCGACACGGAGTCGGCGAAGCGCAAAGCGTTGGGTTTGTCGATCGAGACCCGGGCAAAATTGACCAGGGGGTGGTCGCTGCAGATGGCCAGCACATCCGCCACCAGTTTTTCCAGCAGGAGAAACCGGCCGTCCTCGACGTGTCCGATGACTCTCTTGGTGATCACCTTGTAATTCAGGGCCTCTTCGACCTGGTCGCGCAGCACCGACCCGGCAAGCGTGTAACTCAGCTCGATATTGATCACCACATCCTGCTGCTTTTGCATTTCCTCGGGATTGAAGCCGATGTATGTGCGCAGGCGCAGGTTACGGATGGTGATGGTGGCGTCGGTCGACGTCCCTGGTGGCTTGGCGAATACGGCCTGGTTGTACATGTGAACTCCTGAAAAAAAACCGCCCCGTGGGGGGGGCGGTATGAAGACCGGAAAATGAACTGGGTTCTACTCTCCGGTGAAGGGGTTGAACGGCAGCATCACCGTGTCGATGACGTGGATGACACCGTTGCTGGCATTGATGTTGATCAGGGACGTAACGGGGTTAATGACCTGCGGTACACCGTCGATAATGGAAGGTGTCGGGGTCGCGGTGATATATCCGCCCGCCAGCATGTCGACTTCCTTGTTGTTCTTCCGGTTGAATACGCTGTTGGAAAACCGCCGTCCGTCGGTCACGTGGTAGGCGAGGATGGTAAACAGCGTGCCCTCTCCGAAGATGGAATCAACCGCGCAGGTCAGCGACGGATTAGGCTCGGTGATACCCAGCGCACCTTGCAGTTTTTCGAAAGCGGCGTCCGTGGGTGCAAACAGGGTATACATGTCGGGACCGGTCAGCAGGTTTACAACCGGGTTGTTGCCGTTGGCATCGGTCAGGCAGCCCACCGCCGCCAACAGGTAGTCGAACTCGCCCAGCAGAGCGTTGGCTTCGACCGCTACTTCAACGATATTTCCCCCCGGCTTGATAGGGTTTTTGCCAGGTTTACCCGGACCGGCAAGCACGCTGGTGGACAGCAGGGCCAGGCTCAGGACCGCGCCGGAAAGCAGGGACTTGGTTACTGTAGATGTTTTGTACATGTTTATCTCCTCAAATTTTCAATGTGGTAAGTTAGTGAATATCAATACCCATCCGGTAAAAATTGATGTATTTCGATATTGATGGATCATACTGTACATATATTGTACAACTATGTCAAGAGGCATAACGAAAAAAAATAGGAGCTGTACAAGTCATGTATAAATCAGGGCGGCACCGACGGCAGGCGTGTTCGTGCATTACGACCGGGCGCTCCCGGTAATGAGCGAGGTTTAACCGTTAGCGGTTTTGCAGGTCGGAAGACCAACCACGGCGGGAACATGCGGGAAACCCATTACACCGATGAAAAGTGAACACCAAGCATGTTGCCCGGCGTGCTTCACACTACCGGGGCGACAAGGCTCTGACGATGCCGGCACCGAGTCTGACGGCGCGCTCCAGGTCCGCAACGGAGACATCGGAGGTGGTGGCCAGATGCACGGCATCGCGCCTGATCAGAATCACGGGTGGCTTGCCGCCCTCGGCCAGGGCTGCCGATTCGCTGCTGATGGGCGGCGCCACGAGCTTGCTGAGGGTCAGGGCCCGTGTGTCGGCCACCGGGGCCAGTACACGCATCGCGGGGATCCTGTGCCCCTCGACCGCAGCCCAGGTTGACAGGTCCACGTCGGCTGCCTCGTGGCCGAAGTAGACCGAGGCGACGCGATCGATAGCCATCGCGGCGAGGCTGCGGATGAAGCTGGGTAACACCTGCAGCTTTTCGTCAACGCCATCCAGCTTTGATCGCTCGTGAATCAGGATGAGCGTCGAGGACGGGCCATTGTCCAGACCGGCCCGCCAGCGGAACACATGGTTCCAGTAAGACTGGTTTGCGCTATTGTTTTTGGTGCTGGTATGGGAAGCGCTCCAGGCGACACCATCGGTGTTGCCCGACCACTTCCGGCGGACGTCGCCAATCTTCGTACGGTGCTCAAACTGCCAGCCCCTGGCCGCTGCATACTTCGCAAAACTGTCAGTCGAATTCGCCTGCGCTTTGCCGGCCATCTTCAAGAAAAAAATAACGGCGGCCACCATCACGCCAAACGCAGCCACGCCAACGACGGCACCGATTAGCGTAAGGACGGTCTCTGACATACCGGTCAGCTCAGCCGTAAACGAATCACCGGCAACCCCACCGGCTATTTCCTGACCAGCTCAACGCGCCGGTTCAATGCGCGGCCTGCTTCGGTGCGATTGTCGGCAATCGGGCTTGCCTGTCCAAGACCGGTACTCGTCAGGCGCCCGGCCGGCACACCGAGAGCCACGACAGCATCCATTACGGCCCTGGCACGGTTGGCTGAAAGTGTCTTGTTCGCCTCTGCCGTGCCAACATTGTCGGTGTGCCCCTCGACGGAAAGTTGCAGTTGCGGATTGGCCAGCATGAGTTTTGCTATCTGGTCGACCGTGCCTGCATCAGCCGGCTTGATAGCCCATTTGGCAGTATCAAAATTGAGGTAGAGGGTCATGAAACCATCCGTGTTCAGGGCATCGAGCATCTTCTGCGCCGTAATGACCTGCGCCGCTGCGTCCTTCTGCACCACTATGATCTTATACGTCAGCCAGTTTCCGCCAATCACCGCGTTGTCACTGGTCAGGTGTACCCAGACCTCGCTGTTTTCAATTTCAACCCGGGCTGTCAGCCGGTCCCCAAGGGTGCTGCGCGCAGGATCATCGAGTAGCTGGCCACCGATATCACGCACGGCATTTGCGTAGTTCGACGCAATGTACTTGGGCGTCGCCCCAAGTTCCGCCGCCGGAACCTTGTAGACAACCTCGGTGCGCACCCCCATGACCTCCTGCTGCCCACCCGGCCAGCGAAAAAGCTGGACGTCATTCGCGGTCTTGCAGGACCCGATCAGGTAGTTTGGGATACGGTTGGGAAACATCGCCGGATCGCTGCACGAAGGGGCATCGCCACTCGCGGCAAAGGCCGCACTCACGCAGGAAAATACCAGGGCAAAGGCAAAAGTCAGGAGTTTCATCGTCAACCTCTGATGTGGGTGTCTGATGCTAGATAGTACCGGAAAACACAGCGCGCACGAAAGCATGGCTGCGCAATGAAGCACCCGTGCCGAAGTTCACGGTGATCCGGGTAAACCGCTTTAATCCGGCACATGGCAGGGGTACACTGGGCAATGGGGAAAGCCATGAACCAGCAATCGATGAAGAGCTTTTTCACCCAACTCAAAAAGCGCAAGGTCATCCGCGTCGCGATCGCCTACGTGGTCGTGGGCTGGGTCATGATGCAGGTGGGCGAAGTGACTTTCGAAGCGCTGGGTCTGCCGGCCTGGGCCCTGACCCTGCTGATCGTCGTCCTGCTGCTCGGATTCCCGATCGCACTGGTGCTGGCCTGGGCCTTCGAGATCACGCCGGAGGGTATCCGCAAGGATTCCGCCGGGCAGGTGCAGCAGATGGACGAAGTTCCGCCGGAACTGGACCGGACCGCGCCATCCATCGCCGTGCTGCCGTTCGTCGACATGAGCGAGCGCGGCGACCAGGGCTACTTCTGCGAGGGCATCGCCGAGGAAATCCTCAACGCCCTGTGCAAGGTCGCCAACCTGCGGGTGGCCTCCCGCGTCACGGCGTTCCGTTTCGGCGGCAAAAGTGCCGATGTGCAGGAGATCGGCCGCAAACTCAAGGTGCAGACGCTGCTGGAAGGCGGCGTGCGCAAGTCCGGCGACCGGTTGCGCATCACCGCCCAACTGATCAAGACCGCGGACGGCTACCACCTGTGGTCGCAGCAGTACGATCGTCGCCTGGAGGACGTGTTCGAGATCCAGCAGGAGATCGCCGACTCCATTGCCAGCGCACTCAGCGTGACCCTCAAGCGCAAGAACCCCGGCGCGCAGCAGCCGGTCGATCCGAAGGCCTACGACCTGTTCCTGCGCGGTCTGAGCTACTTCGCCAAGCAAAATATCCAGGACACGATCTATGCACGCCAGATGTTCGAGCGGGCTCTCGAGGCCGATCCCGAGTTCGGCCGTGCCTGGGCCGGGCTGTCATACACCTACGGCATTGAGGAACTGTACTTCAACGCCAAGGAGGTGAACCGCGAAGAAGCGTTGCGAACCAGCCAGAAGGCGCTTGTGCTCGCGCCGGACCTGGCCGAGTCGCACACCGCAGCCGGCATCGCGCACTGCATGGTCAAGGATTACGCAGCGGCGGACACCGAGTTTCTGAAGGCCATCGAGATCGATCCGGAAAGTTACGACGCCTGGTACTTTTTCGGCCGCAGCAAGGTCCACGAAGGCGAACTCGAACGGGCCCTGCACCTGTTCGAACGCGCCGCGCAGGTGCGCCCGGACGACTACCAGAGCGTGCTGTTGCAGCCGCAGATCTACCACAGCCTGGGCGACCGCAAGCACGAACTGGAAACGGCGCGCAAGGGTATCGAACGGGCGCGCGCCGTGCTGGAACTGAACCCCGACGACAACCGGGCCTACAACATGGGCGCCTTCGCCCTGTTACGGCTGGGCGAGTTGCCGGTGGCCGAGGAGTGGATGCAGGCGTCGCTGAAGAGGGCGCCACATGACTCGATCGTCCAGTACAACGCGGCCTGCTTCTACGCGCTGGCCGGCGATGTTGAAAAGTCGCTCGACTGCCTGGAAAACTGCTATTTCAGGATCGGCAATCTGAACCGCGAATGGCTGGTGCACGACTCCGACCTGGACAATGTGCGCGGCCACCCGCGCTTCGCCGAATTGCTGGCCAATTTTCCGGGTTAATCCGTGCTGCCCTGCTGGCGCGGCGTTGCGCCTGGTTTACGCAGCACATAAACCATGGCCGGCGGGATATTGGTGAAGATGGGAATTTTATCGATACCATACTGTTGGATTTGGGCGGTCAGGACGCCTTCGATGTCTTTGAGATCCTTGCGCAGGCCCAGGGTCAGCCAATAACGTATGCGCCGCAGCAGGATGTACTCGTAGAAAACAATGATTCCCCCTGGCTGGCAGATGCGCACCATTTCGTTAAACAGTTCAGCGGTCATTTGCGGGGCAAAATTGTTGAATGGCAGGCTGCAGCAGATACGGGCAAAGGACTCCGCCGGCATCCCGTTGTGCAGAAAGTCGGCGTTGATGAGGGCCACCTGGCCGGCGATCGCCGCGTCTCCAAAACTCTGCACCAATTTTCTGTGCGTCATGGCGAGGAAATTCGGGTTGATTTCTATGATCGTGAGCTTGTCGATGGGCGCCATCTGGCGGAATATTTCCTCGCTGATGGCGCCCGTGCCGGAACCAACCTCGAGGATATCCTGCTTGAGCAAGCCGTCCCAATGGGGCGCCACCATAGCGCGCGCCAGGCCAGCACTGCTCGCCTTGACCGATCCGGTTTGTTCGCGGTTGCGCCAGTATTCACGCTGGAACCCGAAGAAGTGCGCCATGGCTTCCACCATCGGATTATTGCGAAGCCTGGCGATCAATGAAGAATCCAAAATAACAGTTTCCCAGGGGGCGATGAACGATCGAAAGATGCTAACCCGTCAGCATTGCGGGATCAATACACAATCTGCATCCTGTCCTGCGCCAGCATGGCCCAAACCAGCTTCCCGACTGGTTGCCGGTCTCGCCCTCTCCGGAATACTGGTGAAATGTTCCAGCCTGTCCTACAAGGGCTTTTCGGCCGTCAGGTGCACGTCGCTGATGGCCTTTTCAATGAACCCGCCCTCGCAGTAGCAAAGATAGAACTCCCACATCCGGATGAACTCATCCGGGTAACCGAGCGCCTTGATTGCATCGATATGGGCAAAGAAATTTCGCCGCCAGTGGTTGAGCGTCAAAGCGTAATCAAGGCCGATGTCCTCGACAGCAGTCACGGCCATGTTGCTGACTTTTGCAATGCTCGCGGACATCACGGCCAGGCTGGGCAGACAGCTTCCCGGGAAGATATAGCGCTGGATGAAGTCGACATTTTTCTGTGCGTAGTCGTACTGCGCATCGGCGATGGTAATCGCCTGGATCAGCATACGTCCGCCCGGTTTGAGCAGTTGGCTGCATTGGCTGAAATAGGTGTCGTACTGATCACTGCCGATGGCTTCGATCATCTCGATCGAAACCAGCTTGTCATAGCCGCCTTGCAGATCGCGGTAGTCTTCGAGCAGCAGTTCGACCCGGTCCTGCAACCCGGCGCGTTGCACACGTTGCCAGGCCTCCTCGTACTGTTGCTTCGAAATGGTCGTGGTGGTCACGCGGCAACCGTAGTTTCGCGCGGCGTGGATGGCAAAACCACCCCAACCGGTGCCAATCTCGATGACGTGGTCGTCGGGCCCAAGCCCCAGCTTCCTGCAGACCACATCGAGCCGGTGCCGTTGCGCATCGGCCAGGCTCTGCTCCCGGTGCGCAAACATCGCGGACGAATACATCATCGATTCATCCAGCCACAGCGCAAAGAAATCGTTGCCGAGATCGTAATGGGCGGAAATATTCCGCCGTGCGCCTTCACGGGTATTGCGGTTGATCCAGTGCAACAGCCTTTGCAACGAGGTCAGCAAACGGGCAGAGCCCTTCTCCATGTTGTCCAGCACGGCGCGGTTGCGCAGCAGGATCCGCACCAGGCTGACCAGGTCCGTACAGCGCCATGCACCGCGCATGTAGGCTTCACCCGCACCGATGGAACCCGCGAAAGCCAGATCGGCATAAAAGGAGCGGTCGATCACCTCGATCCGGGCAACCAGTTCGGCATCATCCGGCGCCTCGCCAAATACGGTGCTGAACTCCCCGTCCGTCAGCAGCACACAGCCGGTTTCAAGACGCTGTAGTTGCCTCTGCACCAGGCGGCGCGCAAGACCGTCAAGTATGCCGGGCCTGGGTGCGGTTGCGAGATGACGTTCAGAGGCTAAACTTACGGTTTTCATAGCCGTCGGGCTCCTTGCTTATTTCAGATTGGTTTTGGCGGGATGGTCATACACCGGCACACGTTTCAGCCACAGGCGAAGCGCCTGCCAGTGAATCGCAAAAATTATTTTGAGGGTCATCAGCGGGTAAACCAGCAACACGCGGGCCAGCGAGGCGGTGCATATTTCCGTGCGTTCGAATTCCAGCGTGGCGTCAAAAATTTTCTCGCCATGACGGGCGTTTTCCATGTGCACTGTCAGGCTCTGCGCCGGACTTGAGAAACGCCAGTCATAGACAACATCCATGGCCATGAACGGTGAAACGTGCATTTGCTTGACCGGTGCATAGCGTTTGTGCGCACCTTTGCCCTGGTTCATCGCCTCGCTGAGCACGTAACAGTGCCTTTCGCCCCAGGGCGTATTGTTGACCTCGGCGACGATGGTTTCAAGCCGCTCGTCCGCGGCGTCAAAACAGTAGTAGAAACTGACCGGGTTGAAGCAATAACCGAAATAAGCGAGGTTGGTCAGCAGTCTTACCGGGCCCTCGGGACGGCTGCCGGTTTTGGCCTGCACCAGTTCACGCACCGCCGTGTCGAGCGGCACCGTGGGGTCGCCGAGGTGATCCTCGCGTTTGAAGCGCGCCGGCGCCGGCCGTGTTGCCGACCAGAGCCAGCGGCCTGCAAACACCCTGTCCAGCTCGGCCAGGTCAAGGTACACCATGAACAACCGGTAGACGAACTGGTGACCGGTTGGCTGCGTGCGCCGATGCCTGACCCGTCCGGAGAAGATCGCGCTTTTCATGTTTTGAGCGTGTTTTTGAAATGCTGCAGCGCGTTCAGGGCACTGACCACGCCATCCTCGTGAAAACCGTTGCGCCAGTACGCCCCACAATAATAGGTGCGGTAAAGACCGTTGATCTCCGCCTGGAATTCCTGCGCTGCGACCGACTCCGGCGTGAATACCGGGTGGCGGTATGCAAAGCGCTGGATGATCTTGTCGGGATCGATCGCCTGCGTGTGGTTGAGCGTCACGCAGAACTGCACCGGCGCCTCGATGCTCTGCAGGATATTCATGTTATAGCTGAGTGCGACCCGTTCCTGGCCGCTGGCCGGAATGTGGTAGTTCCAGGCCGCCCAGGCACGCCGGCGCTTCGGCATCAGTGAATCATCGGTATGTAGTACCGCCTCGTTCTGCTGGTAGTGGAATTTTCCAAGCACCTGTTCTTCGCGCATGCCGGGATCGGCCAGCATCTGCAGGGCCTGGTCACCATGGCAGGCGATGAAAACATGGTCGAAACGTTCGCTTTCCTGACCCCGGACCTTGACTTCAACATGCTCCGCCGACCGGTGTATGGATACGACCGGCGCATTCAGCCTGATGCGGTCACGATGGCCGGCAACCAGTTTTTCGACATAGGCATTTGAACCGCCCCTGATCACGCGCCATACGGGCCGGTCGTTGACACTGAGCATGCCGTGGTTGTCAAAGAAGCGGACAAAAAAACTGGCATGCTCAG
>Ga0209391_10001884_pt1 | contig 10958 bp, 6 predicted proteins | sample PPLLak3March2015_FD_187246 | JGI IMG/M metagenome (GOLD analysis project Ga0209391, IMG submission 187246) | Freshwater sediment microbial communities from Prairie Pothole Lake near Jamestown, North Dakota, USA - PPLs Lake P7 Core (1) Depth... | ecosystem: Environmental > Aquatic > Freshwater >... | reverse complement strand
GGACGAGCGGCGGCTCATCCAGGAGGGCTACGAGCTGCTCGACGAGAAACGGGTGCTGCTCGCCACGGAAATCATGCGCCAACTGCGCAGCTACGCCAGCCTGCAACATGAACTGGAGCGGCTCGGCGCGGACGCACTCGCGGCCTTCGAGGCCGCCGTAGGCGTGCACGGGTTCGACGAGCTGACCGTGGAGCCCAAGTTCGATCTCGGCCCGTGGCTGCTGCGCGTCCACGAGCAATCCTTCCTCGGGCTGCGCCTCGCCGAAGCCGTGCTCGAGGCGCGCGCGCCATCGGCCGAGGCGGCACCGCTTCCCGCCACGCCCGAGGCGCGCGCCTGTGCCACGGCGTTCCGGCGGCTGATCGAACGCCAGGCGGAGCTCGCCGCCTGTGTCGCCAACCTGCGTCGGCTGGTGCGCGAGTACGTCCGCACGGAGCGACGCGCACGGGCGCTCGAGAACGTCGTGCTGCCGGAGATCGACGGCTCGCTGCGCTTCATCGAGGAGCAGCTCGATGCCGTCGACCAGGAAGAAGCGGTGCGCGTGCGCAATGCCGGCGCGGCGCGGGACTGAGGCGACGGCACTCCGCCCATGCACCTCGTCTTCGGCGCCAGCGGCTACATCGGCAGCAATCTCGTGCCGGAATTGCTGGCTGGCGGACGGCGTGTCCGCGCGACCGCCCGCAACGTCGAGGTATTGGAGGGTCGCGGCTGGTCCGGCGCGGAACTGGCGCAGGCCGATGCGCTCGACCCGGCTACGCTGCCGACCGTGCTGGCCGGCGTGGACGTCGCTTATTACCTCGTGCATTCGATGGCCGCAGGCCGGGATTTCGCCGCGATCGATCGGCAGGCCGCCGAGAACTTCGCGCGCGCCGCGGCCGCGGCCGGGGTGCGTCGCATCGTCTACCTCGGTGGCCTGATTCCCCCCAACCCGAGATCGGAGCACCTGCGTTCGCGCGCCGAGACGGGCGAGCTGCTGCGCAGCTTCCCGGTGCCCGTGACCGAGGTGCGGGCCGGCATGATCATCGGTCCGGGCTCGGCGGCCTATGAAGTGATCCGCGACCTGGTCAACCACCTGCCGGCGATGATCACGCCCACCTGGGTGCGCTCGCGATCGACGCCGATCGCGCTGCCGGACCTGCTCGCCTACCTGATCGCGGTGGCGGAGATTCCCGCCGCCGCGGGCCGCATCCTCGATGCAGGTGGGCCGGACGCGGTCACCTACGAGGAAATCATGCGCTGCTACGGCCGGCTGGTCGGGCGGCAGCCCCGGATCCTCGCGGTACCGGTACTGACGCCGCGCCTGTCCTCGTACTGGCTCAGGTTCGTGACCTCGGTGCCGACCAACGTCGCCCAGGCGCTCGTAGAGGGCCTGGAGCACGACTTCGTCGCGAACGATGCCGAGCTGCGGCACCTGGTGCCGCGGCAGCTCATGGGCCTCGAGGAGGCCATCCGAGCCGCCATCGACGCCGACCGCCGGCACGACGCCACCGCACGCTGGGTGGAGGGTGCGATCGCGTGCCGCAACTTCCACCCCGAGTACGGCTTCTACGCCAAGCGCGCGGGTGCCACGGCTGAGGGGCCCGCAACGCCCGAACAGGTGTTCCGCGTGGTCTGCCGGATCGGCGGCGCCGAAGGCTACTTCTTCGCCAACAGCCTCTGGTGGGTCCGTCGCGCGCTCGACTGGCTCGCCGGTGGGCCGAGTTTCCGCCGCAGCCGCCGGCATCCGACCGAGCTGCGGGTCGGTGACGTCGTGGATTCCTGGCGCGTGATCGCACTCGAGCCGGGCCGGCGGCTCACGCTGCTGATGGAGATGAACGGGCCCGGCGCGGGCGTGCTCGAGTTCGTCGTCAAGCCGGGCCCCGGCGGCTCAGGCTCGAGCGTCAATGCAACGGCCTACTGGCACCCGGCCGGCGTGCCCGGACTCGTGTACTGGTACGTGCTCGTGCCAGCGCACCTGTTCCTGTTTCGCGGGCTGACGCGCGCCATCCAGGGGCGCGCGTCGGCGGAGGATCACTCCGGCAATGCGAGCTTGCGCGGGCCGAAGTAGTAACGCAGCGTGGCGCCGACGTAGTTGACCTCGTACTCGTAGGGATCAGCCCCGAGCGCCAGGATGGTCGGCAGCGTGTCGGGCTCGATGCCGCCGAGCGCCCAGTCCTCGCTGTCGTACTTCTCGTAGATCCAGGTCAGGCCGAGGTCCATCCGCTCCGACAGCGCGTAGCTCAGGTCGGCGCGCAGACTGTCCAACCGGCTTTCGACGGTCGGGAAGTCGCCAGCTCCCACGCCTAGCAGCCGCGTGTCCGAATCACCGTCGGCATTGGTGTAGTTGACGTCGACGCTGAGCTTTTCGCTAAGCTGCGCGCGCACGCCGGCACCGTAGGTCTGGAAATCGTCATTGACGTCGGCGCGCCAGTCGGGCGTCCCGAACACGGAACTGCCGCGCGTCTTCGAGTCGATCCGCTCCTCGCCGAACGTCGCATAGGCGTTGATCTTCTCGTTGACTGCCCACGCCATGTCGAGGGCATAGCGACGGTCGATGCCGGAGAGCACGCCGACGACCGTCTGGTTGTAGCTGTCGTCGGCGTAGAACCCGCTGAGCGAGAACGAAAGCGGCAGATCCGGGAACGCGAAGTCCGCCATGACCTCACCATAACCGCGGTAACGGTAGGCCATGTTGTACTTGCGCATCCAGGTGTTCTGCCCGTTGGCCGCGGCAACGGCCAGGTCGTAGCCGTCGGGATCGCGCTCCTCGGCGCCGCCCTTGATGACGATGCCGAAGTTGCCGTTCGGCCGGTACTGCACCTTGCCCCAGCCGTCGTACAGCGTCTCGCTGCGGACTTCCTGCCGGGTGCCGGTGCGGTCCGTCTCGCGGTATTCGCCACCCAGGCCGACCGACAGCTCGTCGTAGACCGCGTAATCGGCGCTGCCGAACAGCCGCATGCGTTCGAAGCCGTAGACCGGGTTCGTGCGGTCGTCGGTCACCGGGAACAGGTCGGTGTGCACGATCGACGTGTACACGGCCTGGCGGCTGTCGTTGTCGCGTTCGTCGTAGGTGGCGGAGCCGCGCATCCGCAGGCGGTCGAGCGGCCGCGAGGTCACGGTGAGGTCGAAGCGGGTCACGCTCACTTCGCCGTCGAGGTTGCTCGCCGGCAACGCATCGGTCGCAAGCTGCGGATTGATCGTGTAAGGCAGGAAGCCGATGTCCTGCGATCCCTTGCCGGTCGCCGCGGAGACGGCGATCGTCGAGTTGCCGGGCAGTCCCAGCCAGCCCGCCGCGACGTTGAACTCGTGATAGTCGTTGTCCGGCGCGAGTGCCATCTGCCCGGCATCCCCACCCGGCACCATCGCCGTGAACGGGTTGTCCCAGCGCAGGTAGGCGGCCTTGGTGTCGTAGATCGAGCCCGAGTACCCGGCCTCGACGAACCACTTCGCGGCCTGGTAACGCACCGTCGCGTCGAGGCGGTCCGTGGCGTCGTCGACGGGCTTGATGAGCTCGCTCGAGACGCTGCCGAACGACCCGAGCTGCGTGCGCGTGCCGTCGCGCTCGTCGCGCCGGTAGTCCACGTCGAACAGCAGGTTCCCACCGAGCCAGAATCGGCCCGCAGCGCCGTAGCGATCGCGGTCGAAACCGACGTCCTTGTCACGCAGGCTGGCGTCGAGCGCCGTCATGCCGCCGGTGCTGCCAGCATCGACCCAATTGGCGGGCAAGGTCAGGTTACTGCTGCCGACACCGCCGAAGACGGTCGCGGTCGTGTCCCAGATGCGGCGCGGGATCGCGTCGTAGAAGAACGCGAAATCGTAACTGCCCTGCTTGCCGCCCTCGATGCGCAGTTCGCGCGAATCCAGCCCGAGGTCGGTCAGTTCGTAGTCGATCACGTAGCCGGACTCGTGGGCCGCGCGGCCCTCGGCACTGGCGATCACGTAGCCGCCGTCCTCGTCGAGGCCGGTGGCATTGCCGAATTTCGCCGAACTCTCGTCGACGTAAGCGCCGCCCGCCTCCACCGTGGAGCGGTAGCCGCGCTCGAAGGGACACTTGGTGCAGGTCCACTCGCTCGTGTCGGGCGCAGCCGCCTGCTGGGCCGACGCGGTGCCGGCCGCCGAGAGAATCGACGCGACGGCGAGCTTGACGAGGATGCTGCGGGTTTCCATGGGCTTCACCAGGTTCTTGGCTTCGACGGGAGGACGGCGGGCGGCGTTCACCGCGTCAGCGTCGCGCCCGAGGGATGATTCGATCCGTGCACCTGCGAATGGCAGTTCATGCAGTTGCCGAGGGCCAGCGACGACACCGCGGGGCCGCCCGCGCCGGGCAGGCCCGACGGGCCGTACGCGATGCTCGGATGGCCCTGCTGTGAATGGCACGACTGGCAAAGCACCGGTCCGCGCGCCTTCAGCATGCCGGGGTTCGATGCGCCGTGCGGCGAATGGCACGACGAGCAATCCTCCGCAACCGGGGCGTGCTCCCAGAGGAACGGGCCGCGCTTTTCGGCGTGGCATTCGTAGCAGGTCTGGTTGAGCGTCGCCTTGATCAGCTGGCTCTCGGCGGTGGTGCCGTGCGGCGTGTGGCAATCGCTGCAGGCGAGCTGGCCCTGCCGCACCGGGTGCGCGAACGGCTTCAGGAACTGGCTGCGTTCGGCGACGTGGCACGTGTAGCAGACGTCGGCCTGCGTGCGCTTCGCGAGCACGGCATCCTTGCGAGCGTGGCTGTCGTGGCACGAGGCGCAGGAGACTTGCGCGGCATCGTGCGGGCCGCTGTGCCACGACGCCGCCATCGACTTCTCGTGGCAGGTGAGGCACATGCCGTTCTGCACCGCGACCGGCGCCTCGGAGTCACGCCCGAAGCGGATCACCGGCGGGCGCGTCTCGCCCTTCTTGACGCGCTTGGTGTGGTCGCCGGCCGGGCCGTGGCAGGCCTCGCATTGCAATTGCCCCTGGCCGAACGGGCTGCGGGCATCGGCGGGCTGGCCGTGCTTCGTGTGGAACACCGCCAGCGTCACTTCATCGTCGTGGCAGCCGAGGCAGGTGTCGGCGCCCTTCTTGCTGAAGGTGACGGCCGGCCCGGCGGCCGGAGCAGCCGGGCCGGGGGCGGCTGCCGCCGCTTCAGGTTCGGTCGCCTCGGGTGCCGCCGGAGCGACCGGCTCCTGCGCGAGCAGCGCCAACGGCAGCAGCATGGCCAGCGCCAACAGGCCGCGTGACAGCGTCTTCGAATGACTCATGGTCTGCCTCAATTGGAGTTGAACTGGCCGATGCCGTGCACGGTCTTCACGTCCGCGCTGCGGCCCGGGCCGTGGCAGGTAGCGCAGGTCTCGAGCGGCGCGCCCGGCGTCGTGCTGTCGGCGGCCTTGATCGCGTCGAAGGAACCACCATTGAGTTCCATGTGGACCCGGCTCGAGCCGCTCGTGTGGCAGGTCGAGCACACGGTCGTCGCCGGCGACACCGCCCGATCACCCAGCGGGGTCGCACGATCCGGCGCGGCATCGAACGTCGTCGCGAGCGCGGTCGCCGCGTCCGGCGGGTAGTACGTGTCCGGAAGGTGGCAACCCTCACAGTTGTTCAGCTTCCCGGGATACGTGACCTCGCTGAAGTCGTAGCCGGTGTTGTTGTAGCCGCAGACTTTGTAGTCTGCGATGGCGCCTGCATGGATCGCGTGCACCATGAACTTGAAGTCGATGCTCTGGTCATCAAGCGTGCCCGTGACCGTCTCGCAGTCCGAGCCCGCGACGCGCCGGTTGATGTCGGTCGCATTCGGGTTGTGGCACGTCGCGCAGAGTTCGGCGTTGCCGGTGCGACTCTCGCCGTGCAGCGTGAGCTGCTTGTGGCAATCGTTGCACTTGGCGATGTCGACCACAGTGCGATACGCGACCGGCTCTGCGTCGGTGATCGCGAAGGCCTTTCCGGCAGATGCCACCGGGATGCGTTCACGCGTGCCGTTGCCGTCGATGTCGACGGTGGGCCGGCCCTCGATCAGCGCGCTGCCCGAACCCGTGGCGTCGGCCGGGATCGCCCGCGTCGCAGTGGCCTTGAATCCGCCGGGGAACGCCGGATCGGGTACCGCGGTCGCCTTGAAGTCGATCCGGAACGGCTGCGCCGGCGTGCCGGTCGTCGCCGTGGCGCTGCCGCTGCCCGTGTTCGTGAAGTCAGGCCGCGTCGACCACGCGATGTCGACCGCAAGCGAAGCGGCGCCGTCGCCCTGGAACGGACCCGGGTTCGCCTTGATGTCGTATGGGGCGTTGCCGTTCGTCGGGTCGACGACCCGGATGGTCACGGTGGGCGTCTGGCCTGGGGCCGTGTCGACGACCTGCAGCACCTCGTACTTGAACTTCTCCCCTGCTGCGGCGATCGGGTCGACATGCACGACCTGCGGGCGCAGGTTGCCGTTCGAGATGCTCGAGTTCGGGCCGTGGCAGCTGCCGCACTGGTCATCCGTCGCGGCCACGCCACCGTGATTCGCGCCGGTGTCGAAATTCACGTTGTCATGGCACGAGCCGCAGGCCTCACGATTGACGGTCGCGCGCCAGTTCGATGCCTGTGGCGTATCGGTGTCGCTTTCCTGGTGACAGGTCTGGCAATTGCGCAGGTCCTGCGTGAAGTGCACGCCACTGTAGTCCTGGAACCTGTTGTCGAAGCCGAAGATGCCGTAGAAGCCGCCAGCCTGCACCGACGGCAGGTTCGCGCCGGCGTGGATCTTGTGGATCATCACCTTCAGGTCGATGCTGTTACCCGACTGCGCGTCGAACGAGTACGACTCGTGGCACATCGCGCAGTACTGCAGGTCGAAGCGCGCGTCGCCGTGAAACGACAGATTGTCGTGGCACGCGTTGCAGGTATCGTTGTCGACGATCTCGCGGCCGGACTCCGCCACCAGGCCGCCCGTCGCCGGCGAGAACGTGAAGACGGCATTGTTCGCCGGAATGTTCGTCGGCGCAACGTTCGGCGAGGTGCGAATTTCCAGGCCGACGCGGTGCGTCAGGCTCGCGTCGTAGGGGATCTCGGCGTCGCCGACCAGGCTCTTCGAGAACGTGTACTGGTAAGTGCCGTCCTGGTTGTCCACCCAGGTACCAGCCGTCGCGGTCTCGGTGTATGCCTGGTTGCGCGGGCCGGTCCCGGTGACCCGGTCGGCCGGCGTCGGCGCAGGCGTACCCGGGAAAGCCTCGGTGCGGCGCGTAACCGCGCGCCAGGTGCTCGACTTGCCGTTGGCGGCGGGTTCGAGTCGCGCGAGGACGAAGCGGATATTGGCAGCGGGCAGGCCGCGAAGCTTGCGGCCCTGCTCATCGACCAGGAACAACTGCACGACGGGCTTGCCGTCCTCGGGCACGGTGACACCGTTGATCGTTGCCACGATGGCCTGCGAACTGCCAATGACGATGGAGCCGCCGCCGGGAACGCCCGGAGGACCCTCGGGGCCTTCGGGGCCCGCCCCGCCGGACTTGAGCGAATCGCCTTCGCAGCCCGCCAGGCCGAGCGCGCCCGCGACGAGCAGCGCGATTGCGGCGCTGCGCAGGCGCATCGAATTTCGATTTCGGTTGGGCATCATGCTGGGCGACCCTCGACTGACGAGACGTACCGCGGACGGGATCCGCCCATCCGCTGACCAAGGTTGGCGCGGATGTTAGAGGCTGTCCAGCCCGGGCAGGCATCGCGGATATCCGCAATGTCCGAAAAGAAAAAGGGAGGGGTGGAAACCACCCCTCCCCTGGAGGCTGAACTACCCAGCCTGTTTACTGGTTGCGTGCGCCGTGCGCAACCTCAACGTCGGCCGTGCGGCCCGGGCCGTGGCAGACATCGCAACTCTCGGCGCCGATGGCGAGCGAGGTGTTGAGATTGAAGTGCGCCCGGTCGCTGGCGTCGTCGTGGCAGGTGCCGCAGGCCGCCGTGGTCGGCGCCGTACGCACCATCTGGTCCGCAAAGGACGGCGCCGCCGTCGTTGCCGCCAGGCCCGGGAACGCCTCGTATACCGTCCAAAGCGCGTTCGGGTTGAGCGGCAGCCGGAAGCCGGTCGCGGTGTGGCAGGTCTTGCAGTCGTCCAAGCGGCCCGGATAGCGCACGTCCTCGAAGTTATATGCGTTGGCACCGCCGGTCGTGGCGTTCGGGTTACTACGCAGGAAGTTGAACGTTTCCTGGTTGAATCCCTGACCGTGGAGCAAGTGCAGCATGTCCTTCAGGTTCATCGGCTTCTCGCCGAACACCTGGAAGGCGTTTGCTTCGCCTGCCGTCGCCGGCAGCCAAGGCTTGCCACCCGGGAACGCTTGAGGCAGACCGTTCGGCAGCAGCGTTCCGGGCGCGATTGTGGGCTTGATCCAACCGGCGAACGTGTTGCTGCTGGTCATCTCGGTGTTGTGGCAGATCACGCACTGGTCGGGATTGTTGACCCGGCTGCCTCCGTGCAGGATCAGGCGCTCGTGACAGAGCAGGCACGCCTCGTCGTTCGTGACGTCGCGGCGCGCCGTCGTGCCGGTGGCGGCCTTGATCACGGCCGGCGCGACGTTGTTGACGCCACCGAACGTGAAGCCGCCCTCCATCGCGACCGCGCGCAGCGTCGAGTCCGCCGGGTAAGCGACCGCGAGCGCCGGCGTCGTGAAGTAGCCGTCCGCATCCATGGCCGGCAGGCTGGCAACGATCGTTGAAAGTCCAACGCTTGGCGGCTGGTCGAACGCGGCCTGGGTCCAGCTCGCGGTGAAGTCATTGCCGTTGCCGAAATAGGTGCGGCCACCCGTGGTCGTGCCGGCATTGTTATAGTCGACCGGTGCAGCGATCGCAGGACCATTGCGCGGATCGACCGGCGTCGTGAGCGGGGCGCTCCAGGTGATCCGGAACGACGGGTAAGTCGTGAACGCCGTGCCATCCCCGAACTGTCCCGACTTGACGTCGAGGTTCTTCCAGGTGCCGTCGGGCAGGCCCGTCGCCGCATCGCGATCCTGGTACTGGACGCGGAACTTGACGATCGGCTGCCGCGCCGGATCGAGCGTCACGGACGCGATCTCGTACTTGAGCAGCTTGAAGCCTGCCGCGAGCTCGGGGCTGTTCGGCGTGCTGATGTTCGGCGTCGTGATGTGCGCCGTCGCCGGGGCCGCGCTCGAGGCCGGGTCATGGCAATCGAGGCAGCGCGAGTTGTCGTTCTGGACGATGAAGTGCCCGCCCTGGAAGTTCACGTTGTGGCAGGTGTTGCACGCCTGCTGGCTGACGCGCTCCTTCCACGCATTCTTGTCGCTGTCCGGCCGGCCAGCCGGCTGCGCGCTGGCCAGCAGCGGCTGCTGGTTGTCATGGCAGGTGCGGCAGTTCGTGATTTCCTGCGGGTAGAAATGCAGGTGCTTGTAACGGCCCTCGAAGAACTCCTCGTCCCCGATGTGGAGCTTGTGGACCAGCTGGGGCAGGTCGAGCTCGGTCGCCCACTTGTCGGCTCTCGACTCGGCCGAGTTGAACCACGAGCTGTTGTGGCAGACCACGCAGGACTCGACTTCGAAGCGGTTCCCGCCGTGGATGTTCGCCGTCGCATCCGTGCTCTCGAGGTTGCGGAAGCGCAGCGAAGCGCGATTTTCGGAGTCGCCGTGGCAGGCGCCGCAGGACGCGTTGGTCACGACCTGGTTCGCCAAGGTCGCAAGCGGCGTTCCGGGCGTCCCGCCCTCGAAATCCACGACCGCGTTGTATTTGTAGGCCGCATTGCGGCTGCCAATGTACAGGCGATAGGTCGCAGCCGGGTCGAAGCCCAGGTTCATCGCGCCGAGGATCGCCACGCCAGCGGCGTTGGTGATCTCGCCGGCGCCGGCGTTGACACCGCAGGCGGCCGCGCTCGGGGCGCCGGTGTTGCCGAAGTACTTGAACGTACCGACGTCAGCGACGTTCGTGCAGAACGAGTAGCTGTACGTGCCCGGACTACCGGCGACCGGGAGAACGTCGCCACGGGTCGTCACCGCCGCGTCAGTCGAGCCGCGTTCCGTCGACGGCCGGAGCACCTTCGCAGAGGTGGCGGAATCCGTGCCGGTCGAGTACTGGACCAGGCTCTGCCAGTACATCGGGCGCAGGTCCGTCCGCGGCAGCAGCTTCGCAATGCCGAACTCGAGTTCCGTCGGCGTCGCCAGCGTCACGGGATTGCCGGCCTGGTCAGCGATGTTGAACTCAACCGTGACTTTTCCGGCGGCGATCGTGATGTCGGTGATGCCACCGCGCAGCAGACCGCTCGAAGTGCCCGGGATTTCCGGACTCGGACCCGCTGGGCCCGTCGGACCCGTCGGACCCTCAGGACCCGTTGGTCCTGGGAGGCCAGTAGAGCCGTCTCTTCCGTCGTCGCCATCGCATCCGGCCATGCCAAACGCGGCGAGCGCCAGCATCGCTATCAAGGGCACACGCGATCGCGTGATGCCTTGGGTGCCTGAAAATCTCATGGTTGACTCCCTGAATACACTAGCGGTTGACCAGATCACGCGGCGCTTTGGAGGTGCCGTGGATACAAAGGCGATCGTAGGGACGATCGGAAGTTCCATGAACCTCGGTTTTCCGCAGTTTCGCCGCGCACTTACGATGTTGCGGCGCAACGTTGAGAATGGATTGCATTTGAGGCGCGCGCGGAACAAGGGCGGTGACACCCTGTCGCACGAGGCATCGATTCGCGTGTTGCCGCGGTGATCCGCGGCTCAGCAGATCCGCGGCAGCGGATCGTCTTCGAGTTCCTCGATCGCGCGCTCGCCGCCGATCGACGTCTCGAGCAGCACTCGCGCCGGTTGTTGCTGCACGCGGCCGATGATCGCAGCCTCGCGTCCGGCGGGAATCGAGTGCAGTGCGGCAAGCGCCGGCTCGGCGTCCTCCGGTGCAACGACGGCCACTACCCGGCCTTCGCAGGCTAGAAAGTACGGGTCGTAACCCAGCATCTCGCAGACGGACTGCACCGAATCGCGCACGGGCACGCGCGATTCCTGCAGCACGACGCCGAAGCCGCTGATCTGCACGATCTCGTGCGCCACCGTCGCGAGTCC
>Ga0209391_10001883_pt1 | contig 10960 bp, 7 predicted proteins | sample PPLLak3March2015_FD_187246 | JGI IMG/M metagenome (GOLD analysis project Ga0209391, IMG submission 187246) | Freshwater sediment microbial communities from Prairie Pothole Lake near Jamestown, North Dakota, USA - PPLs Lake P7 Core (1) Depth... | ecosystem: Environmental > Aquatic > Freshwater >... | reverse complement strand
TGGTCATTTCGTCCCTTCTCAGGATTTTTACCATGGTTATTCCATCCATTTCGGGCATCATCACATCGGTAATGATCAGATCAGGCACGTACTTTTGTGCGGATTCAATTCCCTCTTTTCCGTTTGAAGCAGTAAACACTTTGTACTGATCTTCCAGTTGTTCTGTGATGAATTTCCTGATATCCGCATTGTCCTCAATCAGTAAAACGATCTTTTGGCCCGGAAGTTCTGCTTTAGCGGCAATACTGTCCACTCCGGCGTCTTCCGGTATTTCATTCTTCGTCAATGCTGGAATCGGCTCCTGCGGTTTGTCAGTTTCAACAGGCCCGATCGGGATTTCTATCGTAAAGGTAGTGCCGGTTTTTCCGTTGATTTGATCGTTGCTCACAACGGATATGGTCCCCCGGTGCAGATCTACGAGTTCTTTGACCAGCGCCAGACCGATACCAGTACCTTCAAATGCCCTGGTATCTGACTTGTCTGCCTGGTAAAAACGGTCAAAGATAAAGGGCAGGTCTTTTTCTGAAATCCCTATACCTGTATCCGTGATTGAAATTCTGAGCTTGGATACATCGATCCTTTCAACATGCAGGGTTATTGTTCCTTTTTCAGGAGTAAATTTAAGCGCATTCGAGATCAGGTTTCCGATGATCTTTTCCATTTTTTCGTTATCGAAAAGAGCCTGTATATCATCGTCCTCGGACCTGAATTTCAGGTCTATTTTTTTTCGGTCGGCCATGGACTCAAACGAAAACAATAAATTTTTAAGGTAAAGCACCAAATTACTCTGGCGGCTTTCCAGCTTCCATTTGCCAGCTTCCAGTTTTGCAATATCGAGTAACTGGTTGATCAGCAGTAGCATTTTATGGGAATGGTGTCCGATATTTCTGATCTGCTCCCGGTTTTTTTCGGCTTTCAGATCCCTCAGCAAACTTTCTGCCTGCCCGCTGATCAGGGTAAGTGGCGTTCTGAACTCATGGGAGATGTTTGTAAAAAATTGTGTTTTTAAAAGATCCAGTTCACGTAGGGTATCTTTTTCAATTCTTTCAACTTCAAGTTGATTTTTGACGAGGATTCTGTTGATCTCATACCTTCGGAAATAATATAACAGAACCATGAGCATCAGAAAATACAAACAATATGCCCACCAGGACAGGGCCCAGTGCGGCATGATTCGCATGGGAATAGATATACCGGCTTCGTTCCAAACCCCATCATTGTTGCTCGCTTTTAGTTTAAAAACATATTTACCAGGGGGCAAATGGGTAAATGATACATTACGCGAGTTTTGTATGTAGATCCAGTCATCATGGAATCCTTCCAGTTTATAGGCGTAATGGTTCTTTTCAGATGTTGAAAAGTCAAGTGCGGCAAATTTCAACCAGATGATATAGTCCTTACTGGAGAAGGTCATGGCATTTTTATCGTGTACAGGAATGGAAACAAAGGAATTTTTTTGATCATCTTTTTTACTGCCATTGTAAACCCGTATTCCGGTGAGGGCTATGGGAGGAATAAACGGATTGTCCCTGATCTGTTCCGGAAAAAAATAATTCAGGCCGTCAATGCCTCCAAAGAACAACTCGCCCTTGTCACTTTTAAAATAGGCCCCGGTATTGAACTCATTGTTTTGCAGCCCGTCATTGATCTCAAAATTTCGAAATGACAGGTCTCTTGGATTAAATCTGGAAATACCCTTGTTGGTGCTTAACCACAATTTATGCTGATGGTCGCTTAAAATGCCATAGATAACATTGTTAGGCAGGCCGTCTTTTTCTGTGAAATGGGTAAAAGAGCCTTTTGCTTTGTCGAACTTTTCAAGTCCGCCGGAAGTCCCTATCCAGAGGAACTTATCCGGATGATCCGGATCAGGGCAAATAGATTTGATGTGGTTGTTGGTAAGACTCTCCGGGTTGGAGGGATCATTTATATAGGTGTGAAAGCTTTCTTTCTTTTTGTCAAAGGCGAGCAGTCCTTTTTTTGTTCCCAGCCAAAGCTTTTGTCCGTCATCAAAAAGAACCGGCCTCATGTACAGATAATATTCCGGATCTGAAACATAGCGGTAGTGCTTGAATAGTCCATTTTTCTTGTCGGTCATTTTGCTGAGGAAATTTTCCGTGACGATCCATAATTGACCTTCGCGGTCCTCATAAACAGTAAACACATTTTTTTGGGGAATGCCATCCGGTTTGGCTTTGTCAAATTTGAATTGCCTTGCTTTTTCAAGTTTCGGATCATAAACAAACAGACCTTCTGAAGTCGCAGACCACAAATCACCGTCTTGTGACTTTACCATGGCATAGGGCCCTGTATTTCCAAAGTCATCCACCCTTTTTGAACTGGTTTCATAGCTCTTTAAGGTATTTGTTTGCCTGTCCCAACGATACAGGACTTCACCGGACACCCATACATATCTGTCATTTTCTTCCAATATCGATCGCAAGCTAAATCCGGCTATTCTGGAAGTTTTATCGGGTGGCCTTTTTAAGAGGGAAAAACGATGGGATTTTGGGTCGTAATAGTCTATTCCCATACCCACCGTACCTATCCAGATAATATTTGTGCGGTCCTTGTACAGGCCGGAAATACTGTTATAACTGACTGATTCAGGCCTGTAAGGGTCATTTTTGAAATAGGAATAGTCTTTCTTTTCAGTATCGTAATACATTAACCCGCCTGCGGCAGCAAGCCAGAGGTTTTTTTTATGGTCCTCGACAATTTCGATGATCTCACCCCAGCCATAGCGATTAACCGTATATTGGTGTGGAAAGAACTTATATGAATAGTCACGGGTGTTAAACTTGATCAGTCCTGATAGGGAGCCAAGCCAGAGATAGCCGTCATCAGTTCCATAAATTGAGGTAATAGCACCGTCTAAAACATTCTTTGGGGCTTTTGTATCTTTGATGTTAAAATAAAAGGGGGTAAATGTTTCTTTCTTTACATCCATCCGTGTTAATCCGTTATTGGTTGCTATCCACAATATTTCGTTTTTGTCCTCATAGAGCTCACGAATAATATTGTGGGTGAGTTTGGTAGCTCCTTTTTCCGCATTGTGGTATTGTTTTATCAATTTTTCCTGTACGACATTATTCGAAACGGGCACCTTAAATACGCCGTAATCACGTGTTCCTACCCAAATAGTACCATTTTTGCCCTCGGCAATATCTTTGATCTCATAGTTATTCCGGCCCTCAGAATTTGAAAAGGGCAGGCTGATTCGCTGGAAATTATCATTTTGCTTGTCATAAAGGTTTAAGAGTCCGTTATCTGTACCTACCCATAAATTTCCGCGGCTGTCTGTAAAAAGCGCAGTTATATAGTTTGAATCAATTGTCTTGGGATCATTGGGAACATTTTGGTAAACAGCAAAAGAATAGCCGTCGTATTTGTTGAGGCCGTCTTTGGTTCCAAACCACATAAAACCATCCCCGTCCTGGGTAATTGCCATAACGGTATTTTGGGAAAGTCCGTCATTGCTGGTTATGTGTTTGAAGCGAAAATCCTGTGAGCTTCCATCCAGTGGTAAGAGAACGCAAAAAATAAGTAAAGCGAAAGACAGGGGTACATAAGACCGCATGATTTTGATTTTCATAACAGAGATTCTGGTTAAAGAACCCACATTTACATCAGGAGTTAGAAAGTTATTATCTATGTAAGTTTCGTGAATCACTTAAAAAATGCTGATCGGTTTGCTTGATTTTGGTGTTACCGGTACTTTTAAAAAAATAAATGTACGGCGTAAAAATATATTCTTGCTTGATCTTAAAAAATTCGATTAAAATTACAGATTTTTTCTCAATGTAACGAAAGTAACAAAGAAAAGAGCTTATAATCAACAAGTTTTATTTTTTCTGCATAAAAAATAGTGAAGTCCATCAAGCTTAGGTCATTCAATTTTTTAAGAGATCCCAGGAAAAAATCAGTCGGTTATTTGTTTGAAAAGGATTATTTTTGTTAGCATTAGAAAACTATTATGAGCAAAGAAATAGCAATTGCAAAAAAGGATCTCGGTAAAAAGGGTTATTTGGATATGGATCTTCCGGCAAAGTTGGATTACGCCGCCGAGATACGTAAACTAAAAAAAGAAAAAAATGCCGTTATTCTGGCGCATTATTACCAGGAACCCGCCATTCAGGATATTGCGGATTTTGTTGGTGACAGCCTCCAGTTGTCATACAAGGCAGCAGAAGCGGATGCAGATCTCATCGTTTTTGCAGGAGTACATTTTATGGCTGAGACCGCCAAAATATTAAATCCGCTAAAGAAGGTCATCCTCCCTGATTTTAATGCAGGCTGTTCTCTGGCAGAGTCCTGTGATGCAAAAGACCTGCAGGCTCTTAAAGATAAACATCCAGACCATATTGTGATCACTTACGTGAATACATCTGCAGAGGTAAAGGCCATCAGCGATATCTGCTGTACCTCCTCCAATGCCAAGAAAATAGTTGATTCGGTGCCATTGGACCAGCCAATAATTTTTGCTCCGGATAAGAATCTGGGTGCCTGGATACAGAAGGAAACCGGAAGAAAAATGCTCTTGTGGGATGGTGCCTGTGTGGTGCATGAGGCATTTTCTATAGACAAGTTACTGCACACATTTCAGGAACATCCGAAAGCAAAAATAATTGCCCATCCCGAATCGGAAGACCATATTTTAAAGACGGCAGAATACATCGGTTCAACTTCAGGTCTTATTCAATACGCCAAAAACAGTCCGGCGCAGGAATTTATTGTTGCCACTGAAGCAGGCATACTTCATGAGATGCAGAAGGAAGTACCCGGTAAAAAATTCTTTCCGGCACCCTCACATGAAGACAATACCTGCGCTTGCAGTGAATGTCCTTATATGAAAATGAATACCATGAAAAAATTGTACCTGTGCATGAAATACGAACTCCCAGAAATTCACGTTCCGGAAGAAATTCAAAAAAAGGCCCTTGTACCCATCCAGCGCATGTTAGAAATATCCTCCAGGTAATATGAGCAGGTTGCAATCAGATATCTTAATTCTCGGATCGGGAGTTGCCGGCCTGACCGTGGCAATAAAACTCGCCAAAACGCTTCCTGACAAAAAGGTTTTTGTAGTTACCAAAGCCGAAGAGAGCGAATCGAATACAAAATATGCACAGGGAGGGGTCGCAGCCGTATGGGATAAACTGGATTCTTTTCAGGACCATATAGATGATACCATGGTGGCAGGTGATTTTGAGAATGACCTGGAGGTCGTTAAAATGGTGATTGAAAATGCGCCTAAATGCATGGAGCAGCTCATTTTATGGGGTGCAGAATTTGACGAGGACGAAAGCGGAGCACTCGATCTGGGCAAGGAAGGAGGACATTCGGCAAACCGTATACTCCACCACAAAGACATAACCGGTTTAGAGATCGAGAGAACCCTGTTAAAGCAAGTGGCCGGGCTGAAGAACATCGTGCTTTTACCCCATCATTTTGCCATTGACCTGATTACGGAACACCATATTGAAAGTAAGTACCCCAGATCAAATACCACTTGTTTTGGCGCCTATGTGCTCAACCAGCAAACGAACCGGATCGATACTTTCCTTGCAGATTATACAGTACTGTCCACAGGCGGTGTAGGTCAGGTGTATGCTGCAACAACCAATCCGGTTATCGCAACCGGAGATGGTATAGCCATGGCCCACAGGGCCAAGGTGAATATTTGGGATATGGAGTATGTACAGTTCCATCCAACGGCACTTTACCAACCGGGTGTAAGTCCGGCATTTTTGATTTCGGAAGCAGTAAGAGGTGCCGGGGCTTATTTGAGAAATACCAAAGGAGAAAGATTCATGCTTGAACTGGACGAGAGAGCAGAATTGGCTCCAAGAGATGTGGTATCGCGCGCTATCAATGCGGAACTCCTGAAAAGCGGAGACCATTTTGTTTATCTGGACTGCACACATCTGGATCCGGAAAATTTCGTAAATCACTTCCCGAATATCTTTGAAAAGTGCAGAAGCATTGGTATTGATCCCAGAAAACAAGCCATTCCTGTTGTACCGGCACAGCATTATATTATGGGCGGGGTAGCCGTAGATAAAAACGGCAGGACTTCGCTTAAAAGTTTGTACGCCTGCGGGGAGTGTTCGCGGACGGGATTGCATGGGGCAAACAGACTGGCCTCAAATTCCCTGCTGGAAGCACTGGTGTATGGCAATAAAATTGCAGAAGATATTATTGAGCAGCTACGGCTGCCTGGTGATAAAAACAAATTGACCATTAAGGAATGGAATGAGGAGGGAACGGTAATGCCTAAAGAAATGGTATTGATCTCACACAACAGGAAGACGGTACAGGCAATTATGACAGACCTGGTGGCGATCGTGAGGTCGGATGAAAGGCTGGAAAAGGCGATGGACCATCTTTCTTATCTTTATTCAGATACTGAAAAGGTTTATTCCCGGTCAAAATTGTCGCCTCAGTTATGCGAACTCAGAAATCTCATCACCATAGCCTATCTGATTACCAGGCAGTCTATGAAGAGAAAAATCAATAAGGGCGCTTTTTACAGTTTGGATAACCTCAACAGGGAATAATTCTCCTGTTTGATCACTATTTCCTTTCGCTGAAAAAATAAGATCTTCTTAAACAAAGAAGCCCGCACCATGAAAATCATGTGCGGGCTTTATATTTGGACTGTAATGAATCCAACTGGAAGGCTAACTATATACCCCCGGGGAACAGGATCATTTCAGTGCTTTAGAGATCCTGGAAATGGCCTCGATCAGGTTTTGCTGTGACGCGGCATAAGAAATTCTTATGCATTCCGGTGCTCCGAAGGAATCACCGGCAACGGTAGCTACATTGGCTTCTTCAAGCAGAAACATTGAAAAATCGCAGGCATTTTTAATAGTTTTCCCTTTGAGGGTCTTATTAAAATAATACGAAACATCCGGGAAGACATAAAAGGCACCTTTGGGTACATTGACCTTGATCCCATCAATTTTTCTCAGCAGGTCAATCACCAGGTCCCGTCTTTTATGGAACTCATCTACCATAAACTGTATCCGCGAAACCGGATTATCAAGGGCGGCGATCGCAGCTCTCTGTGCTATACTGTTCGTGCCGGAGGTAACCTGACCCTGAAGTTTTGTACAAGCCTTGGCGATCCATTCAGGAGCTCCCAAATAGCCAAGTCTCCAGCCTGTCATGGCGAAAGCCTTGGCCACCCCATTTACCGTAATGGTTCTGTTGTACATACTTTCGATCGCTGCAAAACTAAAATTGGGGGCACCGTAGTGAATGTGTTCGTAGATCTCGTCAGACAGGATATATATATTCGGATATTTTTCCAATACCCTGGCAAGCGCCCTGTATTCCTGTTCGGTATAAACAGTTCCGCTCGGGTTGTTTGGGGAATTGAAAAAAATCATTTTGGTCTTTGGCGTGATCGCAGCCTCCAGTTGCTGAGGTGTGATCTTGAAATCGGTCTCTATCGTGGACGGAATTTCTATAAATTTTGCCTCCGCCATGGTTGCAATGGCAGAATAGCTCACCCAGTATGGTGCTGGCAGCAGAACCTCATCACCCGGATTTAACAGTACAAGTGCAGCATTGGCAATACTTTGCTTTGCGCCTGTAGAAACTACGATCTGACTGGGTTTATAAGTAAGGTTATTATCTCTTTTGAATTTTCTGCAGATGGCCTCTCTCAATTCCAGATACCCGTCAACGGGGGTGTAGGCATGGTAATTTCCATTGATTGCATCGATTGCTGCCTGACGGATATAATCAGGTGGATTGAAGTCGGGTTCCCCAAGACTTAAACTGATAATATCCTTGCCCTGCTCTTTTAATTCTCTGGCCTTGGCTGCCATAGCCAGCGTTTCCGAAACTGGCAAACGATTGATTCTGTCGGATAAGGGATGTGACATGTAAAAAATAAATTTTGTTTAAGGATTAATTTATGCGATCTCTGCTTGTTTTCCCAGGTAGCTCAGTTGTTTGAAATGGTCGAGAAAAGCACCTCGCATCGTTCGGTATTCATTATAGGGCAAATTGAATTCTTTTGCAGTCTGCCTGACTATATCTGAGATCTTTTTGTAGTGTATGTGCGAAATATGAGGAAAAATATGATGTTCAACCTGGTGGTTCAGACCGCCTGTATAAAAATTGACAAGTTTGTTGTTGATGGCAAAATTGGAAGTGGTGAACAACTGGTGTATCGCCCAGGTGTGTTCCATATTTCCTTCCTGATCAGGCAGGGGCATTTCCGTATTTGGCATCACATGTGCCAATTGGAATACAACACTCAGAATCATTCCTGCAGTGTAGTGCATCACAAAAAAGCCTAGTAAAACCTGCCACCATAGCAAATCAGAAAAAAGCATGGGCAAAACCAGCCAAACCACATAATATAAGATCTTCGTAATTACAAGAACAGACCATTGTTTTGCAGGGCTGGGTAATTTGCCGAAAGAGAGTTTTCTTCTCAGGTAATTTCTGGTCTGTTTGAAGTCTGTGGTTATAGCCCAGTTGATCGTGAGAAGGCCGTACAGAAACAGTGAATAATATTTTTGGAAACGGTGAATTTTCAGTTTATCCGCATGCTCAGAAAAACGAATCACCCTTCCTGCGCTGATGTCTTCATCCATTCCCTGAATATTTGTATACGTATGGTGCAGCACATTGTGCTGTACCTGCCAGTTGTAAACATTTCCGGCAAGAATATACATGCTGCTGCCCATCATTTTATTTACCCAGTTCTTGCTGGAAAATGATTCGTGATTGGCATCGTGCATTACATTCATGCCAACACCGGCCATGCCTATGCCCGACAAAAATGCCATAAACAACTGCATCCATCCCGACATGGGAACGGTGAGAGCCAAAATAAAGGGAAGAAAGAAGAGGATGAACATAAAAACCGACTTGGAATACAATTTCCAGTTTCCGGTTTTTTTGAGATTATTGTCTTTAAAATAATCGTTTACTCTTTTATTTAAAGTTCTGAAAAAATTTGTTTTGTCACGTGTAATGAATTTAATCTCCTTCATTGAATGCTGATATTACCTGAAAATAATTATATTAATTGTCTACAAAGTTACTGGTTTTTTTAATGAAATTTGAATTAATTTACCAAAATATCAATGTACAATTAAATTGTATTTTAGCTGTCAAAATTTAATGATGGAAAAAATTCTGGCCTACTTTCCTGATTTGTCCGCTGAGCAGACAGAAAAATTTAGTTCCCTGAAAAAACTCTATGAGGAATGGAACGAAAAGATAAACGTCATCTCACGCAAGGATATGGATGATTTTTACGAAAGGCATGTGTTGCATTCACTGGGGATAGCAAAAATTCAGCCTTTTGAGCAAGGGTCAAAAATATTGGATATCGGCACAGGAGGAGGCTTTCCGGGCATACCTTTGGCTATTATGTTCCCTGAAGTGCATTTTCATCTGGTGGATTCGATCGGGAAAAAAATAAAGGTAGTACAGGAGGTTGCTCAAAGTCTGGGTCTCGAAAATGTGCTTGCAGAGCAGAACAGGGCAGAGAATATTAGCGGGGAATACGATTTTATTGTGAGCCGCGCGGTTACCGGCATGGATGATTTTGTAAAATGGACAAAAAATAAAATTGCCAAAAAGCAAATTCACACTTTGAAGAATGGAATTCTCTACTTGAAAGGTGGTGATCTGGCAGACGAACTGAGGAACTTTGAAAAAGCAACCGTGTTTCAACTGTCAGACTATTTTACCGAAGCGTTCTTTGAGACAAAAAAACTCGTTCACATACCCTTGAAATACAGGGGATAGGTGGAGGTGTTTTGGCAAACAGCACGTTTTCAATTAATTACAAAAAAAAAGCCTGCATTTGCAGGCTCTAATCTTAAAAAATCAAAGAATAAATACTAAATAGTTCTTACATTTATTGCGTTTAATCCTTTTTTTCCGTCTTTTAAATCGAATTCTACTGTGTCACCTTCTTTAACTCGGTCGGTTAAACCGGAGATGTGCACAAAGTACTCTTTTTTTGAGTCGTCATCGATAATAAATCCGAATCCTTTTGACTCGTTGAAAAATTTTACTGTTCCTGTATTCATGGTAATATTAGATAAAAAATAAATTAGGTGCAAAGATAAAATTAAAAATTAACATAGAAAAGCCTTATTTGCTTTATTTTATAAATAGATAGTCCGAAGTTTAAATTCGGTTTATTATAATTGAATCATGGAGACTAGCCTTGTAAGCGTTATAAACAGGTAAAAACTGTCCTGCCGGCTGCCTGTTTATTTGAACAATACGAGGAGATCCTAAGCTTGCAGCAGGATAAGGGCTTTTTCAATTATTTTTTTAAACGCAAAGGCCGCTAAGAATTTTGCGAAGTTCGCTAAAGGTTTTCTTACTATTTATGCAAAGAATTTCTTCAATGAGCTTATTTTTTGCTTCACTTGCGCCTCATTTGCGAACCTGGCGGTTACGGCCACCGAAGGGCTTGTTCCAAGAGGTTTCAATGCCTTGGCTGCAACAAAAAAAATATCCCGCAAGTATTCGCAGGATATTTTTCTTAAGCCTTTATCTCTATACCTCCAGGAAAGGATATCTGTAATTCGAAGGCGGTACAAAATTTTCTTTGATGGTTCTGTTTGAGATCCATCGCAGTAAATTCCATACAGAACCGGCTTTGTCATTCGTGCCAGAACCCCTGGCGCCACCGAATGGCTGCTGTCCTACAACCGCCCCGGTGGGTTTGTCATTGATATAGAAATTTCCGGCAGCATTTTCCAGTACTTCCGTGGCATGGTCGATCACGTAGCGCTCCTTGCTGAAAATAGCACCCGTCAATGCGTACATTGAGGTGCCGTCTATCAGTTCAAGAACAGATTTCCAGTCATTGTCGGGATAGACGTACACTGTCAGTATCGGGCCGAAAAGCTCCGTGCACATGGTCTCATACTTTGGATTGGAAGTAAGGATTACAGTAGGCTGGATG
>Ga0209391_10001882_pt1 | contig 10961 bp, 7 predicted proteins | sample PPLLak3March2015_FD_187246 | JGI IMG/M metagenome (GOLD analysis project Ga0209391, IMG submission 187246) | Freshwater sediment microbial communities from Prairie Pothole Lake near Jamestown, North Dakota, USA - PPLs Lake P7 Core (1) Depth... | ecosystem: Environmental > Aquatic > Freshwater >... | reverse complement strand
GAGCCACCCTGTTTTAACGCGGCGCTCAAGCACGGTGCCAATTCTACCAACGGGCCGGCCAGGATGTTTGCCAATACCACGTCTGCCGCCCGAGGCTCGAATTGTTCCGGCGCCAGGCACGCGATGGTGTCCGCAACAGCGTTCCGTTGCGCGTTATCCCGGGTCGCGGTCAGGGCTTGTGGATCATTATCGACGCAAAGCACATTTGTTGCGCCCTTGATGGCAGCGGTGATCCCCAGCACACCCGATCCGCAGCCATAGTCCAGCACCGTCTCGCCGTCAAAATCATGGCCATCCATCCACTCGAGACACAGCCGTGTCGTCGGGTGGGTGCCGGTGCCAAAGGCCAGCCCTGGGTCGAGCCGAAGCACGTGCAATGCCGGCACCGGGACTTCCGACCCGCCGGGTACGATCCACAAATTCCTGCCGAACTGCATGGGTTTGAAACGGTCCATCCACAGCCGTTCCCACTGCTGATCTGCAAACTTTCTGAAACTGACCTGGTGCGGCCAATCCACCCCCGGTACCAGGCTGAGCATACGTGCCAGGGGTTCAAGCGGCGTGTCGCCGGTGAATAGAGCGGTGACGCAAACCGATGGCCACAAGGGTGTTTCGCCAACCCCGGGTTCGAGCACGGGGTCGTCTGCATCATCTGTCAGCGTCAGGGCCAACACCGGTTGGTTTTGCAGCAGCGTTTCGACCAGTGAGGCGTGCTGCCGGGAAACACGAACACTGAGTTCCAGCCATGTCATCAGGGTCTGGGATTTTTCAACACCGTCCGGTCCGCTATTCCGGAGCCCGGTCCGCGAGGCGCTTTTCGAGGTAATGGATATTGAACCCGCCCTTGACAAAGCCCTCGTCCAGCAACAACCACTTGTGCAGCGGAATGTTGGTCTTGATACCTTCCAGCACGGTCTCGTCCAGCGCCATCCGCATACGGGCAATGGCGACTGCCCTGTTTTCGCCATGGGCGATCAGCTTGCCGATCATGGAATCGTAGTGGGGCGGCACCCTGTAACCATCGTAAATATGCGAATCAACGCGTATACCCGGTCCGCCGGGGGCATGGAAGCCACTGACCGTGCCGGGACAGGGCATGAAGGTTTTCGGGTCTTCGGCGTTGATGCGACACTCGATCGCATGACCCCTTATGACGATATCGTCCTGTGTATACGAGAGTTTTTCGCCAGCGGCCACACGGATCTGTTCCCTGACCAGGTCAACGCCGGTGATCATTTCACTGACCGGGTGTTCGACCTGTATGCGCGTATTCATTTCAATGAAGTAGAAGCGGCCGTCGTCGTATAGAAATTCGAATGTTCCGGCACCCCGATAACCAATGCGTTTGCAGGCTTCCACGCAAACGGCGCCGATTTCAGCGCGCTGTTGCGGCGTGATTCCCGGTGCTGGCGCTTCCTCGATGACTTTCTGGTGCCGGCGCTGGCTGGAGCAGTCGCGTTCGCCGAGGTGGATGACGTTGCCGTGCGTATCGGCGATGACCTGCATTTCGATGTGACGCGGGTTGGTGAGGAATTTTTCCATGTAGACGGTGCCGTCACCAAATATGGTCTGCGCCTCGCGTTGCGTCAGTTGCAGCGCGTTTGAGAGGTGCGCCTCGGTGTGCACAACCCGCATGCCGCGGCCACCACCACCGGCGGCGGCCTTGATGATGACGGGGTAACCGATACGGCGCGCGATCGCGTGGTTTTCCGCCAGATCATCGGTCAGCCCTCCGTCTGAACCGGGTACACAAGGTACACCAGCGTCCCGCATGGCCTTGATGGCGGAAACCTTGTCACCCATCAAACGAATGGTTTCGGGCCGCGGACCGATGAAAATGAAACCGCTTTTTTCAACACGTTCCGCGAAATCGGCGTTCTCTGCCAGGAACCCGTAACCGGGGTGCACGGCCACCGAGTCGGTCACCTCGGTTGCAGCGATGATGGCGGGAATATTCAGATAGCTGTCGGTGCCGGGTGCGGGCCCGATACACACTGCCTCGTCCGCCAGGGCCACGTGCTTCAGGTTGCGGTCGACGGTGGAGTGTACTGCAACCGCTTTTATGCCCATGGAATGACAGGCCCGCAGTATGCGCAAGGCAATTTCACCGCGGTTGGCGATGACAATTTTATCAATTGCGGCCATTTTGATCGTCCAGGTTAACGAATCACGAACAAGGGTTGGTCATATTCAACCGGCTGTCCGTTCTCAACCAGTATCGCCACGACGGTGCCTGACACATCAGACTCGATCTGGTTAAACATTTTCATTGCCTCGATGATGCAGAGCGTGTCACCGACGCCCACCCTCTGGCCCATGCTCACAAATGGTTCGGCGCCGGGGCCGGAAGCCGCGAAAAACGTGCCCACCATGGGTGACGGCACCACCTCGCCCGCAGGCATCTGGCTGTCGTCTTCCTTGCGTTGTTCAATCACCGGCGGGGCCGGCGTGACGATCTGTGGCGCCATCATCGGCACGGCCTGCACCTGGCTGCCGCCGCGTACCAGGCGCACCGATTCTTCGCCTTCGACAATTTCCATTTCAGTAAGACTGGATTCTTCCAACAGCTCTATGAGTTTTTTGATTTTACGGATATCCATGTGCCGTCGCTCCCGCTTCAGGGTTCAATTCGATTCAAAATGGCCTGCAGGGCCAATAGGTAACTCTCCCCCCGGAATCCGCTGATCACCCCGATCGCAATGTCGGAGAAGTAGTTGACCTGCCTGAATGGCTCGCGGGAACTGACCGCGGAGAGATGGACTTCTACGAATGGTATGTTGACTGCCAGCAACGCATCGCGGATCGCGATACTTGTGTGCGTGTAGCCTGCAGGATTGATGATGATGTAATCAACCCCGTCCTTGCCTGCCTGTTGAATGGCGTCCACCAGCGTCCCTTCGGAGTTGGTTTGCATGTGATCCAATTGCAGTCCGCAGTCGCTGGCGAACCTCTCGAGTTCCTGCATGATATCCAACAGGCTGCGATGCCCGTAGGTTTCAGGTTCCCGTTGACCGAGCAGATTCAAATTGGGACCGTTAAACACGCGAACTTTGGGCACGGATCAGTATTCCTCGTCAAGGGCCAGACAGTCTGCCCGAATTGACAATAGTTGTCTACCGTTCGATACCGTATTGAAGAAGATCGCGGCAATATCGAAACAACAAAATTTTAACAAACAACCCGTGCCGGCAACGCAACAGGGCGATCAAAACCAACCGGCGTCAGTAAAGATTGTCAGGTGGGGATTTTTATCGGTTTTTTCAGAGCAATTCGCGGAGCAGGCTGGAGATTTTGTCGAACCGGATGATGCCGGCATATTGCCAGCGCACGATACCGTTCTTGTCTATCAGGACGCTGTAAGGCAGGACGCCCTCTGTATTGCCGTATGCCGCGCTGGTCGCGAACACGTCTTGTGAACCTACCAGCACCGGGTAGCTGATGCCATACGCACTGACGAAATCCCGGACGTTTTGGGCATCATCCAGTGCGATGCCGATAACCTGCAGACCGTCTGACCCGTACTTGCTTTGCAACTCCATCAACATCGGCATTTCCTCGCGGCAAGGAGCACACCAGGTTGCCCAGAAGTTGAGCAGGATGGTCTTGCCGGAAAAGTCCGCCGGGGTGACAAGCTCGCCGCTGTTGTTGCCCAGTTCGAAATCGGGCCGAAAACTGCCCAGCAGGGCTTCGCCCGAAGCGGCGACCGGAGATGCAACGGGCACCGAGAAATGCCGTGCGGACAGGTAAAACCCGGCCAGCATCGCCGTTATCGCAATGAAGGTAATGAGCAGTTGGCGCAATTAATCCGCTTCCAGCACGCTGCGGAGGTGTTTCGCAAACTCGCCGGGTCCAAAATATCCGACCAGGCGGTAACCCCGCATCTCATTGCCCTGGCTGTCAAAGAACAGGATCGCCGGCGGGCCGATAATACCGTATTTGTCCATCAGCGCCCGGTCGGTTTCATCGTTACCGGTGACATCCGCCTGCAGTGGCTGAACCTGTCGGAACAGGTCCTGGATTTCGGGTTCGCCAAAGGTATTGCGTTCCATGCGTATACACTCGACACACCAGTCGGCATAGAAATCCAGCATCGCCGGTTGACCTGCCCGGTTCGCCCCGGCCACGGCAGCTTGCAGGTCTTCAAGCGATTTGATGCGTTGGAACGTGATCGTTTTTGCGCTGCTGTTCGGTTCGCCAGACCGCAGGTTTTGCAGCGGCCTCAGCCAGTCATTGCCACCGTATGCCGCCCCGACAATTTCCAGCGCGCCCATGAGTAACAACACCAGGCCCATTGCTTTGCGCAGACTCCGCCAACCCGTTGCGCCTGCAGGGATGGACTCCAGTGCGCCGAGGTAGACGCCACTGGCGATTGCCAGCACACCCCAAAGAACCAGGATCAACGGACCCTGCACAATGCGCTCCAGCATCCAGATCGCCAACGCCAGCAGCATGATGCCGAATACGGCCTTGATGCTGTCCATCCACGGACCGGCTTTGGGTATCAGTTTGCCAGCGGAAATACCAAACAGGATCAACGGCACACCCATACCCATTGAGAGCGCGAACAGGGCTGCGCCGCCGAGGACGGCGCTGCCGGACGCGCCAATCACGATCAGGGCAGCCGCCAGCGGTGGCGCCACGCAGGGACCGACGATCAGGGCGGACAGGAAACCCATGACCGCGACTCCGGTCAGGCTGCCGCTTTTCTGCTGATTGCTCGCCCGTGCAAGCCGCGTTTGCAGACCCGAGGGTAACTGCAGTTCGAAAAAGCCAAACATCGAGAGCGCCAGCGCAATGAAAATGGCGATGAAAAACCCGAGTATCCACGGATTCTGGAACCAGGCTTGCAGGTTCTGGCCAAACAGCCCGGCCAGCACGCCGGCTACGGTGTAGGTCACGGCCATGGCAAGCACGTAAACCAGCGACAGCCAGAACGCTTTCGAGGTCGTCATGCGTTCACCATGACCCGCAATGATGCCTGACAGTATCGGCACCATCGGCAACACGCACGGTGTGAACGCCAGCAGGATACCCGCGATGAAAAAGGCCAACAGCGCACCGGCGGGGTTAGCCAGCAACATACTGGCCAACGCGTCCTGTTCCGGGACCGGCTGAATCTTCGGGGCCGGCGTCAGCGGTGCGGGGCTTGAACGCTGGGCCTGCTCCACAGGCTGGACAGCCCCCGGGGCTCCGGCGGACGCCGCCATGAGCACTTCCACGCTTGAGCTCTGCGGCGGATAACATATGTCGCCGTCACGGCAACCCTGGTAATCCGCTTCCAGGCTTATTTTCTGTTCCGGCCCAGCAGGCCGGTTGACGTTTACCGGGACTTCGACCTGACCGTAATAGACTTCAACGCGGCCAAATTCCGGATCATCCTTGATGCTGCCCTGAGGCAGCTCCACGCCCGTGATTGCATAACCCTTGGCATCCGCCAACCTGAAAGCAAGTTTGTCACGGTAGAGGTAGTAGCCTGGCTGGGCTGTGAATCGTGCGAGGATGGTTTCGGACGAAAGACCGATGGCCTCGTACCTGAACGCTTCATCCGCACGCAGTGCGGGTTTCTCGTCCAGCGCATCCTGAACGGGGCCTGCCTGCCGCTGTTGGAGCGCTTCTGCAAGCGTGGCGGCGGGTTGCGACGGGTTTGGCAGCCCTGCTGCGCCAGCGGCAGGCGGCAGGTTGACCACCAGCAACTGATCCGTTGGCGGATAACAGAACACGTCTTCCATGCAACCCTGAGAGCGCACTTTCAAACTGACGGCATCAACCCCCGGCGCGACGGACGCCAGTGGCAGCCGGACATCCAGGCGGCCGTGGAACTTGATGACCTCCTCGCCGAGCAAGTCGTCAAACTTTTGTTCCCCGGGCGGTATCTCCGCCGGCCCGAGGACGACGCCCGTGGTCTCTGTCTTGAACTGCAGGAACTTGTTGTTGTAGAGGTAATAACCATCGGCGATCTGCCAGCTGACTTCGATGTGCTGGCGGTCACTGGCCGTTGCGGAAATTTTGAAGACCTCGCCGAAATCCTTGATTTCATCGTATTCAACCGCTGCTGCCAGCAGCGGCCAGAGCATAAAAAGCGGGGTTATGAGCAGGCTGGACCAGCCTTTAATTTTTCTGTTTTTCATCATTGGAAAAGACCGGTGCCTTGGTAGTTTCTGTTCATCGCCTCGCAATAGACGTTGCTCTTGCACAGGAGTTTCATCGGACTGGCCGCAAATTTTACCTGAACGGGCCGTCAGGAACCGATTTTTTCTTGTCTGGAATTTGCTGTGGTAATATACTTACCGACCGTTCGGTCAGTTGGGATAAGCAAGGACCTGTCGCCATGCAAAAGCAGCCTGAAAACATCACCGTTCCGAGCAGTGGCGCGCACGCCATACTGGAAGCCGCCGAAATCCTGTTTGCCCAGAAAGGCTTCGATGCCGTCTCCATGAGTGCAATCGCCAGCATGGCCAATACCAGCAAACCCAACATCTATCACCACTTCAAAAACAAGAACGATTTATACCTCGCGGTCATGAAGGCCGCGGTCCAGCGCACCTCGGCCCTGCTCGATGCGCTGGAGGATGCGCCAGGAACATTCAGCCAGCGCCTGGCGGAGTTTGCAGCCGGTCAACTCGATAATGCCATGGGACATAAACGCCGCACACAACTGGTGTTGCGCGAAACCCTGTCCGAAGGCTCGCAACACGGCCCGGAAATTGCCAGGCTGGTCATGGGTGAAGTCTTCAGCAGGCTGGTTGCAATGATTCACCAGGGTCAGTTGGTTGAGGAGTTCAGGCAAGACATTGATCCGACCCTGGCGGCTTTTATCGTCGTAGCGGCCAACATGTTTTTCTTTCAGGCCTCTCCGGTCATGCAACACATTCCCGAAATCAATTTTACCGGCGACTCCAATGCTTTTAGCAGGGACGTCATGGACCTGTTGATCAACGGCTTACGCCAAAAGGGCAGTGTCTGATGCAGCTTCAAATAGACAAAAAAACGATCTTCAGCGCGGTGTTTCTGCCGCTACTCGCCTTGCTTCTGAGCACCTGCGGTAGCGAGGACTCAACCGAAGCCGACACGCCAGGCAACGGCAGGGCGGTGCTGATTTCCACCCGGGCGTCAGTAACCACCGACCTGCCGATATGGCTGGAAAGTGTCGGCCGCGTGCACAGCCAGTCTGCGCCCACGCTGGCAGCGGAGGTCAGCGGTCGTATCACCCTCGTGGTTGCCGATACCGGTGACAGCATCGGGGAAGGTCAATTGCTGGCGGAAATCGACACCTCGACACTGCAATTGCAGAAGAACGCCGCCCAGGCAGGTGTGGAGCGTCTGCAGGTTCACATTGCCAACGGCGAACGCCGGGTTGACCGTTTAGCCACCCTGTCCGCCAAAAACTTGTCCTCGCAGACCCAGCTCGATGATGCGCGCGAACTGCTGGAAGCGTACCGCGCAGAATACAAGGCGGCTGTCGCCCAACTCGCCCTTGTTGAAGACTCGCTGACGAAATCGCGTGTCGTTGCGCCGGTTTCAGGTGTCATCCAGAGACGCCTGATCGCCACCGGTGATTTCGTGCAACGCGGACAGCCAATGTTCGAAATCACCCGCCCAAAACAGCTGCAGGCCTGGCTTCCCTATCCTGAAACTGTCGCGTTGAAGATTCAGATCGGCCAGAGGGCGAAAATTGACAGCCCGCTCACAGCCGGGGCAATTGCCAACGGCGAAGTCACCGACCTGCAACCGACCATCGGCACGGGCAGTCGCGCGCTCATGGCCATCGTCGACCTTAATAACCCGGGTGAACTGAGACCGGGCGCGACGATCACCGGACAGGTACTGGTGGAAACACGCAAACAGGCCGTGCTGGTGCCCAGCATCAGTGTTGTGCACCGCCCGGCCGGTGAACTGGTCTATGTGATCCGCGGCGACAAGGCCGAGGCCCGCGTCATCAAAACCGGTTACCCGCAAGGCAATCTCATTGAAATTGTCACGGGTCTTGAGGGCGGTGAGACGATTGCGACCGATGGCGCAGCGTTTTTGACCGATGGCGCCAGCGTGAGAATCGTGGGGCCGGCCAATTGAATCTGCCTGAAATTTCCATCAAGCGGCATGTACTCGCCTACATGCTCTCCGCCTTGATGGTGCTGTTCGGCATCATCAGCTACAGGGATATCGGCATTGACCGGTATCCGACCGTCGAGTTTCCGATGATATCGGTGACCACGATATTACCCGGCGCCACGCCTGAAATCATCGATGCCAGTGTCACAAACCTGATCGAGTCCGTGGTCAACAGCAGTCCGGGCATCGACCATATCCAGTCCAACTCGGCGCCCGGTGTTTCTTCCATCAACATTCGCTTCAACATGGAAAAAGACGTCGATGTTGCTTTTAACGAGGTCCAGGCGCGGGTAAACCGGATCCTGAGGGACTTGCCCAATGAAGCTGACCCTCCCGTGGTGGCCAAGATCGAGATCGGCGCACTACCCGTCATGTGGTTGACCCTGAGTGGCGACCGCACCCTGCAGCAACTGAACCAGTACGCCCGCAACGTCATCAAAAAGCGTCTCGAGACGATCGATGGCGTGGGTGAAATCCAGCTTGGAGGAGAGTTGCGGCGCACGATCCGTGTCAACCTCGATCCGGTGCGCATGCAACAGCTCGACATCACGGTGCCCGATGTCGTGCGCATGTTCAAGCGCGAACACCTGCGCCTGCCGGGCGGATTCCTGATCAATCAGGACGTTGAAAAACTGATTGAACTGGACCTGGAGTATCACAGCCCTGAACAACTGGGCGAAATGATCGTCAGCTACAACGGTGACGCGCCACAACGGCTGAAAGACTTCGCCCGCATCGAAGACGGCCTGGCGGACTATCGCGAACTGGCGCGGTTTAATGGCAAGCCCACGGTCGGTATCGGTATTCTCAAGGTGCAGGATGCCAATACCGTGGCGATCGTCGATGAAGTCAAGCGCCGCATGCACGAGGAACTGATCCCGCAGTTGCCCCCGGGTATCGATCTGGGTATCGCCCACGATGACGGTGAACTGACCCAGGGGGTAGTCGACTCGCTGGAGGAACACCTGCTGTCCGGCACCCTGCTGACTGCGCTGGTGGTTTTGTTATTCCTGAAAAACATGCGCTCGACGATCATTATCGCAGTCGCCATCCCGGTCTCGCTGCTGGGCGCCATCGCGGTCATGTATTTTCTTGGTTACACCTTTAACACGATGACCATGCTCGGCCTGCTGTTGCTGATCGGCGTGGTGGTCGATGATGCCATCGTGGTACTGGAGAACATCTACCGCCACGCCGAGGAGCGTGGTTCGGGCCGTGTGGAGGCCGCCATCAGCGGCACACGCCAGGTTGTCTTCGCGGTCATGGCGGCCACCTTCACGCTGGTCGCCATCTTTGCCCCGGTTATTTTCATGCAGGGCATTATCGGCAGGTTTTTCGAGGCCTTTGCCGTGGTGGTAACCTTCGGTGTGCTGGCATCCCTATTTGTGTCACTGACGCTGACACCCATGCTCTGTTCCCGTTTTCTGCGAGTCGAAAAGCAGCACGGCAAGCTGTTTCACTTGATGGACCGCGGCTTTCAGGCCATGGACAGGACCTATGTAAAACTGCTGCATTTTGCCCTGGGTAACCGCCGCATGGTCGCCTGGATCACGCTTGCCGTGGTCATTTCCAGTGGCTATTTCTTCAGCAACACCGGCTCCGGTTTCATGCCGGTACAGGATGAGGGCCTCTTTATCGTCAGCGTCAAGGCGCCGTTGGGCGCTTCCATTAATTACACGGAAGCAAAGATCAAGGAGATCGAAGCGGTTCTGGCCAGGGACGAGGACATTGCGAGTTACTTCGTTACCGTCGGCGCCGACCGTTCCCGCCAGGTCAGCACGGCCAGTTTCCTGGTCAGGATGGTTTCCTGGGACCAGCGCGATATCAGCCAGGTCGAAATGATTGCAAAATTACAGGAGGAACTGGCGGGAATTGCCGGCGTCCATGCTTTTCCGTCACCCATGCCCATGGTTGGCGGCAACCGCGGTGAACCCCTGTACTTCATCCTCGCTGGACCGGACCTCGGCGAGGTCGCGAGACTGGCGGAAGAAGTCAAGGAGCGTCTCGACAAGCACCCCGAAATCGGCAACCTTGACCTGGAACTCGAACTCGATCTGCCACAACTCAAAACCAGGATGAATCGCGCCCTGATCCGCAGTCTTGGTCTGACCGCCGAGGATGTGGCTCTCGCCATCAATGTGCTGGCCGGCGGTCTGGATATCGCCCGCTTCAATGATGACCCGGGAGATGGTGAACGTTACGACATCCGTCTCAAGGCCGGGCCGGGTCTGCTCGATTACAGTGATGATATTTCCAAAATATACCTGCGCTCATCGAGCGGGGAGATGGTATCGCTCGCCAACCTGGTCAATCTCGAACCGGGCCTGGGCGCGGCGATCATCTCGCGTTACGATCTGCAATACGCCGCCAATTTTTACAGCACCCCCAAGGTGTCACTGGGTGAAGCGGTCGACATCGTTTACGCGGTCACCGAAGACCTGCTGCCATTGGGCTACGAGGTGCGCATGTCCGGGCGCGCGGAAGAGCTTGGCAAAACGGTGTATTACATGCAGTTTGCATTCGTGGTTGCCCTCATCCTGGTTTACATGGTGCTGGCGAGCCAGTTCAACTCCTTCATACAGCCCTTCATCATCATGGTCGCACAACCTTTGGCCATTATCGGCGGGGTTGTATCGCTATGGGCAACGGGCAACACGCTGAACGTTTTTTCCATGATCGGACTGGTATTGCTGGTGGGCCTGGTGGCCAAGAACTCCATCCTCCTGGTCGACCTGACCAACCAGCGCCGGGCAAGCGGCAAGAGCATCGAACAGTCATTGAAGGAAGCCTGCCCGATACGTCTGCGCCCGATCCTGATGACCTCCCTGACCATCATCCTGGCCATGCTGCCC
>Ga0209391_10001880_pt1 | contig 10966 bp, 9 predicted proteins | sample PPLLak3March2015_FD_187246 | JGI IMG/M metagenome (GOLD analysis project Ga0209391, IMG submission 187246) | Freshwater sediment microbial communities from Prairie Pothole Lake near Jamestown, North Dakota, USA - PPLs Lake P7 Core (1) Depth... | ecosystem: Environmental > Aquatic > Freshwater >... | reverse complement strand
TCGAGGTAGTCCGCCAGCATGCGGTTGCTGCTGAAGCGTGGCGTGAGACGCGAGAGGCTCGCGCGGATGCGCGCCACCCAGCCGCGCGGGATGCCTTCGGTGTCGCGGTCGTAGAAGGCCGGCACGACCTCGCTCTCGAGCAGCGCGAAGAGCTGCTCGGTCTCGGCCTCGTCCCAGCCCGGCTCGAAGTGCTCGCGCCCGTCGCCGAGCGCCCAGCCGACGTCCGGCGCGTATGCCTCGGCCCACCAGCCGTCGAGCTCGGAGAGGTTGAGGCCGCCGTTCACCAGCACCTTCATGCCGCTGGTACCGCTCGCCTCCCAGGGGCGGCGCGGCGTGTTGATCCACACGTCCACGCCCTGCACGAGGTTCTCCGCGAGCGCCATGTCGTAGTCCTCGAGGAACACGGCGCGTGAGCGCACCTCGGGTCGGCGCACGAACTCGGCCCACTGGCGCACGAACGAGCGACCGAGCTCGTCGCGCGGGTGGGCCTTGCCGGCGATGATGAGCTGGACGGGACGCGCCGGGTCGGACAGCAGGCGCACCAGCCGCTCCGGCTGCGCGAGCAGCATGGTCGGCCGCTTGTACTCCGTGAAGCGCCGTGCGAAGCCGAGTGTGAGCACGTTTGGATCGAGCGCCTCGTGCGCGAGTGCGGACGACTCGTCCCGCCCGCCACGCTGGTTCAACTGGCGCTGCAGGCGACGACGCGCGTAGTCCACGAGGTCGCGGCGCTCCATGCCGCGGAAGTCCCACAGCTGCCTGTCCGACAGCTGCGCCACCGCGTCGTGCAGGCGCTCGGGCGCGCCGAGCCAGCGCTCCTTGCCGCAGGCCTCGGTCCACAGCCGGTCCGCCCAGGGCGAGTCCCAGGAGGACACATGAACCGCGTTGGTGACGTGCGTGACCGGCACCTCCGCCTCGGGCCAGCGCGGGAACAGCGGCGCGAAGATGCCGCGGCTGACGCGGCCGTGCAGCTCGCTCACGCCGTTCACGCGCGCGCAGGTGCGCGCCGCGAGGTAGGCCATGTTGAACGGCTCGTGGACGTCGCCCGGGTTCATGCGCCCGAGCCCGATGAGCTGCTCGGGACGGATGCCGCAGCTGCGCGCGTAGCCGATGCCGTACTTCTGCACGAGCGCGAGCGGGAAGGTGTCGAAGGCCGCCGCCACCGGCGTGTGCGTCGTGAACACGTTGCCGCCGCGGGTCGCCCACAGTGCGGTGAAGAAATCGCAGGCCTGCGATTCCGCGAAGCTTCGGGCCCGCTCGACGGTCGCGAGCGCCGCGTGGCCCTCGTTGAGGTGGCAGACGTCCACCTCGTGCCCGAGCGCCTCGAGCGCGCGCCAACCGCCCACGCCGAGCACGATCTCCTGCATGAGCCGCGCCTCGCCGTCGCCGGCATAGAGCTTGGCGGTGATGCCGCGGTCGAACGGCGAATTGAACGGATCGTCGCTGTCGAGCAGGTAGAGCGGCACGCGACCGACGTCGGCCCGCCAGATGCGCACGCGCAGGTCGCGGCCCGGCAGCGCGATGCTGATGCGCAGCGGCATGCCCTCGGCGTCGGTCACCTGGCGCACCGGCAGCGACTCGCGCGAGTTGACCGCGTAGATCTCGATCTGCGCGCCCTCGGCATCGAGCATCTGCCGGAAATAGCCCTCCCGGTAGAACAGGCCCACGGCCACCACCGGCACGCCGAGGTCGCTCGCCGTCTTGAGGTGGTCGCCCGCGAGCACGCCGAGGCCGCCCGAGTAGAGCGGCAGCGCGTCGCTGAGTCCGTATTCCATGCTCAGGTAGGCGATGACCGGTGCCGGGTCCATGGAGCAGACGTCCTGGAACCAGCTCGGCCGCGACAGGTATTCCGCCTCGCTGCGGTCGAGGCGCCGCACGCGCTCCACGAACTCCGCGTCGCGCGCGAGCTCGTCGAGGCGGCTGCGCGGCGTGTTCTGCAGCACCAGGATCGGGTTGCGCGTCTGGTGCCAGACCTCCGCGTTCAGCGCTTCCCACACCCGGTCCGCCGCGTGGTTCCAGACCCAGCGGAGGTTGAGCGCGAGCCGGCCGATCGGCGCGAATGCCGGCGGCAGCGGGCTCAGGAAGTCCTTCGGTCCGTCGGACGGCATGGCGGCAGGCTCCCGGCGAGTGGAGGCAAAAAAAACGGCGCGACCGGTGACCCCGTCGCGCCGTCTTCAGGCTGGTCCGACGATGCGCTTACGGGCGCTTCACGTAGACCTTGCACCAGCCCTTGGCCGCGACCTGGCGACCCGCGAAGATGTTGCACGGGATCCAGTCGCCCTTCTCCTTGCCCGCCGGCACCTGCAGGCAGTTCGCGCACATCTGGCCGGGCTTGAAGTTCGGGTTGGCCTTGGGATCGACCTTGGAGGCGTCCTCCACGTAGCCCAGGCTCTTCGCCTGCGGCTCGTTCGGGTCCACCTTGCCCGTCGCCGCCGCCTCGGCACGGCCGAGCAGCGCAGTCACGGGTACGGCCGCAACGCCGATCAGGGCACCCTTCAGGACGTCACGACGGGGAATCTTTCGCTCGGACATGGACAATCTCCTGCATGCCGGTGGAGGTTGGACTACACCGTCGATTCTACGCGGTGCCTGCACCTTCGACACGGTATCGCGCAGGAGGTTTCGCGCCGGCCCGCGGCCGGGATTCCGTTGAGAATCATTCTTGATGGCACCTCGCGCGCGCATCGCGCCGCCGCCGCCTAGAATCCAGCCATGCCCGATCCACGCCGGCACCGGTTGAAGACATTGCTTGGCATCGCGGCCAGCGTGGCGATCGCCGGCCTCGCGCTGTACGTCCTGTGGCGAACCTTCCAGCAGATCAGCTTCGCCGACGTGCTGGCCAACATCCGCGCCGTGCCGCGCGAGCGGCTGCTGCTCGCCGCGGGCTGCGCCGTGCTCGCGTTCGCGACGCTGGCCGCCTACGAGGTGGTCGTGGTGCGCTACGTGAAGCACTGCATCGGCCGGGCCAAGCCGGTGATCACGGCCCTGATCGCCTTTCCGCTCGGTCACGCGCTCGGCCAGGCGGTGCTGAGCGGCAGCGCGGTGCGTTACCGCATGTACTCGCCCGCCGGCTTCAGCGCCACGGAGGTCGGCGCGACGGTGCTGCTCTGCGGGCTGCCGTACGTGCTCGCGTTCGGGCTGCTCTTCGACCTCGCGCTGGTGCTGGCCTCCGAGCAGCTCGCGCCGCTGTTCCGCATCCCGGCCCAGTGGTTGTTCGTGCTGGGTTGCGTGGGCCTCGTCAAGGACGCCGCCTACCTTGTCTTCGTGTACCGGCGCGAGGCGCCGATCCGCCTGGGCGGCTGGTCCGTGCGCATGCCGACGCTGCGCCTGACCCTGCTGCAGGTCGTCGTGGGGCTCGTGGACATCTGCCTGGTGGCGTCGGTCCTCTACCTGCTGCTGCCGGCGTCGGCCGGAATCGCCTTCCTGCCGTTCCTCGCCGTATATCTCGCCAGCATCCTGGTCGGCGTTCTGAGCCACGTCCCGGCCGGGCTCGGCGTGCTCGAGTCCATGCTGCTGCTGCTGCTGCCCCACGTGCCGCCCGAGCAACTGCTGGCGGCGGTGCTGATCTACCGCGTGATCTACGAGCTGATCCCCTGCGTGATCGCGCTCGCGCTCTGGGGCGCGTACGAGCTGACCGCCTCGGACGGCGCACGGCTGCGGCTGCTGCGGCCGGCTTCCGCGGACCCTCCGTCGCCCCCGCCGTGAGCTGATCAGCGCAGCAGTGACGGGGAGGCGCGCCCGACGATCGACAGCAGCGAGCGTGCCAGCGCCCGGCCGCTGTCGAAGGCGGCCTCGACCCGCGGCGCCACGCACCAGTCGCCACAGGCGCCGACCGCGCTTTCCTCGTCCACGATGCAGGTCGAGCCGAGCGGCTGCTCGACGAACGCGTGACGCCAGCGATGTGCGCGCAGGGTCGCGGGCACCGGCAGCGCCACGCCCGCGGCCGTGGAGAACTCGCGCCACAGCGACTGCGCAACCTCCTCCGCATCGGCCTCGAGGTGCTCACGCGACCACGCCGGCGAGGCGTGCACCACCCAGCACTGCGGTCCGCCCGGTCGCCCCGGCTTGCTCGAGTCGCAGGCCGCCCACGTCAGCGGACCCGAGGTCCAGCGGCGCACGTCGGCACCCGCGTCCACCGGCGCGTCGAAGCTCATCATCGCGGTCCAGCACGGCGCCATGCGCACCTCGGCGATGCGCTGGAAGCTGCGGCCGAGCGGCGTCAGCAGCGTCAGCGCCTGCGGGGCAGGGACCGCGACTGCGACGGCGTCGAACACGCGCGACGCCGTGCCGGCATCGGTCACCAGCTCCCAGCCGCGTTGTCCGATGAGCAGTTCGTGCACGCCGATGCCGGTCAGCAAATCGACGTGGCGTGCCATGGGGCGCACCGCGGCGCTCATGCCGGGCACGCCGACGTACCAGTCGTCGATGGGCGCGTCCCACTGGCGCTGGTCCTCGCGGATGCGCGGCTTCCACGCCGTGACCGCCCCGGTGTGAATCGCAGCCTCCACGAACCGCGAGAAGGCCTGGCCGCGCGCGGTGAGGTACTGCGCGCCGTGGTCGAAGGCGAGGTTGCCGTCCCGGCGGGTGGCGAGGCGGCCGCCGAGTCCGCGGGCTCGCTCGAAGACTGTCACCGCGACGTCGGCACGCGCGATCTCCCGGGCGCAGGCCAGACCCGCGATGCCCGCGCCGACGACCGCGATGCGAACTTCATCCATCCCGACGCTCCCTCACGCCCGACTGTCGTGAGTGTACGCGGACGGCGTCGGCCGTTGTCCGGCGCGCTGGCAGCGGCGTGACCGGGATCAAGAATGCGCTACGATCCGACGCGTACCGTCGCCACGGAGCCTCGCAATGAGCCGAACTGCTGCCTCCCTGCTGCGCGAGGCGCTCGAGATCGTCGGCGTGCGCTACACGTTCGGCATCCCGGGCGTGCACAACACCGAGATCTACGACCAGCTCGCCGCCTCCGCGAGCATCACGCCGGTGCTGGTCGGGCACGAGGGCGGGGCCGCGTTCATGGCCGACGCCGTGAGCCGCTCGGGCACCAGCCTCGGCACGCTGGTGATCGTGCCGGCCGCGGGCGTCACGCACGCCGCGAGCGGCATCGCCGAGGCCTTCCTCGACGGCATCCCGATGCTGGTGATCGCGGGCGGCATCCGTCGCGACACGGGCCGCCGCTACCAGCTTCACGACGTGGACCAGCACGCGCTGCTGAAGCCCATCACCAAGGGCACGTGGCTCATCGAGCGGCACGCCGACGTCATCCCCACGATCTACGAGGCGGTGCGCGTGGCTACGAGTGGCGAGCCCGGACCGGTGTTCGTCGAGATCCCGGTCAACCTGCAGCTGATCGCGGGCGAGGCGGGCTCGGCGCCCGGCTACGGCGGCCCCGTCGAGCGCGAGTCGCACTGCTCGGCGGCGGATGTCGAGCAGGCCGCGCGCCTGCTCGCGGCCGCGAAGCGGCCGGCGCTGTTCGTCGGTTGGGGCGCCGTCGACGCGACCCGCGAGGTCGCGGCACTCGCGGATCGGCTCGGCGCGCCGGTGAGCACGACCCTGCAGGGGCTGAGCGCGTTCCCGGCGAACCACCCCCTCCACGCGGGCTTCTGCGTGGGCCGCGCCGCCGTGCCGGCGGCCGAGAACGCCCTGCGCGACTGCGACTGCCTGCTCGCCGTGGGCAACCGCTTCGGCGAGATCGCCACCGGCAGCTACGGTTACGAGCCGCCCGCGGACCTGATCCACGTGGACATCAACCCGGCCGTGTTCAGCGCCAATTACCCGGCGCGCGTCGCGCTCGAGGGCGACGCGTCGGTGGTGCTCGCGCAGCTGCTGCAGGCGCTGCCCGAGGTGGCGCAGGGCGCGGCGCGCCGTACGGCGGTCGCGTCGCAGATCGCGAAGGACAAGGCGGCCTACCGGGACGAGTGGTATGCGCACGACTCGAAGGGGCGCGTGAACCCGGCACGGTTCTTCACGGCGCTGCGCGACCACCTGGAAAGCGACGCGACCGTGGTGGTGGACGACGGCAACCACACCTTCCTCGCGGCGGAGCTGATGCCGATCCACCGTCCGCGCGGGTTCATCTCGCCCACCGACTTCAACTGCATGGGCTACTGCGTGCCCGCGACCATCGGCGCCAAGCTCGCGCGTCGCGATGCCCAGGTGGTGGGCATCGTGGGCGACGGCGCCTTCCGCATGACCGGCCTCGAGCTCGCTACGGCCACGGCCCTACGCCTCGGCGTGATCGTGTTCGTGTTCAGCGACGGCGAGCTCGCGCAGATCTCCCAGGCGCAGCAGATTCCCTACAACCGCAAGACCTGCACGGTGCTCGGGCCGCTCGACGTCGCGGGCGTCGCGCAGGCCACGGGAGCGGCCTTCCTGCGAATCGACGACGACGCCGGCATAGAGCGCGCGCTCGAGGAGGCGTTCGAGGTCGCCGCCACGAAGCGCCCCGTGCTGGTGGACGTGCGCGTCGACTACTCGAAGCGCACGCGCTTCACCGAGGGCATCGTCAAGACCAACCTCGAGCTCTTCGACCTGCCGACCAAGGCGCGGCTCGTGGGCCGCGCGCTGTGGCGGCGGGTGACGGGCTGACGACGGGTTCACTATCCATGCGGCCCAACCATCCACGCGGCCATTCGCGCGGCGCCGGACGGCACAAATGGCGGCACCTGGCACCCCTGACCGCGATGATCTGCGCCGTCGTCGTGGCGTCCACAGCCGCCTGCAGCGGCCGCGACGAACCCGTAGTCGACATGGATCGGCGCGAGACCCTGCGACTGCGCCGCGGACTCGGTGCGGAGCCGGACACGCTCGACCCACGCCTCGCCGAGGACAACGCTGCGCTCGCGATCGCGGCCGAACTGCACGAGGGCCTGACGCGGTCGGCACCCGATGGTTCGATCCGGCCGGGCGCCGCTGAATCCTGGGAAGTGGCCGAGGACGGCCGCAGCTACCTGTTCCGCCTGCGCGGCGGTTTGAAATGGTCCAACGGTGAATCCCTCGCCGCCGGACACTTCGCCTCCGCGCTGCTCGATCTCAGTCACCCGGACTCCACGGCGCCCTACGCGGGCCTGTTCGATGCACTGCAGTCGGTCGAAGCCGTCGATGCCCGGCAACTGCGGCTGACCCTCGAGCGTCCGCTTCCTCAGTTGCCGGCCCTGCTCGCGCTGCCTGCAGCGGCTCCGCGATACCCGCGCGCCCCGTCCGATGGCACGACGCCCGTCAGCGGACCATTTCGACTGCGGGAACGCACGATCGGCGAGCGCCTGCTCCTCGAGCGGAATCCCTTCTACTGGGACGCGGACAGCGTCGCGCTCGACGAAGTCAGCTACCTCACCGTCCAGGACCTGGGCACCGAGCTGAACCTCTATCGCACGGGCGAAATCGACATCACCAGCGAGGTGCCGAACACGCACCTCGCCTCGCTGCAGGCCGAGCGGCCCGGGGAACTGCGCGTCACGCCGTACCTCGGCGTCTACGCCTACGCAGTCAACATGGAGCGTCTGGCCGACCGGGGCGCACGTACGGCCCTGGCGATGGCCGTGGACCGCGGGCGCATCACCCGCCAGGTCACGGGTGCGGGCGAACTACCCGCTTACGGTTGGATTCCAGCGGGGATGACCGGCTACACGCCCGCCCGCTTCGCATGGCAGGGACTCTCCTACGAACAGGCCGCCCAAACAGCGCGCCGGCTCTGGTTCGCGGCCCGCGCCCGTGGCGAGGCGCCCGACACGCTGACGCTGTGCACGGACGCCAGCGCGAACCACCATCGCACGGCCGTCGCGCTGGGGGACCTGTGGCGCAGCGCACTCGACGTCGAGACCCGCATCGTGGAGCTCGAGTGGGGCGTGTATCTCGACACGCGCCGCTCGCCGGGCGAGTGCGACATGATCCGGTTGGGCTGGTCGGCCGATTTCGTGGACCCGGAAGCCTTTGCAGGCGTGTTCGAGTCCTCGAATCCGCAGAACACGCTCGGCTACCACAGCGAGCTCTACGACCGGCTGCTCGCGCAATCGCGAGCGGCCGCGACACCTTCGCAGCGGATGGCGATCCTGGCCGACGCGGAGGCGGCGATGCTCGAGGATGTCGCCGTCGTGCCAATCTTCTTCCGTGTCTCCAAGCGCCTCATTAAGCCGGCCGTGACCGGCGTCGGGGCCAATCCGCTGGGCCAGCTGCCCTCGCGCGACCTCTCCCTCAAGCGCGACCCTGCTTCCACGGATGCGCCCGCCACGCCTGCCGAGCGACAATTTCCGTCGAGGGGCGACTGATGGCCGGACCGTGAAATCGTTGGGTGGAGAACCCAAATGACCGACATCAAAGGTCCTGCCGTCGATCCGGAGGCCTTCCGCGTGGAAGGCCACTGTTGTGGCATCCGCCTGCCCGCACTAAAGGAACTCACCGGAGAAGGCATCCGGTTCGAATTCCCGCCTGAGATCAGGGCGGAGCTGGTCGCGGCGGGCGTGCCACGTGCCCAGGACGAGAATGATCCGCCGAAGCGCAGTTAATGGCGTTCGCAGTGGCCGCCGATTCGTGTGCGCACGCCCGCCATCACGTGGCATGACACTTGATCATCCCCGTTGCGGTTGCTGTCAGCAGCCACGAGCGGGCAAATCAGACGCCTGTCGCGCCATCTGTACCGCCGCGAAACAACCCGCTGCGGCTAGACCGATCAGGGTCCACTTGAGAACTGGTTTCATGGTCAGCTCAGCAGCTTCTTTGCTTCATCCAGCGACGGCACCTTGCCGCTCAGTTTCACGGCACCATCCACGACCAGTGCCGGCGTGAACATCACGCCGAACTCGGCGAATCGCTTCACGTCGGTGACCTTTTCGAGCTCGTAGGTCAGGCCCATGTCGTGCGCCGCCTGTTCGGCGACTGCGGTGAGTGCACGGCACTTGGCGCAGCCGGAGCCGAGGATCTGGATCTTCATGGCTTGTCTCCTGCGAGTTGCCCCGCGTCAGTTCACCAGATGGCCGTAACCCCAACCCGTGATCGTCGCCATGGCGACGACCAGCGCAATGTAGGTGACGGTCTTCTTCAGGCCGAGAATCGAGTTGAGTACCAGCATGGCGGGCAGGCTCAGGGCAGGGCCGGCGAGCAGCAGCGCCAAGGCGGGACCGGACCCCATGCCGCTGCCGACCAGCCCCTGCACGATCGGGACTTCGGTCAGGGTGGCGAAGTACATGAACGCACCGGAGATGGCCGCGAACAGGTTCGAGGCGATCGAGTTGCCGCCCACGAGGCTGCTGATCCACTCCGACGGGATCATCCCCTCGTGCCCGGGACGCCCGAGCAGGAAACCCGCGACCAGCACGCCGCCGAGCAACAGCGGCACGATCTGCTTGGTGTAATCCCACGCTTGGTTGAACCACTCGCCCGCTTCGCCCTCGCGACCGGCCGTGAGCCAGGCGAGTCCCAGGACCGCGACGAGAAACGGCCACGTCGGATGGCCGGGAATTGCGATCGCTGTGATGATCGTCGCGGTCGCCACCGTGGCGATGCGCTTCGGCTCGAGCTTGAACCAGCGCCACGACATGACCGCGAGTACGACGCCGAGCGCGGAGGTCACCCACCATTTCACCGAGTACACTGCCGCGAAGAGTCCGGTCGTCTGCGACGCCGCGCCCCAGTTGGCGAATACGAGGATGCCGACCAGCACGGCGAAAAAGGCGACCGTCTGCGACAGGGGACGTCCGGCCTCAGGCTCAGGCAACGCAACCGCTGCGGCGGCCTTTTGCCGTTCCTCGTTGCGGAAGATGAGCGCCATGAGCAGTCCGATGACCACGCTGAACACCACGGCACCAGCCGCTCGCGCCAGGCCAAGCTGGACGCCCAGGACCTTGGCGGTCATCACAATCGCAAGCACGTTGATGGCCGGGCCGGAATAGAGGAATGCCGTCGCCGGGCCGAGTCCGGCACCCATGCGGTAGATGCCCGAGAACATCGGCAGCACCGTGCACGAACATACCGCCAGGATGGTCCCGGAGACCGAACCGACACCGTAGGCGAGCGGCTTGGGTGCAGCGGGCCCCAGATAGCGCATGACGGACGCCTGCGATACGAACGCGGCAATTGCGCCGGCGATCCAGAAGGCTGGCAGCAGGCACAGCACGACGTGCTCACGTGCGTACCACTTGGTCAGCTCGAGCGCTTCGGTCACGGCGCCATCGAACCGCGGCTGGCCAACCGGGAGAAAGTAGACGGCTGCGAACACAGCGGCCAGAAGACCGAAGATCTTCAGCTCATGTCGCACGCCCGGGTCGAGGGTCAGGGGGGTCATGGCATGCTCCGTCGGGCCGCCTCAGGCGCAATCACAAGCGACCCGCTTCGAGGGGCGACCGACGCGCGCTTTATCCAGGCAATCGATGAAATGCGGCACGCAGTCCAGTTCGAGGCGATAGAAAATCTTCTGCCCCCGCTTGTCGCTGGACACGACGCCGGCTTCGCGCAGGACGTCCAGGTGCTTGGACGTCGTGGACCAGCCGAGCCCGACTGCGTGAACGAGGTCGCAGACACACCGCTCGCCGTCCATGAGCGTGCGGACGAGCGTCAGGCGTCCGGGGTTGCCGAGTGCTTTGAAGACTTCGTCGGGAGATGCGCCAAGTGGCTTGCGAGCCATGACGCCGAGTATTTCGCTTAATGGCGAAACGTTAATCAGGAACTTCCGCAGTCCGTGCACTGCGGGCGAGCAGGGGTACCGCCAGAGCTGAGAGACACTGCGCCTGGCGTCCTGTGATGGCCCCGGGGGTTGCTCGAAGAGCCCAAAAAAAGGGCGGGAGGCTTGCGCCACCCGCCCGAGTCGGACCGGGGGAGGTCCGGGGTTCGTGAAGTCCTATGGATTCGCCGCCGCGATGGCGGCTGCGATCGCCTGCAGCTGTGCATCGGTCAGGGAGGCGAGAAAGCCCATCCCGCCTCGATTGGCGCTGATCGCGCGCCTGAAGTCGGCCGCCTCGCGATTCGAGGCGGACATGCT
>Ga0209391_10001879_pt1 | contig 10969 bp, 11 predicted proteins | sample PPLLak3March2015_FD_187246 | JGI IMG/M metagenome (GOLD analysis project Ga0209391, IMG submission 187246) | Freshwater sediment microbial communities from Prairie Pothole Lake near Jamestown, North Dakota, USA - PPLs Lake P7 Core (1) Depth... | ecosystem: Environmental > Aquatic > Freshwater >... | reverse complement strand
GATGCTGATCGGGACCGTCTGGAGGTTCTCTTCCCGCTTCCGCGCGGTGACGATGATCTCTTCCAAGCCGCCCGCGGTCGTCTGTTGCGCCAGTGCAACGCCGGGTGCGGCAAGCAGCATCGGCGCCAGCGGGACGCCGGCCATCAACGCTCTGGAGTATGAGGCGCTGCCCTGCGCGCGACTTGCGGCAAGACGTTGCAGCTTCCGGCGTCGGCTTCGTGTCATTTTCGCAACCCCCTGCGGTGATTGGGCGGCATTCTGGTGCGGTTCTGGCGCGATTTCAAATCGTTGGCGCGTCGGGGTAGGTGTCTAGGACCGGCCCGAGCGCCGTCTTGAGCGGTCCGAGCCACGGTTCGTAGTTGCGCCAGTGCTCGACCGCGTCGCGGAAGATGGGCTGCCGCACCTGTTCGGAGCTGGCGGTCCGCACGGCGCGCTCGTTCTCGTAGAACCGCAGGCATGCGTCTTCGAAGGGGAGGCCGCAATAGGCGAGCAACCTGCGCACCTCGGCCTCCGTATCCTCGACCATCCGCTCGTAGACCACGCGGTGGACGCGCCCAGGCAGTACCGCGTCGAAATGGGCCATGAGCGCCACGTAGTCGCGGTAGTACCGCCCGAGGTCCTCGAGGCTGTATGAGAAATGCTGGCCGCGGGCGAAATGCTGCTTGAAGCCCGAAAAACAGCAGCTCAGCGGATGGCGCCGCGCGTCGATGATCTTCGCATTGGGCAGGATCAGCGTGATCAGGCCGACGTAGGCCCAGTTGTTCGGCATCTTGTCGATGAAGAACGGGGCGCCCGACTTGCGCTGGATGCGCGTCTGCGCGAGGTACCGTTCGCCCAGGGCTCGCAGTTCAGCGTGGCCCAGCGGTGCCACGACCTCCGGGTACCGCGCGGATTCGCCGGTTTCGCGGGGCCTGATGAGGCTCTGCACGATCGCCGTGATGTCGGGCAGTTCCATCGTGCCTTCGACCAGCGAGTGGCTGGAGAGGATCTGCTCGACCAGTGTTGAACCGGCACGCGGAAGTCCCACGATGAAGATCGGGTCGGCGTCCGGGGCTCCGGCGCCGGCCCGCTCGGCGAAGAAGTCGGCCGAGAACATCTGCCGTGAGCGACCCACGCTCGCCGACGTTCGGTCGGGGTCGTAATGGATGGCCGCTCGGCGTAGCCGGTTGCCCTCGGCATAGTGCTCGAACGACGCCGCGAACTCGCGCGCGTCCTCGAGCGCCTTGCCGAGGGCGAAATGGAAGTGGTAGCGGTCTTCGTCCGAAAGGCCCGTCTGCGCGAGCTGCGCGCGCATCGCGGCGACCTCGGCAGGCGTGAAACGGAACGTCTTCAGGTTCGCGAGGCTCCAGTACGCATCGCCGAGCTGGGGCGACAGCTCGATGGCTTTGCGATAAGCGTCTACGCATTGCGGCTGGCGGCCCGCGGTCTTGAGCGAGTGCCCGTAGCTCATCCACACCTTCGCCTGCTGCGGGTACTCCGCGAGCACCTCTTCGTAGATCGCGAGGGACTGCCCGTATTCGCCGATGCGGTTGAGCACCGCCGCCTTGAGGTTGCGATAGCCAGGATGGCGCGGGTCCTCGGCGATCAGCCGTTCGATGTGCGGCAGCGCCTCGGCCGTCCGGTTCTGCCGGTGCAGGACCAGTGCGTAGTGGTACCGCGCGGCCGAGAAGCCCGGCGCCAGTTCCATGCAGCGCGCGAGCAGCGTCTCGGCGTCTGCGAGGCGGCCGAGCCGTGCCGCGACTTCGGCGAGCATGCGGATCGCCGCGACGTCCGTCGGGAACTGCTTGAGGTGCTGCTTGAGCAGCCGCTCGGCTTCCGGGATGCGGTCGTCGCACAGCGCCGCCGCGGGCGCGAGCAGGCGCGGGTCGCGCGTCGACACCTTGATGTGATTGGCGTAGGCCGCGTCGGCGCCGGCGCGGTCACCCATCGCCGTCAAGTGATCGCCGAGCAGTCGCCAGGCATCGCCGATGTCCGCCTTGAGCCGCACCGCATGCCGCAGCGACCGGACGGCCTCGTCGCCACGTCGGAGGAGTCCCAGGGTCACACCGAGTTCGTAATGCGCGGGCGCCCAGCCGGGCTGGGCAAGCGCGAGGCGCTGCAGGAGGTCGAGAGCGCCTTCGGTATCGCCGAGCTTGCGCTGCGCGATGCCGATGAACAGCGTCGCGAGCGGGTGGCCGGGCGCGGCCTTGAGAACCTCCCGGGCCTGCTCCGCGGCCAGCGCCGGCTCCGTGGTGAGCAGCTTGCCCGCATGGCCGAGCGCAACTTCGATCGTACCGACCGGTTCCGGCGCGCTCTTCATCCGCGATGCGGTGCTTTGACAGTCACGGGGTCGAATGAAAGACTCTGGCACCCCCCTTGTCAAACCCGTCGCGCATGCCGCAACTCCACCGACATGGATCTCGAGCGCGTCATCTGCCCGTTGCACGAGCTCGGTGACCCGGGCGCGAAGGGCTTCACGATGGGCGGCGGCGACTGGCCGTTGCGCGGCTTCGTCGTGCGGCGCGGCGACACCGTTCGCGCTTACGTGAACTACTGTCCGCACGCGGGCTTTCCGCTCAACTGGCAGCCCGATGGATTCCTCGCGCCCGACGCACCGCTGGTCCTGTGCGTGATGCACGGCGCGCTGTTCGAGATCGACACGGGTGCGTGCGTGGCGGGCCCGTGCATGGGCAAGGCGCTGCGCGCGCTGCCGGTGCGCGTGACGCAGGGCTACGTGTTGCTGGACGAGAGCGTGCTGCTCGAGGAGCCGGCAGACCTCGGCCGGTGACTCCGCAGGGCCGCTGGCTCAGTAGCGGTCGCCGTCATCCTTGAAATCGGACAGCTCGAGCTCCGAGTAACCACCCACCTCACCGCGATCGAGCGATTGCAGTGGATCGCGCCACTTCTCGCCGCCGGTGGGCTCGGCCTCGTACTCGTTCTCGGTGTCTTCGGTGTCGACGTCCACGGAGCCCGTCCAGTCTTCGGGCGGCTCCGTGGCTTCAATCGGTTCCTCGAGCCAGTCTTCGAGCTCGATCTCCTCGATCGTGCCGTCGAAGTACTGGATCTCGATGGTGCGATCGTCCGGATCGATGGCGACCACCTCGAACGAATCTCCACCGGTTCGCCGGTACCATTCGCCGATGACAGGTGCGGGGTTCGCCATGGTCTGGATCCTCTGCGGGCGTCGCTGCGCTGCTATCCTCTCGCTGTCTCGTCTTTTCTTTTAGACCCCCCCGGCCGCGAGTTCAAGTCTCGGAATCCCCGCACTGCCAATGTTGGACGAACTCGTCAAATTCTTCGTGGTCCTGCTGGTGGTGGTCGAGCCTCTCTCGCTGCTGCCGGTGCTCGCCGGGCTCACCGAGGGCGCCGACGACACCTATCGCCGCCGCATGTCCGTCAAGGCCGTCAGCCTGTCAGCCCTGGTTTGCCTGTTTTTCGCGGTCGCGGGCAGCGCACTGCTCGGCCTGCTCGGCATCAGCGTGCACGCTTTCAAGGTTGGCGGCGGCATCCTGCTGTTCCTGCTCGCCATTGAGATGGTGTTCGCGCGGCCATCGGGCGCGCGTTCGATCACGCCCGGCGAGGATGCGGCGGCCCACCATCGCGGCGACATCTCGGTATTCCCGCTGGCGTTTCCGTTGATCGCAGGCCCCGGTGCCCTGGCGGTGATCCTGCTCGCGTTCGCGGGCGTACCGATGGCCTCGGTGCAGTTCGCCGCCCAGATCGGCGTGATCCTCGTGGTGCTGGCCATCACGCTCGCGCTGATGCTGGTCACCGGCCCGGTGATGCGCATCGTGGGTGAAACCGGCGGCGCGGTGGTGGGGCGGCTGCTCGGGGTGCTGCTGGCGGCGCTCGCTTCGCAGTTCGTGATGGACGGCGTGCGCGGCGCTATGTCCTCGTGAAGGCGAGATCCCACACGCCGTGACCGAGCCGCTGGCCGCGTCGCTCGAAGCGCGTCACGGGGCGGCTGTCGGGCCGCGGCATGAAACTGCCGTCGGTCGAGGCATTGCGCAGCAGCGCGCAGCCTGACGCCACTTCGAGCATGTGCTCGGAATAGGGCTGCCAGTCGGTCGCCATCCGGAACACGCCGCCCGCACGCAGCCGGCTCGCGACCAGTGCCACGAAGTCCGGCTGCACGATGCGCCGCTTGTGGTGCCGCTTCTTGGGCCACGGGTCCGGGAAGTAGAGCAGCACCTCGTCGATCGTTGCCGCGGGAATGCACTGCTGCAGCACCTCGACCGCGTCCCGGCAGATCGCACGCACGTTGGTGAGCCCCAGTTCCTCGGTGCGCAGCATCAGGTGACCCACGCCCGGCCGATGCACCTCGATGCCGAGGTAATCACGCCCGGGATGCGCCGCGGCCAGCGCGACCAGCGATTCGCCGTTGCCGAAGCCGATCTCGAGCGTGCGCGGCGCGTCGCGGCCGAACAGGCTCGCAAAGTCGAGCGCGGTATCGCCGGTTTCAACGCCGTACCGCGGCCACAGTTCGGTCCACGCGCGTTCCTGCGCGACGGTCATGCGGCCGGCGCGCACGACGAAGCTGCGTATCGCACGCCGCCGCGCATCGGGATGGCTGCGTGTGTGATCGGTTTCCGGGTTGTCTGGCGTCATGCTGCTCGAGGGGCTAGAGTGGTGCGTTGGTGCTCGATCGCAAAGAATGATAAGGCGCTGCGAAGTGCAAGGGAGCAGTCGATGACAGAGTCAGCCGGGGTCCTAGGTCACATGAGCGCCGACGCACAGGCACTGGTCAAGCGTGCGTGGTGGGCCTTCGTCGTCGGTGGCCTCGCGATGGTGCTGTTCGGGCTGATGGCATTCTCGAACCCCGGCATCGCGCTGTTCGTCCTCGCGATGTTCTTCGCGGCGTCGGTGATGGTCGACGGGGTCTCCAACATCATCGGCTCCCTGCAGAACCGCGAGAAGGACGGCTGGTGGATCCTGCTGCTGATGGGCCTGCTCGGTGCGGCCGTGGGCGGCTACGCACTGTTCAATCCACCGCTCAGCATCATGGCGTTCATCCTGATCGTCGCGTTCGAGGCGATGGTGCTCGGCGTGTTCCTGGTCCTGCTGGGCTACAAGGTCCGCAAGACGTCCAGCCGCGAGTGGGTGCTGTACCTGGCGGGCGCCCTGTCGATCCTCTTCGGCATCCTGGTCATCGCGAATCCCGTGACCGGCAGCCGCACCGTCGTGTACATGATTGCGTCCTGGTCGCTGGTGATCGGGATCCTCAAGGTCGCCTTCGGCCTCAAGGTGCGCAAGCTGGCGCCTGCGACCGCCTAGGCCTCGCGCCCCGCGATGCGGCCGCCGAGCAGGCAGCCGCCGAGGAAGGTGCCCTCGAGGCCGCGCTTGCCGTTCATGCCGCCGCCGCCGAAGCCCGCCGATTCCCCCGCCGCATAGAGGCCAGGGATCGGCTGCCCGCCATGATCGAGCACGCGGCTCGACAGATCGGTCTGCAGGCCGCCCATGCTCTTGCGGCTGATGATGAACTCGCGGATCGCCACCAGGGGCCCGGCCTGCGGATCGAGGATTTTCTGGAACTTGCAGGTGCGCAGGCGATCGCCCAGCCAGCGCCGCGCGAACTCGATGCGGCGCAGCTGGTCGTCGTTGTGGAAGCGCGGTCCTAGATCGATGCGTGCGTCATAGTGCGAAGCCGCCTCGGCGACGGCTTCGAGGCTCACCGAACCGTCACCCACCACGCCGTTCATCTTGTCCACGAGGTCGGGCAACGTCTCGGCCACGACGAAATCCGGGCAGTTGCCCGTCAACTGCTCGTACAGCCAGCGGTTGCCGCGCAGCATGTCGCGCGCCACGGCGAGTTTCTTCTTGTCGCGGAACGCCGGGTTGAACTCGCCGCCGGAAACGGCGAGCTCCTTGAGCGCGATGCGCTTGTTGAGCAGCTGCCAGGAATAGGCGCGGTCCTGGCGGCAGATCTGCGCGACCAGGTCGTGCGTGTCGAAGCCGGTGACGAGCGGCATGGGTCCGATGCGCTCGCCCCGCCAGTTGAGCCACAACGCCGATTTCGGCGGCACCAGCGACAGTCCGTGCGCAGGTTTGCGTGGCTGCCAGTGGTGCACGCCCGCGGCGTAGTTCCACTGCCAGTCGAGGTGCGTGATGTTGGCGCCGAGCGCGGAGGCTGCGTCGTGCAGCCGGCCGTCGGCATACTTGTGCGAGCCGTTCAGGATGGTCTCGGGCGGACGGCCCCAGTCGGCGTGCCAGTGCTGCTTCACGCGCGCGATGTCGCCGTTGATGCCGCCCGAGGCGACGATCACCGATTCCGCATGCGCCTCGAATTCCTGCGCCGAGCCCTCCAGCCCGCCGCGGCAGCCGGTGACGCGTCCGTTGGTGGAGATGAGCGCCTCGACGCGGTGCCCGAAGCGCAGCTCGAGCTGGTCGCGGTTGGGGCGCGTCAGCAGGTGGCGATTGGTGACCACGGCCAGCTCGTGGCCCGTGCCCCAGACGATGTGCCAGCGCGGCACGGAGTTGCCCGGCGTGTGCAGGCCGCGCTCGACCCACAGCGGCATCGGCATGAACTGCACGCCGATGCCACGCAACCAGTCGAAGATCTCTTCGTTGGCGCGCTGCACGTAGGCCTCGGCCCACGCACGTGGCCAGTGGTCCTCGGGTCCGAACTCGGCGAACGCGTGCCAGTCGCGCAGCCCCAGCTCGGCGCCGTCGCGGATGCCGTGGCGCTTCTGCAGGGGCGTGCCGGCGAACCAGATGCCGCCGAAGCTCTCCTTGGCGAGAGCACCCATGTTCTCCTCGACATCGCGGTCGAGCAGCAGCACGCGGCGGCCGCGTTCGAGCAATTCGATGGCCGCGGTGACGCCGGCGATGCCGGCGCCGATCACGATCACGTCCGACTGGTAACGCAGCATCGCGCAGTCCTCGATCAGGTTCCCGGTTCCAGCGTCACCGGCACTTCGGTCGTGCCGCCGTTGCGGCGCACCTGGAGTTTCACGGTATCGCCCACCTTGTAGTCGTCCAGCCGCCCGAGCAGTTCGCCGACGCCCGTGACGGCGCGGCCGTCGAGACCCACGATGATGTCGCCGGCGACGAATGTGCCGTCCGGTGCAATGCGCGCGGCACGCAGGCCCGACTGCTCGGCGGCCGAGCCGGGCTGCACGCGCAACACGAACACGCCCTCGACCTGCAGGACATCGACGAGGCGGCGGTTGATGCCCTCGTCCATCTCGATGCCGAGCCCGGGACGGATGTAGCGCCCCTTGCTGATGAGTTGGGGCACTACGCGATTTACCGTGTCCACCGGCACGGCGAACCCGATGCCCGCCGATGCGCCCGACGGGCTGAAGATCGCAGTGGTGATGCCGATCAGGCGGCCGGCCGAGTCGAGCAGCGGGCCACCGGAGTTGCCGGGATTGATCGCCGCGTCGGTCTGGATCAGGTGGTCGATGGTCGTGCCCGCGCCGCTGTCGAGCGAGCGGTCGAGCGCCGAGATGATGCCGGTGGTGAGCGTCCAGTCGAGGCCGAACGGGTTGCCGATGGAGAACACCTTCTGGCCGACCTTCAGGTCGGCGCTGGTGCCGAGCGGCACCGGCGGCGGGCGCTGGAACCCCACGCCGATGCGCAGCACCGCGATGTCGTGCGCCGGGCTCACGCCCACGAGGCCCGCCCTGTAGTCGCGGCCGTCGGCGAGCCGCACCGTGGCCTCGCTCGCGCCCTGGATGACGTGGAAGTTGGTGACCACGTGTCCGGCGTCGTCCCAGATGAAGCCGCTGCCCGTGCCGCGCGGCACCGAGAACACGTTGCGGGTCCAGAAGTCCTGCACCTGCTGGCGCGTCGAGATGAACACCACCGACGCGCGCGAGCGCTCGAACAGCTCGATGGTCGATTTCTCGTCGGCGGCCAGTTCGCCGCGCGCCACCACGGCTCGCGGCGTCGCATCGCTGCCGCCGCGCAGCAGTGGCGCGACGTTCGGCCAGCTGCGCCACAGCGCCACGGCGATGAACACGGCGACGCCGAGCAGCAGGAGCCGGAGGGCAAAGCGGTCGCGCATCCTCGGCTCCTCAGGGTGCGGCGATGAGCCAGCCTTCGAGTCGTTGCCGGTACTCTTCCGGCAGCGGGGCCGGGCCGTGCGCGTCGGCATACACCAGCACGGCCTCCGAGACGCTGATGCAGGCGCCGTCCTGGAACATGGCCATGCCGTAGCGGTACGACGAGCGGCCGATGCGCAGCACGCCAACGCCCACCTCGAGCGCGCCGGGATACGTGCCCTCGCGCAGGTAGTCGATGGACTGGTGCGCGATGAGGATGCGTTCGCCGGCGGGCGAGGGGATGCGCTTGCCGCCCATCACCATCATCGTCGCCGACACGCGCGCCTCCTCGTAGTACTGCGCGACCGCCACGTTGTTGATGTGCCAGAGCGGATCCACGTCGGCATAGCGGGCGAGGATCCGCACCTTGAGCGGATAGCGGTCGGGATCGAGGCGGTAGGGCTCCACGTGCGCCATGGGGTCACCGTTGTGCTTGTCCCGCCATGATACGTCCGTGCTCAGAGATCGAATCGCCCGTTTGCCTCGGGCTGGTAGGTGAGTTCGGCGAGCACGAACTCCCGCTCGCCGTGCCCGGGAACCAGCACGCGGATCCGATCGCCCACGCGCGCGCCGATCAGGGCCCGGCCCACCGGCGACAGCACCGACACGCGTGACTGGTCCGGGTCGACGTCCTTCGGATAGACGAGGGTGAGCGTGGTGCGCTCGCCGGACGGCTGCGGCTCCAGCACGACCGTCGAGTTCATGGTCACGACGTGGGGCTCGATGCTCTCGGACGGCACGATGGCCGCGGCGTCGATCAGGGCTTCCAGTTCGGCCGCCCCCTGCGGTTCGGTGGCCGATGTCTTCAGGATCTGCAGCAGCGCGCGCTCGAGGCGCACGGCGTCGAGTTCGGTCAGGCGGATTTCGTGGGTTCGGGTCATGTCGAGTCCTCGGTCTGGACGGCCTGCGCTGCTGGCAAGGCCGGTGCTGCGAGTGCCGGGGCCGGTCGGGCCACGGACATTGGGGAAGCGGAGGTGGAGGCCCGGGGTCCGATTCGGACGCCTCCGGGCAGGGGGCGTACTAGATCGGGCGCCGGGCGGCCGTGAGCCGGGCCGTGATTCCCGGGGTGCGCGAGACGGTATGGCGACCAGAGTTCATGCGCGTCTTTATCGCCCTTTCAGCCATTTAAATCAAGGGGTTGCGTCACGGCCCGGCGCGGCGGGGGCGGTTCGTGCATAATGCGCGCCAGTTTGCCGCCGCGCAGTCCGGTCTGCGCCCGAGGTTCTTCGAAAAATAGGGGACATTCTCCTACTTCGGAGGAACGAAATAGGAGAATGTCCCCTATTTTTCCTCCTGCAGACTGATCGTCGTCTGCATTTCGCGTCTTCGATCCCATCTCGAAAGCTCACGCTTCGACCGGTCCCCGTTTGCTCGGGGGAAGCCCAACGGGACTCATTCAATTATGTCATTCGATCAACTCGGCCTCTCGGCCGACCTGCTGCGCGCCGTCCAGGAACTGGGCTACGTCACGCCGACCCCCATCCAGCAGCGCGCCATTCCTGCCGTGCACGACGGTCGCGACCTGCTGGCCGCCGCCCAGACCGGCACCGGCAAGACCGCCGCTTTCGCGCTGCCGCTGCTGCAGCACCTCGCCGAAGAACAGCCGAACCCCCGCGGTTCGCGCGCCCCGCGCCTGCTGGTGCTGGTGCCGACCCGCGAACTCGCCGCCCAGGTGGGCCAGTCGTTCGAGGACTTCGGCCGCCACCTGCACCAGCGCACGCTGCTGATCTTCGGCGGGGTCAGCCCGCGGCCGCAGCTCGACGCGCTGCGCCAGGGCGTGGACATCATCGTCGCCACGCCGGGCCGCCTGCTCGACCACATCAACCAGCGCGCGGTGGACCTGACCAAGGTGCGTCGCCTGGTGCTCGACGAAGCGGACCGCATGCTCGACATGGGCTTCATCCGCGACATCCGCCGCGTGCTCGCGGCGTTGCCGCCGAACCGGCAGAACCTGCTGTTCTCGGCGACGTTCTCCGAGGAGATCCGCGCGCTGGCGAACGGCCTGCTGCGCAACCCGCTCACGATCGAGGTCGCGCCGCGTAACGCGCCGGCCGAACTCGTCGAGCACCGCGTGCACCTCGTGGAGCAGGGCGACAAGCGCGCCGTGCTGAGCCACCTGCTGCGCGAAGGCGCCACGCCGCAGACGCTGGTGTTCACGCGCACCAAGCACGGCGCGAACCGCCTCGCCGACCAGCTCGAGAAGGACGGCATCCAGTGTGCCGCGATCCACGGCAACAAGTCGCAGAACGCGCGCACCAAGGCGCTCGCCGACTTCAAGGACTACAAGGTGCAGGTGCTGGTGGCGACCGACATCGCGGCGCGCGGCCTCGACATCACCGAGCTGCCGCAGGTCGTGAACTACGAGCTGCCGCACGTGCCCGAGGACTACGTGCACCGCATCGGCCGGACCGGCCGCGCGGGTGCCACGGGCCAGGCGCTGTCGCTGGTGTCGAGCGACGAGAAGGACCGCCTGCGCGCCATCGAGCGCGTGCTCGGTCGCAAGATCAACGTGCTGCCGCTCGACCGCTCGGGCATCCGCATTCCGGCCGAGCGACCGAATCCCGCGCAGGCGGCGACGCAGGCTCCGCGCGCGGCGCGTCCCCAGCACGCACAGCAGCCGCGGGGCCACGGCCAGGCTCAGGGCGGTCACGGACGTCGTGGGGGCCGCGCGCGAGGACGCTGATACGATAGGCAGCCATGCGGGTGACGTCGTTCCGGTTCGAGCCCGACCTGATCGGCGAATTCGCCGAGTTCGGCCGGACCGTCTATCTCGACGACCCGCGGCGCATTCCGCCGTTCCGGCGCACGCTCGCCCACCAGCTGTCTCCCGCTTACCCGTTCTACGACCGACCGGGTAACGACCACCGCCACTTCCTGGTCCGCCGCGGATCGGAAGTGGTCGGCCGGGCGTCGGCGATGGTCAACGCCGCGATGCGCGACGAGGA
>Ga0209391_10001877_pt1 | contig 10972 bp, 8 predicted proteins | sample PPLLak3March2015_FD_187246 | JGI IMG/M metagenome (GOLD analysis project Ga0209391, IMG submission 187246) | Freshwater sediment microbial communities from Prairie Pothole Lake near Jamestown, North Dakota, USA - PPLs Lake P7 Core (1) Depth... | ecosystem: Environmental > Aquatic > Freshwater >... | reverse complement strand
GCGCGCCTTCCATCGCGATCGGGTACATGGCGCCGCGGCCGAGGAACAGCGCGTGGTGCTTGTCGGCGAAGCGCTTCGCCATCTCGCGGATGGTGCCGTCGAGCGCAAGCGTGCTTTCGATCAGCGAGGGGATGCCTAGCAGTCGCTGCACGAGCCCGCGCTCGCGCTCGGCGTCGGCGCTGCGGAACTTGGCGAGCGCCACCACCAGCATGCCGAGAGCCGCGAGCTGGGTCGTGAACGCCTTGGTCGAAGCGACGCCGATCTCGGGGCCCGCGCGCGTCAGCATCACGAGCTCCGAGTCGCGTACCAGCGAGCTCTCGGGCGCGTTGCAGATCGCGAGCTGCGAGAGATACCCGCCCTGCTTGGCGAGCTTGAGCGCGGCGAGCGTGTCGGCGGTCTCGCCGGATTGCGAGATGCTCACGAACAGCGTGTTCTTCGGCACCACCGGATTGCGGTAGCGGTACTCGCTCGCGATCTCCACCCAGCAGGGCAGCCGGCAGATCTGCTCGATGAAGTACTTGGCGACCATCGCGGCGTGGAAGCTCGTGCCGCAGGCGACGATGCGCACGGCCTCGGTCTTCGCGAACACCGCCTGGGCGGCCGGGCCGAACGCCGCCTCGAGCAGCTTGCCGCCGGCGACCCGCTCCTCGAGCGTCTGCGCCACCGCGCGCGGCTGCTCGTGGATTTCCTTGAGCATGTAGTGCGCGAACTCGCCCTTCTCGGCAGCGTCGGCCGACAGCTCGCTCAGCTTGGCCGGGCGTTGCGCGGCGTTGCCGTCGCGGTCGAGGATGCGCACGCCGTTGCGGCGGATCTCGCCCACGTCGCCCTCCTCGAGGAAGATGAAATTCCGCGTCACCGGCAGCAGTGCCGCGACGTCGGAGGCGACGAAGTTCTCGTGCTCGCCGAGCCCGATGACCACCGGGCAGCCCTGGCGCGCGACCACGATGCGATCGGGCTCGTCCTGCGACACGACCGCAAGGGCGTAGGCACCCTCGAGCTCGGCGACGGTGGCGCGCACGGCCTTGAAGAGGTCGCCCGTCACCCGGAGGTGGTGGTGGATGCGGTGCGCGATCACCTCGGTGTCGGTCTCCGAAGTGAACTCATAGCCCTGGCGCTTCGCCTCCGCGCGCAGCTCCTCGTGGTTCTCGATGATGCCGTTGTGGACGATCGCGATGCCGTCCTTGGAGATGTGCGGGTGGGCATTGCGCTCGCTCGGCACGCCGTGCGTGGCCCAGCGTGTGTGCGCGATCCCGAGGCCGCCGTGGGTCGGGTCGGTGTCGAGCGCGTCCTGGAGCTTGCGCACCTTGCCGACGGTGCGCAGGCGCTTGATGTGGCCCGAGCCGTTCAGCACCGCGACGCCTGCCGAGTCGTAACCCCGATACTCGAGGCGCCGCAGCCCCTCGATCAGGATCGGGACGATGTCACGGTCTGCGACCGCTCCGACGATTCCGCACATGGGGGGTTACCTTCTTGAAGGGTGCGCGAGGCTAGCAGGATTCTCAGTGAGATCAAAAGCCTACAGCCGGGCGGCGCCGGGCCCCCGGCGCGTGATGGCATTCTATTACTGAGCGCCGCCGGGCCTGCTGCGGTCCGTTTCACAGAATGTGGCCACGTGCAGTGCCCCGACGGTCCCGACCGACGTTTGACCCACGCCCACACCCCGGCCCGGTTCGCTAGACTCCCGCCCCGGGGCCCGCCGCCTGCCGGCCGGCGCCCTCCCCGTCCTCGAAGAACGAGATTCCGCCAATGCGCCAATTCTTTGTCCGCGCCTGTGCCGCCCTGTTGCTGCTGCCCGTGGGGGGCGCCCTCGCGCAGTCCGCCGAGATCCAGCACCGCCCGATCACGCACGAGGACGTCTGGTTGATGCAACGTCCGGGTGCGCTGGCCGCGAGCCCGGACGGCCGCTGGTTCGTCGCCTCCGTGGCCTCGCCCGCCTACGATGATGACCAGAAGAGCAGCGACCTGTGGATCATGGCGAGCGACGGCAGCACGCCGCCGCGCCGCCTGACGGCTGGCAAGGGCTCGGAGGGCGACCCGGCCTGGAGCCCGGACTCGATGCGCATCGCCTTCTCGGCCAAGCGCGAGGGCGACGAGGCCGCGCAGATCTACGTGCTCGACCTCGCCGGCGGCGAGGCGCAGCGCGTCACCAACTGGCCGGCCGCCGCCCGGGCCCCGCGCTTCAGCCCGGACGGCCGCTCGATCCTGTTCGTGGGGCTCACCTACCCCGGCGCCGCGACCGACGAAGACAACCGCAAGGCTGCCGCCGATCGCAAGGCACGCAAGTACAACGTCCGCGCCTACGACAGCTTCCCGATCCGTCACTGGGACCGCTGGCTCGACGAGCAGCGACCCACGCTCGCGGTGCAGCCACTCGACCGCGCGGCCCCGGCCCGTGACCTGCTCGCCGGCACCGCGCTGCGCCGCGAGCGCGGCTACGGCGGCCGGCTCGGCAACGAGGGCGAGACGCTCGAGGCCGCGTGGACGCCCGACGGCCGCGGCGTGGTGTTCGCGGCGACCGCCAATCGCCACGAGGCGGCGCGCGCCGAGGTGAACATGTCGCTGTGGCTGGTGGGCGTCGACGGCGGCGAACCGCGGCGGCTGACCGGCGACGAGGGCGACTACTCACAACCCGAGTTCACGCCCGATGGCATGACGCTGCTGGCGAAGAAGCAGCCGGCCTCGACGAAGTGGGTCTACACGGCCGACCGGCTGGTGCGGTGGTCGTGGCCGTCGCTCGACGGCGGCAAGGCGATCACCGACGGTTTCGACCACGCGGTCGGCCAGTACGTGCCCGCGCCCGACAACCGTCGCGTGTATTTCCTCGCCGAGCACACCGGGCACGACCGGCTGTTCGAGGTCCCGCTCGAGGGCGGCAAGCCCGTCGAGGTGGGCGCGCTCGCCGCGGGTACCTACTCGCGCATCGCCCTCGGCGGTGCGGCCGGCGCGCCGGCGATGGCCGCCACCTGGTCGAGCGCGGTCAGCCCGCACGAGGTCGGTCGCATCGATCTCGCCACCGGCCGCTGGTCAGCGCTGTCGAGCTTCAACACCGCGCGTGCCGCCGCCATCGACTGGCAGCCGGCCGAGGAGTTCTGGTTCGAGTCGCGGCGCGGCAAGCGCATCCACAACCTGCTCGTGAAGCCTCCGGGCTTCGATCCCGGCAAGAAGTACCCGCTGTTCGTCGTGATCCACGGTGGCCCGCACAACATGTGGAAGGACGACTTCGTGGTGCGCTGGAACTACCACCTGCTCGGCAGCCCGGGCTACGTGGTGCTGCTCACCAACTACAGCGGCTCGACCGGCTTCGGCGAGGCGTTCGCGCGCGGCATCCAGGGCGACCCGCTCGAGGGGCCGGCGAACGAGATCAACCAGGCGGCGGACGAGGCCATCAAGCGCTACCGCTTCATCGACGGCTCGCGGCAGGCGGCGGGCGGCGCGAGCTACGGCGGCCACCTCGCGAACTGGCTCGCCGTGAGCACCGACCGCTACAAGGCGCTGGTGAGCCACGCGGGCCTCTACGACCTGCGCAGCCAGTGGACCACCAGCGACGTCGTGTTCGGGCGCGAGAAGAACATCGGCGGACCGGCGTGGAAGGACATCTCGCTGTGGCGCGAGCAGAGCCCGTTCTACCGCTCGGAGAAGCTGCGCACGCCGATCCTGCTCACTTACGGTGAGAAGGACTTCCGCGTGCCGCTCAACAACGCACTCGAGTTCTGGACGATCCTGCAGCGGCAGGACGTGCCGAGCCGGCTCGTGGTGTTCCCCGACGAGAACCACTGGGTGCTGAAGGGGGAGAACAGCCGGTACTTCTACCAGGAAGTGCACGGCTGGCTCGCGAAGTACCTCTGAGGAACGCGCCGTCGCGTCCGATGACGAGGGTGACTCGTCAGCCTATGACGGTCGATTCGTCATTGCTGATTGAAGGTGTCCAACCAGCCGCGGCGGCCAGTTGAGCCGCACGCGGCTCACTTCCCGGACCTGCCCGATGTCTGGATGCGCCGGGTTCAGCAGCACGTTGAACCGCTCCGGCAGGACGGACGCCGGCACCCGCAGCGCCAGGGAACCGCCGGACTTTGCCCAAGCATCACCGATCTTCTGGACCCCCGGCCGATACGGCGGCAGGGCATCCCATCCCTTCGGCAGGCGCGGCGGCGGTTTGGCAATAAGACCATCCGGCACGTCAAAGCTCACCTGCCAGTAATCCCGGGGCAGCACCTCGACGTCGATGTGTACCAGTGCCTCGAGCAGCGCAAGTTCCAGGCTCTCGGACGCGTACACGATCGGAACGCCGCGGCCGTTCCAGCGGCCACCGAATCGACGCGCACCCTCACCAGTCAACGCTGCGTCGAGATGCTGCTTACGCGTGAGGCGCCAGACGCGCACGTCTCGAGGCGCTTCAGTACAGGTCGCCGTATTCGACTCGGCCCAGCTCGTCCGTGACGAGTTCCGCGCCTGAATCCGTCCCCAGCAGGTCGAAAGGCGCCGCCCCCTGCAGGGCACGATTGGCCGTCCTGAGCCACGCCTTGGCCTGCTCGGCGTCGCCGAACGCATCCACCGCACGGTCGGTCACGCGCGCCACGCGGGCCAGCCGATCGCTCTCCTCCGCCGTCAGCGCGCCTTGTTCACGGCGCCGTTGTGCCGTGCGCTCGTTGATCTCGATGACACGCATCAGCTGGGGAGTCGTCTTATCCAGGAACTCGCCGAGCTGCTCGACGGCCCGATACTTGAGCACCAACCCACGCGCGAAGCCCGACGCCGGACGCCGCGGAGTAACGATGACCCCTGGGCCACCCAGCAGCCGCAACGCACCGGGCCGGATCATCAACGTCTCCGTCACGGCGACTGTGCCCGCCATAATGGTATCCTGGATTCGTCAAACTGTCGGGTAATGACTCTACGCCGGATTGCCCGGAAGCTCAACCGATCAGGAAGCGCGAATCGCGCAGGTTTCTGCCCCGGACGCCTGCCTAGCTCTGCTTTTCCGGCCGCTTCCAGCTCTCGACCGTGACCTGCCTGCTGCGCTCGAGCGTGAGCTTGTCGTTGGGCGTGTCGCGGGTGATGGTCGAGCCCGCGCCGATGGTGGCACCTGCGCCGACCTTGACCGGCGCCACGAGCATCGTGCCCGAGCCGATGAATGCGCCCGCGCCGATCTCGGTGCGCCACTTGTTCACGCCGTCGTAGTTGCAGGTGATGGTGCCGGCGCCAACGTTCACCTTCTCGCCCACGGTCGCGTCGCCGAGGTAGGTGAGGTGGTTGGCCTTCGCGCCGCGGTGCAGTTCCGATTTCTTCACCTCGACGAAGTTGCCCACGTGCACGTCCTCGTGCAGCTTCGCCTCGGGCCGCAAACGCGCGAAGGGCCCGACGATGCTGCGCGCACCCACGACGGCGCGGTCGATCACGCAGTTGGCGTGGATCTCGACGTCATCGCCGATCTCGCTGTCGCGGATCAGGACGTTCGGGCCGATGCGCACGCGGTGGCCGAGCTTCACGTTGCCCTCGAGCACCACGTTGACGTCGATGTGCACGTCGCGACCGACGCTCACCGGGCCGCGCGCGTCGAAGCGCACCGGATCCACGATCGTCACGCCCTCGATCATGAGCGCCGTGGCGCGCTGGCGGCGGTACGCGGCCTCGAGCTCAGCGAGCTGCAGCTTGTCGTTGACGCCGAGCACCTCGGTGGCGGTGGGGGCCACGACGGCGTGCACCTCGAGCCCCGCCTTCACGGCCATGACGATCACGTCGGTGAGGTAGTACTCGCCCTGCGCATTGTCGTTCCGAAGCGCGGCGAGCCATCCCCTGAGCCGCCCGGCGGGCACGCACATGAGCCCGGTGTTCGACTCGTGGATGGCGCGCTCCTTCGCGTTCGCGTCCTTGTGCTCGACGATGCGCGCCACGTTGCCCGCGCCGTCGCGCACGATGCGGCCGTAGCCGGTGGGATCGGGCAGCATCACCGAGAGCAGGCTCACGCCGTCCGCGCCCGCGGCGGCCACGAGGCGCGCGAGCGTGTCGAGTTGAACCAGCGGCACGTCACCGTAGAGCACGAGCACCTGGTGGTCGTCCGGGATCTGCGGCATCGCCTGCGCCACCGCGTGGCCCGTGCCGTGCTGCTCGGCCTGCAGGGCCCAGCGGTAGTCGGTGCCTTTGAAGGTCTCGAGCACCTGCTCGCCGCCGTGGCCGTACACCACGCAGGTGGCCGCGGCCTCGAGCCCGCGGGCTGTATCGAGCACGTGGCCGAGGAGCGGCCGGCCGGCGAGCGGCTGCAGCACTTTCGGCAGGTCCGATTTCATGCGCTTGCCCTGGCCGGCGGCCAGGATCACGACGGAGAGTGGCATTGGGGCATCCGTATACGGTGGTTGCGGCGCATTCTACCCAAGCGCTCGCGCCGATCGTCTCCTCGATCCGCACCATGCCGGGGGCTTTCGACGATTACATGGCCTGGCTGGCGGGGCCGTACAAGAAGGCAATGGAGGCGCAGAAGTCGGCGGGGATCATCCTTGGGTACTCGGTCTACTTCACGGCGCCGCGCGGTCCGGACGATCCGGACCTCTATCTCACCACGACCTACAAGAACATGGCGGCCCTGGACGACATGAACGCCAAGCTGGATCCAATCTACGAGAAGCTGGAGGGCTCGATGACGGAGCAGAACAAGGCCTACGCCGAGCGCAGCAAGATGCGCACCGTGCTGGGCGACGAGATGATCCGGGAGATGGTGCTCAAGTAGGCACTTCGCCGGCCCGGAACGAGAAGGGCCCGCATTGCGGGCCCTTCTTTTTTCCTCACCCGGCCTGACGGCCGACCTCTCCCGCAAGCAGGAAAGGCAAATCAGCGCCGCGTCTTGCGCAGCTTCTGGATCGCCTGCAGCTGCGCGCTGATCGCGGCGAGCTCGGCTTCGGCCGTGGCGATCTCCTGCTTCTCGCTGCGGGCGCGGATCGCCTCCTCGGCGGCCTTCTTGGCCTCGAGCACCTTGACCTCGTCGAGGTCGGCGGCGCGGATCGCCGTGTCGGAGAGCACGTTGACGTGGTCGGGCTGAACCTCGAGGAAGCCGCCCTGCACGTACACCATCTCCTCTTCGTCCTTGCCGGGCACCTTGATGCGCACCGTGCCCGCCTTGATCTGCGTGATCAGGGGCGCGTGGCGCGGATAGATGCCGAGCTCGCCCATGATGCCCGGCAGAACCACGAACTCAGCCTCGCCGGAGTAGATGGCCTCCTCCGCGCTGACGACGTCGATTCGAATGGTTGCCATTGCGGCTCCTTACTGCAGGCTCTTCGCCTTCTCGACGGCCTCTTCGATGGCGCCGATCATGTAGAAGGCCTGCTCGGGCAGGTGGTCGTACTCGCCCGCGACGATCGCCTTGAAGCCGCGGATCGTGTCCTTGAGCGTCACGAACTTTCCGGGGCTGCCGGTGAACACCTCGGCGACGTGGAACGGCTGCGACAGGAAGCGCTGGATCTTGCGGGCGCGGGCCACGATCAGCTTGTCCTCGGGCGACAGCTCGTCCATGCCGAGGATCGCGATGATGTCGCGCAGTTCCTTGTAGCGCTGCAGCACGGCCTGCACGGCGCGCGTCGTCTCGTAGTGTTCCTCGCCGATGACGTTCGGGTCCACCTGGCGCGAGGTCGAGTCGAGCGGGTCCACGGCCGGGTAGATGCCGAGCGAGGCGATGTCGCGCGAGAGCACCACGGTGGCGTCGAGGTGGCCGAAGGTGGTCGCCGGCGACGGGTCGGTGAGGTCGTCCGCGGGGACGTACACGGCCTGGATCGAGGTGATCGAGCCCACCTTCGTGGAGGTGATGCGCTCCTGCAGGCGGCCCATTTCCTCCGCAAGCGTCGGCTGGTAGCCCACCGCCGAGGGCATGCGCCCGAGCAGCGCCGACACCTCGGTGCCCGCGAGCGTGAAACGGTAGATGTTGTCGACGAAGAACAGGATGTCGCGGCCCTCGTCGCGGAAGCGCTCGGCCATGGTGAGGCCCGACAGCGCCACGCGCAGGCGGTTGCCCGGCGGCTCGTTCATCTGGCCGAACACCATCGCCACCTTCGACTGGCTGAGATCTTCCTGCACGATGACCTTGGCGTCCGACATCTCGTGGTAGAAGTCGTTGCCCTCGCGCGTGCGCTCGCCGACGCCGGCGAACACCGAGAGGCCCGAATGCTGCTTGGCGATGTTGTTGATCAGCTCGAGCATGTTGACGGTCTTGCCCACGCCGGCGCCGCCGAACAGGCCGATCTTGCCGCCCTTCGCGAACGGGCAGATCAGGTCGATGACCTTGATGCCGGTCTCGAGCAGCTCGACCGAGGGCGCCAGCTCGTCGAACTTCGGCGCCGGCTGGTGGATCTCGCGGCGCTCATCGGCCAGGATCGGGCCGCGCTCGTCGATCGGGCGCCCGAGCACGTCCATGACGCGGCCGAGCACGGCTGGGCCCACGGGCACGGAGATCGCCGCGCCGGTGTTGCGCACCTTCATGCCGCGCTGCAGTCCGTCGGAGGAGCCCAGTGCGATGGTGCGCACGACGCCGTCGCCGAGCTGCTGCTCGACTTCGAACGTGAGGCCCTTCTCGGCCAGCTTGTTGTCGCTGTCCTCGAGGACCAGCGCATCGTAGATCTTCGGCATCGCATCGCGCGGGAACTCGATGTCGATGACCGCGCCGATGGTCTGGACGATGGTGCCGTGAGCTTGTGACATGGTCTTGTCCTGAATCTGTTTGCGTTGCCTGGATGCGTGACCGCGGCTAGACCGCCGCTGCGCCGCCCACGATCTCCGAGAGTTCCTTGGTGATCGAAGCCTGGCGGCTCTTGTTGTAGATGAGCTGCAGCTCTTCGATGATGTTCAGCGCGTTGTCGGAGGCGGACTTCATCGCCACCATGCGCGCCGACTGCTCGGAGGCGATGTTGTCGGCCGCTGCCTGGTAGACGAAGGTCTCGAGGTAGCGCACCAGCAGCTCGTCGAGCACGGTCTTCGCGTCCGGCTCGTAGAGGTAGTCCCAGCTGCCCTCGCGCACCTTGTCCGCGTCGAGGTCCGCGCCTTCCGCCGTCTGCCACTCGAGCGGGATCGGGATCATCGTCGCGTGGACCGGCTCCTGCTTCATCGTGTTGACGAAGCGGTTGCTGAAGATGTGCACCTCGTCGAGCCGCCCCTCGAGGTAGCCGTCCACCAGCATCTTGACCGGGCCGATCAGCCGCTCGAGCGCCGGGCGATCGCCGTAGTTGACGACCTGCGAGACGATCGTGCCGCCCATGCGGTTCAGGAAGCCGAAGCCCTTGTTGCCGATGGCGCAGTACTCGACCTCGATGCCCTTCGCGATCCACTCCTTGTGCTGGTTCAGCATCACCCGCAGCAGGTTCGTGTTGAGGCCGCCGCAGAGGCCCTTGTCGGTGGTGATCACCACCGCGCCGACGCGCTTGATCTCGGGGCGCCGCGTGAGCAGCGGGTGCTTGTACTCCGCATTGGCGCGAGCCGCGTGCATCGCGATGCTGAGGATGCGTCGCGCATAGGGCCGGCCGGCCCGCATGCGCTCCTGCGCCTTCTTCATCTTCGAGGCAGCGACCATCTCCATCGCCTTGGTGATCTTGCGCGTGTTCTGCACGCTCTTGATCTTCAGGCGGATTTCCTTGGTACCGGCCATGTTGGCTCCCGGCGCGTGCTCAGTACGCGCCGTTCTTCGTGAAGTCCTCGATCGCCGCGGCGAGCGCTTTCTCGTCGTCGGCGCTGAGGTCCTGCTTCGACTCGATGCGGTCGAAGAGCTCCTTGTACTTCGACTTCACGTGCTGGCGCAGGCCCGACTCGAAGGCGAGCGCGCGATTGACCTCGACGCCGTCGAAGTAGCCCTTGTTCACGGCGAACAGCGTCAGCGCCTGCTCGGCGACCGAGATCGGCGAGTACTGGGGCTGCTTCATCAGCTCGGTGACGAGCTTGCCGCGGTCGAGCTGCTTGCGGGTCGCCTCGTCGAGGTCGGAGGCGAACTGCGCGAAGGCCGCAAGCTCGCGGTACTGGGCGAGTGCGAGGCGCACGCCGCCGCCGAGCTTCTTGATCACCTTGGTCTGCGCCGCGCCGCCGACGCGCGACACGGAGATGCCGGCGTTGATGGCCGGGCGGATGCCGGCGTTGAACAGATCGGTCTCGAGGAAGATCTGGCCGTCGGTGATCGAGATCACGTTGGTCGGCACGAATGCGGAGACGTCGCCCGCCTGCGTCTCGATGATCGGCAGTGCGGTGAGCGAGCCGGTCTTGCCCTTGACCGCGCCCTTGGTGAACTTCTCGACGTACTCCTCGTTGACGCGCGCGGCGCGCTCGAGCAGGCGGCTGTGCAGGTAGAACACGTCGCCGGGATACGCCTCGCGGCCCGGGGGACGGCGCAGCAGCAGCGACACCTGGCGATAGGCCCAGGCCTGCTTGGTGAGGTCGTCATAGATGATGAGCGCGTCCTGGCCGCGGTCGCGGAAGTACTCGCCCATGGTGCAGCCCGAATACGGCGCGATGTACTGCATGGCCGCGGACTCGGAGGCCGAGGCCGCCACGACGATGGTGTAGGCCATCGCGCCGTGCTCCTCGAGCTTGCGCACGACGTTCGCGATCGTCGAGGCCTTCTGGCCGATCGCGACGTAGATGCAGATGAGGTCCTTGCCCTTCTGGTTGATGATCGTGTCGACAGCGACGGCGGTCTTGCCGGTCTGGCGGTCGCCGATGATCAGCTCGCGCTGGCCACGGCCGATCGGCACCATCGCGTCGATGGCCTTGAGGCCGGTCTGCACCGGCTGGCTCACGGACTTGCGGGCGATGACGCCCGGCGCCACCTTCTCGATGACGTCGAATTCCTTGGCGTCGACCGGGCCCTTGCCGTCGATCGGGTGGCCGAGCGCGTTGACGACGCGGCCGATCAGCTCGGTGCCGACGGGCACCTCGAGGATGCGGCCGGTGCACTTGACCGTGTCGCCCTCGGTGATGTGCTCGTACTCGCCGAGGATCACCGCGCCGA
>Ga0209391_10001876_pt1 | contig 10972 bp, 14 predicted proteins | sample PPLLak3March2015_FD_187246 | JGI IMG/M metagenome (GOLD analysis project Ga0209391, IMG submission 187246) | Freshwater sediment microbial communities from Prairie Pothole Lake near Jamestown, North Dakota, USA - PPLs Lake P7 Core (1) Depth... | ecosystem: Environmental > Aquatic > Freshwater >... | reverse complement strand
GCTGGCCGTGGTCCCGTCGGACCGATCCCGGCGGTTGCCGGGATCGGTCTGCGTTCTGCGCACCACGAGTCGCTGGTGCAGGAACGCCCGGCCGTGGGCTGGATCGAGGCTCACACGGAGAACTATTTCCAGGATGGCGGTCCGCAGCTGCGCGCGCTCGAGCGCGCACGGGGCCTGTATCCGCTGAGCCTGCACGGCGTCGGGCTGGGCCTCGGCTCGGCCGAGCCCCTCGACCGCGACCACCTCAGGCGTGTCAGGCGCGCCATTGATCGCTTCGAGCCTGCGCTCGTCAGCGAGCACGCCTGCTGGGGGCATTCGGGCGGCGAACATTTCAACGACCTGCTGCCGCTGCCGCAGACAGAGGAAGCCTTGCGGCACCTCGCGTCCCGTGTGCGCGAAGTGCAGGACGTGCTCGGCCGGCAGATCCTCATCGAGAACCTGAGCAGCTACCTCACCTTCACGTCTTCGCAGCTCACGGAGTGGGAATTCCTGTCGGCGCTGGTCGAGGAGTCCGGCTGCGGCCTGCTGCTCGACGTCAATAACATCTTCGTCAATTCGGTCAATCTCGGGCTGGACCCGCTGCAGTACATCGCCGGCGTGCCGTCCGCCGCGGTCCAGGAGATCCACCTCGCCGGCCACCTCCGCAAGCAGGTCGGCGACCGAGTCCTGCTGATCGATGACCACGGCTCCGCCGTGTGCCCGGAGGTCTGGCGCCTGTTCGAGGCGGCGCTGCGGCGTTGCGGACCGGTGCCGACGCTGATCGAATGGGACACCGACGTGCCCGCACTCGGGGTCCTCGTGGCCGAAGCGGTGTTGGCGGACCAATACCTGGAGCGAGCCCGTGAACTCGCCGCCTGAGCCGACGAGCCTCGCCCGGCTGCAGGCGCGCTTTGCGGCTGCGCTTCGCGACCCGGGTCATGACAGCGCGATGGCCGACCCGGGACTGATCGCTGAAATCTTCGACGACGGGCTCGAGCCTGCCGCGCGATTGAACCTGTATCGGAACAACGCGCGCGCCATGTTCGTGGGCGCGCTGGAGCGCAGCTTCCCTGTGATCCTGCGGCGCGTCGGTGACGGATATTTCCACCGACTGGCTGCGGATTACCGCGCCGCGCATCCTTCGCGCAGCGGCGACCTGCACTGGATCGGCGAGAATTTTCCGACGTGGCTCGCGGTCCGCCTGGCTGGGACGGAATACGCGTGGCTCGCTGATCTCGCGCGACTCGAGTGGGCCTGCGAGGAAGTCCTGGTCGCCGCGGACTCGCCTGCGATTTCAATCGAGGCGCTCGGCGGAGTCGCTCCGGAGGTGCTCTCAGGGTTGCGGCTGCGGCTGCAGCCGGCCCTGCGCTGCGTCAGTTCTCCGTATCCGGTGTGGACCGTCTGGCGTGCGAACCAGCCCGATCAGCCGGGTGATCCGATTGTCGCCGGTCGAGGCGCAGAGCACGTGGTCGTCACGCGGACCGGCGAGCGACCGTCCCTGCACTTGCGGCCGGAAGCCGAAGTGCGCTTCGTCGCAGCGTTGTCCGCAGGTACGGGCCTGCAGGATGCGCTTGAGAATTCATCTTTGCCCGTCGAGGACCTGCCGCAGGCGCTGGCCTGGCTTTTCCAGAACGGACTCGTCGTCGCACTCGAAGCCCCTGCCCGTCGAGAAGAAGAATGACCCTCGCCGCTCGGCTGCATCATTTCAATCACCTGGCCGAGCGCGCTGCGCAACTGCTGGTGGCACCGCTGCTGCTCGTCACCCGAGTCTACGTCGCCTGGCAGTTCCTGAAATCGGGCTGGCTCAAGGTTGCGGACTGGGAGACGACGCAGTTCCTTTTCGAGGAGGAGTACAAGGTGCCGCTGCTCTCGCCGATGCTGGCCGCCGTGGGCGGCACATTCGGCGAGCTGGTTTTCCCGGTGCTGCTGATCCTCGGTTTGCTGACTCGTTACGCCGCCGCCGGGTTGTTCGCAGTCAACATCATTGCCGTGGTCTCCTACGCGCACGTGCTGCTCGGCGAGGGGTTCGAGGCAGCGCTCGGACAGCACTACCTGTGGGGCTACATGCTGCTGGTCGTGCTGGTGTTCGGAGCGGGCCGGCTGTCGCTCGACGCGTGGCTGAAGGCCAGCGGGGCACGGCCCCGCTAGCACTTCAGCCCCCGCCGAGGCATCACTCGCCGATGCGGCCTCCGTCCAGCCTGCGGATCACCACCGTCGCCGAACGCGGGCGACGCGGATTGCTCTCGTTCCCGTACGGCCAGTTGCTCACGGTGGACGGATTCATCGTCGTCGGCGCGCCGCCATTGAGGTTGTTCCAGTACGTCGTCGATTCGCCCGGATGCTGGATGTTGACGAACATCGTGCGCTGGTCCGGGGTCATCACGACGCCGGTGATCTCGCAACCGCGCGGCCCGGTCATGAAGCGCTTCAGTTCACCGGTCTCCGGCACCGCCGCAAGCATCGCGTTGTTGCCGATGGCGCCGTAGCCGCGACTCGCGAGGTTCTGGGACGAATTGGAGATGTCGGTCTGGATCCAGACGATGCCGCTCGGATCGACCCAGATGCCATCGGGCGAGCCGAATACCGACTGATCCGGCGGCACGTTCGGATCCAAGGTCGGATCGCCGGCCAGCAGGAAGATGTCCCAACCGAACGCGGTGTCGTCGGTCCGCGACTCGCTGAAGCGAACGATGTGGCCGTACGGGTTCGGATCGCGGTTGCTGTTGACGCTGGAGCCATTGCCGCGGCCGTTCGTCAACGTGACGAAGATCTCGCCCGTGTGCGGATGTACGGCGACCCACTCGGGACGGTGCAGCCGCGTTGCACCGACCGCGTCGGCCGCCATGCGGGTGCGGATCAGCACGTCCGCCTGGTCCGTCCAGCCATTGGCGGACGTGAGCGGACCCACACCATGCACGAGAGGCAGCCACTCGCCATGACCGTCGTCGCTGAACTTCGCTACGTACAGCGTGCCGTGGTCGAGTGGGCTCAGACGACGCGCGCGCAACTGGCGCCACGGCGCGCTCCCGACGAACTTGTAAAGGTAATCGCCGTCCTCGTCGTCGCCACTGTAGACGACGATGCGGCCCTTGCTCTCGGTGCAGGTGGCACCCTCGTGCTTGATCCGACCCAGCGCGCTGCGCTTGACCGGCCGCGACTTCGGGTCGAACGGATCGAACTCCACGACCCAGCCGAAGTGGTTGAGTTCGTTGCGGTTGCGAGCCACGTCGAAGCGAGGCTGCGCCTTGTGCCAGTTGTAGCCGAATCCGACACTGCTCACGCCATAGCGCGCTTCGAGCGGCGTTGCCGTCCAGGTCGTGTCGTCCGTGCCGAAATAGCCGTTCCAGTTTTCTTCGCAGGCCAGGTAGGTGCCCCAGGGCGTCACACCCATTGCGCAGTTGTTCAGCGTGCCGAGCGGCGACGCGGTGATGCTCGATTGCAGCATCGGGTGATTGGCCCGGACCGGCCCGGAGAACTGCATCGGCGTCGTACCGGTGATGCGACGGTTGCGCGGCTCGCCGGGTACGACCTCCCACTTGCCGTCGGCGCCTTTCTGGATCGCGATCACGCTGACACCGTGGCCGGCGAGGGCCTTGGCCACTTTTTCGCTTCCGGCCGCGTCACTGGTGATCGCCGAGCCCTGCGCATAGCTATAGATCTGGCTCGCGTCGGTGTACTCGTGGTTGACGACGAGCAGCCCGCGCGAATTGCCGAACTTTGGCAACGGAAAGTAGTGCGTGCCGTCGTGGTTGAAGCCGACCTGCCGCGCCTGCTCGGCCGCGGTGTTCGACGCATCCTCCTTGAAGGGAACCGCGCCCGGCAGCAGCGGCGTACCCCAGGGCGCCAGCACTTGCCAGGTGTAGCCCTCGGGGACGATGACCGCGTCCTCCGAACTGACGGGCACTTCATCGAAACCGAGCCGCGGCCGGGAACCCCGGCCATTGCTGGCCGTCGCGTCGGTCGGCGCCAGGGCCGCGCCGCCGAAAAAGCCCGTCGCCGCGACGGCGAGTGTTCCACCCAGGAAGCTGCGACGCTGGATACGGGCGTCGATCATGTCCTGGAGGTGCGGATTGCCGGAGTGGTTGGAACCAATGTCGTCCGTGTCGTGCATCGGAGTTTCCTCGCGGGAAGGGGGATCGATTCAGGGATGAATTCCTGCGGGCCATGCTGTCGCACGTGCGACACTGCCCGCGGATCGCATTTGAATCCGCGAAGATTAAGCACCGATGACAAGGCAATGACGATTCGGGTTCGCGCCGGCTCGACGGCAGATCACCGAAGCTCGTCAGGGTCAGGAGGGTCGGCCGACGGTCCGACCGGCGACCGCGGGCGACATACCGCCCGCGGCCGCTGCGGAGTTACTTCTGCCTGATCTCGAGGTCGTTGCGCACGGTCTTGACGCCGTCTACGGAACGCGCAAGTTCGCCAGCCTTGGCCTTCATCGCCGTCGAGTCGACGAACCCGGTCAGCTGCACCACGCCCTTTTCCGTCCCGACGTTGATCTGGTGCGACTTGGTCGCCGAGTCCTCGATGAGCTTCGCCTTGACCGCGGCCGTCAGCATGCTGTCATCGAAGCCCTGGCCGGCCGTTGCCTCCGGCTTCGTGCTGACGCGCAGGTCGTTGCGGACCTCCTTGACGCCCGTGACCGAGCGGGCCACCTTCGTGGCCTGGTCCTTCTGCTGAGCGTTGTCGACGAAGCCGCCGAGCTGCACGACGCCACGGAAGGTCTCGACGTTGATCTGGCCGGCCTTGGTGACTGGATCGTCGATCAGGGCGATCTTCACCTTGGACGTGAGCACGGAGTCATCGATGACTTCACCAGCCGACTGCTGCGTTCGTGTGGAGGAGCATGCACTGGCCAACGCCAGTACTGCCAGGAGTGCGGTCAATTTAATAGTTGCGGTCTTCATGTGTGTTTCCTGACTTGTTGCCGATCTCGGCGTCACCTTGCTCCGCGAGGCTCAGGCTTGCGGCTGGACGCTGTGGGCCAAAGCCTAGCCCTCAATCGCCGGCCGGTCTGTCTCCTACCGTACAGTCGCTGACCACCCCGCCCGTCCGGAACCAGGACTCAATGTGCGCTGTCGCACGGAGCATCCGCGCAGAGAGAGGTACCTTGACACGGTAGGAGTGCGAGTGGACCGGTCCACTCGCTCCACTCCTGCAGTCGTCACGAAGGGAACACTCATGAACAGAATCATCTACATCATCGGCGCAGTCGTCGTCATCATCGCCATCCTGTCGTTCTTTGGCCTGCGCTGAGACGCGTCAGGCGGTCGCGAGCATCGACGCGACCGGGCTGATTGACGCGCCGCGTACCTTTGCGCCCGACGCGAGCCGCCTGGAGCCCGCGTCGCGAAATAATCGATCGTAGGCCCGCCTGACGACCGCATAGCACTCGCAGCTGCGGTCTTCCAGACCGGCCCGGTCCAGGACGGCGATGCGTCCGCGCCGGTACTGGATCAGCCCTGCCTTCTGCAGCTTGAGCGCAGCGCCGGTAACGCCTTCCCGGCGCACTCCGAGCATGTCGGCGATGCGCTCCTGTGTCACGAAGATCTCGTTGCCATTCCGCCGGTCGAGATTGAGCAGCAACCAGCGGCACAACTGCTGGTCCAGGGCGTGGTGCCGATTGCATGCCGAGGTCTGCGCCATGTGTGTGAACAGCGCCTGCGTGTAGCACAGCAGCGGCTGCATCAATGCCTCCGAGCGATTGGCCTGCCATGCGATGGAGCGCGCGGTCATCCGCAGCGCATGGCCGGCGCTCTGGACAACGGCGCCACTCAAGGCGTATCCGCCCCCCATGAAGGCGCAGACTCCGACGACGCCCTCGCTGCCGACCACGGCCACTTCGACGGACGCCCCGTCCTGCATCGACGAAACGAGCGACACGACGGCAGTCGCTGGAAAATAGACGTGCTGGAGCACGACACCGGACTCGTACAGCATGGCGCCCGCCGGCAACTCCACCAACTCCAGGTGCGGCTCGAGGCGCCGCCACTCCAGGAACGGCAGCGCCGCAAGCACCTGGTTCGTCATACGAGCAGATGTGGCATCCGCCATGTGGTTCCCCTCCTGGTCGCGTGAATCAAGGGCCCCACGTGCCCAATAACATGGCATCGATTGCACCACGCGATGAGTCGACGGGGAGTCGGCTGGACGGGACATGTCTCGTAGGACGATGCCGACGCGCGGTCGACAACCCAGAATCCGTTCGCGGCGTGCCTTCATCGAAGTAGCCGCGTCGGTAACAGTCACCGTCCCAGTTGCTGCCCATCGGCGTGCTGCTCGAGCCGCTGCGCGCTTGCCGGCGCTCCGCCTTCATCTTCCCAGGCCTGGACCTGCTCCGTGGTACGCATCTCGCGACCTTCAGCGGCGCCCGATGCGCCTGCCGAGATCGGGTGGACTGACCTGCGCCACTGCCGATTCATCCAGCCACGGAGGCGTTGCCAGCCCGATTCAACTGCGTTGCTGCTCATGAGCCATCTCCTGCCTTAATTTTGCAGCCTAGGTGAGGTCGAGCGGGCGTTCCGTGCGGCAGCGTACGCGTCGGCAACGTCGCAATGGAAAGTGACCCGCTCTGTGCGTTGGAGGACGGAAGCGGTCGACGGACAGGAATAGCCTGCTTCTCGAATCGACAACGACGCATAGAGGAATACGCTTGAACAAACACACACTCACCGCAATCTCCGCCGCAATCACCCTGGCCATGAGTGCCAGCGCCATGGGCGGCAACGCCTCGGACGCGCAGTACCAGACGACGCAGGCCAGCATTTCGGCCCGGCTCAACTCCGACCAGGCTGCCTGCATGTCGCAGGCCGGCAACGCCAGGGACGTCTGCATGGCGGAGGCCAAGAGCGCGGCGGTCGCCGCGAAGTCCGATGCCGAGCGGGTGAAGACCACCGCCGCTGCCAAAACGACCGCCAGCGATGCGTCCTCCGAGGCCGGCAAGAAAGCCGCGACCGAGAAGCGCGACGCCGCTTACGCAGTTGCCAAAGAGAAGTGTGGCTCGCTTGCGGACGACGCAAAGGCGACCTGCATCAAGGAAGCCAAGGTGCGCCACGGCCAGTCCTGACGACAGGCTGGCGCCAGAAAGAACCCGATCAATGTTCGAAAGCGCACAGACGGTGTGAACGATCTGCGCGATGCTGTTTGAGAGTACTCGACACCCCCGACCCCCCGTCCTGTACTCCGCTTGATGGCCCGGTGACCCTAAGTCCCGGGCCTTTTTTTGGGTCTTCTTCCTAGATCACGCCAGCATGGCGATACGCGGTTGTTCGTGAAAGCGCACGGCTCGCGTCGCGGTAACACGCTTCCGCCGTTTGGCGATCCCCATCCTCCGGCAATGCTTCGCGCGCACCCCGGACGATCATTTCAGCCTGGCGCAACAGCGCGGCCCGGTCTGTCGATCGATGCGTCGCCCCCGCGATCACGGCGATCGACTCCAGGAGGCGGATCGTCACGACTGCGCTCGATCGGGCGTATTGCCTGATCGGGCCGAACGACGCGTCCACGATCTCCGGGAACGTAACGGCTGGCACGACCACCCTCAGTCGATCCTGCGCGTCCAGGCGAAACGGGGAGGGCATTTCCCGCTGCGCAAGGCGATGCAGCGCCGACCCCAACCGGTCGACGCAGGTGATCGCCGTAAAGGGGTCATTGATGCCGGGGGAAAGCGCCCGCACCGCGATCTCGACGAGTTGGTGAATGGCAAACTCGATGTCCTGGGCGGCGGTCCGCTGGTGGCCCACGGTGAAGGCGGCGTTGATCCGCCTTTCGAGCGGTTCGGTCACCCGATCCCCGGGCCAGACGGTCACCAGCGGGCACCCCATGACGACGTATTGTCCAGGCCGTCGCTCCAGCCGAAACAGCGCGTTCTCCTGCGTCGCCAGCACCATCAGCGCATGCGAATCGACCGACTGGAGGTAGCCGTCATCAGCCGACCCGACCGGCCGGGACTCAAGGTCGAAGGCCGCGGGCAGCCGTGCGCTGGCGAGCACGTCCACGGGCCGCGGTGCCCCGCGCCCCATGCATTCAGGAAAGAGTCGGTCGATTCCGTGGATCAGTTCGGCATCGACCCGCGCGACGACTTCATCGGCCTGGATCGAAACGGAGACGTGGTGGATGAAATAGATCAAGACCCCCAGGCTGACGATCGCGAGCAGAACCCCAATAGTCACGGACAGGTGGGGGACGAAGACGACTTCTTCGGCACGGCGGATGGTGCGCAGGACGAGCAGGCAATACACGAAAGTGGCAATGAACGTGCCGAGCACCACCTGGTTCCTTGTGTCGCGCATGAAAGTGCGCAGCAGGCGGGGGCCCAGCTGCGACGATGCGAGCGACAGGGCAACCAAGGTCATCGAGAAGACGACTCCGGCGATCGTGATCATCGAGCCGGCAACCGTGCTCAGCACCAGGCTCGCGCCCTCCGCGCCCCCGGTGTAGGCCCAGCTCTGCCCGGCCATCCAGTCCTCCACCGCGGCCGACTCGTCCATGGCAACGGTTCCGAAGGCGAGCGCTACCGCCGCGCCGGTCATGACTCCGGGAACGAACCAGAAGCCTGAGCGAAGGCGATCCCAGAACCCGAGAAGATGGGCTTTCATGGCGAGTACACCTCCGTGACCCGGCGCCGCCGGCAATCAACGACGCGAGCCAGTTGACGGCTGCCGACCCATCGTACCCTCGATCCGTCGCGTGATCCGGCGTACCCGATGGGGTGACTCCAATGTTCGGCAGGGCACGGACAGGGCAACACTTTGTCTATAAGAGTTTTCCGGTGATCCCAGTCACGCCGTCGCCGTCGCTGCGCTGGTCGCTCTGGAGCAGTTCGCCGGCCGCGGATCCGCCGCACCAAGGAAGCCGCACGAATGAACACGAACACCGATAGAACCCTCGCCACCGTGATCGGTGTCCTGCCTGCACTGTTGATACCCGTCAGTACCGCGCTGGCCGACAACACACCGATGGGTGACGGGATGATGGGCAACGGAAGCACGTACGGGCACATGTACGGCTTCAACAGTGCCTGGCTGATCGCGCTCGTCGTTGTCGTGCTGGGCATCGTAGTGGTCGCCGTCCTGCGCAAAACCAAGTGAGTGCGGTCGTCAAAGCCGCCTCGAGTCGTCGACCCCTGAACCCATTCAATTTCGAAGGAAACGCCAAAATGAAGACCTCTATCCTGATTGCATCGATCGCCGCCTGCGCCCTGTCGGCTCCCTTCGCATCGGCGCAAGACATGGCCCCACCGGATAAGCCGGCGATGGGCATGGACGCGCCGGATAAGCAAGCCATGGGTATGGACATGGGCCAGCAGATGTCCCAGATGCAGCAGAACATGACGGCAATGCAGGCGCAGATGGCCAAAATCCGCGCAACGGCCGATCCGACGGAACGCCGGAAACTGATGCAGGCTCACATGCAGGCCATGCAGGACAACATGACAGCGATGAGCGGGATGGGCGGCCCGATGAAGATGGGCGACAGCAAGCCAATGGCCGGTGGCGACATGATGCAGCGCCACCAGGTGATGGAGAGCCGCATGAGCATGATGCAGATGATGATGGAACAGATGCTGCAGCATCAGCAGGCGATGGAGTCCATGCCTGCGAAATAGGGTCCTCACCGCGTTGGCGGCCGGTGGCTGGTTGGGTGCGCTACCGAACAGACCCCACCGCCAGCCCGCGTAGCCTTGTGGATGTCGGCCACGCAGGATCGTTCCGGGAATTCGCCGCGTGACGGCGAGGTCGAGCGGAGGATTCAGTATGAACAAGTCAATGATTACCGGCCTCGTCATCGGTGGCGTGGCAGTGACTGCGGCCGGCGCATTCGCCGGATACAAGGCGCTGGACGACCAGCGCTACGCAGAAGTGCTCAACGTCGAGCCGCTGATGCAAACAGTCCGCACGCCTCGCCAGGTCTGCTCCGACGAGATCGTTACGCACCAGGCGCCTGTAAAGGACCCGAAGCGCGTCACTGGCGCAGTGCTCGGCGCGGTGGCGGGCGGCGTCCTTGGTAACCAGATCGGCGGCGGCTCCGGCCAGACCGTCGCAACGGTCGCAGGTGCTGCCGCCGGCGGTTATGCCGGCAGCAAGGTCCAGAAGAGCATGCAGGAAGGCAACACGACCCAGACGGTCGAGCAGCGCTGTCGCACGGTCTACGACTCGGTCGAGAAGCCCGATGGCTACGAAGTACGCTATCGCCTCGGCGACCAGGAAGGCACCGTGCGCATGGACCAGGACCCGGGCCGACGGATTCCGGTCGAGGACGGTCAGCTGGTGCTGGCCGACCAGGGTAACCGTCAGTAACCGCAGTGCTCACCAAGTGAGCTCAGAAGGAGAATCGAAATGTTGTGGACAATCGCTGTCATATTGGCCGTGCTCTGGCTGCTGGGGATCGTCAGTTCCTACACCCTGGGCGGATTCATTCACATCCTGCTGGTCCTCGCGATCGTCGTGGTCCTGATCAATGTGATCCAGGGCCGACGGGCCCTTTGACGGGCTGAAGAAGACGGTTGCCCTGCCGGCTGACGGCAGGGCAACGCGCGCCAGGAGCAAGCATGAACACAGTGAAAATTGCAGCCATCGTGCTGATCGTGGCCGGGGTCCTGGGACTGGGCTACGGCAGTTTCAGTTTCACGAAGGAGACGCACGACGTGAAGCTCGGGCCGATCGAGATGTCCGTCAAGGAGAAGGAAACAGTCAACGTTCCAGTCTGGGCCGGCGTCGGCGCGATCGCGATCGGTGCCGCGCTGTTGTTGCTGGGCGGCCGCAAGGCCTAGTCGAGCTTCTCGACGACCACGCGGCCGTCTGCATTGACGAAAACGCGATAGCGATTGCCGTCCTCGCATGAGGCGGTGTAATCGTCCTCGCCCGCTTGCGTGGCGCTGATGACCCGCCCGCACGGCAGGCCCTGCAATGCGATCACCGCCGTCAGGTCCTGGGTCACCCCGACGTCGCTGGCCGCATCCTCTACCGCGAGCGACGTTCCCGAATACGAC
>Ga0209391_10001874_pt1 | contig 10977 bp, 9 predicted proteins | sample PPLLak3March2015_FD_187246 | JGI IMG/M metagenome (GOLD analysis project Ga0209391, IMG submission 187246) | Freshwater sediment microbial communities from Prairie Pothole Lake near Jamestown, North Dakota, USA - PPLs Lake P7 Core (1) Depth... | ecosystem: Environmental > Aquatic > Freshwater >... | reverse complement strand
TGCAACGCGTCGGCGACGCTCTGGACGAAGTCGTCCTCGCGGATCACGGTCATGGCGCGACTCCTCAGCCGCCCAGCTTGCGCTTGAGCAGCTCGTTCAACTGGGCCGGATTGGCCTTGCCCTGGGTGGCCTTCATCACCTGGCCGACGAAGAAGCCGAACAGCTTGTCCTTGCCCGAGCGGTACTCGGCGAGCTGCTGCGGGTTCTTCGCCACGACGTCGTCGATCGCCTGCTCGATCGCCGACGTGTCGGTGATCTGCTTGAGGCCCTTGGCCTCGATGATCGCGTCGGGCGCGGCACCCTCGCTCCACATGGCCTCGAACACCTCCTTGGCAATCTTGCCGGAAATGGTGTTGTCGACGATGCGGATGAGCAGCCCGGCGAGCGCCTCGGCGCCCACACGGCTCTGCGCAACGTCGAGGTTGTCCTTGTTGAGCGCCCCCGAGAGTTCGCCCATCACCCAGTTGGCCGCGAGTTTCGGCTGGCCGCCCAGCCGCGCCACCACGGTCTCGTAGTAGTCGGCCATCTCGCGGCTCGCGGTGAGCACGCCGGCGTCGTATTCGGACAGGCCGAAGTCGCGCACGAAGCGCGCCGCCTTCTCGTCCGGCAGCTCGGGCAGCGTGGCGCGGATCGACTCGATCAGGTCCTCGCCGATGGCGAGCGGCAACAGGTCGGGGTCCGGAAAGTAACGGTAGTCGTTCGCTTCTTCCTTCGAGCGCATCGAGCGCGTCTCGCCGCGGTCGGGATCGTAGAGGCGCGTTTCCTGCACCACCTTGCCGCCGCTCTCGATCAAGTCGATCTGGCGCTCCACTTCGTAGTTGATGGCGCGCTCGACGAACCGGAACGAATTGAGGTTCTTGATCTCGGCACGGGTGCCGAACTCGGCCTGGCCCTCGGGACGCACGGAGACGTTCGCGTCGCAGCGGAACGAGCCTTCCTGCATGTTGCCGTCGCAGATGCCGAGGTAGCGCACCAGCGTGTGGATCTTCTTCATGTACGCCACGGCTTCCCTGGCCGAGCGCAGGTCGGGTTCCGAGACGATTTCCAGGAGCGGCGTGCCGGCGCGGTTCAGGTCGATGCCCGACAGGCCATGGAAGTCTTCGTGCAGCGACTTGCCCGCGTCCTCCTCGAGGTGCGCGCGGGTGATGCCGATGGTCTTGCGCGTGCCGTCCTCGAGCACGATTTCGAGCGAGCCGTCCTCGACCACCGGCCGCTCGTACTGGCTGATCTGGTAACCCTTGGGGAGGTCGGGGTAGAAGTAATTCTTGCGCGCGAAGACCGAGCGGCGCGCGATCTTCGAACCCGTGGCCAGGCCAAAGCGGATGGCCATCTTCACGGCATCGCCGTTCAGCACGGGCAGCACGCCCGGGTAGCCGAGATCCACGAGGTTGGCCTGCGTGTTCGGCGCGGCGCCGTAGGCGGTGGCGGAGCCCGAGAAGATCTTGCTGCGCGTGGCGAGCTGCGCGTGGATCTCGAGGCCGATGACGGTTTCCCAGGTCATGTGCGGTGGTGAGTGCGTGGAAGATTGCAACGAGGGGACGGGGGACGGGGGACAGGGGACAGTGCCAAGAGGCAGCCTCCGACGATCGGCGCAGACCGCGACATCAGGAAACTCGCTTCTTGCACTGTCCCCTGTCCCCTATCCCCTGTCCCCTTCCTACTCGTAGCCCTGCGGCACCCTGCGGTGCCAGTCCGTGAGCTGCTGGTACTGATGCGACACCGACAGCAGTCGCGACTCGGCGAAGTGCGGGCCGACGAGCTGCAGCCCGACGGGCAGGTCCTTGCCGCCTTCCCGCACGAAGCCGCAGGGGACGGATATGGCCGGCAACCCGGCCAGGTTGGCGCCGATCGTGTAGATGTCGTTCAGGTACATCGTGATCGGGTCGCTGGTCTTGGCGCCGAGTTCGAACGCCGCCGTGGGCGCCGTGGGGCCGATCACCACGTCCACCTCGCCGAAGGCGCGCGCGAAATCGGCCGCGATCAGCTGCCGCACTTTCTGCGCCTTGAGGTAGTAAGCGTCGTAGTAGCCCGCGGAGAGCACGTAGGTGCCGGTCATGATGCGGCGCTTCACCTCGTCGCCGAAGCCCTCGCCGCGCGAGCGCTTGTAGAGGTCGAGCAGGTCGCGCGGCGAATCGCAACGGTGGCCGAAGCGCACGCCGTCGAAGCGCGAGAGGTTCGACGAACACTCGGCCGGCGCGACCACGTAATACGTGGGTACCGAGAGCGGCAGCGCCGGCAGGCTCACCTCGACGATGCTCGCGCCGTTGGCACGCAGCACCCCGATGGCATCCTGCACGAGCTTGCCGACGGCGGGGTCGAGGCCCTCGCCGAAGAACTCCCGGATCACGCCCACGCGCAGGCCGTCGAGCGGCGTGGCGAGTTCGGCCACGTAATCGGGCACGGGCGCATCGACGCTGGTCGAATCGCGCGGGTCGAAACCGGCCATGGCCTTGAGCAGCAAGGCGGCGTCCTCGGCGGAGCGCGTCAGCATGCCGCCCTGGTCGAGGCTCGAGGCGAACGCGATCATGCCGTAGCGCGAAACACGGCCGTATGTCGGCTTGAGGCCCGTGAGGTTGGTGAGCGCCGCCGGCTGGCGGATGGAGCCGCCCGTATCGGTGCCGCTCGCGGCCGGCGCAAGGCAGGCCGCGACGGCCGCGGCCGAGCCGCCGGAGGACCCGCCGGGCACCCGCTTCAGGTCCCACGGGTTCTTCACCGGGCCGTAGAAGCTCGTCTCGTGTCGAAGATGCTTGGCGAACTCGTCCATGTTGGTCTTGCCGAGCAGGACGGTGCCCGCGGCCCGCCAGCGCTCGACGACCGTGGCATCGTAAGGGGCCACGAAGTTCGAGAGCATCTTCGACGAGCAGGTCGTGAGGATGCCGTCGGTGCAGAAAATGTCCTTTTGGGCGATCGGCACGCCCGTGAGGGGGCCGCCCTCGCCTTTCGCCAGCAGCTCGTCGGCGCGGCGGGCGTCCTCGAGGGCCCGTTCGGCCGTGACGGTGACGAAAGCGTTGAGCTCGGGACCGAGCCGCTCGATGCGGCCGAGGAAGTGCAAGGCGAGGTCGAGGCTGGAAAATCGCCGGGCCTTCAGGCCCGCCGCCAGCTCGGCAACGGTCAGCGTGTGCAGCGACATGGGGCGGGCCTTACTCGATGACCTTGGGCACGAGGTACAGGCCGGCGGCGACGCTCGGGGCGTTGCGCTGGTACTTCTCGTGCCGATCGGTCTCGGTCGCGGTATCCGGCCGCAGGCGCTGGACCTGGTCGGCCAGCGGGTGGGCCATCGGCTCCGCGCCGCCGGTGTCGGCGGCCGAGAGCTGCTCGACGAAATCGATGATGCGGGAAAGGCTGTCGACGTACACCGGCATCTGCGCCTCGGTGATCTCGAGGCGGGCCAGATGGGCGATGCCTTCGACCTGGGCGCGCGTCAGGCTCATGTGCGGAAAAGCTCGCGGGACACTGGAAAATGCGGCCTGAATCATACACCGTCGCCTTGTGGAAAGTCCTGACAATGGTTAAATTGCACGGATTCCGCGCGTGGCCCGCGCGCCCTCCCAATCCCCCCGCTTTCCACTGCAGATGTTCAAGAAACTCCGCGGCTATTTCTCCAACGACCTCTCCATCGACCTCGGTACCGCCAACACCCTGATCTACGTCCGCGGCAAGGGCATCGTCCTGAACGAGCCCTCCGTGGTCGCCATCCGCGAGGAACCCTCGCGCGGCGGCAAGAAGATCGAGGCCGTGGGCACCGAGGCGAAGAACATGCTCGGCCGCACGCCGGGCAACATCACCGCCATCCGCCCGCTGAAGGACGGCGTGATCGCTGACTTCACCGTCACCGAGAAGATGCTGCAGTACTTCATCGAGAAGGTGCACGGCAACCGCCTGATCCGGCCGAGCCCGCGCGTGCTGGTGTGCGTGCCCTACGGCTCGACGCAGGTCGAGCGCCGCGCCATCCAGGAGTCGGCCGAAGGCGCCGGTGCCCGATGGGTGCGGCTGATCGAGGAGCCCATGGCCGCCGCGGTGGGCGCCGGCATGCCGGTGCACGAGGCGCGCGGCTCGATGGTGCTCGACATCGGCGGCGGCACCTCCGAGGTGGCGGTCATCTCCCTGAACGGCATCGTCTACGCGGCCTCGGTGCGCATCGGCGGCGACCGCTTCGACGAGGCGATCATCAACTACGTGCGCCGCAACTACGGCATCCTCATCGGCGAAGCCACGGCCGAACGCATCAAGATCGAGATCGGCTCGGCCTATCCGGGCCAGCAGGTCCGCGAGATCTCCGTCAAGGGCCGCAACCTCTCCGAGGGCGTGCCGCGCAGCTTCACGCTCAACTCCAACGAAATCCTCGAGGCGCTGCAGGAACCGCTGCAGGGCATCGTGGGCGCCGTGAAGGCTGCCCTCGAGCAGACCCCGCCCGAGCTCGGCTCCGACGTGGCCGAGCGCGGCATCGTGCTCACCGGTGGCGGCGCGCTCGTGCGCGACATCGACAAGCTGCTCATGGAGGAAACCGGCCTGCCGGTCGTGGTCGCCGAGGACCCGCTCACCTGCGTGGCGCGCGGCGGCGGCAAGATGCTGGAACTGATCGACGAGCACGGCCCGGGCCTGTTCGGGCTCGATTGATCGCGGGCGCCCTCCCCGCCCCGCCGCCGTGGTCGAACTGAGCCACGATTCGCGCCCGATCATCGGCCGCGGCCCGCCGCTCGGCGCCACGTTCCTCACGCTGGCGCTGGCGTCGGTCGCGCTGATGGTGGCCGACAAGCGCTACAACCAGCTCGAGCAGGTGCGCGAGTGGCTGTCGGGGGCCGCCTACCCGGTGCAGGCTGCGGTCGACCTGCCCTTCCGCGCCTCGGACTGGATCACGGACTCGTTCGCCGATCGCAGCCGCCTGCGCGAGGAAAACCTGGAGCTCACCGCCCGCCTGCGCCTCGCCAACCTGCAGTTGCAGCGCTTCGCCGCCCTCGAGGACGAGAACCGCCGGCTGCGCGACATGCGCGAGAACTCGGCCGGCGTGGCCGACCGCGTGCTGGTCGCCTCGATCATGAACGTCGACCTCGATCCGTTCCGCCACCGCGTGCTGGTCGACAAGGGCGGCCGCGACGGCGTGTTCAAGGGCCAGGCGGTGCTCGACGCCGAGGGCATCTTCGGCCAGGTCGCGCAGGTGCACGCGGAGACGGCCGAGGTGATCCTGATCAGCGACGCGGAGCACGCGATCCCGGTGCAGTCGAATCGCAGCGGCCTGCGTACCATCGCGGTCGGCACGGGGGATTCGGCCCGCCTGTCGCTCCCGTTCGTCACCGTCGAGTCGGACCTCAAGGCGGGCGACCTGCTGATCTCCACCGGCATCGGCGGCGTGTTCCCGCGCGGCTATCCGGTGGCCGAGGTCACTCGCGTCGACCGCACCGCGGCAGCGACGTTCGCGCTGGTGGATGCGCGGCCCACGGCACACCTCGATCGCGACCGGGAGGTGCTGCTGGTGTGGTTCACGCCGCCGGTGGCAGCAACCGAGCCGGCCGCTGACGCGACCCCGCCGGCGGAAGCCCCGCCTCCCGTTGCCGAGCCCACGGCGGAGCAGCCACAGTGAGGCCGACCGACTTTGCGCGCCGCATCCTCTACTGGCTCAGCGTGGCCATAGGCCTCGTGCTCGCCATCGTCCCGCTGCCCGAGTGGCTGAGCCCGGTGCGTCCCGACCTGGCGCTGCTCGCCGTCATGTACTGGATCCTCACCAGCCCGCGCATCGCCGGCCTCGGCTACGCCTGGCTCGCCGGGCTGTTCCTCGACGTGCTGCGGGGCATGACGCTCGGCCAGCACGCGCTCGGCTTCGTGCTGGTGGCGTTCCTCACGCACCGGGCGCAGTTGCGCATGCGCATGTTCCCGATCCTGCACCAGGCCGGCGCGGTCATGCTGCTGCTCGCCGTCTACCACTTCGTGATCTTCTGGACCGACGGGTTGACCGGCCACGGCTACACCGGCTGGAACCGCTGGCTGCCCGTGCTGTCGGGCGCCCTGCTGTGGCCGCTGATCGTGGCCGCCGGTGACACGCTCACGCGGCGCTCGCGCTGACGGCCGGGCGATGGCGGGCTCCCTGCGACTCAAGGACCACTGGGCCGAGCAACGGCTGTTCGGCCGCCGCATCATCGCCGCGACTTTCGTGATCCTGCTGCTGGTGGGCGTGCTGTTCGCGCGCCTCTTCTACCTGCAGGTCGTCAAGCACGAGTACTTCAGCGATCTCTCGCAGGGCAACCGGATCCGCATCGAGCCGCTGCCGCCGAGCCGCGGCCTCATCCTCGACCGCAACGGCGAGCCGCTCGCGCTCAACCGTCCGGCCTACCAGCTCGAACTCATCCGGGAACAGACCCCGGACGTCGAGGAAACCCTCGCTCGGCTCGTGCAGCTCGACCTGCTCGCCGCGGACGACCTCGAGCGATTGCGACGGCTCATCAAGGCGCGCCGCAGCTTCGACGCCGTGCCGATCCGCCTGCAGCTTTCCGAGGAGGAACTGGCGCGGTTCGCCGTCAACCGCCCGGACTTCCCGGGCGTCGAGGTGCGCCCGCGCCTCACGCGCCACTACCCCAAGGCCGGCACCGGCGTGCACGCGATCGGTTACGTGGGCTCGATCAGCGAGGCCGACCAGGAGCGCATCGACGTCGCCAACTACGCCGGCACCACCCTGATCGGCAAGCTCGGCGTGGAGCGCGCGTTCGAGGACGAACTGCACGGCGAGACCGGCTACCAGCAGCTGCTGGTGAACGCGCAGGGCCGGCGCGTCGACCGCGTGGGAATGAGCACGCCGGAACTCACCCGCAGGCAACCCGTCGCCGGCAACGACCTCTACCTCGCCGTGGACGCCCGCCTGCAGCAGGTGACCGAGGACGCGCTCGCCGGGCAGCGCGCCGCGGTCGTCGCCATCGACCCGCGCAACGGCGACATCCTCGCGTTCGTGAGCACGCCCACGTTCGACCCGAACGGCTTCGCACGGGGCCTGACCTACGCCGAGTACGCGGCGCTCTCGACCGACATCGACGTCCCGCTCTACGACCGCGCACTGCGCGGCGTGTACCCACCGGGCTCGACGATCAAGCCGCTGGTGGCGCTCGCCGCCCTGCAGCACGGCGTGACCGAGCCCAAGGCGCGGCGCCTGTGCACCGGGGCTTTCCAGCTGCCCGGCTCGAGCCACCGCTATCGCGACTGGAAGAAGACCGGCCACGGCAGCGTCGACATGCACATGGCGATCGCGGTCTCGTGCGACGTGTACTTCTACGGCGTGTCGGCCGAGATGGGCATCGACCGCATGCACGACTTCCTCGCGCAGTTCGGTCTCGGCGAGAAGACCGGCCTCGACATCGGGGGCGAACGCAGCGGCATCCTGCCGTCCACGGCGTGGAAGCGTTCCGCCTTCAAGCAGCGCTCGGCCCAGGTCTGGTTCCCGGGCGAGACGGTGATCGCCGGCATCGGCCAGGGCTACATGCTCACCACGCCGCTGCAGCTCGCGCACGCCACCGCCGCCATCGCGATGCGCGGCCAGCGCTTCAAGCCCCGGCTGGTGAAGGCCGTCCGCGACTCCAGCACCGGCGAGCTGCGCGAGTTGCCGCCCGAGGCGCTGCCTGAGGTGCAGGTGAAGGATCCCGCCTTCTGGGACGTGATCATCGGCGGCATGGTCGGCGTCACCAACGATCCCTGGGGCACGGCGCGACGCTCGCAGATGGGCGCGCCGTACACGATCGCGGGCAAGACGGGCACGGCGCAGGTATTCACGGTCGGCCAGAACGAGAAGTACAACGAGGCCGACGTCGCGGAGCGCCTGCGCGACCACGCGCTGTTCGTCGCGTTCGCCCCGGCCGACGACCCGCAACTCGCGGTCGCCGTGGTGGTCGAAAACGGCAGGAGCGGCAGCGGCACCGCTGCGCCGATCGCACGCAAGATCTTCGACGCCTACCTGCTGCCACCCGAGCAGCAGGCGGCGGCAGCGGCGGCGGTCGCGACCGCACCGCCGGCGGAGGGCGAGGAATGAGGATCGACATCGCAGGACCGGGCTACTCGAGCCGCGCGCAGCGCACGCTCACGGTCTCCGGCCGCGTGCTCGAGGCACTGCATCTCGACGGTCCCCTGCTGCTCGCGGTGCTCGCAGTGTGCACTGCGGGCCTGGTCGTGCTGTTCAGCGCGGCGGGCGAGGACCTGGGCGTGTTCCTGCGGCAGGCCGCGCGCGTCGGGCTCGGCCTCGTCGTGCTGCTCGCGGTCGCGCAGGTGCCGCCGCGCGTGCTGCGGGCGGTCGCGCCGTGGCTGTATGCAGCGGGCGTGCTGCTGCTCGTGGCGGTGGCCCTGGTGGGCGACATCGCGATGGGCGCGCAGCGCTGGCTCGACCTCGGTTTCATCCGCTTCCAGCCGTCCGAAATCATGAAGATCGCGCTGCCGCTCGCCTGCGCGTGGTACCTGCACGACCGGCCACTGCCGCCGGATTTCAGGACGCTGATGGTGCTCGCGGTCGCGATCCTCGTGCCGGTGCTGCTCATCGCCGAGCAGCCCGATCTCGGCACCTCGTTGCTCGTCGCCGCCGGCGGCGGCCTCGTCGTGCTGCTCGCGGGCCTGCAGCTGCGCTACATCCTCGGCCTCGGCGCGCTGCTCACCGGTGCCGTGCCGATCCTGTGGCACTTCCTGCACGACTACCAGCGCCAGCGCGTGCTCACGTTCCTCAACCCGCAGAACGACCCGCTCGGCGCCGGTTACCACACCATCCAGTCGCAGATCGCGATCGGCTCCGGCGGCGTGTTCGGCAAGGGCTACATGAACGGCAGCCAGGCTCACCTCGAGTTCCTGCCGGAGCGCTCCACCGACTTCATCTTCGCGGTGATCGGCGAGGAGTGGGGCCTCGTCGGGCTCGCAGTGCTGGTCGTGCTCTACCTGTTCGTGCTCGCGCGGGGCATGTACATCGCCGTGCAGGGCCAGGACACGTTCTGCCGCCTGATCGCGGGCGCACTGACGCTCACGTTCGCCGTGTACATGTTCGTCAACAGCGGGATGGTCGCGGGCCTGCTGCCGGTGGTCGGCGTACCGCTGCCGCTGGTGAGCTACGGCGGCACCTCGATGGTGACCCTCATGGCGGGCTTCGGTATCCTCATGTCGGTTCATTCCCGCCGCAAGCTGGTCGCGACGTGACCGGCCCCCATCCCGGAAGGCAACGGATGCCCCACGCAAAGCTCTACGCCTGCGCTGCCGCGCTGCTCGCCGTTTTTCCCGCGACCAGCATCGCACTCGACGAACAGCGCGCGGAGGTGCAGTCCTTCATCCGCGAAATGGCCGACCGCCACGGCTTCGGCCCGGGCGAGCTCGCGCAGCTATTCACCCGGGTGGAGGCGCGCCCGTCGATCATCGAGGCCATGACCCGGCCCGCGGAAAAGACCAAGCCGTGGCACGAGTATCGCGCGCTGTTCCTCACCGAAAGGCGCATCGCGCGAGGTGCCGAGACGGCCCGGCAGCAGGCGGCGGCGCTGCAGCAGGCAGTGCCGCGCGGCGTCCCGGCGCAGTACCTGCTCGCCATCACCGGGGTCGAGACGATGTACGGGGAGATCATCGGCCGCCACCGCGTGATCGACGCGCTCGCGACGCTCGCGTTCGACTACCCGCCGCGCAGCCCGTACTTCCGGCGGGAGCTCGAGCAGTTCCTGCTCATGTCGCGCGAGGAAGCGCTCGACCCTCTCGGGCCGGTCGGTTCCTATGCGGGGGCGATGGGCATCCCGCAGTTCATGCCGACGAGCTTCCGCACGTGGGCGGTGGACGGCGACGGCAACGGCCGCCGCGACCTGTGGGGCAGCTGGCACGACGTCTTCGCCAGCGTCGCCAACTACCTCACGGCGCACGGCTGGCGCGCCGGTGAGCCCGTGATGGCCCGCGCCGAGGTCACGGGCGCCGATCTCGCCGGCCTCGAGTTCGGCAAGCTCGCGCTGTCCGAGTCGGTGGGGTCGCTGCGTAAGCGAGGCGTCAAGTTCGAAACAGTGCTGCCCGATAGCTCGCCCGCGGTCCTGATCCAGCTGGCCGGTGCCGACGGGCCCGAGTACCGCGTCGGCTTCACGAACTTCTACGCCATCACGCGCTACAACCGCAGCCAGCTGTACGCCAGCGCCGTCAACGACCTCGGCGAGGCGCTCGCCGCCCGGTGGCAACCGCCGGCCGCGGTGGCACCTGCAGACCAGCCGGCGCAGGCCAAACCGTTCACTTCCGTTTCCTCAGCCGAGTGAGCCCTGCGGCCCCGGCACAACCCGACATCACATCAAGCATCCAGCAAATGACACGACTCAACACCACACTTGCTGTCGCGCTCGCCGCATCCACCCTGGCGCTCGCCGGTTGCTCCAGGGACGCCGGGGAAGCTCCCGCCACCGCCGCACCCGTTGCGCAAGCGGCGCAGCCCTCGCCGATCCCGCCGCCGCCGGCGATCAATGCGCGCAGCTACATCGTGATCGACCACGACAGCGGCCGCGTGCTGGCGGCGCTCGAGCCCGACTCACGGCAGGAGCCCGCGAGCCTCACCAAGGTGATGACGGCCTACGGCGTGTTCCGCGCGCTCAAGGAGGGCCGCATCAAGCTCGACGACATGGTCACCATCAGCGAGCACGCCTGGAAGCAGGAGGGCTCGCGGATGTTCGTCGAGGTGGGCAAGCAGGTGTCCGTCGAGAACCTGATCCAGGGCATGATCGTGCAGTCGGGTAACGATGCAACCGTGGCGCTGGCCGAGCACGTCGCGGGCACCGAGCCCACGTTCGTGCAGTTGCTGAACACGTACGCGAAAGAGCTCGGCATGACGGGCTCGAACTTCACGAACTCCGCCGGCATGCCCGACCCGGAGCACTACACGACGGCGCGCGACGCCGCCATCCTGTCGAGCGCACTGATCCACGAGTTCCCGGAGTACTACCGGTGGTACTCGCAGAAGGAGTTCACCTGGAACGGCATCACGCAGCAGAACCGCAACGGTCTGCTGTGGCGCGA
>Ga0209391_10001873_pt1 | contig 10982 bp, 9 predicted proteins | sample PPLLak3March2015_FD_187246 | JGI IMG/M metagenome (GOLD analysis project Ga0209391, IMG submission 187246) | Freshwater sediment microbial communities from Prairie Pothole Lake near Jamestown, North Dakota, USA - PPLs Lake P7 Core (1) Depth... | ecosystem: Environmental > Aquatic > Freshwater >... | reverse complement strand
AACACTTTTCTGTCTTCATGTTCCTGGGTTGGTAAACCGGAAATAATATCGCCTTTTTGATAAGCATCCGGGTAACCTCCGGCTGCCAAAACAACGCCTAATGCCGCTCGTTCGTCCCATTCGCTACTGGTTTTATCAAGCTCTCCTGCCAAGGCGGCCTCACAGAGTTCGACCAGATCACTTTTTAAACGCATCATAATCGGTTGTGTTTCAGGATCACCAAAGCGGCAGTTATATTCCAGAACTTTAATTGAACCATCGGCAGCTATCATTAAACCAGCATAAAGAAAACCGGTATAAGGCAGTCCATCTTCTGCCATGCCTCTTAAAGTCGGCTCGATCACATCACGCATAACCCGCTCATGAATATCAGGAGTGACGACAGGGGCTGGAGAATAAGCGCCCATGCCACCGGTATTCGGGCCTTTATCACCATTATCACGGGCTTTATGGTCCTGAGATGTCGCCATAGGCAAGGCATGCTTGCCGTCTGCAATGACAATGAAACTGGCTTCTTCTCCTTGCAGAAATTCCTCAATGACAACCCGGTTTCCAGCTTCTCCAAACACGTTACCGGATAACATGTCTTCTACCGCAGCAATTGCCTCATGTTCGGTTTGTGCGACGATGACGCCTTTGCCAGCAGCCAAACCGTCGGCTTTGACGACGATAGGTGCACCTTGTTGCCGGATATAGGCAATGGCCAGGTTTTTATCGGTAAAGGATTGGTATCTGGCAGTTGGGATATGATGACGGATCATAAAGTCCTTGCAAAAGGACTTGGAACCTTCCAGTTGGGCGGCTTTAGCTGACGGCCCGAAGCATTTCAGTCCGGCTTGTTGAAAGCGGTCAACAATGCCCATAACCAAAGGGACCTCCGGACCGATGATAGTCAAACCGATGTGTTCTTTTTGAGCAAACGCCAGTAATCCGGCAATATCCTCGACAGCGATATCGACATTTTCAATACAAGCCTCAAGTGCCGTACCTGGATTGCCGGGAGCAACAAATACTTTTTCGGCTTTAGGTGATTGCTTGGCTTTCCAGGCCAGGGCGTGCTCACGACCGCCGCTACCGACGATGAGAATTTTCATAATATAGTCTCAGTAAGCTGGAGTAAAAAATATATTTTTTACTCCATGTTTTAAATTAATGCCGAAAATGGCGCATACCGGTGAATACCATGGCTATATTATGTTCATCTGCTGCGGCAATCACTTCGTTGTCACGCATTGAGCCGCCTGGCTGAATGATAGCCGTTATACCTGCCTCTGCGGCTGAATCTATGCCGTCCCTGAACGGAAAGAAGGCATCTGAAGCCATCGCCGAGCCGGGTACAATCAAACCTTCATCAGCGGCTTTAATACCGGCGATTTTGGCAGAATAGACTCGGCTCATTTGCCCCGCACCCACACCGATAGTTTGACCATTTTTACAATAAACGATGGCATTGGATTTGACGAACTTGGCAACCTTCCATGAGAATAATAAATCTGTCAACTCTTGTTCTGTAGGAGCACGTTTACTGACTATTTTGATGTCAGCCCTGCTAATTACTCCCAAATCCTTGTCCTGAACAAGTAGGCCACCTGCAACTCGCTTGAAATCGAGGGAAGGCTGTGTAACGTTGTCCCATGCACCACACTCCATGACCCGAACATTTTGTTTTTCGGCCAGAATGGCTTGCGCAGCTTGATTTATTGTTGGAGCAATAATAACTTCGACAAATTGCCGTTTAATGATTTCAGCCGCTGTTTGCTCATCCAGCTCACGGTTAAAAGCGATAATGCCGCCAAATGCAGATGTTGGATCGGTTGCATAAGCTTTGTCGTATGCACTAAGGACGTCATCAGCCTGGGCAACACCGCATGGATTGGCATGTTTAACGATAACGCAGGTTGGCTTATCGTTAAAGGATTTAACACATTCCAGCGCCGCATCCGCATCAGCAATGTTGTTATAGGATAATTCCTTGCCCTGAAGTTGATGAGCTGCGGCAATCGTACCTGAAGCAGGAGCTTTTTCTCTGTAAAAAGCCGCATTTTGATGAGGATTCTCACCATAACGCATCGTTTGGCTGCGATAAAATTGCAAATTCAGCGTTTCCGGAAACTGGATTCCGTTGATATTACCTAAATAAGTTGCAATTGCAGTGTCATAACGAGCGGTGTGTTCAAAGCTTTTTAACGCCAGATGAAAGCGTGTCTGCCCGGAAAGGCAGTTATCAGTGCTTTTGAGCTCAGTTATCGTTGAGGCATAATCAGCTGGATTGACAATGACGGCAACGTCTGCATGATTTTTAGCGGCGGCTCGGATCATGGTCGGGCCGCCGATATCTATATTTTCAATGGCAGTTTCCAGGTCACAATCCGGATTGGCTATCGTTTGCTCAAAGGGATATAGATTGACCACTACCATGTCAATCGGTCTAATGCCGTTAGCGGCCATCACCGCATCATCGATTCCCCGGCGGCCTAAAATGCCGCCATGAACCTTGGGATGCAAGGTTTTAACCCGGCCATCCATCATTTCCGGAAAACCTGTGTAATCAGAGACTTCAGTAACGGGAATTTTGTACTCTGCCAGTGTTTTGGCGGTGCCGCCAGTAGAAAGAATTTCAATACCCAGTTTACTCAATTCCCGGCAAAAAACGACGATACCGGTTTTATCGGAGACGCTGATCAGGGCGCGAGTAATTTTTTTGTTCATGTAGACCTTTGAATGGATGGGTTGGTTTGTGATAGGGTGTTCGGACAAATTTAAACTGAACCTGGTCTGGTTTTAGGATATACCGTACTGATCCAGTTTTTTGCGTAGGGTGCTACGGCTTAAGCCTAGTGCTTTGGCTGCTTTAGTTTGGTTGTACCCTGAATGTTCCAGTGCTGCTTCCAATAAGGGTTTTTCAACTTCGCTGATGACCATGGCGTGAAGCCCCGCAGCGTCGTGACCTTTTAATTGCACAAAATAAAGGTCGATGGCCTGTCTGATGTAGGCAGATAATGGTATGGATGAGGGATTTCTGCGTTCCAAATTAATATCCCTTCGATCAACCGAATCTGCATCCCTGCGGTCTAAACTGACAATTACGGCGCATTTTTTAGATGTTTCCATATTATTCCCGCACTTTCAGATTAAAGGATCCAATGCAGCTTTAACCAGCATTATTTGTTGAGATGGAACTGAAGCCTGATTGATGATGTTTTTGGTATCCTGACTTATTGACCCAAGATGTTTGAAATACCAACCGATATGCTTCCTGGCTATTCTAACACCGCTGACATTTCCATAGAAACTATATAGTTGTTCCATATGACTCAAAAGTATGCTGTAAATAGCTGAATCTGTTGGTTTTTCAAGGACTTTTCCTGTTTTAAGAAAATGCCTGATTTGATTAAATAGCCATGGATTTCCTTGAGCAGCCCTACCGATCATAATGGCATCCACGCCTGTGGTGGCCAGAACATAGTTGGCTTTTTCCGCCGAATCAATATCGCCGTTGGCGATAATCGGAATCCTGACCGATTGTTTGACTTCTTTAATAGTTTCGTATTCAGCTTTCCCGTTAAATTTACAGGCGCGGGTTCTGCCATGGAGAGTTAAGGCGGCCACACCCGACTCTTCTGCTATCCTGGCTATTTCAACGGCATTACGGCTGTGTAAATCCCAGCCGGTACGAATTTTTAGCGTGACGGGAATATCGACGGCATTTACAACAGCATCAAGTATTTTCTTGACCAGCGCTTCGTCTCTTAATAATGCTGAACCTGCCGCTACTGAACAGACCTTTTTTGCTGGGCAACCCATATTAATATCAATAATATGTGCACCCTGTTGAGCATTAAACCTTGCTGCATCGGCCATTTGCTGGGGGTCGGTACCTAAAATCTGCACAGACCGAAGGCCTGTTTCGCCGTTATGATCGGCTTTTAATAAGGTTCGTTTGTGTTTTCGCAAGCCAGGATTAGATGCCACCATCTCGGACACAGCCAAGCCGGCACCGAATTGTTTGCACAATTCTCTGAAGGGAAGATCACTGATACCGGCCATTGGCGCCAGAATCAGGTTGTTTTCCAGTTGATAAGGGCCGATTTGCATAAGGAAGGTGTAAGGTTAAAGGTACTTCGGAGGTAGCATTTTTTTTGCCTTGCATCTTGTACCTTTTACCTGAAAATCATTTATCGGCAGAATCATTCCAGATGGGATTATCCTGGTCTTCCTGGTCCAGTTTAGCTAAATCCTCCGGATAGATATGCCAAAACGACTTATCAATCTTGGCGTTGCTGTAACCTTCTTTTTTTTCATGAGTGAATGGACACCACCAGTTCTCAACGATTTTGACCATATAAGCATGCCATTCAAAAAGGGCAACACTAACCGGGCAATACCAGGTGCAGTTTAATATCCAGTACAGCTTTGATTGAGCCAAACTCATTTTGAATGAACCATCCATAGTGATCTGGTTTTTAAGATTATAGCGATGACTGCCTCTATCCGGGAGAAAATCAGCCAGGGTTTTAATATTTTCCCCGCCTATCAAGCGTAAGTGATAATAAGTAAGGTAGGCGCTAAGAAACACAAAGGGTAATGTCAGTATCGGCAGGTAAACAAAAACCAGACCTACCGCTCTTTGCAGAACAGGGACTTGTTTATGATTTTTGCCGATTTCAGCCCGGCCGGAACAGGAATCGCAAGCTTTCATTTTATATGTATCCTCATTTATTTTGTGATGTGAATTTAACAATAGTATGGCGTTGTATTCATTAAGGAGTTGATAAATACTGAGACAACTGGCGAAGAAAATCTCCACAGGCCATCAGGAGTATTAAAGGTAAAACTCCTCAAAACTGCTTGTTGAGCGCAAAGAGCAAGTTAAATTTATATTTTATAATGGGCATAAAGATGTCTCAACGATTTTATAAGCTTGTAGAGACTGAGCAAAAGAAAGTTTTTAAATAATCAGTCTCAGGCGATGCGGGCTCGATTGGATGGTCTGGCCCTTGACCTAAGCTTGCAAAAAACACCAGATGCCGATCTATATGCCGTCCAGATGCGCGTAAAATTTCATGCAAATTTTCACGGCTCAGGTGATAAGAACAGGACGCTGAGACCAGAATGCCGTTCCTGGACAATACCTGAAGGGCAAGCTGATTTAATCGCCGATAAGCTTCGTAACCTTGTTTAAAATCTTTTTTGCGTTTAATTAACGCTGGTGGATCCAATACAATAATATCATAAAGCTGGTTTTCCAGACGGGCTTGCTTTAGAAACTCAAAAACATCACTGCGGATAAAGTGCATTTTATCTTCAACCTGATTAAGTTGAGCATTTTCTTTGGCCAGTGACAATGCGCCTTCAGATGCATCAACACAAGTGACTTCAGATGCTCCAGCTATGGCTGCCGGGATGCCCCAGGCGCCGGTATAGGAAAATAAATCCAATACCCGCTGATCTTTTGCAATACTTGCCAATAGAGCACGGCTGCTTCGATGATCATAAAACCAGCCGGTTTTTTGTCCGTCCAGAATATCTATTTTAAACTGAGCACCATTTTCTTCAATGATGAGTGTGCCTGGGAGTTGACCATAAGCGATCTCAGACTCCAGACTTAAGCCCTCCAACTGTCGTTGGCTGTTGTCATTCTTCAGAATGATTGCGACTGGATTAAATAATTCAACCAGCGCAGCAAGCAATGCTTCTTTGCGCTGTTCAATGCCGGCAGTAGTTATCTGCACCGATAATACCGATCCAAAGCGATCAATGACTAAACCGGGCAAGCCATCGCTTTCACCAAAAATGAGTCGATAGTAGGGCTTATCAAAGAGTTTTTCTCGCAAAACCAAAGCGTTAGCCAGACGCTCTTTAAAAAAATTGACGCCGCATTTCAGATTGGGTTTTCTTGATAGCAGACGAGCGCAAATCAGGGTCTGTGGATTGACGTAAGCTGTACCCAGAACCTTGCCATCATCACTTTTAACCTGAACCAGGTCGCCAGGTGAGAACTGTTCAAGAGGCGAGCGTTTTGTGTCAACTTCATTGCTAAAAACCCAGAGATGCCCCTTGCGCAGACGTTTGTCTTCGTTCTTTTTTAAATAGATTTCCGGTTGCGACATGTTAATGTGATTTATCGTTAAAAGACTGTAAAAAGATGGCTTGCTAGCGCTTGACGCCATCCAGCCTGATCCAATCTTCCTGCTGTACCAACGGGTTAAAGTCAATATATTCCTGGTAAGCGCTGATAACAGATTCAGCCTGTTCGTACAGTATACCTGATAACACCAGTTGCCCACCCGGAACAAGCAACGCACAAATCTGTTCCGACATGTCTATCAAAGGTTTCGCCAGAATATTGGCCAATACAATATCCGCCTGAAAAGGGTCAAATTGTTCAGGTAAATAGCATTTAATTTTGTCCTGAACATTATTTTTTAACGCATTGCTTTGAGTGGCTGTCAAGGCCTGGGAATCAATATCAACGGCATGCGCTATCTTGGCGCCCAGCAATATTGCGGCTACGGCCAGTATGCCGGAGCCACAGCCGTAATCAATAACCGTTTTACCCGTCAAGTCATGACTGGCCAGCCATTCCAGGCATAATGCCGTTGTCGGGTGCGTGCCCGTGCCAAATGCAAGTCCCGGATCCAGCGTCAGGCATACAGTACCTGCTTCGTACTGTTCCTGATCTGTTGGACAAACCCAGAGTTTGTCCGCAAATTTCATCGGCTTATAATATTCCATCCATGCGCGTTCCCATTCCTGATCGGCAACTTCTTCATTCAGCCAGCACTGTAAGTCTTCATTCTGAAACTGGCGGAATACGCGGGTTTTTATTAGCTCCGGCTCTACATCCAACTCATAGAGCGCGATAACCTGGGTATTGCTCCATATCTTGGTTTCACCGATAGCCGGATCGTAAACAGGTTCGTCCTCAGCGTCCATATAAGTGACAGATACCGCGCCGAGGTGGCTGAAAAAATCAGCCAGTTTCGGGGCGGTATTTTCATTGGTAATAACGGAAATTTGATGCCAGGCCATGTGAGATGATTTGGTTGAAAGAATGATGTAGGTTGGGTTAGCGATAGCGTAACCCAACATTTACTGCTTCGATGCATTGGTTTGCGGCTATCGTCTAATCCAGCCAACGCATCTGGTTTGGTGATCTAGGCAATTTGATTTTGGCTTTAAGAAGTTCTTCAACCGTTAACTACTCCTTTAAATAAATCAGGCATTGAATACACGAACCGCTTACCCTTATTACCTAACTCATACCCAGTTTCTTTTCCAGATAATGAATATTCTGCTCACCCATAGCGAAAGCGCTGTCATTCATAATGTCCTGCTGGAGCGGGATATTGGTTTTAATGCCGTCTATGATGAGTTCGCTTAATGCCGTATTCATGCGGGCTATGGCGCTTTGGCGGTCGTCGCCGTGGGCAATCAGTTTGCCTATCATGGAGTCGTAATATTGCGGTACTTTATAGCCATTATATAAGTGTGTCTCGCAGCGGATACCGGGTCCGCCGGGCATATGAAACTGGTCAATTATGCCGGGGCAGGGCATGAAAGTCACCGGATCTTCTGCATTCAGACGGCACTCAATGGCATGGCCGGTTATTCTGACCTGATCCTGAGTGATGGAGAGCGGTTCTCCCGCGGCAATCCGGATTTGTTCTTTGACAATGTCAAACCCTGTGATCATTTCCGTAACGGGGTGTTCGACCTGAACGCGGGTGTTCATTTCAATAAAATAGAATTCGCCTTTTTCGTATAAAAATTCGAAAGTACCGGCGCCCAGGTAGCCAATATCAATGCAGGCTTTGGCGCAGCGTTCGCCTATGAATTTGCGCTGTTCCGGGGTGATGCCGGGAGCGGGGGCTTCTTCAACCACTTTTTGGTGGCGACGTTGCATGGAACAATCGCGCTCACACAAATGAATGGCGTTACCGTGCGCATCCGCCATAACCTGGAACTCAATATGACGCGGATCTTCCAGGAATTTCTCCATGTACACCATCGGATTGCCGAAAAAAGTGCCTGCCTCGGCTTTAGTCATGGCGATAGCATTGATCAGTGCGGATTCCGTATGCACCGTGCGCATGCCTCTGCCGCCGCCACCGCCGGCCGCCTTGATAATAACCGGATAACCGATTTCGTGGGCCATTCTGAGGTTTTTCTTGTCATCATCGGACAAGGGGTCGTTATTGCCGGGAACGCAAGGGATTCCTGCTGCCAGCATAGCGTTCTTGGCGGAGATCTTGTCGCCCATCATGCGGATGGTTTCCGCATTCGGGCCGATAAAAACAAAGCCACTTTGTTTTACTTTTTCAGAAAAATCGGCATTTTCAGACAGGAAGCCGTAACCGGGATGAATAGCCTCTGCATCAGTCACTTCGGCGGCGCTGATAATGGCCGGAATATTCAGGTAGCTGTCGGCGGATGCCGCAGGGCCGATACATACGGACTCATCGGCCAGCCGGACGTGTTTAAGGTCCCGGTCTGCTTCAGAATGGACGGCGACCACCTTGACGCCCAATTCTCTGCAGGCCCGTAAAATGCGCAAGGCGATTTCGCCCCGATTGGCGATGACTATTTTATCGAACATGAGTGTCCCCTGTTTTCCGTGTTATTCAATGATGAATAAGGGTTGACCATATTCGACCGGTTCCGCGTTATCAACCAGGATTTGACTAATAACACCGCTTTTATCGGCTTCAATCTGATTAAGAATTTTCATCGCCTCGATGATGCACAAGGTATCGCCAACCATGACAGAATGTCCGATTTCCACAAAAACTTTGGTGCCGGGTGTTGCCGAGCGGTAAAAAGTACCGACCATAGGCGACTTAACCACATGCCCGGTTATTTTTTCTTCTACTGGCGCTGCTGCGACAGTTGAAGCGGTTGGCGTGGCGCTGGCCGGCGCTGGCGCATAGGTGACGGCAGCAGGCGCGGGCGCCGCGGAATAACGGCTGATGCGGATGCATTCTTCGCCTTCTTTAATTTCCAGTTCGGCGATGTCGGATTCTTCGATAATTTCGATGAGTTTTTTTATTTTTCTAATATCCATGGTTTATGGTCTCTCGGTTAATATCTGATGAGCGGCCAGTAAGGCCAGTTCGTATCCTGTTGCTCCCAGTCCACAGATAACGCCTTGAGCGATATCCGAGAAATAGGAATGTTTTCTAAAAGGTTCGCGTGCGTGGACGTTTGATAAATGAACCTCTATAAATGGGATTCGGGTTGCCAGCAGGGCATCGCGAATGGCGACGCTGGTATGGGTAAAGGCAGCTGGATTAATAATGATGAAATCGACTTGAGTTTCGTAAGCCCGATGTATCAATTCAACAATTTGATGTTCTGCGTTGCTTTGATGAAAATCGAGTTGATGGTTTAATTCGGCGGCTTTTTTTTCGAGTAGCTGACAAATGTCGGCGAGAGTCATGTTTCCGTAATGGCCCGGCTCGCGAATGCCCAGCAAGTTTAGATTCGGGCCATTTAAAACGGAAATAGTCGCCATTTATGTGTGTTTCAGTAGGGTTAAAAAGCACTAATGCCAGTAATTTTCCCTAATTTTAGACGTTTTGTCCAGATATTATGTTTTTAACAAAAGATAGCAACAGGATGTCAGTTGTTTGAAGTTGTTTCTTAACTTATTCGCGATTTTTAAAGTTTTTACCTACGAGGTTTTAAAAACCTCGTAGGTCTAAATCCGCTATATAATATGAGGTTACACTATTCACTTAACTTCTTTTACAAACTCACAGCGTTGCTTGATCAGCGGTGAGGTACCCGCATTGCCAATACCTTTGGCTATCAGCGCAACAACACGATCATCTGTATCGTATCCTACATGCGCTTGCAAAGGATTGGCAAGATCAGCCAGACCGAAGGCATCCATGATTTTGGCAATATTGATATTGACATTGGTGATCCTGGCACAGAGCCTGGAATCAATATATTTTTCTGCAAAACCGGGAGGTATTCCATAACTTAACAGGTCATTGGGATCGCTAAAGGCAATAATATCGGTTTCACTGACCATACGCCTTTTAAAATTAGCACCTTCAGGCGTGCAATAACTCGCTTCCTGACCCGCCACTTCGGGAAGCTCGCGACCCAATTGCAACATAGGGAGCTGGTTGGACAGCATGAAAATAGGGATGCGCTTGTTTTGCAATGCCTGAATGGCTTTTGGAGAAAGAGCAACCTTTTGTTTTTGGTCTAAAGAAAGATGTTTTTCTGGTGCTGCCAGCAAGGAAGCAATACGTTGCAAACCATCTATTGTGATTCGACTACCCAGGCTATGAGAAATAAGCACATAATTATCCCTTGCGATATGATCGGCATTGGTATCGTTCAGGCCCATGCATACATGTTTGCCGCTATTCGGAAGTTCCTCCCAATCGCCTGTGGCCATCCAGCAAAACGACTGTGCAAATGCCGCCAGAATGGGTACTCTGCTTTGTCCCAAATAAATGATAGGATCAGGCCCGGTATCATTGCTGAATTTCTTCAACATGGCGTTCATCCTGGCTCTACGAAAATCGTATTCTCCCGAATTATCGAAGTTTAGCAACGCCTTTTCTTGCCGGGTAATTTCCGACCAGGTCAATTCGTAAAAAGTAAGATCTTTGCCATTTTGCTCATTGAGCAGGTGAGTTACCCGCAAATTACCCAGATTTTTGCCTGGAAACACAGGGGTATTCAGTTCGATATTTTTCTGTTCTTCCGAACGTGCGTTCAAGCCTAACTCCTTGGCCAATTTCTCCAGAAACTGGGTAGTATAGCCCGGTGTACGGTCGCCTACGCCATGAACAAACAGCACCTTGGTTTTTCCATTTTTCTTAGACAAATTGGCATCTATACCGGAAAAAGATTTGCCCCACACCTGACATTGCCGACTATCTTCCTTTTCGGATTTTTCCAGAACAGCTTCCGCCGCCCCTTTACCGATACTTGCGCAACCGGATAAAAGCACAGCGATT
>Ga0209391_10001869_pt1 | contig 10989 bp, 8 predicted proteins | sample PPLLak3March2015_FD_187246 | JGI IMG/M metagenome (GOLD analysis project Ga0209391, IMG submission 187246) | Freshwater sediment microbial communities from Prairie Pothole Lake near Jamestown, North Dakota, USA - PPLs Lake P7 Core (1) Depth... | ecosystem: Environmental > Aquatic > Freshwater >... | reverse complement strand
ATCGATGCGCTTGTGCAGGTCGTCGATGTCCTCGAACACCACCGCGCGGCCCTTGTGCTTCATGAGCTTCGGCGTGGCCGCCGACGGCTTCAGCACCGCGCCCTGCGGCGCCAGGTTGCCGCGCAGCACGGCGATGCCGCCCAGCGGCTTGAACGGCGTCGCCAGCGGTGTGATGACCTTCGGGCCGTAGTTGACCGCGTCCTTGCTGTTCTCCCAGATCGACCTGCCGTTGACCGTGAGCGCCTTCTTGTGCAGGAAGCGGCCGATCTCGCGGATGACGACCGGCAGGCCGCCGGCATAGTAGAAGTCCTCCATCAGGTACTCGCCGGAGGGCATCAGGTTGACGAGGCAGGGCATGTCGCGGCCGAGGCGGTCCCAGTCGGCGAGCGACATGTCGATGCCCACGCGGCGCGCGATCGCGATCAGGTGCACGACGGCGTTGGTGGAGCCGCCGATCGCGCCGTTGACCATGATCGCGTTCTCGAACGCCTGCCGGGTGAGGATCCTCGACATGCGCAGGTCCTCGTGGACCATCTCGACGATGCGCCGGCCGACCATGCGCGCGAGCACCTTGCGACGCGAATCGACGGCGGGAATCGCGGCGTTCGTCGGCAGGCCCATGCCCAGCGACTCCACCATCGAGGCCATCGTCGAGGCCGTGCCCATGGTCATGCAGTGGCCCGCCGAGCGCGACATGCAGGCCTCCATCTCCGGCATGTCGTCGAGCTTCATCGTGCCGAGCTTGAGCGCCTCGGTGAACTTCCACGTGTGCGTGCCCGAGCCGATCGTCTCGCCACGGTAGCGGCCGTTCAGCATCGGCCCGCCGGAGAGCCCGATCGTCGGCAGGTCGCAGGAGGCCGCGCCCATCAGCAGCGCGGGTGTCGTCTTGTCGCAGCCCATCATCAGCACGACGCCGTCGAACGGATTGGCGCGGATCGACTCCTCGACGTCCATCGCGACCTGGTTGCGGAACAGCATCGTCGTGGGCCGCATCACCGGCTCGCCGAGGCTCATCACCGGAAACTCGAGCGGAAAGCCGCCCGCATCGAGCACGCCGTACTTCACGTGCTCGGCGAGCTCGCGGAAGTGCGCGTTGCACGGCGTGACCTCGGACCAGGTGTTGCAGATGCCGATCACCGGCCGGCCGATGAACTGGTCGTGCGGGAAGCCCTGGTTCTTCATCCAGGAGCGGTGAACCAGCGCATCGCGGTCGTGGCTGCCGAACCAGCCGGCGGAACGCAGCATCTTCGTCTTCTTCGGGGTCTTTGGCTTGCTCATGGGCTGTGTGCGCCCTGCGGGGCGCGCCTTCGGTTGGAAGTGGATCGGGATGGGCGGTTCACATCACGGCGCCCAGGTACCACGGCACGAACTCGCTCTGGCCGTAGCCGTGCAACTCGCTCTTGGACTTGGTACCCGACGCCGTGTCGAGCATCAGCCGGAACAGCGCTTCGCCGACCGCGCCGACGCTGGTGCCGCCGTCGACGATGGTCCCGGCGTTGAGGTCCATGTCCTCCTCCTGCTTTGTCCACAGCGCGGTGTTCGTCGCGAGCTTGAGCGAGGGCGAAGGCGCGCAGCCGTAGGCCGAGCCGCGGCCGGTGGTGAACACGATCATGTTCGCGCCGCCGGCGACCTGCCCCGTCGCCGACACGGGGTCGTAGCCGGGCGTGTCCATGTAGACGAAGCCCTTCGCCGTCACGCCTTGCGCGTACTCGTAGACGTCGACGAGATTCGTCGTGCCGCCCTTCGCCACGGCGCCGAGCGACTTCTCGAGGATCGTAGTGAGGCCGCCCGCCTTGTTGCCGGGCGAGGGGTTGTTGTTCATCTCGCCCTTTTCGCGCTCGGTGTAGCCCTCCCACCAGCGAATGCGCGCGACGAGCTTCTCGCCGACCTCGCGCGACACGGCGCGGCGCGTGAGCAGGTGCTCGGCGCCGTAGATCTCCGGCGTCTCGGAGAGGATCGCCGTGCCGCCGTGCCGCACGAGCAGGTCGACGGCCGCGCCGAGTGCGGGATTGGCAGTGATGCCGGAGTAGCCGTCGCTGCCGCCGCACTGCAGGCCGACGACGAGGTTCGCGGCGGAGACCGGCTCCCGCTTCACGCTGTTCGCGTGCGGCAGCATCTCGCGGACCATCTCGACGCCGCGGCGGACGGTCTTCGCGGTGCCGCCGGTGTCCTGGATGCTGAAAGTGCGCAGCATGGGCGACTCCCGCAGCGACTGCGCGCCCAGCAGCGAGCTGATCTGGTTCGCCTCGCAGCCGAGGCCGACGACGAGCACGCCGGCGAAGTTCGCGTGCCTCGCGTAGCCGCCGAGCGTGCGACGCAGCAACTCCATCCCCTCGCCGTGGGTGTCCATGCCGCAGCCCGAGCCGTGCGTCAGCGCGACCACGCCGTCGACATTCGGGAACGCGGCCAGCCCCTCGCGAGCGAACGTGTCGGCGATGCCGCGCGCGACCGTCGCCGAGCAATTGACCGTCGAGAGGATGCCGATGTAGTTGCGCGTGGCGACCTTGCCGGCGTTGATACCGTCGCGGCGGACGATGCCCATGAACGTGGCCGGCTCCGCGAAGTACTGCGTCGGCTTCGCGTCGGCGCCGAACGCGTAGTCGCGGTCGAACGTCCCCATCGCGAGGTTGTTGAGATGCACGTGGTCGCCGGGCGCGATGTCGCGCGAGGCGAAGCCGATGATCTGGTTGTACCGACGCACAGGCTCCCCGGCGCGGATGGCGCGCGTGGCGACCTTGTGGCCGGGAGGGATCAACCCCGCGACCGTTACGTTCTCGTCGATGAGCTTCGTGCCGCCGACGAGTTGGGCGCGGGCGATGACGACGTCGTCGGCGGGGTGGAGGCGGATGGTGAGCGAGGCTTGGGTGAGCATGGCTTTCCTCTGGGTCAGACCCTGCTTTCCAGGCATCCGATCGCAGGGCGCGGGGTCATCATGGGAAAGTAGGGTCTGACCCTACTGGCCGATCGTCGCGCGGGTGACGCAGGCGCGGTCGATCGCGGCGTAGTCCCACTCGATGCCGAGCCCGGGCATCTCGGGCGGGATCGCGTGACCATCTGTCATCGCCAGCCGCGAGGTCGCGATCGGGTCGAGCTGCGGGATGTACTCGACCCAAGCGCCGTTGGGCACGGCCGCCGCGAGCGAGACGTGCAGCTCCATCAGGAAGTGCGGGCACACCGCGACGTTGAACGTCTCGGCGAGGTGCGCGACCTTGAGCCAGGGCGTGATGCCGCCCACGCGCGCGCAGTCGACCTGCACGATCGTACACGCGCGCCGCTCGAGGTACTCGCGGAAGTGCGACGGGTGGTACAGCGACTCGCCGATCGCGACCGGCATCGTCGCGACCGAAGCCAGCTCGGCATGGCCGGCGATATCCTCGGCCGGCAGCGGCTCCTCGAACCAGGCCAGCCCGAGGCCGGCGAACGCGTGCGCGCGGCGGCGCGCCTCGCCCACCGTGAACGCCTGGTTGGCGTCGACCATCACCTCGAAGGCGTCACCGACAGCCTCACGAACCGCCGACAGGCGCGCGACGTCCTCGCCGATCGACGGCTTGCCGACCTTGATCTTCGTCCCCTTGAAGCCCGCCGCCTGCGCCGCCAGCGACTCGTCGACGAGTTGCTGCGCCGGGTGGTGCAGCCAGCCACCCTCTGTGGTGTAGACCGGCACGCGCGGCTGCGCGCCGCCGGCGGCCTTCCACAGCGGAAGCCCGAAGCGGCGGCAGCGTGCATCCCACAGCGCGGTGTCGATCGCCGCGAGCGCGAGGCTGGTGATCGCGCCCACGGCCGTCGCGTGCGTCGCGAAGAAGAGCTCTTTCCACAGCCGCTCGATCTCGAGCGCGTCGCGGCCGATCAGGCGCGGCGCCAGGTGGTCGCGCAGCAGCGCCAGCACCGACGAGCCCCCGGTGCCGATCGTGTAGGCGTAGCCGGTGCCCTGCACGCCGTCGGCGCAGGTGATGCGCACCATCGGCGTCTCCTGCCGCACGAACGACTGGATGGCGTCGCTGCGCGGAACCAGCGGGGCGAGGTCGACCTGCCAGAGCTCGACGCGCTCGATGCGGCCTGGCGTCATTTGCCGTACAGCAGGTTCGGCAGCCAGAGCGTCAGCGGCGGCCAGTACGTGATCAGCGCGAGCGTCACGAGCAGCGGGCCGATCCACGGCAGCACCGCCCTCACCGTCGCCTCGAAGGAGATGCGCGCCACCTTCTGCAGGATGAACAGCACCATGCCCACCGGCGGCGTCAGCAGGCCGATCATCAGGTTCAGGATCATCACCAGCCCGAAGTGCACCGGGTCGATGCCGAGCTTGGCGACGATGGGCATGAACACCGGCACGAGGATGGTGATCGCTGCGATCGTCTCCATGAAGCAGCCGACGAACAGCAGGAAGACATTCGCGAGCAGGAGGAAAACCAGCGGATTATCGGAGATCGCCAGCACCCACACCGCGATCGCCTCGGTGACGCGCGTGGTCGTCAGTACCCACGCGAAGATCGACGCGGCGGCGACGATGAACAGCACGACGGCCGTCGTCTCGATCGTGTCCATCGAGATCTTGACGATCAGCCTGAGGTTGAGCGTCCGGTACCAAATCGTGCCAAGGAAGAGCGCCCAGGCCACCGCCGCCACCGCGGCCTCGGTCGGCGTGAACAGCCCGGTGGCCATGCCGCCGATCAGGATCACGGGCGTCAGCAGCGCCATGTAGGCCTCGAACTTGAACACCTTGTCGGCGGCCATCGTCCCGACGAGCAGCGCGCCGAAGCGCAGCCAGCCGGGCAGTTCCTCGTGCGACCACAGGTAGTAGAGCGCGACGGCGGTGACCGCGACGAAGCCCAGCTCGAAGAACGCGCGCCCCATGCGCCCCCAGTGAAACGGGATGTCGCTGCCGTACTTCCGCACGTGCGCGTAGTAGGCGACCATGCCCATCATGAACATCGCCATCAGGACGCCGGGGACGATGCCGGCGACGAACAGCTTGCCGATCGACACGTTCGCCTGCACGCCGTAGATCACCAGCGGCAGCGACGGCGGGATGATCGGACCGAGCGTAGCGGACGCGGCCGTGATGCCGAGCGCGAACTCGGTCGGGTAGCCATGGTCCTTCATCGCCTTGATCTCGATCGTACCCAGCCCGCCGGCGTCGGCGATGGCGGTGCCGGACATCCCCGCGAACACGACGCTGCCGACGACGTTGACGTGGCCCAGCCCTCCCTTCAGCCAGCCGACCAGCGCGAGGGCGAAGTTGTAGATGCGGTTCGTGATCCCCGCCGAGTTCATCAGGTTGCCAGCGAGGATGAAGAACGGCACCGCAAGCAGCGGGAAGCTGTCCACGCCGCCGACCATCCGGTGCACGACCGTGAGCGGCGGGATGGTGCCCGACACCCAGATGTACAGCAGCGAGGCGAGCATCATCGCCAGCGCGATCGGCAGACCCGTCGCGAGCGCGGCAACGAAGCCGCCGAGAAGAATACTGTTCATTCTTCCGCCTCGCCGGGCCGCTCCAGCGCGCTCCAGCCCTGTCGCCAGTGGCGCATCGCCACCTGCGCGGCGCGGAAGGTCATGAGCGCGAAGCCGGCAGTAACAAGGCCGTAGATGACGCTCATCGGGAAATCCACGACCGTCATCTTGAGGTTGTGCATCCGCGGCACCAGCTCGAGACCGAGCCAGGTCGCGTAGCCGAGCAAGCCGATGCGGGTCAGGTCAACGCACGTGGACATCGCGCGGCGCACGCCTGCCGGCAGGTAGCGGTAGAGGAACTCGACATGGATGTGCGTATTGCGCCGCACACCCATCGACGCGCCGATGAACGTCACCACGATAAGCAGGTAGCGCGCGATCTCCTCGGTCCAGGCAGCCGAGTCCTGCAGCACGTAGCGGGTGAAGAACTGGTAGAAGACATCGGCGGCGAGCAGCCAGAACACCACCAGCGCGAACCAGTCCTCGAAGCGATACTGCGCGACGTCGATCGGCGCGTCGGTTGCGTGGAAATGACCGTCGGCGTCGAGGACCGGTTCGCTGTCGGTGGCGGTGCTCATCGAACGGTTCCGTGGCCGCCGCGCGGGCAATCGTCCATGCCTTCGTCGTCCCCGTGCAGGCGGGCGTCCTCATCGTCGTCGTTCCCGCGACGACGAGGACCTGCATTGTCGTCGTCCCCGCGCAGGCGGGGACCCGGTGTCGTTGGCTGGCGCATGCGAAAGTCGCTGGATCCCCGCCTGCGCGGGGATGACCGGTTCACGGCCGGGCCCGCTCGCGCAGGCCCGGGTTCACCGGTCACTTGATCGCGACGATCTTGTCGTAGTCGGCCTTGACATACCCCATCGATTCGGGCGTGCTGCTCTTCAGCACCGCATCGACAAAGCTCTGCCGGTTGACCTGGACGACTTGCAGACCCTTCTTCTTGAACTCGTCGACGAGCTCGGCCTCGCGCTTCTTGATCTTCTCGGTGGCGCGCTGCGCGGCCTCGCGCGTCACGTCGGTGAAGATCTTCTTCTCGGCGTCGGTCAGCTTGTTCCACACGTGCGGGGCGATCTGGGTCGTCAACCCGTCGACGATGTGGCCGGTCAGCATGATCGACTTCTGTACCTCGTAGAATTTCTTCGCCTCGATCGTCGTCAGCGGGTTTTCCTGCGCGTCGACCGTGCCGTTCTGCAGCGCGAGGTAGACCTCGGCGAACGCGATCGGCGTCGGGTTCGCGCCGCAAGCCTTCGGTGTCGCCATGTACGCCGGCACGTCGGGCACGCGGATCTTGAGGCCTTTCATGCCCGCGCAATCGGAAAACGGCCGGTTCGACGTCGTGTGCCGCGCGCCGTAGTAGGTGTAGGCGGTGACCTGGATGCCGGTCTTCTTGCGGAACTCCTCGACCATGTCCGCGAACACGGGGCTCTTCGAGTAGGCGATCAGGTGGTCGGCGTCACGGAAGATGAACGGGTAATAGGCGATGCCAATGCGCGGGTAGCTGCGCGCGGCGAACGACGGCCCGCTGATGATCATGTCGACGGTGCCGAGCGACAATCCCTGGTTGATGTCCGTCTCCTTGCCGAGCGAGGAAGCGGGGAAGACCTCGATGTCGAATTTTCCGTTGGTGCGCTTCTTGATCTCGGCTGCCGCCCACACCGACTCCGTGTGGTACGGCTCGGAAGTCTCGTAAACGTGCGCCCACTTGAGCTTGGTCTGCGCCACGGCCGGGGCGGCAGCGACGACGGCGGCAGCGATGCCCGCCGCCACGAACAGCTTGCGAAATCCTTGCATGGTCATCCTCCTCTTGGCTGCGAAATCGGAGCGAAGGGCCGTCAGGCGCACACCACCTGGACCTTCGTGTTCCGGGTCTTGTCGGCCGCGGCGGCGAAAGCCGCGACCGCATCCTTCAGCGGGTACTGCCCCGACAGCAGCGGGCGCACGTCCACGCGCCGCGACGACAGGTAATCCACCGCCCAGTCGAATTCGATCCCCCAGCGGAACACGCCGCGCAGGTCGATCTCCTTCGCCATGATCTCGTTGACCGTGAACGGCAGCGGTTCGTGCGGCAGCGTACCCGCCTGGACGACCACGCCGCCCTTCTTCACCGCCGCCACGCAGCTCTTGAGCGCAGCGAAGCTGCCCGAGACTTCATAGCAGACGTCGAACTGCGGCGCGGCGAGCTTGTCGCCTTCGCGATCCGCGCGCAGCGTCACGTCCGCGCCGACCTCGCGCGCCTTGGCGAGCGGGCGCTCGAGGATGTCGGACACCGTAATGCTGCGCGCGCCGGCGAGCCGCGCGGCCATCACCGTGAGGCAGCCGATGGTGCCCGCCCCCGTCACCAGCACCGATTTGCCCATCAGGTCGGGGCCGCGGTGCACCGTGTGCAGCGCCACTGCGAGCGGCTCGGCGAACGCGAGCTCACCGAGCGTCAGGTCGCCCGCCACGGGATAGCACTGGCGCTCGGCCATGACGAAGTACTCGCGGAACATGCCCTGCACATGCGGGAACAGCGAGGCGCTGCCGACGAACTTCATGTTCGAGCACAGCTGCTCACGGCCCGAGCGGCAGCCCTCGCAGCGGCCGCAGGCGTGCGACGGCGACACCGCGACCTTGTCACCCTTCTTCACGCGCGTCACGCCCGGCCCCACGGCCTCGACCACCGCCGAGGCCTCGTGCCCGGGGATCAACGGCTCGCGCACGACGAAGCTGCCGTTGCGCCCCTCGAAGTAATAGTGCAGGTCCGAGCCGCAGATGCCGCCGGCACCCAGGCGCAGCAGCACCTCGCCCGGCGCAGGCGCGGGTGTGTCGAACTCGTCGAGCCTCAGGTCTTCCTTCGCGTGAATGCGTGCGGCCAGCATGACCATCTCCCGTGTGCCGCCATGGCGGCGCTATTGCAACGTGTCCCAGCCCTTCGAAAAGCGCTTGTACGCCATGTTGAGGTGACGCTGCATCGCAGCCTTCGCCGCGATCGCGTCGTGCTCGGCGATCGCCTTCAGCACGGCACGGTGTTCCGCCATCGCCGAATCCCAGAGCGCGGGATTGTCGTAGTGATGCTCGAGCTGCTGGTACAGCGGGCCGCTGCGCTCCTCCCACAGCGTCTTGACGACGTGCACCAGCGCGCCGTTGCCCGTCGCCTCGGCGATGCGCAGATGGAACAGGCGGTCGGACGCGAGCGGCTGCCTGCCATCCACGTGCTCGCGCTCCATCTCGTCGAGCGCCTCGCCGATCGCGGCGACCTGCTGCCGCTTCGCCGACTTCGCCGCCAGCGCCGCGCACTCGGCCTCGATCACGTAGCGCGCACGCAGGAGCTCGAACGGGCCGGCGGGCGCGTCGGAGTCGGCCGGGCGCGCCTCCAGCCCCGGCGCCAGCACGTAAATGCCGGAACCGATGCGCACCTCGACCAGCCCTTCGACTTCCAGCGCGATCAGCGCCTCGCGCACGCTCGGACGCGACACGCCGAGCTGCCTGGCGAGATCGCGCTCCGGCGGCAGCCGCGCCCCGGCGGTGAACTCACCCGAGCGGATGAGGCCGCGGATCTGGTCGGCGATCTGCCGGTACAGGCGGCGGGGTTCGATGCTCTGGAACGGCATGGCTTGGGCGCCGCGGGGCGGTCCGCCACAGTAGCGCGAGGCCGGCGCGGTGGTCAAGTGGCATGACCAATTCACCTCCCGCCCCGGCACGCCTCAGCGACGCGGCTTCAAGTGGACGTGCGCGTGCGGCGCCGCCCCCGGGGCGTGCGAGTGCGCGTGTGCGTTCGGGTCGGCGTGGACGTAGCGGTTGCCGCGGCCCGACACGTCCACGCTGATCAGGTTGAGCTGGCCGTGGCGCACTCCGCGCTCGGCGGTCAGCGCGTCGGCGAAGCGGCGCACCGCCGCGACGGCACCGCGCAGCATCAGCGATTCGAGGCAGTCCTCGTGGTCGAGGTGCACGTGCGTCGTCGCCACGCAGAGGTCGTGGTGCTCGTGCTGCAGCGCGGTCAGCCGCTCGGCGAGTTCGCGCTCGTGGTGGCCGTAGACGTAGGACAGGCTCGCCACGCAGTGCCCGTCGTGGTCCTGTGCCTGCCGCTGCTGCTCCACGGCGGCTCGGAGCATGTCGCGCACCGCCTCGGAGCGGTTCGTGTAACCGCGGCTCGCGATAAGGCGGTCGAAATCCGCGGCGAGCGCGGGTTCCAGCGAAATCGTGAAGCGGTCCATGGCAATTCGGCGAATGAGGGCGCGCCCAGTGTGAACCGGCGCAACGGGCTTCGGCAAGCCGGATCGCGAGATCGCCGACCCCCAGGGCGCCGTCGGACCACCCTTACCCGGACGCGGCCGCGGTCGTAGAATGATCGGTTGCGGCCCCTCACCGGCCGCGGGCGTCCCAACCGCCCCTCCAGCCATGCCCACCACGATCGCCCGCATCACCGCTACCCCCGTCACGGTTCCGCTGGAGGCGCCGCTGCGCCACAGCAACGGCGCGCACTGGGGCCGTTTCGTGCGCACGATCGTCGAGGTGGAGAGCGCCGACGGCTACGTGGGCCTGGGCGAGATGGGCGGCGGCGGCGAGGACGCCACCCGCGCGTTCGCCGCGCTCGAGTCCTACCTGCGCGGCCACGACGTCTTCCGCCTGGAGGCGCTGCGGCTCGCCATCTGCAACCCGACGGCAAGCCTGTACAACAACCGCACGCAGCTGCACGCGGCGATCGAGTTCGCCTGCCTCGACATCGCCGGGCAGAAGCTCGGCGTGCCGGTGCACGCGCTGCTCGGCGGCAAGCTGCGCGACGCGGTCGAGTTCGCGAGCTACCTGTTCTTCCGCTACGCCGACCCTGCCACCGGCCAGGGCGAGGTGCGCACCGCCGAGCAGCTCGTCGCGAACGCCCGCGCGCTCAAGGCAAAGCACGGCTTCCGCTCGCACAAGCTCAAAGGCGGCGTGTTCCCGCCCGCGCACGAGCTCGCCTGCTACCGCGCACTCGCCGCCGCTTTCCCCGGCGAACGACTGCGCCACGACCCGAATTCGGCGTGGTCGTTCGGCGAAGCGATCGCATTCGCGCGCGGCATCGAGGACCTCACCAACGACTGGCTCGAGGACCCGGTGTACGGCATCGCGCAGATGAAGGCGCTGCGACCGTTCGTGAAGGTGCCGCTCGCCACCAACACCATCGTCGTCAACTTCGAGCAGCTCGCGGCGAACGCGGCCATGCGCGCGGTCGACGTGATCCTGCTCGACACCACGTTCTGGGGCGGCATCCGGCCGTGCGTCAAGGCGGCCGGCGTGTGCGAGACGCTCGGCATGCAGGTCGCCGTGCACAGCTCGGGCGAGCTCGGCGTGCAGCTCGCGACGATGCTGCATCTCGGCGCCGTGCTGCCGAACTGGTCCTACACCGCCGACGCGCACTACCACCACCTCGCCGACGACGTGATCGAAGGCGGTCCGCTCCGCTACGATGGCGGCGCGATTCGCGTGCCCGACGCGCCGGGGCTCGGGGTGAAGCTCGACCGCGCGAAGCTTGCGCGCTACCACGAGCTCTACCGCGAGCTGGGCAGCTACCCTTACGACCGC
>Ga0209391_10001868_pt1 | contig 10989 bp, 9 predicted proteins | sample PPLLak3March2015_FD_187246 | JGI IMG/M metagenome (GOLD analysis project Ga0209391, IMG submission 187246) | Freshwater sediment microbial communities from Prairie Pothole Lake near Jamestown, North Dakota, USA - PPLs Lake P7 Core (1) Depth... | ecosystem: Environmental > Aquatic > Freshwater >... | reverse complement strand
ACGCAATTGATAAAACTCTGGAGCATAAAAAACTTTTGGTTTCTAGAGCTAATCTGATACTAGCAATTTCTGAGAGCACGAAAAATGATTTAATACAGCTTTACAATATTCCTCCTGAAAAAATTGAAGTAATTTATCTGGCAGCCTCAATAAATAAAACTCTGGTTTCATCAAACCTAAAAATAGATTTACCCGGGAAATTTATTCTGTTCGTTGGCAACAGAGATTTTTATAAAAACTTTAACAATTTCATTTTTGCAGTTGGCCCATTACTTAAAGAACATAAAGATTTATTCTTGATTTGTTCTGGCGGGAGCGTTTTTACAAATGAAGAAATTAAGTTTTTTCATTCTAAAGAATTAGAAAATAAAATATTGCGTAGTGGTGCTGATGACGTTACTCTTGCTACTCTATATTCAAATGCACTTGCATTTATTTTCCCAACCTTGTACGAGGGATTCGGAATTCCTGCTTTAGAAGCAATGAATTGCGATTGTCCTGTAATAATGAGTAACACAAGTTCACTGCCGGAAGTTGGTGGTGATGCGGCAATTTATTTTGATCCAAACAGCATTGATAATATGAGAGAGAAAATTGAATCAGTAATTTTTAATAAAGATTTAAGAGATAATCTAATCTTAAAATCTAAAACTCAAAGACAAAAATTTTCTTTTGAAAAAACAGCAAGGCAGACTTTAGAAGTCTATAAGCGATTATTAACCAATCGAGAAAAGTGATTTTGGATAACCGAAATTCTGGATTTCATTAAAATATCTTTCAATAAAAAATCGTAATTTATCCCTGCACAAAAACAACTTTGAGAAAAATATGTTAATAGGAATCATTGCCAATATCACCAAGGAAAATGTCTTTAAAGTTGTCTCCTCTTTCATATCCAAGCTAAAAAAAAACAAACTCGATTATATTCTTACTAAATCTCTTTCTGAAGATAAAGACAAACTAAAAATTGAACTTTTTGATGACTTTATAACTGATGATAAAGAGGTTTATGAAAAAGCTGACTTGATAATTTCTATCGGTGGTGATGGAACTATGTTGGCTACCGCTTTTAACGCACAGTTCTATGATAAGCCTGTGCTTGGTGTTAATCTTGGTAAACTGGGATTTCTTGTTGAAGCAAACATTGATCAGATGGATAAGATTATTCAAGAGCTTAAAGAAGGGAAGTACAGTATTGAAGAAAGAATGGTTATTAGTGGTGAAGCTCTTGGACACGAAACCGATAAGCTTTATGCGATAAACGATATTGTTATCGATAAAGGCGGCTGGCCCAAAATGATTGAGCTTACTGTCTGGGTTGATGGAGAATATGTTACAACTTTTTCTGCTGATGGATTAATTGTTGCAACTCCAACCGGCTCAACTGGTTATTCCATTTCAGTAGGTGGACCAATTGTATCGCCCAAAACTGATGTGATAACTCTTTCACCAATTTCGCCACATAGTTTAACTGTTCGTCCATTGGTACTTCCAAGCTCGCAGGAGATAGTCATAAAGGCTGATTCACCTTACAAAGAAATTCAGGTTAGCTGTGATGGACAAAGAGTTTTTGATTTTCCTCCGCCGACAGAAATAAAAATTTGTAAAAGTGATCGACCGTTAAAATTAGTTCACACATCCCTAACAACTTATTTTGAAACCTTAAGAAATAAACTTATGTGGGGAATTGATTTGAGAATTAAAAAAGATTAAAACCGTTGTCACACTGAGCGTGTCACCCCGAGCGAAGTCGAGGGACGAAGTGTGAACTATTAAGTTGCGTCATTTCGACCAAAGGGAGAAATCTGAATGATATATTTCGCGGATTTCTCAGTTTCCCAAAGGGATGCCTATGGCAGAGGACTTCTTCGAAATGACTTTTTAATGATTTAAAGACAAGGAATAAAAGTCATAGCCATAAACTTATGAAAGAATTCATATGCTCAAATATCTCATCCCACTTGCAATAATAATTACCGCAATCCAAATATATTCGCAGGATTATAAAATCATTCCCGATGAAAAAAACGGAGAACCACTAATTGTCGGCTACTGTCCTGTAAACATAATCATCGATTCACTTTTTAAAGATACTTGGACAACTGAATACACTAACTACCAACCTGATTATGAAACTCTGGATAGCTTAGAAGGAAAACTAGAAGATGTAACTATCAAAATAGTTTTCCGTTCTACCTGTAGTGATAGCAGGGAACAATTACCAAGATTGTTTAAGATACTAAATGAACTTAATTATGATGTAAATTCGATTACTCTAATTGGAGTTAACAGAGAAAAGCAGGGTCTATCCAATGAAACAGAAGGACTTGCAATAGAATTAGTCCCGACAATTATTTTTTACAAAGACGGAAGCGAAATAGGAAGAATTGTTGAAACACCAGCAGAAAGTTTGGAAAAAGATTTATTAAAAATATTAATGTAGGGACACGATGGCATCGTGTCCTCTTATTTGAGATATTGGATGATAAATGTACAATCCTAAAATCCACCACAGAAAAAGCATACGGTTAAAAGAATACAATTACACAAATCCCAATTGGTACTATGTAACAATTTGCACGTACAACAAAGAACATTTATTTGGCAGCCTTATTAATAACAAAATGAAATTGAATGAATATGGAAAGATTGTTAATGAATGTTGGATTGATATTCCAAAACATTTTGGATTTGCAGAGTTAGATGATTTTGTAATTATGCCAAATCATACACATGGTATAATAATTATAAATAGTAGGGACAAGGCATGCCTTGCCCCTACAGATGAATACCGCAAATTTGGTAAACCTCCTGCTGAATCATTATCATCGATAATTGGCTCTTTCAAATCAGCAGTAACAAGAAAAATAAATATGGTAAGAAGTTCTCCCAGTAGAATCATCTGGCAAAGAAATTATTTTGAACACATAATTAGAAACGATAATGATCTGTATCGAATAAGAAAATATATTGAACTAAACCCATTAAAATGGCAATTGGATGAATATTACTAACTCATAATATACTTTCGTAGGGACAAGACGCTGTCGTGTCCTGATGCTTTCGTGTTCTTCTTTATGTCTTTAATTGTTGAAGTTATGTGTTTATTGTCTTAAGTTTCTAATGACGTTAAAGTTAAACTTTGTTAAGGGAGAGTATGAAAAACAAATTATTCCTTTCAACAATAATTCTTATTGTAAGTATATTTTATTCCTGTGAAGAAACCACCCAGCCAATTGATTCAAATGAATTAAGGCTTGTTCTAAAAGCTGATAAAACTTCTGGCACGGTGCCATTAACTGTTAATTTTACTGCTGAAATTAAAGGAGATACAACAGAATTCAAGGGATTGGTCCCTGATTATATTTTCTACCCAGGTGGAGGAAGAACTATTATTCGTTACGCATTGCCGGACACATTGCAAAAAATCAAAACTTGGTCAAATCAAGAAACTTATAATGTCTCTGGAACAATTAAAGTTGTTTTATTATACCAAGGGAAAAAGAATAATGCACCATTCGATCTTTGGTCCGATACCTTAGTTATCAATGTACAATAAAACTAGTTTGGAGTAAAAACAAAAAAGCCTCGACTTTCATCGAGGCTTTTATTTAATTCTCTATCTCAGAGAGTTCGGGAAGTTTAATCTTCTTCGGCTTCATATCATCTTTCTTTCCTTTGCCGTTTCCGTTACCATTTCCATTACTTCCGTTCTTGCCATTCTTCCCGTTGCTCTTGCTCTTACTTCCAAACCCTTCCGGATTATTTGCATCAGCATAATTTTTATAAGTGTAAATCTTATGCTGAAAGTTTCTAAGTATAATTCTATCCTCATCTTTATGAAGCACGTAGTTTGGTAAAATTGGAATCTTACCGCCGCCGCCCGGTGCATCTATTACAAAATGAGGAATTGCAAGTCCGCTTGTATGTCCGCGTAAACCTTCAAGAATTTTTAATCCTGTTTCAATAGAAGTTCTGAAATGGTTAGCGCCTTTGGTTTCATCAGCCATATACATATAGTAAGGACGAACTCTTATCCTAAGAAGTTTCTGCATCAATTCTTTAACAACTGCAGGATCATCGTTAACACCTTTCATAATAACCATCTGGTTGCCAACTGGAACTCCGGCATCAGCTAACATCTCGCAAGCTTTAGAACTCTCAGGAGTAATTTCCCACGGATGATTAAAATGTGTATTAACATAAATTGGATGATACTTCTTTATCATATTAACAAGCTTTGTTGTAATACGCTGTGGAAGTACGCAAGGCATTTTAGTTCCAAGACGAATTATTTCGATATGAGGAATTGCTCTAATTCGTTGAAGAATTTTTTCAAGCATTGCATCCGTTAACATCAAAGGATCGCCGCCGGAAAGAATTACATCACGGATTTCCGTATGCTCTTCAAGATATTTGAAAGCGCTTTCAAGTCCTTTCATCGATATCTTTTCATAATCGCCGACTTTTCTTTTTCTTGTACAGAAGCGGCAATACAATCCGCATTGGCTTGTAACAAGAAACAGTGCGCGATCTGGATAACGATGAGTAATGTTTGGTACAGGACTCATTGCATCTTCCATCAGCGGATCTTCTGCTGCATCAAAATCTTCCAGTTCAGCTTTATCCGGAACACATTGACGCCAGATGGGATCGCCGGGAGTGCGAATTAAGCTTAAATAATATGGATTGATACGTGCCTGAAAAAATTCATCAAGTTCTTCCGCTACTTTGCGGTCGATCCCGAATTTTTCAACAAGCTGGTCTACAGTGTGAATACTGTCGCGTACCATTTGCTGCCAAAGTTCCATAACGTTTCCTCAGTGATTCTTATTGTTGAAATACTTTCCAAATACCAGCAGGTCGTCACCTACTGAGTAGAAATCTCTTATCTCTGAAATAATAGAGTACTTATTTCTAAGATAAAAGTTTTGCGTGGAAGCATAACTTTCTTTTGAAGAAGTTTCTGCTAGCAGCCATCTGCCGTTATTACTTCTTACAAATTCTTCAGCATGTTCTAAAAGCTGTTTACCGATTCCTTTGCCTGAGGTTGCAGGATCGGAAACAATCCAGTAAAGATCAAAAACCCCATCCGTTAGCGGTCGCTTACCAGTACAATGATAACCAACAATCTTGCCATCATTTTCATAAACATATAAATGATAATCTGTCTGATTCGGATTCATTACCGAAATATTCACAAGCTCCATTGCAACTTTAATTTCTGCTTCATTAAAGTTGGGAATCCTCGTCAGCATATTTTCAATTGCAACTTCGTCAGACTGCTTTATTCTTCGTATCATTATACTTTCGCTGTAATGCAAAATTTGTTATAGTAAATAAAAGTTCACCGTAAGATTTTCCTGATGCTGCGGCTGCTCTTGCAAAACCGGAATCACTTGATACATCAGGATTAGGATTTATTTCAATCACATAAGGCGTTCCATCGTTGGATACTCGTACATCAACTCTTGCATAATCTCTGCATCCCAAAGCTTTGTAAGCTTTTTTTGCAAGTTCTTCAACTTTCTTTTTAATATCAGGGTCAATGTTCGCAGGGCAAACAGGTTTTGTAAAATTATAATATGTACTGCCTTCAATCCATTTGCCATCGTAAGTAACAATCTTTGGTAAGCCTTCCGGTAATCCGGTAAAATCAATTTCAGAAATCGGAAGAGGTTTATCACCAAGCACAGCACAATTCAATTCTCTGCCAACGATGTATTCTTCAACTATCAGACTCTTATTATAAGTCTCAGTTAAAAAAGTAAAATGTTTTTTTAATTCGCGGTAACTATTTACAACAGAATTTTCTGAAATGCCAATGCTCGCATCTTCATCAACAAGTTTTAAAATAAGAGGATAGGTAAGATTTACATTCTTCTTTGTAAATTTTTCTTTTGGTGCAAGTGTGATTGCACGCGGAGTAGTAATTCCGTTTGAGTATAAAATTTCTTTCGCACGCTTCTTGTCCAAACAATTCCCAAGTGTTTGAGGAGCATTGCCAGTGTATTGATAACCAAGAAGTTCATATAATCCGGCTATGCAATACTCGTAGTAAGTTATTCCTTCAACAGACTCAACAAAATTTAATATCGCATCAGGATTGTAAAATGTGATCTCCTCAATCGTGCGGTTAACATTTTTATCAATCGGCAAAGATTTTACATCAGTAAAAAATGTTTTAAGCTGATTTTCAATCTCTAACATATTTGATGCAAAAGAATGTTCTGATAAATCTTTACTGTCAGAACTTTCATCGGCAGGTTTTCCATTATAGATAGAAAAAATGCTAACAGGCGAGTTATAACAGATTAATATTTTAGCTTCGGTTTTCATAAAAGATTATATCTCTTAACTGCTGATGCTAAAACTGTGTTTATCATATCAGTATAATTTATTCCTGCCGCGCGGGCAGCTTTAGGAAAACTTGAGTTCTCGGTTGGATCAGGCATTATTCCCGGTAATGGATTTATCTCGATAATATTTGGTTCACCATTTTTATCAAGACGCAAATCAATTCTGCTCCAGTCTCTGCATTTCAGAACTCTGTAAGTATCAATACAAACTTTGTTAATCTTTGCTTCAAGTTCTTTTGTAATATCTGCAGGACAATCAAAAACATCAAAATCGTTTTCTTTGGTGTCTAGAATCCATTTAGCTTCGTAGGAGTAAAGAGGAGCAGTTCCTTCAGGATACTTATCATATCTCATCTCAATTGCAGGTAAAACTTTTGCATCGCCGTTGTTACCAAGTATTGCTACAGTAAACTCACGCCCGGATAAGAATTCTTCTACCAATGCGGATTGATTGTATTCTGATGTAATTCTTTTTATTTCTCTATTAAGTTCTTCTTTGCTGTGAACGAAAGATGAAGCATAAATTCCTTTACCGGAACCTTCACTTATTGGTTTTACAATCATCGGAAAGCTAAGATCATGATTTTCTGCATCTTCAATCTTATCAGCCACATAAAATTTTGCATTTGGAACTTTGTAATAGCTTAAAATTTCTTTAGTGCGGGCTTTGTCTAAACAAATTGCAAGTGTAAGAGCATCAGATCCCGTGTAAGGAATCTGTAACATATCTAACATTGCAGGAATTTGTGCTTCACGGCTGACGCCGAATGCACCTTCAGCAATATTAAACACTATGTCAGGTTTAACTTCCCGGAATTTATTGTAGGCTTCTTCGTTCGCTTCGATCAAAGTAACATTATTATAAAGAGAGATAGCATCTTTAACAGCATTAATTGTTTCCCAGGTATCCCATTCAGCAAACTCATCCATTTCTGAATTTAAATTTTGAGATTGATTATTGGAATTTGGAGACACGGATGCGGGGAAAGAATCACTTTCAGGTTTCACATTATATGCTAACGCAACGTTCAACTTCTTGTTAAAGAAGGAAGATAAAATATTTTTCTCCTTATAAATTTTTTCTGTTCCAAATATAATGTTTATAAAATGTTTGTCAACAAGTTTTGGATTTGCTAGAAAAAATATTTTTAACCGTTCAACGTTCAACTTTTTTAGTTTTGAAAAAGTTTTAAAAGAAAAATATTATAATTGAATCTTTGTGATGCTAATAGTAATAGCCATTTATAGTATTGAAAGTAATGTGATAAGTTTTAATGCTAAGCAATCTTAGCGTAAGAAAGATTTTCTGAGTAATGTTTGATAAGATTTTTGCGGATGAGCGCTGAAAAATTATTTTCCAACTTCGGATCATTTTCTATTAATTTGAACGCACTTTGCTTCGCTTCAAGAATTAATTCGGTGTCTTCAATAATATTCGTGTACTTTAAATCCGGAAATCCGCTTTGCTTTGTTCCGAAGATATCTCCCGGTCCGCGAAGTTTTAAATCTATTTCTGCAATTTTAAATCCATCTAAATATTTTACCATCGATTGTAATCTGACAGATGATTTATACTTTTCTAACTGAACAGAAGATAAATAATCAAGTTCAAGTTCGTTTGTACTTTGCTTTGCTGCAATTTCATCTTTAGTAATTAGAATACAATAAGCTTGTTTACTGCTTCTTCCAACTCTCCCGCGTAGTTGATGAAGCTGCGATAATCCAAATCTATGTGCATCATTAATTAAAATTATATTTGCATCTGGAATATCAATTCCTACTTCAATAACAGTTGTGGAAACAAGAACATCAAACATCTTATCCTTAAACAACATCATCACTTCTTCCTTTTCCTGCCAGTTCATTCTGCCATGAATCAAACCGAGTTTTAGATTTTTTAGATGATTTTCTTTTAAATCTTCATAAAAAGTAATTGCAGCTTTCAAATCCAGTTTTTCTGAATCTTCTACCAGCGGATAAACCAAAAATGTTTGGTAGCCTTCTTTTGCTTTATCAATTATGAAGTTATAGATCTCCGGGAGTTTCTTCTCTCCGCGTAAAACTGTTTTAATTGGAATTCTATTCTTCGGCATTTCATTTATAATAGACAAATCCAAATCTGCATAAACCGTCATTGAAAGAGTTCTGGGAATCGGAGTTGCACTCATTACAAGTACATCGGGAGTTTTGCCTTTACTTTGCAGCAACGCTCTTTGTTTTACACCAAAGCGATGCTGTTCATCAATAACGATCAACCCAAGATTGTTAAACTTAACCTGTTCTTCAAAAATTGCGTGCGTCCCGATTATGATATCAGCTTCCTGTAATTCAATATCAGAAAGTTTTTGATTTCGCACAGATTTCTTTTGTCCGCCAAGCAGCAAACTAACTTTAATTTCTTTTCCTTTTGAGATAGAAGCAAGTTTATTCATCATTGCAGAAATGTTTTTTGCATGCTGATCAGCTAGAATTTCTGTTGGAGCCATCAATGCAGCCTGATAACCATTATCAACAGCAATCATCATGGCAATTAACGCAACGATAGTTTTTCCGCTTCCAACATCACCTTGCAAAAGTCTGTTCATCGGTTTTTCAGAAAGCATATCTTTTTTGATTTCGCTTAAGACAGTTAACTGCGAATGTGTTAACTCAAATGGAAGTGTTTTAATAAAATCAGAAACAAGCTTCGATTTAATTTCCATTTTGTTGCCGATAAGCTTCGTTTGATAATTATTCTTTCTTATAGCAACAAGAAGTTCGATGTAAAACATTTCTTCAAACTTAAATCTGCGTTTTGCCTGCTCAAACAATTCTTTGCTTTGCGGATAGTGATAATTTTTAACTGCTGTAATCAAATCAATCAACTTATGCTGATCAATAATTTCTTGAGGAAGAGTTTCTTCAAGATTATCAACATAACTTTCAACCGCTGTATTTATAATTCGGCGTAGACTTAGATCGCCAATGTTTTTTTGTTTAAGCTCTTTGGGAATTCTATAGAATGGAATAATTTTTCCGGTATTAAGAAAGCTTTGTGTTTCTTCTTCGGTGATTTTATCAAAATCAGGATGAACGATTTGGAGTTTATTAAATTTTATTTCCGGTTTACCTGAGATTGCAAAATAATCTTCTTCATTAAAAACGGAATGAAAATATTTTACTCCATGAAACCAAACGCATTCGATAAAACCAGATGAATCTCTGAACTGAACTTTAAGAATTTCTTTTCTGCCAAGATTTCTTTTTTCTTTATCAACAACCTTTGCAATGATTGTTGCTTCGCCATCATAACCATTCATTGCGTAACCATAAGCACGTGCCGCAGTTAAAACAGTTGTGCGATCTAAATGTCTTGATGGAAAATAAAAGATAAGATCACGAATTGTGTTGATGCCAATTTTAGAAAATGATTCTGCTCGTTTTGGTCCAACTGATTTGATGTATTGAACAGAAGATTCAAGAATATTTTCTTTCTCAGATTTCATTGTCCGAAAAATAGATGGTTAATAAGGCAAACTCAACTTTACTTATAATTATTAAGTGATATTTTTTTAACTTTCCGCACAACGAAATAAAGGAATTATCATTGGATTGGAAATTACTCTTATCAGACGACCGTCTTGGTATTAAAAAAAGTCAACTAACAAAAAAAGATGGGCGCAGCCAGTTTCAAAAAGATTTTGATCGAATAGTATTTTCACCAGCTTTCAGAAGGCTGCAGGATAAGACACAGGTTTTTCCCTTACCCGAAAGTGATTTTGTTCATACAAGATTAACTCACAGTCTGGAAGTTTCCGTTGTAGGAAGATCACTTGGTAATCTTGTTGGAGAAAGAATAATTGCCAAACATCCAAAACTGAAAAAGGATTTTACACAATTTCATTTTGGAGAAATTGTAGCCGCGGCTTGTCTTGCTCACGATATTGGTAATCCTCCTTTTGGTCACTCCGGTGAAGATGCAATTGCAGAGTATTTTAAGAATGGTAACGGCAAAAAGTTTAAAGAAGAAATTGCAAATGAAAAAAAATGGAATGACTTAATTCGCTTTGAAGGTAATGCACAAGGCTTTAGAATAATTACTAAACTTCAAAACCAGGATGTTGATGGCGGTCTGCAATTAACTTATGCAACACTTTCCGCTTTAAACAAATATCCAAAAGAATCGCTTACTGATCTTGAGATCAAGCACGCCAAAGGATATAAAAATATTTACAAGAAATTTGGATTTTTTCAATCGGAAAAAGAAATTTATAAAAACGTAGCAGAGAAAACAGGATTAGCAAAACCGAGCAAAGAAGAAAAATATTTATGGCATCGTCATCCACTTTCTTTTCTTGTAGAAGCTGCGGATGATATTTGTTACAGCATAATGGATCTGGAAGATGGTTTTCGTCTTGGATTGTTAACGTTCAAAGAGACAGAAAGTTTATTACTGCCATTAATCCATAAAAAAGATTTAACGGGTTATAAAAATCGGGATGACAATGAGAAGGTTGGATACTTGCGTGCAAAAGCAATTAGTGATCTTGTTAATCTTGTCGCTGATGCCTTTATCGAAAATGAAAAAGAAATTCTATCTGGAAATTTTAATGAAGAACTTGTTACAGTAATAAATAAATCGAGTGCATTA
>Ga0209391_10001867_pt1 | contig 10990 bp, 7 predicted proteins | sample PPLLak3March2015_FD_187246 | JGI IMG/M metagenome (GOLD analysis project Ga0209391, IMG submission 187246) | Freshwater sediment microbial communities from Prairie Pothole Lake near Jamestown, North Dakota, USA - PPLs Lake P7 Core (1) Depth... | ecosystem: Environmental > Aquatic > Freshwater >... | reverse complement strand
CGTCATCTGCGAAAAGTGCGGCGTCGAGGTGACGCTGGCCAAGGTCCGGCGCGAACGTATGGGTCACATCGAGCTGGCCAGCCCGACGGCGCACATCTGGTTCCTGAAGAGCCTCCCGTCGCGGATGGGCATGGTGCTCGACATGACGCTGCGCGACATCGAGCGCGTGCTGTACTTCGAGGCCTACTGCGTGACCGACCCCGGTTTCACGCCGCTGAAGCGCGGCCAGCTGATGACCGAGGACGACTTCATCGCCAAGACGGAGGAATACGGCGACGAGTTCCGTGCCGTGATGGGCGCCGAGGCGATCCGCGAGCTGCTGCGCGCAATCGACGTCGATCGCGAGATCGACACGTTGCGCAAGGATCTGGCAGCGACCGGCTCCGAGGCCAAGATCAAGAAGTTCGCCAAGCGGCTGAAGACGCTTGAAGGGTTCCAGCGTTCTGGCATCAAGCCCGAGTTCATGATCATGGAGGTGTTGCCGGTGCTGCCGCCCGAGCTGCGGCCACTGGTACCGCTCGATGGCGGGCGCTTCGCGACTTCCGATCTGAATGACCTCTACCGTCGGGTCATCAACCGTAACAACCGGCTGAAGCGGTTGCTCGAGCTGAAGGCGCCGGAAATCATTGTCCGCAACGAGAAGCGGATGCTGCAGGAGGCGGTGGACTCGTTGCTCGACAACGGCCGCCGCGGCAAGGCGATGACCGGGGCCAACAAGCGGCCGCTGAAGTCGCTCGCCGACATGATCAAGGGCAAGGGCGGCCGCTTCCGCCAGAATCTGCTCGGCAAACGCGTCGACTACTCGGGTCGGTCGGTGATCGTCGTCGGCCCGCAGTTGAAGCTGCACCAGTGTGGCCTGCCGAAGCTGATGGCGCTGGAGCTCTTCAAGCCGTTCATCTTCAACAAGCTCGAACTGATGGGCATGGCCACCACGATCAAGGCGGCCAAGAAGATGGTCGATGCGCAGGAAGCGATCGTCTGGGACATCCTCGAGGAAGTGATCCGGCAGCACCCGGTGCTGCTGAACCGCGCGCCGACCTTGCACAGGCTGGGCATCCAGGCCTTCGAGCCGGTGCTGATTGAGGGCAAGGCGATCCAGCTGCATCCGCTGGTCTGCGCTGCGTTCAACGCTGACTTCGACGGCGACCAGATGGCGGTGCACGTGCCGCTGTCGCTTGAAGCTCAACTCGAGGCACGGGCGCTGATGCTGGCGTCGAACAACATCCTGTTCCCGAGCAACGGCGATCCGTCAATCGTGCCGAGCCAGGACGTGGTGCTGGGCCTTTATTACGCCACGCGCGAAAAGATCAACGGGGTCAACGAAGGCGCGTTCTTCGCCGACGTCGCGGAAGTTCGGCGCGCCTACGAGAACAAGCAAGTCGAGCTGCAGACGCGTATCACAGTCCGCATCCGCGAGTTCGACGTCGATCCCGCCAGCGGCGAGAAGACCGAAAGGGTCAGCCGCTACGAGACGACGGTCGGCCGCGCGCTGCTGTCGGAGATCCTGCCGGCGGGATTGCCGTTTTCGGTGCTCAACCGGCCGCTGAAGAAGAAGGAGATTTCACGCCTGATCAACACGGCGTTCCGCCGCTGCGGTCTGCGCGAGACGGTGATCTTTGCCGACAAGCTGCTGCAGTCGGGTTTTACGCTCGCCACTCGCGCCGGCCTGTCGATTGCCATCGACGACATGTTGATCCCCGAGCAGAAGGTCGAGATCATCCGCAGCGCGGAAAAGGAAGTGAAGGAGATCGAGGCGCAGTACACCTCGGGCCTGGTGACGCAGGGCGAGCGCTACAACAAAGTGGTCGACATCTGGGGCCGCGCCGGCGACCAGGTCGGCAAGGTGATGATGGAGCAGCTGGCGACCGAGGAGACCAAGGACCGTCATGGCGCCGACACGAGGCAGGAGTCGTTCAACTCGATCTTCATGATGGCGGACTCAGGTGCGCGGGGTTCGGTGGCGCAGATCCGCCAGCTGGCCGGCATGCGCGGCCTGATGGCCAAGCCCGACGGTTCGATCATCGAGACGCCGATTACCGCCAATTTCCGCGAGGGACTGAACGTCCTGCAGTACTTCATCTCGACTCATGGTGCGCGCAAGGGTCTGGCTGACACGGCGCTGAAGACAGCCAACTCGGGCTACCTAACGCGCCGCCTGGTAGACGTCACGCAGGACCTGGTGGTCACCGAGGACGACTGCGGCACGACCAACGGTGTCGCCATGCGGGCGCTGGTCGAGGGCGGCGAAGTGATCGAGGCGCTGCGCGACCGCATCCTGGGCCGGGTGGCGGCGCAGGATGTGATGGATCCGGACACCCAGGATGTGCTCTATGCGGCCGGCACACTGTTCGACGAGGACGCGGTCGAGAAGATCGAGCTGCTCGGTATCGACGAGGTCAAGGTGCGCACGCCGCTGACCTGCGGCACGCGCTACGGCATTTGCGCCAAGTGCTACGGCCGCGACCTCGGCCGCGGTTCGTTGGTCAATGTCGGCGAGGCGGTCGGCGTGATCGCCGCGCAGTCGATCGGCGAGCCGGGCACTCAGTTGACGATGCGGACCTTTCACATTGGCGGTGCGGCGTCGCGGGCGGCCGTGGTCTCCGGAGTCGAGGCCAAGAGCAACGGCACGGTGCGCTTTTCGGCGCAGATGCGGTACGTCACCAATGCCAAGGGCGAACAGGTGGTGATCTCCCGCTCCGGCGAGGCGATCGTCACCGATGACGCCGGGCGCGAGCGCGAACGGCACAAGGTGCCCTACGGGGCAACGTTGCTGGTCAGCGACGGCAAGGCGGTCAGGCCCGGCACCGCGCTGGCGAGCTGGGACCCGCTGACGCGACCGATCATCACGGAGTACGGTGGCACGGTGAAGTTCGAAAACGTCGAGGAAGGCGTGACGGTCGCCAAGCAGATCGACGAGGTCACCGGTCTGTCGACCCTCGTCGTCATCGACGTCAAGCGGCGCGGCGCGGCGTCGAAGGGCGTTCGACCACAGGTCAAGTTGATCAATGAATCCGGGGAGGAGGTGAAGATTCCGGGCACTGACCACGCCGTGACGATCAGCTTTCCGGTCGGCGCGCTAATCGTTGTCCGCGACGGCCAACAGGTCGCGGTCGGCGAGGTGCTGGCGAGAATCCCGCAGGAGTCGCAAAAGACGCGCGACATCACCGGTGGACTGCCGCGCGTGGCGGAACTTTTCGAGGCGCGCTCGCCGAAAGACGCCGGCATGCTGGCCGAGGTCACCGGCACGGTCTCGTTCGGCAAGGACACCAAGGGCAAGCAGCGACTGATCATTACCGATCTCGAAGGCAAGGAAAGCGAGTTCCTGATCCCGAAGGACAAGCACGTACTTGTGCACGACGGGCAGGTTGTCAACAAGGGCGAACTGATTGTCGATGGCCCCGCCGATCCGCACGACATCCTCCGCCTGATCGGAGTCGAGGCGCTGGCCCGTTACGTCGTCGACGAAGTGCAGGACGTGTACCGTCTGCAAGGTGTGAAGATCAACGACAAGCACATTGAAGTGATCGTGCGCCAGATGCTGCGCCGGGTGCAGATTTCCGATTCCGGTGACTCGCCGTTCATTCCGGGCGAACAGGTTGAACGTTCGGAACTGCTCGACGAGAACGATCGAGCCATCAACCGCGGCGGGCGGCCGGCACTGTACGAGAACATTCTGCTGGGCATCACCAAGGCTTCCCTGTCGACCGACTCCTTCATCTCCGCGGCCTCCTTCCAGGAGACCACTCGCGTGCTGACCGAAGCGGCGATCATGGGCAAGCGTGACGAACTGCGCGGACTGAAGGAGAACGTGATCGTTGGCCGCCTGATTCCCGCGGGAACCGGTCTGGCCTATCACCGCGCACGCAAGGAAAAGGAAGAGTTCGAAGCGGCTGAGCGCGAAGCGCTGGCCGCGCTCGAGGCGAGCGCGCGTGCTGCGGAAGCTACCGCGCTCGAATCTGCCGACGATGCCGATGTCGGGACGGCGGACAGCGGAACCGGTACGCAGTGAGCCGAAGGGGTCGCGGCGGCCTGTGATTTCCAGACGCCGCGTCTCGACTTGACACTCTAGGGCGAAGAAAAGGAAAATCTCAGGCTCTTCGGATCCGAAACTGGATTCTTCGCTCTTTTACTCGGCAGCCGCCTGCCGAGCGAACTTCCGGATGTTCCGGTCGGGCGCTGAATCCGGTCCAGGGATCTGCGAGCAGCGCCTCGGCCCGGTGGGCCGAGGCACTCCGACCGATTCAAGCGAACACGGAAGCAGGTAAGGCTATGCCGACCATCAATCAGCTCGTGCGCAAGCCCCGAGTCATCGAGGGCATCAAGAGCAAGAGTCCGGCGCTGAAAAACAGCCCGCAGAAGCGCGGCGTTTGCACCCGCGTGTACACGACGACCCCCAAGAAGCCGAATTCGGCGCTGCGCAAAGTTGCGAAGGTGCGCCTGACTAACGGCTTCGAGGTGATTTCCTACATCGGCGGCGAGGGCCACAACCTGCAGGAGCACTCGGTTGTGTTGATCCGCGGCGGCCGCGTCAAGGATCTGCCCGGTGTGCGCTACCACATCGTTCGCGGCTCGCTCGACACCCAGGGCGTGAAGGACCGCAAGCAGTCGCGCTCGAAGTACGGCGCCAAGCGACCGAAGGCCGCCTGACCAGAGGTAATCGACCAGCCGTTCGCCGGTGCGTGAACGGCTGAGTAAGTCGCCGCCCGTCTCCATGGGGCGGCATTGTGCGGTCACAGGGCCGCTTCAGACTGAAGACCAGAGGAAACCGAAATGCCGCGCCGTCGTGAAGTTCCCAAGCGGGACATCCTGCCCGATCCCAAGTTCAGCAGTACCGAGCTGACCAAGTTCGTCAACGTAATCATGCTCGACGGCAAGAAGGCTGTTGCCGAGCGGATCGTCTACGGCGCGCTCGATCAGATCGGCAAGAAGAGTGGCAAGGATCCGATCGAGGTGTTCACGCTGGCGATCAACAACGTCAAGCCGATGGTCGAGGTGAAGAGCCGCCGCGTCGGCGGCGCCAACTACCAGGTGCCGGTCGAAGTCCGCCCGGTGCGGAGGCTGGCCCTGGCGATGCGCTGGCTGCGCGAGGCGGCCAAGAAGCGCGGCGAGAAGTCGATGCCGCTGCGTCTGGCTGGCGAGTTGTCCGAGGCGGCCGAGGGTCGTGGTGGCGCGATGAAGAAGCGTGAGGAAGTGCACCGGATGGCCGAGGCCAACAAGGCCTTCGCGCACTTCAGGTTTTGAACGGACGGATAAGCGGAGCGCATTTCGCGCACCGCAATTGAGTTTCTGGACAGTCCTATGCCACGCAAGACGCCCATCGAGCGCTATCGAAACATCGGCATCTCGGCGCATATCGACGCCGGCAAGACGACGACCACCGAGCGCATCCTGTTTTACACCGGGGTCAACCACAAGATCGGCGAGGTTCACGATGGCGCCGCGACGATGGACTGGATGGAACAGGAGCAGGAGCGGGGCATCACCATCACCTCGGCCGCGACGACCACTTTCTGGCGCGGCATGGATCTGTCGTACCCCGAGCACCGAATCAACATCATCGACACGCCAGGCCACGTCGACTTCACCATCGAGGTCGAGCGCAGCATGCGCGTTCTCGACGGCGCCTGCATGGTCTACTGCGCGGTCGGCGGCGTGCAGCCGCAGTCGGAGACCGTCTGGCGTCAGGCGAACAAGTACAAGGTGCCGCGGCTGGCGTTTGTCAACAAGATGGACCGCACCGGGGCCAACTTCTTCAAGGTCTACGAGCAGATGCGCTCGCGGCTGAAGGCGAATCCTGTCCCGATCCAGGTGCCGATCGGCGCTGAGGAAAACTTCAGAGGCGTGGTTGATCTGGTCAAGATGAAGGCGATTGTCTGGGACGAAGCCAGCCAGGGCATGAAGTTCACGTATGCCGAGATTCCGGCTGAACTTCTCGATTCCTGCAAGGAATGGCGCGAGAAGCTGGTCGAGGCCGCCGCCGAGGCGAACGAAGAACTGATGAACAAGTATCTCGAGTCGGGCGAACTGACCGAAGCGGAGATCAAGTTCGGCATTCGCGCGCGGACGATCGCCAGCGAGATCACGCCGATGCTGTGCGGTTCGGCGTTCAAGAACAAGGGCGTTCAGGCGATGTTGGATGCTGTCGTCGAGTTCCTGCCGAGCCCGGTTGATATCCCGCCGGTGACCGGAACAGACGATCGCGAGCGGCCGGTGGAGCGCAGGGCGGACGACAGCGAGAAGTTCGCCGCTTTGGCATTCAAGATCATGACCGATCCTTACGTCGGCCAGTTGATCTTTTTCCGCGTCTATTCAGGTGTGATCAACTCGGGCGACACGATTTACAACCCAATCAAGGGCAAGAAGGAACGCGTTGGCCGGCTGCTGCAGATGCATGCCAACGAGCGCGAGGAGATCAAGGAGGTCCGCGCCGGCGATATCGCCGCCGCGGTCGGGTTGCGCGAGGCGACGACCGGCGACACGCTGTGCGATCCCGCGCATTTGATCACGCTCGAACGAATGGTGTTCCCGGAGCCGGTGATCTCGCAAGCTGTCGAGCCGAAGACCAAGGCCGACCAGGAGAAGATGGGCATCGCTCTGAACCGATTGGCGCAGGAAGACCCTTCCTTCCGTGTCCACACCGACGAGGAGTCTGGTCAGACAATCATCTCCGGCATGGGTGAGTTGCATCTGGAGATCCTCGTCGACCGGATGAAGCGCGAGTTCAATGTCGCCGCCACCGTCGGCAAGCCGCAGGTCGCCTATCGCGAGACGATCCGCAAGGTGGTCGAGAGCGCCGAAGGCAAGTTCATCAAGCAGTCTGGCGGCCGTGGCCAGTACGGACACGTGGTCCTGAAGCTTGAACCGCAAGAACACGGCAAGGGGTTCGAGTTTGTCGACGCGATCAAGGGCGGCGTCGTGCCGCGCGAGTACATCCCGGCCGTCGAGAAGGGCGTGAACGAAACGTTGAAAGCCGGCGTGCTCGCCGGCTATCCGGTGGTCGACGTCAAGGTGACGCTGCACTTCGGCTCGTACCACGAGGTCGACTCGAACGAGAACGCATTCAAGATGGCGGCGTCGATCGGCTTCAAGGACGGCATGCGCGCCGCCAGCCCGGTGCTGCTCGAGCCGATCATGGCGGTCGAGGTGGAAACGCCAGAGGAGAAGATGGGCGACGTGATGGGCGACCTGTCCTCCCGGCGCGGCGTGATTCAGGGCATGGACGACATCGCGGGCGGCGGCGGCAAGGCGATCAAGGCCGAGGTGCCGCTGGCCGAAATGTTCGGCTATTCGACGACGCTGCGATCGCTGACCCAGGGCCGCGCGACCTACACGATGGAGTTCAAGCACTACGCCGAGGCGCCGAAGAACGTCGCCGAGGCGGTGATCTCGGCCAAGACCAAGTAATCGACAGGCAGTTCAACAACCGTTCCTTAGCAAGAGGACACCATGGCGAAGGGCAAGTTTGAGCGGACGAAGCCGCACGTGAATGTAGGGACGATTGGCCACGTGGATCATGGCAAGACGACGCTGACGGCGGCGATCACGCTGGTGCTGAGCAAGAAGTTTGGAGGCGAGGCGAAGGCGTACGACCAGATTGATGCGGCGCCGGAGGAGAAGGCGCGGGGCATCACGATCAACACGGCGCACGTCGAGTACGAGACGGCCAAGCGGCACTATGCGCACGTGGATTGCCCGGGGCATGCCGACTATGTGAAGAACATGATCACGGGAGCGGCGCAGATGGACGGCGCCATTTTGGTGGTGTCGGCTGCGGACGGCCCGATGCCGCAGACGCGCGAGCACATTTTGCTGGCCCGGCAGGTGGGGGTGCCGTACATCATTGTTTACATGAACAAGGTCGACATGGTCGACGACGCCGAGTTGCTGGAGCTCGTCGAGCTGGAAGTGCGCGAGTTGCTCTCCAAGTACGAGTTTCCGGGCGACGACATTCCGATCGTCAAGGGTTCGGCCAAGCTGGCGCTGGAGGGCGACAAGGGCGAGTTGGGCGAGCAGTCGATCTTCAAGCTGGCCGACGCGCTGGACAGCTACATTCCGACGCCGGAGCGGGCCATTGACCAGCCGTTTCTGATGCCCATCGAGGACGTGTTCTCGATTTCCGGTCGGGGCACCGTGGTGACCGGGCGGGTCGAGCGCGGGATTGTTCGGGTGGGCGAGGAGATCGAGATTATCGGCATCCGGCCGACCACCAAGACCACCTGCACGGGCGTGGAGATGTTCAGGAAGCTGCTCGATCAGGGGCAGGCGGGCGACAACGTTGGTGTGCTGCTGCGGGGCACCAAGCGGGAGGATGTCGAGCGTGGGCAGGTGCTGGCCAAGCCGGGCACGATCACGCCGCACACCAAGTTCAAGGCCGAGGTGTACGTGCTGTCCAAGGAAGAGGGCGGGCGGCACACGCCGTTCTTCAACGGCTATCGGCCGCAGTTCTACTTCCGCACGACGGACGTGACCGGGTCGATCCAGTTGCCGGCGGGCACGGAGATGGTGATGCCGGGGGACAACATCACGATGGACGTGGCGCTGATCGCGCCCATCGCGATGGAGGAAGGCCTGCGCTTCGCCGTGCGCGAGGGCGGCCGCACCGTCGGCGCCGGCGTCGTCGCCAAAATCGTCGAGTAGTCGCCAGACCGATACGCGCAGGGGCATAGCTCAACTGGCAGAGCGTCGGTCTCCAAAACCGAAGGTTGGGGGTTCGATTCCCTCTGCCCCTGCCACTGCAACTAGGGTGGTCCTGCCGCCGGAGGCTGATTCGGTGCCACCGTGCCAGGACTTGAAAAGCGAATGACGACACAGAATATCGAGACCGTGGGCAGCAAGGCGGCGAACGCGCTGGTTGCGCTCGCCATTGCCGCAGTGCTCGCTGGCGTTTTCGGCTTCAGCTTCCTGACCGAACAGCCGATGCTGAGCCGCGTCGGCATCCTGATCGGCGGCATTGCGCTGGGCATCCTGATCGCTTGGTTCTCGCCAGCCGGCAAGCGATTCCTCGCATTTGCCCGCGAGGCCTACGACGAAACCCGCCGCGTTGTTTGGCCGACGCGCAAAGAGACGGTGAACATGACCGGAATCGTCTTTGCGCTTGTGGTCGCGATGGCGCTCTTCCTGTTCATCGTCGACAAGCTCCTCGAGTGGGGCCTCTACGACCTTTTGCTGAGGTGGAGATGATGAGCGAAGCAGTGCCTGCCACCGACGCCGCCAAGGCCGGCGGCGCCAAGCGCTGGTACGTCGTCCACGCCTACTCCGGCATGGAGAAAAGCGTCGCCAAAGCGCTGCAGGAACGCATCGACCGCGAAGGGCTGCAGTCGCAGTTTGGCCGCGTCCTCGTGCCGACCGAGGAAGTGGTCGAGGTCAAGGGGGGCAAGAAGGCGATCACCGAGCGGCGGCTTTACTCGGGCTACGTGCTGGTCGAAATGGAAATGACCGACGAGGCCTGGCATCTTGTCAAGAGCACGCCGAAGGTGACCGGATTTCTCGGCGGCCGCGCCAACCGGCCTTCGCCGTTGCCGCAGCGAGAGGTCGACGAGATCCTGCTGCGTATGCAGGAGGGTTACGAGAAGCCGAAGCCGAAGGTGCTGTTCGAGGTCGGCGAGATGGTTAGGGTGAAGGACGGTCCGTTTGCCGATTTCAACGGCAATGTCGAGGAAGTGAACTACGACAAGAGCCGCGTGCGGGTGTCGGTCACGATTTTCGGGCGCTCGACGCCGGTCGACTTGGAATTCGGTCAGGTCGAGAAGGTCTGAACTGCGCCGCCGCGCCAGCGGCCGAGTGCGATCCGCGTCAGGGATCGTGGACGTGCAGCACAACCGAGGAGTCGAAGTAGGGCCCGCCCGAACCGACGTTTGCACTCAAGGAGCAGCGAATGGCAAAGAAGATCGTTGGGTTCATCAAACTGCAAGTGCCGGCAGGCAAGGCGAATCCGTCGCCTCCGATCGGCCCCGCGCTCGGTCAGCGCGGCCTGAACATCATGGAGTTTTGCAAGGCGTTCAACGCCCAGACCCAGGGTGTCGAGCCGGGCCTGCCGATTCCGGTCGTCATCACGGCCTTTGCGGACAAGAGCTTCACGTTCGTGATGAAGACGCCGCCGGCAACGATCCTGATCAAGAAGGCGGCCAAGATCGACAAGGGTTCGGCGCGGCCGCATACCGACAAGGTGGGCAAGATCACGCGCGCGCAGGCCGAGGAGATCGCCAAGGCCAAGATGCCGGACCTGACCGCCGCCGATATCGACGCGGCGGTGCGCACGATTGCCGGCTCCGCCCGCAGCATGGGCATCACGGTGGAAGGAGTCTGAAGATGCCGCGACTTTCCAAACGCGCCAAGGGGATCCGGGCCAAGGTGGAGGCGAACAAGAGTTACGCCGTCGACGCCGCGCTGTCGCTGATCAGGCAGACGGCCACTGCCAGGTTCGACGAATCCGTTGACGTTGCGGTCGTGCTCGGCGTCGACGCCAAGAAGTCGGACCAAGCCGTGCGCGGTTCGGTCGTGCTGCCCGAGGGCACCGGCAAGTCGGTGCGGGTGGCGGTCTTCACGCAGGGCGCCAAGGCCGAAGATGCCAAGGCGGCGGGCGCCGACGTGGTTGGCTTTGACGATCTGGCGGCGAGGGTCAAGGAAGGCTTCATGGACTTCGACGTCGTGATCGCCTCTCCCGACGCGATGCGGATCGTCGGCCAGCTCGGCCAGATCCTCGGCCCCCGCGGCCTGATGCCCAACCCAAAGGTGGGGACGGTGACCGCCGATATCGCTGGAGCGGTCAGGAACGCCAAGGCCGGCCAGGTGCAGTTCCGTTCCGACAAGGGCGGCATCGTCCACTGCACGATCGGCCGCGCCTCGTTCGATGCAGTGCGGTTACGCACCAATCTGGCAGCGCTCATCGAAGCGCTGAACCGGGTCAAGCCGGCATCTAGCAAGGGCGTGTTCGTGCGCAAGGTTTCGCTGTCCTCGACGATGGGCATTGGCGTGCGCATCGACCAGGCCA
>Ga0209391_10001866_pt1 | contig 10991 bp, 7 predicted proteins | sample PPLLak3March2015_FD_187246 | JGI IMG/M metagenome (GOLD analysis project Ga0209391, IMG submission 187246) | Freshwater sediment microbial communities from Prairie Pothole Lake near Jamestown, North Dakota, USA - PPLs Lake P7 Core (1) Depth... | ecosystem: Environmental > Aquatic > Freshwater >... | reverse complement strand
CACGACATCAGCCGCTCGCCGCGATCCCCGCTTCATGCCTCGGGGTCGGGCGCGCCGCCCGATGGAAAACTACTGACCCCGGCCTGCCGTCGTCTCGGCCGGCCTGCAGGCCAGGAACTCGGTAAAGACCCTAATCCAAACAATCGTTTGATTCGGCGCGTAGACTGCCGCGCCATGATTCAGCGACAGTCACCGCGCCAGGCGCAGCACTCGCGGCGGAGCCAGCCATGGTGAGCGCCACGGTCACGCCGGAGCCGGGCCGTCCCGCGCGTCACGACAGCGAAGCGGCACGCGCGCGGCTGCTCAGCAGCGGGCTGCGGCTGTTCGCGCAGCAGGGCTATGCCAAGACCTCGACGCGCGAACTGGCCGAGGCCGCCGGCGTGAACGTCGCGTCGATCAGCTACTACTTCGGCGACAAGGCCGGCCTGTACCGTGCCACCTTCTTCGAGCCGCTGGGCCCGGCCCAGGACGACGCCGCGCCGATCGACGCGCCGGGGCTGGACCTGACGCAGTCGCTGGCCCGCCTGTTCGCCGTCTTCCTGGAGCCTCTGAAGCAGGGCGACACCGCCCGGCTGTGCATGAAGCTGCGCTTTCGCGAGATGCTCGAGCCCACGGGCCTGTGGGAAGAAGAGCTCGCGCACGACATCAAGCCGCTGCACGAATCGCTGCTGGCCGTGCTGTGCCGGCACTTCGGCGTGCCCGAGGCCGACGACGAACTGCGGCGGCTGGCGATCAGCCTGGTCGCGCTCGGCGTGCACCTGCATGTCGGTCACGACGTCATCCGCGAGGTCGCGCCGAGCTTGCAGGGCAGCGCCGACGCACTGGACCAGTGGTCGGCGCGGCTGGTGATCTATGCGCAGGCGATGGTCGATGCCGAAGGCCGCCGGCGCGCCTCGGCCACCGGGGGGCGGTCGTGAGGCGCGCCGCGCGCCCGCTCGCCGGCCCCGCCGCGGCCGCCGTTTCCATGCTGCTGGGCGGTTGCGCGATGTTCGCGCCGCCAGTGCCGATGCCCAGCGCCACGCCACCGCAGCCCCAGCCGCCGAGTGCCTGGAATGCGCCGCCGCCGCCGGTCGCGCCGCACGCCGCATTGCAGGACTGGTGGAAGCAGTTCGACGACCCGGTCCTGGTCGAGCTGATCGACGCAGCGCAGGCCGCCAGCCCGACCGTGGCCGCCGCCGCCTCGCGCATCGAGCAGGCCCGCGCCAACAGCGTGGCCGCCGGCGCGCTGCTGCTGCCGAACCTGAATGCCAATGCCTCGGCCACCACCGGCCGCAGCGAGCTGATCCGCCCACAGGCCGCCTTCGCCAGCGTCAACCTGCAGGCCGGCTGGGAACTGGACCTGTTCGGCGCCAACCAGGCCGGCCGCGACGCCGCCGTGGCCCGGCTGCAGGGCACGCAGGCCAGCCTGGCCGACGCGCGCATCGCCGTGGCGGCCGAGACCGCGGCGAGCTACAACGCGCTGCGCGGCTGCGAAGCGGTGGTGGTGCAGACCGAGGCCGACGTGCTCTCCCGCACGGAGACCGCGCGCGTCACCGACCTCGCGGCCAAGGCCGGGCTGCTCGCGCCGGCCAGCGCAGCGCTGGCGCGCGCCAGCGCCGCGCAGGGCCGCAGCCTGCTCACCGGCCAGAAGTCGCAATGCGATCTGCTGCTGAAGTCGCTGGTGTCGCTGACGGCGATCGACGAGACGCCGCTGCGCCAACGGCTGACGCCGCGCTACGCGCAGCTGCCCGTGCCGACCGGCATCGCCGTGGACTCGGTGCCGGCGGCGGCGCTGATGCAGCGCCCGGACCTGGCCGCCGCCGCGGAACTGGTGGTCGCCGCCGCGCAGGACACCACGCAGGCCCAGGCGCAGCGCTACCCCAGCGTGCGCATCGCCGGCACCGTCGGCCCGGCCTGGGTGCGCATCAGCAACGTCTCGACCAGCGGCAACCTGTGGACCATCGGTCCGGTGCAGGTGTCGCTGCCGCTGTTCGACGGCGGCACGCGCGAGGCCAACGTGGTGGCGGCGCGCGCGCGCTACGACGAGGCGGTCTCGCAATACCGCGCGCTGGTGCGCAACGCCGTGCGCGAGGTGGAGTCGGCACTGGTCACGCTCGATGCCAGCGCACGCCGCGTGCAGGACACGCGGGTCGCCATCGAGGGCTTCGAGGCCTCGCTGAAGGCGGCCGATGCGCGCTTCCGGGGCGGGCTGGGCAGCCTGTTCGACCTCGAGGACGCGCGCCGCAGCGCGCTGCTGGCGCAGAGCACCCTGGTCGAACTGCAGCGCGAGCAGGTTGCCGCCTGGATCAATCTGTACCGCGCCCTGGGCGGCGGCTGGAGCCCCGAACAGATGGCCCTGACCGCCACCCTGCCCGGCACTGCCGCAACGAAGTGAAACGCCGAAGAAGATGAAAGACACCCACAAGGTCGCGTGGGCGGCCATGGCTGCCACCGCGCTGCTCGTCGCCTCGACGGTGGCGGTGCGCGCGGCCGACGACAAGAAGCCGTCTGCGGCCGCACCGGCGCGTCCGGCGCTGAGCGTCACCCTCACGCAGCCGCAGCGCGCGGCCTTGCCGCTGTCGATCGCCGCCAACGGCAACATCGCCGCCTGGCAGGAGGCGGTCATCGGCACCGAAGCCAACGGTCTGCGTCTGGCCGAAGTGCGCGTCAACGTCGGCGACACGATCCGCAAGGGCCAGGTACTGGCCACCTTCGCGCCCGACATGGTGCAGGCCGACGTGGCGCAGATCCGCGCCATGGTGGCCGAAGCGGAAGCGGCGCTGGCGGAGGCGCAGGTCAATGCCAGGCGGGCGCGCGAACTGCAGACCAGCGGGGCGCTCAGCGACCAGCAGATCAACCAGTTCCTCACCGCCGAGCGCACCGCGCAGGCACGCCTGGACGCGCAGCGCGCGCAGGCCAACGTGCAGCGGCTGCGCCTGGGCCAGACGCAGGTGCTGGCGCCGGACGACGGCGTGATCTCGTCGCGCACGGCCACCGTCGGCGCCGTGCTGCCGGCCGGCACCGAGCTGTTCCGCATGATCCGCCAGGGCCGGCTGGAGTGGCGCGCGGAGGTCGCCGCGGCCGATCTGTCACGCATCCGCCCCGGCATGAAGGCGCGCGTCACGCCCAGCGGCGGGCAGGCGGTGGACGGCCGCGTGCGCATGGTGGCACCGACGGTCGATCCGGCCACGCGCAACGGCATCGTCTTCGTCGACCTGGCGCGCTCGCCGGACACGCGCGCCGGCATGTTCGCGCGCGGCGAGTTCGAGCTCGGCCAGGGCGAGGCGCTGACGCTGCCGCAGGGCGCCGTGCAGCTGCGCGACGGCTTCAGCTACGTGTTCGTCGTCGGCGCGGACCAGAAGGTGCAGTCGCAGAAGGTGGGCACCGGCCGGCGCGTGGGCGACCGCGTCGAGATCACCGCCGGGCTCGATGCGAACGCGCGCGTCGTCGCCGCCGGCGGCGGCTTCCTCAGCGACGGCGACACCGTGCGCGTGGTCGACGCGACGCCGGCACGCACCGCCACGGCACCGAAGTGACCAGCGCGGCGCAAGCGAGGTAGCCCCATGGCCATCAACGTCTCTTCCTGGTCGATCCGCAACCCGACGCCGGCGATCCTGCTGTTCGTCATGCTCACGCTGGTGGGCCTGCTCGGCTTCCGGGCGATGAAGATCCAGCAGTTCCCGGACATCGAGCTGCCCACCGTCACCGTCAGCGCCACGCTGCCGGGCGCCTCGCCGGCGCAGATGGAGACCGAGGTCGCGCGCAAGATCGAGAACGCGGTGGCCACGCTGCAGAACGTCAAGCACATCTACACCAAGGTGCAGGACGGCACGGCCACGATCACGGTGGAGTTCCGGCTGGAGAAGCCGACGCAGGAGGCGGTGGACGACGTGCGCGCGGCGGTGGCGCGCATCCGCTCCGACCTGCCCGGCGACCTGCGCGACCCGGTGATCAACAAGGTCGAACTGTCGGGCCTGCCGATCCTGACCTACACCGTGGCCAGCGCGCGCATGGACGACGAAGGCCTGAGCTGGTTCGTCGACAACGAGGTCACCAAGGCCATGCTCGGCGTGCGCGGCGTCGGCGCGGTGGCGCGCGTGGGCGGCGTGACGCGCGAGGTGCGCGTCGAGATCGACCCGCTGAAGCTGCAGGCGCTGAACGCCACCGCGGCCGACATCTCGCGCCAGCTGCGCCAGGTGCAGCAGGAGGCGCCCGGCGGGCGCACCGACGTTGGCGGCGCCGAGCAGGCGGTGCGCACCATCGCCACCGTGGCCTCGGCCGAGGAGCTGGCGCGCATCGAGATCACGCTCGGCGACGGCCGGCGCATCCGCCTCGACCAGGTGGCCACGGTCAGCGACACGGTGGCCGAGCAGCGCTCGGCGGCGCTGCTGAACGGCAAGCCGGTGGTCGGCTTCGAGATCGTGCGCAGCCGCGGCGCCGGCGAGACCGAGGTCGCCGCCGGCGTGCGCGCCGAGCTCGAGCGGCTGCGCGCCGGGCACCCCGACGTGGTCTTCACCGAGGCCTTCAACTTCGTCGACCCGGTGCAGGAGAACTACGACGGCTCGATGCTGCTGCTCTACGAGGGCGCCTTCCTCGCCGTGCTGGTGGTGTGGCTGTTCCTGCGCGACTGGCGCGCCACACTGGTGGCGGCCACCGCGCTGCCGCTGTCGGTGATCCCGACCTTCGGCGCGATGTACCTGCTGGGCTTTTCCATCAACGTGGTCACGCTGCTCAGCCTGTCGCTGGTGGTCGGCATCCTGGTCGACGACGCCATCGTCGAGATCGAGAACATCATGCGCCACCTGCGCATGGGCAAGACGCCTTACCAGGCAGCGATGGAGGCCGCCGACGAGATCGGCCTGGCGGTGATCGCCACCACCTTCACGCTGATCGCGGTGTTCCTGCCCACCGCCTTCATGAGCGGCGTGCCGGGCAAGTTCTTCGTGCAGTTCGGCTGGACGGCGGCGATCGCGGTGTTCTTCTCGCTGGTGGTGGCGCGCATGCTCACGCCGATGATGGCCGCGTACGTGCTGCACAAGCCGGCCGGGGAACACCGCGAGCCGCGCTGGCTGGCCGTTTACATGCGCTGGGCGCAGTGGTGCCTGCGCCACCGCGTGGCCACGGTGCTGGCGGCGAGCGTGTTCTTCGTCGGCTCCTTCGCGCTGGTGCCGCTGCTGTCCACCGGCTTCATCCCGCCGGACGACCTGTCGCAGACGCAGGTCACGGTGTCGCTGCCGCCGGGAGCCACCTTCCGCCAGACGCGCGACACCGCCGAGCACGCGCGCGAGCTGGTGCAGGGCAACCCGCACGTGAAGATGGTCTACACCGCGGTGGGCGGCGGCAGCGCCGGCGGCGACCCGTTCGCGGCGCAGGGCGCGGCCGAGGTGCGCACCGCGACGCTGACGCTGAACATGACGCCGCGTGCCGAGCGGCCCGGCATCACCAAGCAGGACATCGAGGCCGACCTGCGCCGCCGCCTGGAAGCCTTGCCAGGCGCGCGGGTGAAGGTCGGCTTCGGCGGCTCGTCCGAGAAGTACATCCTGGTGCTGGCCGGCGAGGACGGCCGCGTGCTCGCCGAGCATGCACGACAGGTCGAGCAGGAGCTGCGCACGATCCCCGGCATCGGCAACGTCACCTCCACCTCCAGCCTGGTGCGGCCGGAGCTGATCGTGCGGCCCGACTTCGCGCGCGCCGCCGACCTGGGCGTGACCTCGGCGGCCATCGCCGACACGCTGCGCATCGCCACCGCGGGCGATTACGACCAGGCGCTGGCCAAGCTGAACCTGTCGCAGCGCCAGGTGCCGGTGGTGGTGAAGCTGAAGGCCGACGCGCGCACCGACCTGGAGCTGCTGGAGCGGCTGGCCGTGCCCGGCGCGCGCGGCCCGGTGATGCTGGGCAACGTGGCCACGCTGAGCATCGAGAGCGGGCCGGCGCAGATCGACCGCTACGACCGGCTGCGCAACATCAACTTCGAGATCGAGCTGAACGGCCAGCCGCTGGGCGAGGTCGAGGCACGCGCGCTGGCGCTGCCCAGCCTGCAGAACCTGCCGCCGGGGGTGACGCAGGCCACCGTCGGCGACGCCGAGGCGATGGCCGAGCTGTTCGACAGCTTCGGCCTGGCCATGCTCACCGGCGTGCTGTGCATCTACATCGTGCTGGTGCTGCTGTTCCACGACTTCGTGCAGCCGGTGACGATCCTGGCCGCGCTGGTGCTGTCGATCCCCGGCGCCTTCCTGGCGCTGTTCGTCACGCAGAGCGCGCTGTCGATGCCCTCGATGATCGGCCTGATCATGCTCATGGGCATCGCCACGAAGAACTCGATCCTGCTGGTGGAGTACGCGATCATGGCGCGCCGCGAACACGGCATGTCGCGCACCGCGGCGCTGCTCGACGCCTGCCACAAGCGCGCGCGCCCGATCATCATGACCACCATCGCCATGGGCGCAGGCATGATGCCCATCGCCATCGGCCTGGGCACCGACCCGAGCTTCCGCGCGCCGATGGCCATCGTCGTCATCGGCGGGCTGATCACCTCCACCTTCCTCAGCCTGCTGGTCATCCCGGTGGTCTTCACCTACGTCGACGACGTGGTGCAGAAGGTCAACGGCTGGCTGCACCGCAAGCGGCCGCCGGTGCCGGCCGCCGGCGCGGCCCTGCCCGGCCCGGCCGAACGTTATTGAGGGCCCTGCCGATGAGCCGATCGATGCAACGCCTGCATGCGCTGCTGCTGGCCGGCAGCCTGATGCTGGCCGGCGCCGCGCTCGCCAATACCCCCCCTGCACCGCCGCCGGCGCCGGCGGCGGACGGGTCCGGGCGGGCCGGCTTCCAGACGCTGGACTTCGACTGGTTCGACGCGCTGCGCGAGCGTCGCGTGCCGGTGCGGCTGTACCTGCCCGACGGCGCCCGTCCGGAGGCACCGGTGCCGCTGGTGGTGTTCTCGCACGGCATCGGCGGCTCGCGCCAGGGCTACAGCTGGCTGGGCCGGCATTGGGCGAGCCGCGGCTATGCCAGCCTGCACCTGCAGCACGTGGGCAGCGACCGCGGCCTGTGGGCCGGCAACCCCTTCGAGCTGGTGGCACGGCTGCAGGGTGCGGCCACCGACGGCGAGGCGCTGTCGCGGGTGCGCGACCTGAGCTTCGCGCTCGACCGCCTGCTGGTCAGCGCACAAGGCGCCCGCATCGATGCGCAGCGCATCGCCGCCGCCGGCCATTCCTACGGCGCCAACACCGCGCTGCTGGCCGCCGGCGCGACGGTGCAGCGTGACGGCCGCGTGCTGCCGCTGCGCGACGCGCGCATCCAGGCGGTGCTGCTGCTGTCGGCTCCGCCCTTCTACGGCGAGGCGGCGCCGGAGCAGGTGCTCGGCCCGGTGCGCGTGCCCAGCCTGCACGTCACCGCCACCGAGGACGTGATCCGCATCCCCGGCTTCTATTCCGGCGCGCAGGACCGCGTGGCGGTCTTCGACGCCACCGGCAGCTCGCGCAAGACGCTGGCGGTGTTCGCGGGGGGTTCGCACAGCATCTTCACCGACCGGACCGGCACGGGGGGCCCACAGTTGAACCAGCAGGTGAAGGAGGCCACGCGTGTGCTGTCGCTCGCCTTCCTGGACAGCGTGTTCAAGAGCGACGAACGTGGCCTGGCCGACTGGCCTGGGCAGTTTTCCTCGATCGTCGCGCGCTACAGCCGCAGTACGCCGTGACGGCGCCGCCGCGGCGTGGACAATGCGCCCGCAGCGCGCTCCCCTGAAGGCACCCGATGGAACAGATCCCGACCCTCGAATCCAGTGCGCAGGCGCATGTGCACCTGATCGGCGGCGAGAAGGGCGGCGTTGGAAAGTCGCTCGTTTCGCGGCTGCTGGCGCAGTACTTCATCGACCACGACATCCCCTTCATCGGCTTCGACACCGACCGCTCGCACGGCTCGCTGATGCGCTTCTATGCGGGTTTCGCGTCGCCGGTGCTGGTCGACCGCTACGAGACGCTGGACACGATCGTCGAGTCGGCGCTCGAGCAGCCGGGCCGGCGTGTGCTGGTGGACCTGGCGGCGCAGACGCACGAGCCGCTGACCCGGTGGATGGACGAGTCCGGCGTGCTCGACCTGGCCGACGTCTCGGGCCTGGCGCTGCACTACTGGCACGTGATGGATTCGGGCCGCGACTCGGTGGACCTGCTGAAGAAGCTGCTCGACCGCTTCGGCCACCGGCTGCGCTACGTGCTGGTGCGCAACCAGCTGCGCGGCGAGGACTTCAGCATGCTCGAGCAATCGGGCGAGCAGGAACGCGCGCTCGGCTTCGGCGCCAGGCTGGTCAGCATCCGGCGGCTGCACGACGCCGTGGTGCAGAAGATCGATGCCACCAACAGCAGTTTCTGGGCCGCCAAGAACGGCAGCCCCACCAGCGGCGTGCGCCTGGGCCTGATGGAGCGCCAGCGGCTGAAGATGTGGCTGGGCCACGCCTACGGCGAGATCGGCGCCGCCGGCGTGTAGCGCCGTTCGCCGGGCGGCTACGTCAGCGCCTGGCCGGCTGCGCGGCCGGCGGGCCGAAACGCCGCTGCGGGCGAGGCGCGCGCGCGAACAGGCCCTCGACCTTCGGCAGGTTGTCCTCGATGTCCTTGATGCGCGTCGGCCCCGACGGGTGGGTGGACAGGAATTCCGGCGGCGCGCCCTTGTTCACCGAGCCCATCTTCTGCCACAGCGAGATGCCGGCGGCCGGGTCGTAGCCGGCGCGCGCGGCCAGTTCCATGCCCACCAGGTCGGCCTCGGACTCGTCGTCGCGGCTGAACACCAGGCTCAGCATCTGCTCGCCCAGGCCCGCGGCCAGCCGGCCGGCGGTGCCCAGGCCGAGCAGCGCCGAGCCCAGCTCGATCGCACCGCGCGTGGCGTAGCTCTTGCCCAGGCGTTCGCGGGCATGCTCGCGCAGCGCGTGGGCCATCTCGTGGCCCATGATCATCGCCACCTCGTCGTCGTTGAGCTGAAGCCGCGCCAGGATGCCCCAGAAGAACGCGATCTTGCCGCCGGGCATGCAGAAGGCATTGATCTCCTGGCTGCCGATCAGCATCACCTCCCAGCGCCAGTTGACCGAGCGCGGGTTCCAGGGCGGCGTGTAGGGAATCAGCCGCTTGGCAATGAAGCGCAGCCGCTGCAGCTGAGGGTGGTCGTCGGGCGCCAACGCGCGCTGCGACGCCGCCTGGCGCTGCATCTGCACGAACTGCTGCGCGGCCGCCTGCTCGATCTGCTCGGCGGGCACCAGCTTGGCGAAGCTGGAGCGCTTGCCCACATCCACGCCCTCGCCATCGCCTTCGGCAGCCCAGGCGGGAAACGCGCCGCCCGCACCGGCCGTGAGCAGCCTGAAGGCCAGGCGGCGGCGCCGGTGAAGCGCGCAGGCGCAGCCGCGGCCATGCATCCAGGCCGGTACTTCGGCGTCGGTGACGAATCTCGGTTCCATGACTGGCGTCTGACAGACGTGGCTGTGATGCGTCTGGCGGCGGCGGGTTCCCCGGGCCGGAAGACTACCAAAAGCGCCTAGTCGTCGCTGGCGCCGGCCGTGGCCGGGTCTATCTCGAGTGAGCGCACGCTCTCACGCATCCACCACAGCATCCAAAGTGCGGGCAGCGCCGCAACGGTGCTGACGACGAAGAAGGCGGGCCAGCCGATGGATTCGGCCAGCACGCCGGCGAGCGGCCCGACCCACACCCGGCCCACCGACGCGAAGGCGCTGAGCAGCGCGAACTGCGTGGCCGTGAAGCGCTGGTTGCACAGGCTCATCAGGAAGGCGACGAAGGCCGCCGTGCCCATGCCGCCGGACAGGTTCTCGAAGGCGATGACCATCAGCAGCCCGCCGTCCACCGGCGTCGGCTGGGCCAGCGAGACGAAGCCCCAGTCGAAGGCCGGCAGCACCAGCCCGGGCATCAGCCCCTTGCCACTGACCGCCAGCCACCAGAAGCCCAGGTTGCTGGCCGCCTGGAAGATGCCGAAGATCAGCAGCGAGCGCCACAGCCCCAGCTTGAGCATCAGCAACCCGCCCAGCAGCGCGCCGCCGATGGTCAGCCACAGGCCGATGATCTTGTTGACCACGCCCACCTCGGCCGGGCTGAAGGCCATGCTCTTCAGCAGGAAGGGCGTCATCAGCGAGCCGGCGAAGGCGTCGCCCAGCTTGTAGAGCACGATGAAGGCCAGGAAGGCCGCCGCGCCGCGCTGGCTGAAATAGCTGCGCAGGCCGCCGAGCAGCGTCTCGAAGCGCGCCTTGCGCGCCGCCCAGGCCGCCAGCGGCAGCGTGAAGCCGATGCCCAGCAGCAGCGCCAGCAGGTTCTCCCAGCGCGTCTTCAGCGTGGCGCTGAGCGACGAGCCTTCGAGCCACGGGCCGAGCAGCGCATGGGCCAGCGGCGGCGCGAAGCGGTCGGACAGCAGGTAGCCCACCGCCACCGCCGCCAGCACCGCCAGGAAGCCGATGACGTCGTGCCGCGCCGCGGTGGGCTTGATGTCCGGCATCGGCACCTTAGGCAGCGCGATGGCCGACAGCACGGCCGCGCCGAACATCAGCATGGCCATGAAGCGGTAGACCTGCGGCCAGTTCCAGCCGCCGCCCTGCGCCGGGTCGGTCCAGATCAGCGCGATGCCGCCGGACAGGATCATCGCCAGCCGGTAGCCCATGACGTTGAGCGACGAGCCCAGGCCGCGCTCGCGCGCGGGCAGCAAGTCGGTGCGGTAGGCGTCGATGACCACATCCTGCGAGGCCGACATGAAGGCCACCGCCACCGCCAGCAGCGCGAAGGCGCGTGTCGCGTTGCTGGGCGAGGTGCCGGCCAGCAGCAGCAGCGCGCCGCCGAGCGCGGCTTGCGTCAGCACCAGCCAGCCGCGCCGCCGGCCGAGGAATGGCAGGTCGAAGCGGTCCATCAGCGGCGCCCACAGGAACTTGAAGGTGTAGGGCAGGCCGACCAGGCTGAGGAAGCCGATGGTGGCGACGTCCAGCCCCTCCATGCTCAGCCAGGCCTGCATGGCCTGGCCGGTGAGCGCCAGCG
>Ga0209391_10001865_pt1 | contig 10992 bp, 8 predicted proteins | sample PPLLak3March2015_FD_187246 | JGI IMG/M metagenome (GOLD analysis project Ga0209391, IMG submission 187246) | Freshwater sediment microbial communities from Prairie Pothole Lake near Jamestown, North Dakota, USA - PPLs Lake P7 Core (1) Depth... | ecosystem: Environmental > Aquatic > Freshwater >... | reverse complement strand
GAAAGCTCGCACCTGCGCCAAGTGCTCTACAACCTGGTCGACAATGCGTTGCGCTATAGCAGCGATGCGCCCGGCGCTGTGCGGCTGATCGTCGACGCGGCCCCCGCCGCTGCGCTCTGGGTCATCGACGACGGCCCGGGCGTCTCAGAAGCGCTGCGCAATTCGCTGTTCGAGCCGTTTCATACGACGCATGTCGCCGGCACCGGGCTGGGCCTTTACATCGCGCGCGAGTTCTGCCTGGCCAATCGCAGCCGGCTTGTCTACGACGAGCTGACCCTCGCCGACGGCAGTCGGGCGCGCGGCTTCGTGATCCGCTTCACGCCCGAGGAGGCGGAACCGCCGGTGGCCGACTTCCTCGATACCATGGTGCCGAATGACTGAGTCCGCGGCTGCGAACCCGGCTGCCGAGCGCCGACTGCCTGCCGTGCTTGTGGTTGACGACGAGGCTGACCTGCGCGAGCTGCTGGCGCTGACGCTGGGCCGGCTCGGGCTCGACGTCGATACCGCCGAATCGATCGGTGCCGCACGCGAGCTGCTTGGCCGCAACCGCTACGCGCTGTGCCTGACGGACATGCGCCTGCCCGATGGCACCGGCATCGACCTGGTGCAGCAGGTCGCCGCCCGCGGCGACACGCCGATCGCCGTGATCACCGCTTTCGGCAGCGCCGAGAACGCGGTGGCGGCGCTGAAAGCCGGAGCCTTCGATTACCTGGCCAAGCCGGTCGATCTCGATCAGTTGCGGCTGCTGGTGCGCTCGGCCCTGGCGCGTCCGCCAGGGGTGCAACCGCAGCCCGAGGGGCGGGCGATCGACCGTCTGCGCGGCAGTGCGCCGTCGATGCGGCAGTTGCGGTTGATGATCGAACGCCTGGCGCACAGCATGGCGCCGGTGGCGATCTTCGGCGAGTCCGGCAGCGGCAAGGAACTGGTGGCACGGGCAATCCACGATTCCTCGGCGCGCCGGCTGCTGCCGTTCGTGGCGGTCAACTGCGGGGCCATACCGGAGGCCCTGATGGAGGCCGAATTCTTCGGCTATCGAAAAGGGGCGTTTACCGGCGCCGAGCGCGATCGCGACGGCTTCTTTCACGCAGCCGCAGGCGGCACACTGTTTCTCGACGAAGTGGCCGAACTGCCGCTATCGATGCAGGTCAAGCTGCTGCGCGCGATCCAGGAGCGGCGGGTACGCAAGGTGGGCTCCACCAGCGAAGACCCGGTGGACGTGCGCATTCTCAGCGCCACGCACCAGGATCTGGCGCGACTCGTCGCGGCGGCGCGGTTCCGGCAGGATCTTTATTACCGGCTCAACGTGATCGAGGTCCACGTGCCCAGCCTGCGCGACCGCGCGACCGACATCGCCCTGCTGGCCGAGGCAATCCTCGATCGGCTGGCCGCCCGCAGCGGCGGCGAACGCGCCCGACTGTCGCAGGACGCGCTGCAGGAGCTGCAGAATTATCCGTTCCCGGGAAACGTCCGGGAACTGGAGAACGTGCTCGAGCGCGGTGTTGCGCTCGCCGTGGACCGAGAGCTGTCGCCCGCCGACCTGATGCTGCCCGCGGCCGAAGCGCCGCAGGATTCTCGCGCGGCCGCCGGGGAAGCGGCGCAGCCTGCGACCGCGGCCGTCGACGAATCCGCGGTGAACCTGCCGGACGACGGCATCCCGCCCGACTTGACTGCCTATCTCGATGCCATCGAAGGCAATGCGCTGCGTGCCGCACTGCTGAAGACCGGGGGCAACCGGACTGCGGCGGCGCAACTGCTCGGCATTACCTTCCGCCAGTTTCGCTACCGGCTGCAGCGGCTCGGGCTCAAGTAGTGGCGCCGGCGCTGCTCGCCGTCGGTGCCGATGGCTGGCTGCAGGGAGTGCGGCATCTGGCCAGTCCGCATCACGACCGGCGACCTGATGGCGCGGCGGTTGAGTTGCTGGTGATCCACAACATCAGCCTGCCGCCGGGCCACTATGGGGGCGGCGTCATCGAGCAGCTGTTTCTCGGCGAACCGCTCGCCACCGCTTCGCCATTCCTCGAACTGCTCTCCGGCCTGCGCGTCTCGGCGCATTTCCTGATCGACCGCACCGGCTCGGTCGCGCAGTTCGTCTCCTGCAACGACCGCGCCTGGCACGCCGGAGCCTCGTCGTTCGGTGGCCGCGGCAACTGCAATGACTACTCGATTGGCGTCGAGCTCGAAGGCTGCGACTTCACGGCCTTCGAGCCCGCGCAATACACCGCACTCGCCCGCCTGACGCAGGCGCTGCGCGAGGCCTATCCGCTGCGCGCTGTCCGCGGCCACAGCGACATCGCTTCCGGCCGCAAGACCGACCCCGGCCCGCGGTTCGACTGGCGGCGCTACGAGCAGCTGGCCACGCTGCCGGAAGCGCTGCTCCGCTAGTCCCGGCATCGCCGCCGCGCCACATCGCGGCGCCTTCCTGCGTCCGGCGGTTGAGTTCACCCGCGACATCCCCTATGATCCACCGGCACTATTACTTGTGCAGAACAAGACGCTGAGTACAACATATTGTGGTCTGATCTGCGCGGCGACGGCCGGCAAGGGCGCTAGGAAAGTGCTGCTACAGGCCATGCCGAAGCGGTGCTGAGGCGGCCGAGGGATCAACAGCTTGTAGGCGCGGCCGAGCGCGCCGCGGGCAGACAAGCGAGCGCGGCCGCGGCGTAGCCGGGGTCAGCGCCGGTAGACGGAGGCAGGATGCAGTTACAGCAGGCGGGAGCCGTGGAGCCGTTTCAACCGGGGCGGCAGGCCGGCGCCGCGGAGGGTGGCGTCAATTGGGTCGTGGCGACGTCGTTCGCCGACTACAAGCTCATCCGCCGCAACGGTTCGGTGGTCGGATTCGAGCCGGCCAAGATCGAGGTGGCGATGACCAAGGCGTTTCTCGCGGTGCGCGGCAGCCAGGCGGCAGCGTCGGCGGCGGTGCGCGAGCAGGTCGAGAAGCTGTCCGCCGGCGTGGTCGGTGCATTGCTGCGCCGGCAGCCTGCGGGTGGCACCTTCCATATCGAAGACGTGCAGGACCAGGTCGAGCTGTCGCTGATGCGCGACGGTGCGCACGACGTCGCCCGCGCCTATGTTCTCTATCGCGAAAAGCGGGCGCAGGAACGGGCGAGGCTGAAGAAGGAACATGCGCCCGCCGAGCCGCAGCTCACCATGCTGGTCGACGGGCGGCGCGAGCCGTTCGATCCGGCGCGCATCCGGGCGCTGGTCGATTCGGCCTGTATCGGCCTCGCGGAGTTCGTCTCGGCCGAGGCGATCGTCGCCGAGACGGTCAAGAACCTCTATGACGGCGTGCCGTTCGACGAGATCGTCAAGTCGGCGATCCTGGCGGCGCGGGCTTTGATCGAAAGGGATCCAGCCTACTCCTACGTCACGGCGCGGCTGCTGTTGCACACCTTGCGCCGAGAGGCGCTCGGCGAGGACGTCGCGCAGGAGGCGATGGCGGGGCGCTACGCCGAGTACTTCCCGGGCTTCATCCGCTACGGCATCGAGGCTGAACTGCTCGATGAGCGTCTGGCGCAGTTCGATCTGACGCGTTTGGCACAGGCCCTGAAGCCCGAGCGCGACCTGCAGTTCAACTACCTCGGTCTGCAGACGCTGTACGACCGCTACTTCCTGCACCACCACGGGCGCCGGTTCGAGCTGCCGCAGGCGTTCTTCATGCGGGTGGCGATGGGCCTGGCGATCAACGAGATCGACCGCGAGGCGAGGACGATCGAGTTCTACGAGGTGCTGTCGAGCTTCGACTTCATGAGTTCGACGCCGACGCTGTTTAATAGCGGCACGCGGCACTCGCAGCTGTCCTCCTGCTATCTGGCGACCGTTTCCGATGACCTCGACGGCATCTACGAGGCGATCAAGGAAAACGCGCTGCTCGCCAAGTACGCCGGCGGGCTGGGCAACGACTGGACACCGGTGCGGGCTCTTGGCAGCCACATCAAGGGCACCAACGGCAAGAGCCAGGGCGTGGTGCCGTTCCTGAAGGTGGTCAACGACACGGCGGTGGCCGTCAACCAGGGCGGCAAGCGCAAGGGCGCGGTCTGCTGCTACCTCGAGACCTGGCACCTGGACATCGAGGAGTTCCTGGAACTGCGCAAGAACACCGGTGACGACCGCCGGCGCACCCACGACATGAACACCGCGAACTGGATTCCCGATCTGTTCATGAAGCGGGTGATGGAGGGCTCCGAGCATCCGCATGATGCAAGCAAGGGCCAATGGACGCTGTTCTCGCCTTCCGATTGCCCGGACCTGCACGACAAGACCGGCCGCGCTTTCGAGGAGGCCTACCTGCGCCACGAAGGGCGGGTCGACCGCGGCGAGCTAAAGCTCTACAAGCGGATGCCCGCGGTGCAGCTGTGGCGAAAGATGCTGTCGATGCTGTTCGAGACCGGGCATCCATGGATCACCTTCAAGGACGCCTGCAATCTGCGCAGCCCGCAGCAGCACGCGGGCACGGTCCACAGCTCCAATCTCTGCACCGAGATCACGCTGAACACCGGCCCTAACGAGATTGCGGTGTGCAATCTCGGCTCTGTCAATCTGCCGGCGCACATGGTCGAGGACGATGGCGGTTGGCGGCTCGACCAGACCAAGCTGGCGCGCACGATCGGCACCGCAATGCGGATGCTCGACAACGTCATCGACATCAACTACTACGCCGTCGGCAAGGCGCGCAATTCGAACCTGCGGCACCGCCCGGTCGGCCTGGGCATCATGGGCTTCCAGAACTGCCTGCACCTGATGCGGGTGCCGTACGCGTCAGAGGCCTCGGTCGAGTTCGCCGATCGCAGCCAGGAAGCGGTCTGCTACCACGCCTACTGGGCCTCGACCGAACTTGCTGCCGAACGCGGCCGCTACTCGTCCTTTTCCGGCTCGCTGTGGGACCGCGGCATCCTGCCGCAGGACACGCTGGGGCTGCTGGCGGAGTCGCGCGGCGGCTATGTCGAGGTGGACAGTTCGGCGACGATGGCCTGGGAGACGCTGCGCGAGCGGATCCGGACCCATGGCATGCGCAATTCCAACTGCGTCGCCATCGCGCCGACCGCGACCATCTCGAACATCATCGGCGTCGACGCCAGCATCGAACCCACTTTCCAGAACCTTTTCGTCAAGAGCAACCTGTCGGGCGAGTTCACGGTCGTCAACGAGCACCTGGTGCGCGACCTGAAACAGCTCGGCCTGTGGGACGAGCTGATGGTGGCCGACATCAAGCACTTCGACGGCTCGCTGGCGCGGATCGACCGCATCCCCGAGGACCTGCGGCGGCTGTACGCCACCGCCTTCGAAATCGAGCCGAAGTGGCTGATCGAGGCCGCGGCGCGGCGGCAGAAGTGGATCGACCAGGCGCAGTCGCTCAACATCTACATGGCCGGTGCCTCCGGCAAAAGGCTCGACGAGACCTACAGGCTCGCCTGGCTGCGGGGGCTCAAGACCACCTACTACCTGCGCACGATCGGCGCCACCCACGCCGAGAAGTCGACCGGCAGCCGTGCCGGCCAACTGAACGCCGTGGCCGCCGGCGGCGGCCTTGCTGCGGCGCCGATGCCCGAGGCCGAAGGCCAGGTCTGCCTGCTGAAGCCGGGCGATCCGGGCTTCGCCGATTGCGAAGCCTGCCAGTGACCCGATAACGACAAGACAAAAGAGCCGAGACGATGCTCAACTGGGATGAACGCGTTCCGATGCCGGCGCCGCGTCTGCAGCCTGCAACACCGGGGCTGCCGGCGCGGACGGCCGAGCTGCCGGCGGTTGCAGCCGACACGCGCCGCGTCAACGTGGCCGACAAGCGGATCATCAACGGCCGCACCGACGTCAACCAGCTGGTGCCCTTCAAGTACAAGTGGGCCTGGGACAAGTACCTTGCCAGCTGCGCCAACCATTGGATGCCGCAGGAGGTGAACATGTCCCGCGACATCGCCCTGTGGAAGGACCCGGACGGGCTGACCGAGGACGAGCGGCGCCTCGTCAAGCGCAACCTGGGTTTCTTCGTCACCGCCGATTCGCTGGCCGCCAACAACATCGTGCTCGGCACCTACCGGCACATCACGGCGCCGGAATGCCGGCAGTTCCTGCTGCGCCAGGCCTTCGAGGAGGCGATCCACACCCACGCCTACCAGTACATCGTCGAGTCGCTGGGATTGGACGAAGGCGAGATCTTCAACGCCTACCACGAGGTCGGCTCGATCCGTGCCAAGGACGAGTTCCTGATCCCGTTCATCGACACCCTGACTGATCCGAACTTCGCCACCGGCACCCTAGAGAACGACCAGAAGCTGCTGAAGAGCCTGATCGTCTTCGCATGTCTGATGGAGGGGCTCTTCTTCTATGTCGGCTTCGCGCAGATCCTGGCTCTGGGGCGGCAGAACAAAATGACCGGCGCCGCCGAGCAGTACCAGTACATCCTCCGCGACGAGTCGATGCACTGCAATTTCGGCATCGATCTCATCAACCAGATCAAGCTCGAGAACCCGCAGCTCTGGACGCCTGCCTTCCGCGAGGAGATTCGAGCGCTGTTCCGCAAGGCGGTCGATCTCGAGTACGCCTACGCCGAGGACACGATGCCGCGCGGCGTCCTGGGCCTGAACGCGCCGATGTTCAAGGGCTACCTGCGCTACATCGCCAACCGCCGGGCGCAGCAGATCGGCATCGAGCCGCTGTTCGCCGCTGAAGAGAACCCGTTCCCCTGGATGAGCGAGATGATCGATCTGAAAAAGGAGCGCAATTTCTTCGAGACGCGCGTGATCGAGTATCAAACCGGCGGCGCGTTGAGTTGGGAATGACGATCGCGCGGCGATTGATCGACACATGCTTCTTCACTTCGTCGTTCAATGCGAATGCGCGTTGAGTAAATCGAACACACGATGCATGAAACTCGCGAAAACTCTTGCGACTGAAAATGTTTGAGAGTAAAAAGCGATCTCATGTTGAGTTGCTCGATTCGTTGATCAGACAGCGAACTTCGATCACGGCATTGAACTCAGACAGCCACAGTAGCCGCTCCCTCGTCAAGTCAAACCGACGAATCCTCATCGAGACAGACCGGTCTTGCGGGGTACTTCCCCCTCTAAAATCCGCGTCGCGTCCGCTGCAAGAGAACTCCTCTTCGTCTCCTGTTCCGAACGCCGGCCCATCGCCGGCGTTTTCTTTGCGCGCGCGCCATCCCCTTCGCTGCGCAGCGCGCGGTGCCGAATTCATCAGCGTCAGCGGTCTTCGCTCTGACCGTTCCGCGCTTTGCTCGGATATGCGTCCTTCAAAACGCACTTCTGGGGTTGCCGCGGCGACAGCGCGTCCGCATGCGCCGATGAATAGCCCGCTAAGGGCCGCCTCGCGCGGCCGCTTCGGGTTCCTTTTCCATCTCTCATCGATCGATGCATAGGAGATTCAAAATGGCAACGAAGAAAGCTGCGAAGAAGACCGCCAAGAAGCCGGCGAAGAAGGCTGCCAAGAAGACCGCCAAGAAAGCTGCGAAGAAGGCGGCGCCAAAGAAGGTTGCGAAGAAGTCTGCGAAGAAGGCAGCAAAAAAAGCCGCCAAGAAGCCGGCGAAGAAGGCTGCTGCTAAAAAAAAAGTAGCTAAGAAGGCTGCGGCCAAGAAGCCGGCGGCAAAGGCGAAGCCCGCGGCCAAGAAGCCGGCCGCGAAGGCGAAGCCCGCGGTCAAAAAGGCCGCCGCTCCGGCGGCCAAGCCGGCCGCGCCTGCTCCGGCCGCCGCAGCACCGGGCATGAAGACGGCACTGAATCCGGCGGCCGCATGGCCGTTCCCGACCGGCAGCCGTCCGTAGCAAGTCTTCACGAGCTTCGACTCGAGCGGGGCGCTGGTTCCACCGGCGCCCCGCTTTTCTTTTCTGCGCCGCACGTCGCCGTGCTGCGCCTCGTGAACGTTTCGCCTGGAAGCAGGCGTCGGCCAACTAGAATCCGCCGCATCCTTTCGCCCGCCGCCACATGCTCCTGGTCGAGATCGCCAACTTTCTGCTGCAATCGGTTGCGGTCATCCTGGGCGTGACGCTGCTCGGGCGCGCCTACATGAACTATCTCGGCATGCCGGCGCGCAACCCGCTGGCGCAGTTCGTGATCGCGCTGACCGACTGGCTGGTGCGGCCGCTTCGCCGCCTGTTGCCGGCCGTCGGGCGCTTCGACTCGGCCACGCTGCTGGCCGCACTGCTCGTGGCGCTCGTCTACATGGCGCTTTACTTCCTGCTGCTCGGCCTGGTCGGCGTCTCGGGCTGGCCCTGGTCGACGCTGATGCTCGGGGTGCTGATCCAGCTGGCGCGCTGGGCGCTGTACCTCGTGCTCGGCCTGACGCTGCTGCACGTCGTGCTGAGTTGGATCAACCCGCATGCGCCGATCGCGCCCGCAGTGGCGCTGCTGGTGCGCCCCTTCCTGGCGCCGTTTCAGCGCGCGTTGCCTCTGGTGGGCGGCATCGACCTCTCGCCGGTCGTCGTGATCCTGATCGTCAACGTGATGCTGATCGTGCTGACGCGCAGCGGCTTCTAGCCGCGCTGCGTTACCAGGGCAGGTAGCCGAAGGATTCGCGGAAGCGCTCGGCGATCCCGTCGCGCGAGAAGCGATGGTTCTGGGCGCCGGCGTGCTCGATCTTGAGCGCGCCGAGCACGGCGCCGAGCCGGCCGGTGCTTTCCCAGTCCATGGCGTTGGCGAGTCCGTATAGAAGGCCGGCGCGATAGGCGTCGCCGCAGCCGGTCGGATCGACGATGCGCGCTGTCCTTGCCGCCGGAATGTGCAGGACGCGGCCGTCAAGGTGGATGTCCGAGCCTTCGCCGCCGCGGGTGACGATCAGCGCAGCCACCGAGCGCGCCAGGTTGGCGATCGAGCTGCCGGTCTTCTCGACGACCAGCTGCGCTTCGTAGTCGTTGAACACGGCGTAGCTGGCGAGGTGCAGGAAACGCCGCAGTTCGGCGGCGTCGAACATCGGCAGTCCCTGGCCGGGGTCGAAGATGAAGGGGATGCCTCGGGCGGCGAACTGCTCCGCGTGCGCCAGCATGCCGTCGCGGCCATCGGGGGCGACGATGCCCAGCTTCACCGAGCCGTCGTCCGGCACCTCGTTCAGTTGCGCATGGGACATCGCGCCGGGGTGGAAGGCCGTGATCTGGTTGTCGTCGAGGTCCGTGGTGATGAACGCCTGGGCGGTGTAGGCGTCCTCGATCTCGCGCAGGTAGCGCCGGTCGATGCCAAGCGTCTTGAAGCGCTCGAGGTAGGCCGCGGCATCGGCTCCGACGGTGGCCATCGGCAGCGGCTCGCCGCCGAGCAGTTTCAGGCTGTAGGCGATATTGCCTGCGGTGCCGCCGTACTCGCGCCGCAGCTGCGGCACCAGGAATGCGACGTTCAGGATGTGCACCTTGTCGGGAAGGATGTGTTCCTTGAACCGTCCCTGGAAGACCATGATCGAATCGAAGGCGATCGAACCGCAGATCAGTGTGCTCATTGGAGCCTTGTGGGGTGCGGCCCGACCGGTCCGACGCCGCCGATGGTCAAAGGTAGAAGGGATAAACGACGAAGCCGGCGGCGTTGATGCCGCGGGCTTCGAAAGCGACGCGAACCGTCAGATCGGCTCCGGCGGCGAGACCGCCATCGAGCTCCGCCGCGATGTCGCCGCCGGCTGCGAGGTAGTCGGCGGGCGAAAACACCTTGCGGGCAACGGTCCGGTTCAGGGTATCCGTCAGCGTCAGTTCGATTGCCGGCAGCTCCATTGTCATCTGGCCGCGATTGCGCACTACCGCAGTCAGTTCGAACAGGCTGGTGCCGGGCAGCGCCTGCAACTCCGATCCGACGACGGCGAGCAGCTCCGGCCGGCCAGGCCAGCTGACGGTGCAGCGGAAGGCCTTGCAAAGCAGCCCGAGCGCAGGACGTGCTTGCGGCACGGCGGCGACGATCTCGGCGCGGAAGGCGACGGCGAGCTGGGCCAGTGCCAGAACGGCGAGCAGCAATGCAACGGCCGCGAGCCATCGCCGCGAGCGCTTGCGCTGCGGTGTCTCGGCTTCGCCAAGAAACGACGGTGCCGATTCCGCCGGCGCGCCGAGCGTCGTTGCCGCAAGCGTGCTCGGGAACTCGGTCGCACGCGTTTCGAGCGATTCGAGCGGCAGGAGCTTCGCAGCCGGCGCCTTCGCTTTCGCCAGCCCCGGCGCGGCTGGAGCCAGCGACGCCAAGTCGGCGACCGCCTGCGAATCCGGTCGCGCGACGGCCATGATCTGCTCGACCGGCACCATCGCTTCGACCGGGGCCGGCGGGTCGAGGCGCGCATCGAGTTCGATCACGGCCTCGTCTTCGAACGGCACGACGACCACGTGCGCCTCGTCGGCGCGCTTGATCCCGGCCACCGCCGTCAGGCCGGCGGATTCCTCAGCCGTCTCCGCAGCGATCGTCGCCATGGCGCCATCCATCGAGGACTCGGCCTTCCGGATCGCCGCGATCACCGCGCCGACGGTGGGCGAAGTCTCGGGCGGCGCGGTTGCCAGCGCCGCGTCGTCGACATAGCTCAGCGTGCCGATGGCGTCGAAGACGTGGCGGCAGGCGCCGCAGCGTACAAGCCCGCCGCGCAGCTTCAACTGGTCCGGCGCGACGCGGAACAGCGCCTGACAATTGGGACAACGGGTCGCTAGCGCCATCGCGGCAGGCGGTCGAAACGATCAGGCGATCCGGCGGCCGGCGAGGCAGGTCCAGTCGTCGTCGGTGGCCCAGACGGCAACCGGCACCGCGGCATCGGCCTGCCGATAGGTCGAGATCAGTTCATCGGCCTGCCGGCGCAGCACACCGGACAGCACGAGCGCGCCGCCCGGCGCAACCCGGGCCAGCAGCATCGGCGCCAGCAGGCGCAGCGGATTGGCGAGGATGTTGGCAAGCACGACGTCGAAGACTCCGGCGCCCAAGCGGTCCGGCGCAGTGTACCGAGCAGAAACTTCGTTGCGCCTGCTGTTGGCCCGCGCCGCCGAGAGCGCCTGGGCGTCGATGTCCGTGCCGGCGACCTCGCGCGCGCCGAGCTTGGCAGCGGCG
>Ga0209391_10001864_pt1 | contig 10997 bp, 7 predicted proteins | sample PPLLak3March2015_FD_187246 | JGI IMG/M metagenome (GOLD analysis project Ga0209391, IMG submission 187246) | Freshwater sediment microbial communities from Prairie Pothole Lake near Jamestown, North Dakota, USA - PPLs Lake P7 Core (1) Depth... | ecosystem: Environmental > Aquatic > Freshwater >... | reverse complement strand
ATGTCCTGCCGGCTGATGTCATCCCCCAGCCACAGGTGGACCTGGTTGTAGCCCAGGTCGGCCAGAAATAGGGCATTGAGATCGGCGCTGTACACGGTTGCCATATGGTCAGCTTCAGAGGGGAGGTAATTGGTGGCGAGTTCGAGGACACCACCCCCTTCGAGCGTCAGGGTATTTCCCGGCAGGACTTGGATGGTATTCTCGTAGTCGAAACCGTCGGGATTTTCTCCGGTTTTCGGCCGCAGCGCCGGTTCGAGAGCCGGTTCTGCATCAGTTTCCCCCCCCGTATTCATATAGATCGCGTACGCCTTGATATCCCGTTTGATCGCCTCGTTGGCGACGACAATTTTGGCGTCCGGGAAAGCTTGTTGAAATACCGGCATGCCGGTGAAGTGATCGGTGTGGCCGTGACTAATCAGCACGTGAGTCAGCGGCAGTTGCATCGCCTTGATGCGCTCGACCAGCTTCTTCGCCTCGTCGCTCTTGCGCTGTACGTCCATTACGATGAGCGAATGGTCGTTGGAAAAAATGAAGGAATTAACAGTTGCGAACCCGCCCCTGAACACTTCGACCTGCAAATCAGACTCGCCGTAGGCTGGCTGCAGGTTCAGGCACATGATCGCGACGAGAGCACGCAAAAGTCCGGGGAAGGCTTGCATCGGGTGTCTCCTTATGCATTCAATTACAGTTTACGTAGATTGTCTTTTTATACGAGTTTATACTCGCATATTGCTCATACTATTTTGGAGGCGGCGAAAAAGTCAAATCCTTTTTCTCTTCTCGTAGCTTGGCTGGCGAATGGCTGGATCACGGGGTTGGAATCCCGAGGATTGAGCCAACTAAGCCACTACATACTATTAGGTTGACGACGCCTGGACGCGAAATTCCCGAGTAGTTAAGGCTTCGCCGTTTTCTGCGTATAAGGTGTTTATTGCTTCCTATGCTCACGCATTTGACCGCTGTGAGCAGGAATCACATATTGCGAAAGTAAGTGCATAATGTCTGCATCGTTTTTTTGATGCGACTCAACGCTCGCTGTAGTCACAATAACCATATCAAGTTTGTCTATAACAAAAATGTTTTGGCCTCCATAGCCGCGTGCGGCCGCTATGTCATCAAATGCCTGGTCGTTTAAAATCCACATTTGAAAACCATATCCATTGCCACCAGGGCCGCCACCTGTCGCAACTTGTTTTTGGGTTGCTTGCTCAATGTAAGCTTCGTCGATAAAACGCTTACCGTTCCAGGTACCGCCATCGAGAATCATTCGACCAATTTTAACCATGTCACGAGGGCGAAGATAAAGACCCCAACCACCTAAATGAATGTTGTCACGAAGAGTGTCCCACTCATAATCAAACATTTCCATTGGGCCGAACAATTTCTTTTCCGCATACTCAAGTGTGCTCATACCAGTGTTGGTAGCAATGATTGCTGACAATAAATGCGAGCTACCTGTATTGTAATAAAATACTTCACCTGGTTTCGAAACTAATGGTCTACTTAGAACAAATTCAACTGAATCTGTAGCTTCTGCAATCAGTTCAAAAGAATTACCCTTTCTAAAATCCCTCCACTCCAAGCCAGTTGTCATGTCAAGTACTTGGCGTAATGTAATGTTTGCTTTATCGCCTTTTAATAGGTCAGCGTAATCCGGCAATAATTCAGAGAGCGGCTGATCAACGCTTTTGATGACTCCTTCATACAACGCAATACCAATTAGCATAGAAGTAACCGTTTTGGTTGCTGATTGTAAGTCGTGGGGCATTATTGAGTCATATCCAAAGAAGTAGTCTTCGAGAATAGTTTGGCCGCAGTAATTAACCAAAAGACTATGAAGATTTGGCTTACTGTCGCTAATCCACTTAATGGCCTTATTAAGTTTATTGATGTCAATATCGCTCTTAAGACAAGTCTTATTTAGGGCAGGCTCACTAATTACTTTCGTTCCTTGAGCAATAACTGCTTCGCTTACCGACATTCCGGCACACATTGCTACGACAGTAAGTAATCCTCTCATTATAATGATTCTCCTTGAACTTAGGTCGAATCTTACTCCGCGAATTTATCGCGATCTCCCCAAGACGTTAATGAACACGCAGTGTGTATGTATAAATGAGCTACTCTAATAACCAATCGAAACACTGAGCTCTTTCAGATGTTTCTGGTAATGTCGCCAAAGCCCGACTGAAGATGAATAAATCGGCTGCCTTACTTGAGAGGCGCTTGCGGTATAAACTGCAGAGGAGTTTCGTTGGAAATCCAAACAATTCTGCTCCCATGGCAAACCACAGAAATCCAGCATGGCTCTGACCTCCTCCTCAGTATTTTCAACCAACTGTTCATAAGTTACGGTATGAATGCGGTTAGGAAATTGTTTCTGCCAGTGGGCCATCAACAGTTGATAAGCTTGATAATATCGTCCTAACTCCGCTTGGTTATAAGAAAAAGGGTATCCCATTTCAAACAAGGTCTTGAAAATTGCATAGCAATTATCCATTGCGTCACGCTGTATGCAAATCACCGAGGCTTGAGGCAACGCCTGCATTATCAATCCAATATTGAGAAAGTTAAGCGGCATTTTATCGACGAAACGTTGCTCAACCGCTTTTCGTGCGAACACTGCCTCCAAATAGCGAGTGCCAAGCTCCGACATATTAAGATTTGCCGCTTCATCAATCATCAACCCCTTTGATAAGGGGCGCTGATGGCTTCTGGATATCATAGTCTGAATCTCCTGCGAGAAAACCTCCAACTCACCCATCGAGACTACTTGAGTATGCATAGAGAGTATCTGCTCAATCAACGTCGAACCGCTTCTCGGCAAACCAACCACAAAAATTGGTTGACGAGCATCTTGGGCTGGGGGCTTATTGCGTGAAGGAATGTCGGAGAATGTCCTCGCAATCTTCTTCATTGCGGCGATATCGACATTAACGTCATAATGAAAGCTAGAACGTTTTAATTTTGCTCCCAGCTGCAAAAATGCGAAAGACTGGTCATAGTCTTCTAGATCTTCATATTCCTTCGCCAGGGCAAATCCATAGTATATTTTATTCTGTGGAGTTTGATATGAAGAGGAGAAAAGACGACACAGTTCATCGATATGGTCATTTTCAGGACTCTGCTTCCTCAACGTTGACCGAATGTAGTACGCCTCACCATCGTCTGGCTTTAGTGCGATCGACTGATTCAGAAACTTTTCCGCCTCGTCAATATGACCCGCATTACGACAGACAACCGCATAGTTAAACGCATGTATGGCTTTCTTAGGTTCAAGAGTCATTGCTCTGAAAAAAAAATTCATTGCCTGATTAACATCGCCACAAGATTGCAGGATAAAACCCAGGCGAGAAGCTTCTGCTGCAGAGGGAACCGGAAGGCTCAGCAAAGGCTGCACTTGTGTGCGCGCCAATAAAAAGTTACCTTTTCTGGAGAGTTCTTCAATCCTGGAAAGGCTTACCATCCACTCCAATTGCATCTTGAAAACTCATACTGTTGTCGAGTCAGAGATAATAAATATTTTAGTTTATGAAGATTTCACATATTTAAAATATTTGGTGCAAGACCTGCCATAAACGCAGGGCTCTCCGACGAGAAAGCCCTGGGGGTAGTAATCAAACCAAAGAATCAAAAGTTATATTTCAATCTCAATCCAACCGTTCTGGGTTGAGCAATATACTGAAAGTTTCCATTGCCATACCAAGATGTGAGGAAGGCATTGTTGTCAAAGTTAGTAGGCGGATTAGCACTCGTTACAGCTTCCTCGTTGGTGATGTTGTCGACATAGGCAGTAATGGTGAAAATATCTGTCAAAAAATCAACTGCGCCATTGACTATGGTGAAATCATCAAAAGTCGCCGAGTAAAGACTGTTTTTGGACAACATATTGTCCTGTTCAGTCTGGTAGTAAGCATTAAAGCGAGCGCCCATACTCCAGCCATCAGACAAAGGCCACAACCCATTCAATGCTACGTTAACCATATGTTCTGATGTTTGAGGCAGTCGATCACCGTCTTCAGCAATCAATGGAAACTCTCCTGCAAAATTGGGCAACTGTGACTCGAAATCATCTTCCAACTGGGCGTCTATATAGGAATAACCAACTGTGTAAGATATATTTTCTGTTATCAGACCATTAAGTTCAGATTCGAAGCCCATTGAAGAAGCGCTCTTGCCATTAGTGGTATAGATATAACCCCAACGCGGAGTGGCCGAATTGAGCTGTGGATCCTGCCAATCGATATAGAAAATCGCTGTGCTAAAAGAGAGCCGCTCATAAGAGCCTTTTAAACCCAACTCATAGTTAGTCACAGTGTCACTTTCATACTCCTGTACATTATCAACCTGCTCTTCACCCAGAAAGCTGTCCTCGGCTCGCAGAATCGCATTGACGCCGCCACGGCGATAGCCTTCAGAAATCGTCGCGTATGACATGAGATCATCGGTGATGTTGTAAGAGATATTGGCTTTTAACAGTACACCATTATCATCGGTAGATGTCTCTTCAATTTCCACCAGAGTACCGTCCGTAGGAAATCCTGTTTCTGCCGAGGTGCTTTCTTTGTTATCGTAGTATCTGATACCGCCGGTAATTCTAAGCTTATCACTAATGTTGTAGGTCAATTCTCCATACAAAGCGGTTTCTTCATACTTGTTGTCACGGCGATATCTATAATCGTTCTCTGACAACAACTCCTGATTATAGAAAATCTGACTGTATGTTCCAGTTGGCTGAACAAATGGCTGGTAAGGTCCGAAAAATGCACAACTTTCCAAGCCTGGCTGTACAGGTGCGTACTGCCCGCCATTGGCATTAATACAGGCATCATTGAAATTCATCATCCCACGATGATAAGTATCATTATAGGCCTGCTTATCTTCGTCCAGATAGAAAATACCTGCAACCCAATCAAGTACTGAATCTTCGGCAGTGGAAACCAAACGAAATTCTTGCACAAAGGTTTCTTTTTCATAACCGCTTGGAGTCTGGGCATAGTATCTTGGATTGCCGTTGTATAAAGCGATACGATTCGCATAGAGCGCACCCTGATCACGATTACCAGATCCATCATCCTGAAACTGTGCAGTATTGGAGGTAAACATCGCAAAGCCTAAATCAGCTTCAATACTCAGGGAGTAAAGATCGACGTTGCGCTCAGAATCTTCGCTGGCTGTTGCACCACTTTCACCATCACTGTATTTTCTATAGTAGTAATCAGGATCGGCTGGAAAAGGATTCTCTACGCCTAACGGATTATTGTCACCCACCGTTTCAGCTCTGCGGCCACCGATATCATCGTCCTGCGTTTGATAAGTAGCAACAATATCGATATCTTCAGAAGGTATATATCGCAGGGCCAATTTTCCGTAAGTCTGCTCTACGGTATCAACATCTTCTTTACTTGTAAGGCATGGACCACCCGTAATTACCTGTCGATCAGTAGCACTTCTCGGATCAAGACAATTATCACCATCACGAATAAGTGGCTCACCCTGATCATTAAGTCGATAAGCATTAACTTGGTCAATTATGCCAGCATTATCAATAATGCCAGCGTTAGCTCTGAAAGCTAACGTATCTGAAATGGGCACATTCAATATTACGTCGAGGTTTTGGTTGTCACCATCAGACATATCGGTCTGGCCGTAATCTGCTTGGACGCTGCCGCTGAAAGCCTCGGTATCGGGCTTGTTGCTGATAAAGCGAATAGTCCCACCTAAAGCACCCGAACCATAGAGTGTGGATTGCGGTCCACGCAGTACTTCAACTCGCTGGATATCGCGCAAAATAAAACCTGCGTACATTGGCGTATTGTCCACATAAGTCGACACGGTTGCCTGAGCATTTAAAGCATTATCCCCTTCATTACCCCCGCCAACATTCAAGCCCCTGATGACTATACTATTTACCATCCCTGCATTTCTCGTGCCTCTGTCTACAACACTGGCACTCGATATTGCTTTCAACAAATCGGATTCGTCATTAATTCCCAAGGCCCCTAGTTGATCGCCTGACAATGTAGAGATATTGAAGGGTACTTCAACAGCGCGTACCTCCCTGGCCGTTGCTGTGACCCTAACCTCCTCTATAATCAGACCGACATCCCCTGACCCCTGTGACATGGCTGGGATTGATATCGCTGATACCGCTAAAGTGACGGCTACTGGCAGTAGTTTTTTTTGATGATTCATATTGCATATTTTTTTGGCTGCATTCTTCATGAAATCGAACCTCTTATAGTTTGGGGGATTTTTTCTCTACTCACATAAAACCATAACTTTCTGGTTTATAGAGCGATATCGAATCAGACATTGAATCGGACACCTGTGATCGGCATTTACTTGCGGCCTCCATGTGCTAGTTATATTTTAAAGTTTCGTTTACATAGACGAGCAAATACTCGTATAATATTCATAGTATTTTGCAGGTGGCGCAAAAGTCAATTCTTTTTTTTGGCCTACTTTGGTACATTGGATGGCGAATGGCCGCACCGGGCGGCATATCCGGGATGGAGAGTACGGTTTTGTCAACACAGCACAGATTGTCCGCGAGAAAGAAGCCGAGCCAGGAACGCTCGCTGGATACGGTCAATCGCATTTTGGAGGCTGCTACCGAACTGTTGGTAGAGGCCAGACAGAGCAAGTCGGGAAGGACCACGACCAACCACATAGCGAAGCGGGCGGGAATTTCAGTAGGTTCCCTGTACCAGTACTTTCCCAATACCGAAGCGATCATATTCGAGCTGTATCGTTCGATGATTGACCCGATCCAGCAGGTGCTCCGGAAGTTCGATAACCAGGACTTGCTAGCACTGCCACGCCGGCAATTCTTTGACCGCCTCAACCGCGCCATGACGAAGTCCGCGCGGGACAGCGACTTCGTGTTTGCCATGTTCGATGCGACGAAGATCTATCCGGCCCTGGTCGACGAGGGCAACCGTCATGCTGAGTATGTGGCGGAGAAAATTGCTGGGTTTCTGGCCCACTACGGGTCACGTTGGCCAAGAGCGAAGCTCAAGCGGTTGGCGCTTTATGCCTATTACCTCGATGAGGGCGCTTGGGCCTATCGCGATTTCGTCAAGCCACCCAAACGAGAAATATTCGAGTGGGAACTGAGGTCACTAAACAGTGTTTTTGAGCAGTGCTTTGATTGATGGGTTGAAGCGGCCCTCAGTGCCGCCTGTCTCTGTTCAACCGCAACCGAACCTGCCACGCTATTAACTCGAGTCATGTCAATGCGCAGCTATCTACCCGTGTTTGATTTCTTGTCCAGAGCCATCCTCGTAGTTGCACTGGCAGGGGCTGCGCTGCTGTCCGGGCAATGCTTGGCTTCCACTGCGTCACCGGATGCGCCCCACCTCCTGTTGCTGAATGCCCGCGTCTACACCATGAACGAAAACCGGCCAGTGGCGGAAGCGATTGCCATCCGGGGCAATCGCATACTTGCCGTCGGATCGGGCGAAACCCTGCGGGCCACGGCCTCCAGCGAGACCCGGGTGGTCGATCTTGACGGTAAGGCGGTGCTGCCTGGATTCCAGGACCAGCATGTCCACCCCATGGGTGCTGGCTTAGAGAAACAGGGCTGCCAGATCGAGCAGGGTGCCAATCTGGCCACTTTGCTGCGCCAATTGGGCGTTTGCGTCGCGCAGCAACCGGCCGGCAGTTGGGTCACCGGCGGACCCTGGGACGCGTCGGCCCTCGGTGTCGTCCCTGAGGCCAGCTTGCTCGACCCGATTGCTCCCGACCATCCCGTTTACTTGATTGATACCAGTGGCCACAGTGTATGGGTCAATTCAGCGGCGCTCGCACAGGCCGGCTTGTCCGCATCCACCATAAACCCTAGGGGGGGCATCATCGAGCGTGATGCCGAGGGTTATCCCTCGGGGGTTTTGCGGGAGTCGGCCACGGCACTGGTGTCGAAAGAGATACCGCCACCATCAACGGAAGAACTCGAGGACGCGCTGGGCGATTCCCTGGAACTGATGCTCAGCTTTGGGATCACTTCATACACCGACGCCGCCACCGGATACCTGGCCGGGGCACAGCGTGAACTCGAGGTTTACCGGGCGCTGGCCGATGCCGGAAAAATTCCCCAGCGGGCCCGAGTATGTGTGACCTGGAGCCCGGCCGCAGGTGTCAAGGAAGCCGGTATCGATGAGCTCATAGCCCGCAGCAACCTGTATTCCGGGCACAAGGTCACGGTGGACTGCGTCAAGATATTCCTGGATGGCGTGCCCGCCGATGGCCACACAGCAGCAATGCTTGAACCGTATGCCGGTGTAGTTTCAGGGCGCAGCGATCCGGCCAGCCAGCGAGGTCTTTTGCTGTTAGAGCAGAACGAACTGAACAGGGCTGTAGCTCGATTCGACGCAATGGGCTTGGCAGTCAAGTTCCACGCCGCCGGCGACGCCGCAGTGCGGGCCGGCCTCGATGCCATTGAATATGCGCGCGAGCATAATGGCTACACCGGCAAACTGCATGATGTCGGCCATTCTACGTTCGTAAACCCCGAGGACCTGTCTCGCGGCAGGGCGATCGGCGCGACCTTCGAGCTGTCGCCCTACCTTTGGGCACCGTCGCCGATCAACGACGACATCTCCAAAGCTGTGGGCAGCCCGCGTATCGAGCGAGTCTGGCCTTTCCGGGAACTGCTGGACAACGGCGCCTCGGTGGTCGTCGGCTCAGACTGGGCGGTGGTACCCTCGGTGAATCCCTGGATCGCCGTGGAGATGCTGGTTACCCGGCAGCGTTCCGGGGGCAGCCCCGACAGTTTCGGACCGAGGCAGGCGATCACGCTACAGGAGGCGCTGGAACTCTTTACTGTTAGTCCGGCGCGGCATATGGGAGCGCAGCACAAGCTCGGTCAATTGGCGCCAGGGATGCTAGCGGACCTGATCGTCGTCGACCGCGACCCCTTTGCCATTCCGGTGACGCAGCTACACGATGTTCGCGTGGTGATGACCATAGTGGACGGCCAACTGGTCTTCGAGCGATAGCGGTTATATGGTGAAGTGACACCGGCGTAATTTGTCCAGCCGATAGACAGCTTTTGTCCTTTGAACACCAAAGTGCGTGCCCTATGGTGGAACCCATGGAAGCAGAACTATCGAGGTAGCACACCATGCTGAAAGACAAGGTCGCGGTGATCACCGGCGCGGGCCAGGGTATCGGGCAGGGTATCGCGCTGGCACTGGCAAAGCGCGGGGTCAGGATAGCGGCGGCGGGCCGCACCGTCTCGAAATGTGAGCACACCTGTCATCTGATCGCGGAGCGGTTCGACACCGACGCCATCGCCCTGGCCTGCGATGTCGCCCAGGCCGCCGATCTGGAACGTACCATGGCGGCGACCGTCGAGGGATCGCGCTTGAGGGCGCGACTGGCGCGCACCACCCACAGCTCCGTCCCGCGGGGCACGCCCGCCCAGCCAGGTCTCAAGCTTTGGTCGCATATCACAGCCGCCAATCGTCTTCACCCCATATTGCCCCGGCTGAGGACTAGCGCCGCGCAGTCAGACCTGATCCGGCCTGAACATGGCGTCATGACCACCGTCGACAAACAGCACAGAGCCACAGATAAACCTGGCCTGGGGGCTCAGCAGGAAACTGGTCGCCGCCGCCTGGTCTTCCGGTTTGCCCGGGAAACCCACGGGGATACTGGCCATGAACTGTTTTATGGCCGGGCCATAGATGGGGTCGTGCTCGACCTGTTCCGTCATCGGTGTCTGCGTGTAGCCCGGGGCGATGGCATTGATTCGAACCCCGGCGGCGGCGTACTCGGCAGCCTTGCGGCGCATCCAGCGGGCGACCGCCATTTTGGTCCCGCTGTAGACCTCCTGGGCTGCGATGGTCGCGGAGAAACCCAGCGCCTCCTGCTCATCGCCACGCAGTAAGATGTCGACGAACTCTGGAGTGTTGTTCATGGGCGCGGAATTCGATGAAATCACTACGATAGCGCCGCGTTTGGCCGCGACCATATCCTTGAGACCCTCGATGAGTTCAACCGTGCCGAAATAATTGACCTGGGTGATCAGCGGGTGGTTCGTGACGTTGGAACCGAGACCCGCGCAGGTGACAAGGCCGTCCAGGCCCTCTGCTGCCGCTTCCCTGATCGCCGCAACGGCCGCCTCCCGCCCCTGCCTGCTCGACAGATCGGCAATGATATCGGCATCCTTGATATCGACCACAATGACACGGTTGCCCTCTTCCCGCAGGCGTTGCCTGATCGCCGCGCCGATACCCGTGGCGCCGCCGCTCATTGCGTAGATTCCCATAATGTCGCTCCTCGTTATCGCTGCCCCATGCATCTAAATAGAGACACGGGATGCTGTCTACAGGGTAGGTATAGATACCCCGCCATGGTATGACCAAAGCCTTCGAGCTGATAGACATTTGAGTTCGTGGCGGCCGCCGCCGGTCACCATCAGGGAACTCACATGTCCACCATTTTGACCTGTAAGGTCCTGTTGGGCCTGCGTCACCGACCTTAGCATAGGCTTTGTTGCACAGGTTGCGGTGAGGTACCCGATGTCCCGGCACTACAAGCATCTGCTATCCCCCGGCCGCCTGGGCGGCATGGAACTGCGCAACCGCATCGTGCTGGCGGCCATGGGCTCCAACTACGCGGCCCAGGACGGGCACTGCACCGAGCGGCTCATCGCCTACTACGAGGCCCGTGCCAGGGGCGGCGCCGGCCTGCTGGTACTGGAAACCGCCGCGGCCTGCTGGCCCAATGGGTCCACCATGCCCAACACGGTGGCGTTCTCCCGCGATGAGTTTATCCCCGGGCTGACCGAGCTGGCCGCGCGCGTGCACCGCCACGGCAGCAAAATCGTGGCCCAGCTCAACCATGGCGGCAAGATGGCGCAGGAAGATACCGCGGCCGGGCGCCCGATCCCGCTACCCTCCCCCATCAAGCCCGGCGGCAGCGATATGTTCAAGGTGCTGACCCGGGATGAGATCGGCCACTTCATCAAGGCGGCGGGTCCGGACGGCGAG
>Ga0209391_10001863_pt1 | contig 10998 bp, 8 predicted proteins | sample PPLLak3March2015_FD_187246 | JGI IMG/M metagenome (GOLD analysis project Ga0209391, IMG submission 187246) | Freshwater sediment microbial communities from Prairie Pothole Lake near Jamestown, North Dakota, USA - PPLs Lake P7 Core (1) Depth... | ecosystem: Environmental > Aquatic > Freshwater >... | reverse complement strand
TCCATCGGCACCCCGCTCTCCCCCTCCGGCACTCGCGTGCTGCTGCTCGGCGCCGGGGAGCTCGGCAAGGAAGTCGCGATCGAGGCGCAGCGGCTCGGCGTCGAGGTGATCGCGGCGGATCGCTACCCGAACGCACCCGCGATGCAGGTCGCGCACCGGTCGCACGTGCTGAACATGCTCGACGCCACGGCGCTGCGCGAGCTGGTGCTGCGCGAACGGCCGGCGCTGATCGTGCCCGAGATCGAGGCGATCGCCACCCCCGCGCTGCTCGAGCTGGAGTCCGAGGGGTTCCGCGTGATTCCCACCGCGCGCGCGGCGCGCCTCACCATGGACCGCGAGGGCATTCGCCGCCTGGCCGCGGAGGAGCTCGGGCTCGCGACTTCGCCGTACCGCTTCGCCGATTCGCTCGAGGAGTATCGCGCCGCCATCGCGGCCATCGGCTTCCCGTGCGTGGTCAAGCCCGTGATGAGCTCGTCCGGCAAGGGCCAGAGCGTGCTGCGCGCGACGCAAGACGTGCTGCCCGCCTGGCAGTACGCGCAGGGCGGCGGGCGCGCCGGCGCTGGTCGCGTCATCGTCGAGGGGTTCGTCCGCTTCGACTACGAGATCACGTTGCTCACCGTGCGCCACGCCGGCGGCACGAGTTTCTGTGCTCCGATCGGCCACCTGCAGGTCGACGGCGACTACCGCGAGTCGTGGCAGCCGCAACCGATGAGCGCGTCCGCGCTGGAGGCGGCCGAGCGCATCGCGCGCATCGTGACCGACAACCTCGGCGGCACCGGCCTGTTCGGCGTGGAGCTGTTCGTCCGCGGCGATGACGTCTGGTTCAGCGAGGTCTCGCCGCGGCCCCACGACACCGGCCTCGTGACGCTGGTGTCGCAGGACCTGTCGGAGTTCGCGTTGCACGCCCGTGCGATCCTCGGGCTGCCGGTGCCGGTAATCCGCCAGGCCGGGCCGTCCGCCTCCTGCGCGGTGCTGCTCGAGGGCGAGTCGCGCGACGTCGTCTTCCACGCGGTCGAGCAGGCACTGGCCGAGCCCGACACGCAGCTGCGCCTGTTCGGCAAGCCCGAGGTGCACGGCAAGCGGCGCATGGGCGTCACGCTGGCGCGCGGCGACAGTCTCGAGCAGGCGCGCGACAAGGCACGCCGCGCGGCGGCGGCCATCGTCGAGGCCGCCGAACTCCGCTGACAGCGTGAGGCCGCGGCTTTTCGGCCCGGCCCAATTTCTATTTAACCTATTGAATTTAGTAATCATTTTTAGCACCAATAAACAGGCATCCACTTATTGACATGGTGTCAGTCGCGGGTCGACAATCCGCGCCATGTCGCACATCACCGAACGCAGGCAGGAGGAACGGGATCGACGGCGCGCCGAGATCGTCGACGCGGCCGAGGCGCTGTACGCCGAGTCCGGCTGGGACGCCATCACCATGGACCAGGTGGCGCGGCGCGCCCGGTTGAGCCGGGCACTGGTGTACGTCTATTTCCGCGACAAGGCCGACCTCCACCTGGCGCTCGTCGAGCGGGCGCTCGACATGCTGCGGCAGCGCTTTGCGGCCGCGGTGGTCGGCAGGCCGCGGGGCATCGACGAAGTCGAGGCGGTCGGCCGGGCGTACCTGGCGTTCGCGCGCGAACTGCCCCATTACTTCGACGCGTGCGCGCGCTTCGAGGCACGCACCAGCAGCGACGGCGTGCAGCCAGGCGAGGCCGCCTGCATGGCGGCCGGGCACCGCGTGCACGAGACGTTCGTCGCTTCGCTCGACCGCGGCGTCGCCGACGGCTCGATCCGTGCCGACATCGGCAATCCCTACGTCACCTCGCTGACGCTGTGGGCGTTCTCGCACGGCATCATCCAGATCGCCGCGACCAAGGCGGGCCAGTTCGAGGTCGAGGGCATCCCGGTGCAGCAGTTCGTCGATCATGCCATCGCCATGGCGCTGCGCACCTTGCGGCCCTGAGCAGGCGACAGCCATGCGATCCACTGCCAGCAGGTCCAATGGACGCCGCCCTTGGCGCGCGGTGCTCGCGGTAGCGGGCGTCCTCGCGTGGCCGGTCGCGGCGCCTGCCCAGATGACGACCGCGCCGCCCGCGCAGGACCGCGGCACGGTCGAGGCCGGCCTGCGCGAAGTGCTCGACGACGCCCTCGCCGCCAACCTCGAGCTCGAGGCCGGCGCGGCCGCCATCCGCCAGCGCCTGGCAGGACTCGACCAGGCCCGCGCCCGCTACCTGCCGGCGCTCGACCTCGCGGCCCGCTACAGCGTCGCGGACGGCGGCCGTACCATCGAGTTCCCGGTCGGCGACCTGCTGAATCCGGTGTACGCCACGCTCGACGAGCTGCTGGTCGCGTCGGGCCAGCCGCCGCGCTTTCCGCGCATCGACAACCAGAGCATCACCTTCCTGCGCGGCAACGAGCAGGAGACCAAGCTCGTCGTGGAGCAGCCGCTGTACGAGCCGCGGCTGCGCCCGGCGGTCGACGCGAGCCGCGCCGAGGTCGACCGCGCCAGCGCCAACCTCGACGCCCTGCGCGCACGCGTGATCCGCGACACCCAGCAGGCCTACTTCCTGTGGATAGCGGGGCAGCAGGCGGTGCTGGTGCTCGACGCCACCCGCGAGCTGGCGCAGGCCAACCTCGACGCCAACGCGAGCCTGTACCGCAACGGCAAGATCACCCGCGACTTCGTGCTGCGCGCCGAGGCCGACCTGCTCGAGGTCGAGCAGCAGCGCATCGCCGCGGCGAGCCGGGTGCGCATTGCACAGGGCTACGTGAACCTGCTGCGCAACGCGCCGCTCGCGGCACAGTTGCCGGGCGCGGAGATCGATGCGCCTGCCGTGGAGCGATCCCGCGAGCGGCTGCTGCGCCGCCTCGCCGGGCGTGAGCTCGATCCGGCGCTGCTGCAGCAGCTCGCCACCGGCCGCCGCGCCGAGCTGCGCAGCCTCGACGCCGCCATCGCCGGGGGCCAGGCGCGCCAGGACCTCGCCCGCGCCGCGTTCCGGCCGCGGCTGACGCTCGGCGCCGAGACCGGCGTCCAGGGCGATGACTATGGTTTCAGCGAGGATGAGCGGTACGCGCTCGCCTCGGTGATCCTGCGCTGGAACCTGTTTCGCGGCGGCGCCGACCGGGCAGCGCTCGCCGAGGCGCGCGCCTTCACCGACGAGCTGCGCGCCAACCGCGACCTCGCCGCGCAACGGGTGCGCCTCGAGGTGCAGCAGGCGGTCGAGGATCTCGGGGTCGCGGACGCCTCGCTCGACACTGCGCTGAAGCGAGCCGAGGCGGCCGACGGTGCGCTGCGCATCACCACCCGCAAGCGCGACCTCGGGCAGGTCAACCAGGCGGAGTTCGTCGATGCGCGCCGCACCATGACCGACGCCCGCCTCAACCTCAACCGGGTGCGCGCCGAATACCTGTCGCGCATCGCCGAACTGGAATACGCGGTCGGCGACCCACGCGCCGCGGACAAGGAGTTGCCTCGATGAGACGGTCATCCCTGGTCCCGGGCCTCGCCGCGGCCGCGCTGCTCGCCGCCTGTGGCCAAGCGCCCGCACCCGAAGAGGTTGCGCCGCAGGCCACGGCTGCGCCGGTGCGCACCGCGCCGGCGGAAAGCGTCGCGCTCGATGACGAGGTGCGCGCCGTCGGGCTGCTGGTGCCGCGCGACGAGCTGCGGCTGTCGTTCAAGGTCGGCGGCGTAGTCGAGCGGGTGGACGTGGACGTCGGCGACCGCGTGCGGACCGGCCAGGTACTGGCCGTGCTGCGCAGCACCGAGGTTGATACCGCGGTGGCGCAGGCCGCCGAGGGCGTGGCCAAGGCCCGCCGCGACCTCGAGCGCGCCCGGCAGCTGCTTGCCGACGAGGTCGCCACGCAGGAGCAGGTTGAAGACCTCACCACGGCCTACAACGTCGCGCGTTCTGGCCTGCAGGCAGCTGAGTTCAACGCGCGCTTCGCCCGCATCGAGGCGCCGGCCGACGGCGTCGTGCTGCAGCGCCTGGCGCGCGCCAGCGAACTGGTGCAGGGGGGTCAACCGGTGCTGGTGCTAGGCGCGACCGACCGGGGCTGGATCGTGCGCACCGCGCTCGCCGACCGCGACGCCGTGCGCGTCGACATCGGGGACGGCGCGACGCTCGCATTCGATGCGTTCCCCGGCCGCGAGTTCGAAGGCCGCGTGACCCGCGTCGGCTCGAGCGCCGACCCGTTCACCGGCACGTTCGACGTCGAGATCGACGTGGTGCCGGGTGACGCGCGTTTCGCGCGCGGCCTGGTCGCCAAGGTGAGGATCGCGCTGCAGGGCGCGGGCGACCCGACGGCCAGCACCGTCGTGCCGGTCACGGCCCTGGTCGAGGCGAACGGATCGGCCGGGACGATCTACGTGCTCGAAGCCGGCAGCGGAGTCGCGCGGCGCCGGCAGGTCACGCTCGGTCCGATCGTCGGCGTGCGCGTCGTGGTCGTCGCGGGCCTGGCGCCCGGCGAGCAGGTGATCACCGACGGGGCCGCCTGGCTCAGCGACGGTCGCGCCGTGAGCGTGGTCGCGGACCCGGGCTGAGGACGCGCGATGCGCATCTGGAAGTTCAGCGTCGAGCACTGGCAGTTCACGCTGGTGCTGTTCGGCCTGCTGATCGCCGTAGGCCTCAACTCGCTCGTGAACATCCCGCGCTCCGAGGATCCGGAGTTCCATGTGCCGATCCCGACCGTGGTGGCGGTCTACCCGGGCGCCGATCCACAGGACATCGAGCGGCTGGTGGTGGACCCGATCGAGGACGCCATCAACGAGCTCGACGACATCAAGCGCATCGACAGCCGCTCGATGGACGGGGTGGGCGTGGTACAGGTCGAGTTCCAGTGGCACACCGACGCGGACGACGTCTACAACGACGTGGTGCGGGAGATCAATCGCATCCGCAGCCAGTTGCCGCCGGACCTCGCCGCACTCGAGGTGCGCAAGGCCGGCTCGGGCCTGGTCAACATCGTCCAGCTGGCGCTGGTGAGCCCGGACGCGAGCTACCGGGAGTTGAAGGAGCTTGCGGAGGACCTGCGCGACACGATCGAGACGGTGCCCGGCGTGCGGCGCAGCGAGTCCTGGGCATTCCCGCAGCCCGAGGTGCGCGTCGCGGTGGACCTCGAGCGCATGGGCCGCGCCGGCGTCACGCTCGGCCAGGTCGAAATGGCGCTGCGCGGCGAGAATGCCTCGATCCCCGGTGGCTCGGTCGACGTCGGCCTGCGCAAGTACAACATCAAGACCTCGGGCAGCTATGACTCGCTCGACGAGATCGCTCGCACCGTCGTCGCGAGCCGCGACGGCCGCATCGTCGAGCTGCGCGACGTGGCCGCGGTGAGCTGGGGCACGGCGGAGGAGCGCTACACCGGGCGCTTCAAGGGCGAGCGCGCCGTGTTCGTCACCGCCAACGCGAAGGACCGCGTCGACGTGTTCGCGGTGCGCGACGGGATCTACCAGCGCCTCGAACGCTTCGAGGCCAGCCTGCCGGAGAATGTGCGCCTCGAGCGCGGCTTCGACCAGACGCGCAACGTCCAGCACCGGCTCACGCGCCTCGGCCTCGACTTCGCGATCGCCATCGGCCTGGTGCTGCTCACGCTGCTGCCGCTCGGCTGGCGGGCGTCGCTGGTGGTGATGATCTCGATCCCGCTGTCGCTCGCGATCGGCCTGTCGGCGCTGTACTTCACCGGCTTCTCGCTCAACCAGCTGTCGATCGCGGGTTTCGTGCTGGCCCTCGGGCTGCTGGTGGACGACTCGATCGTCGTCGTGGAGAACATCGCCCGCTACCTGCGCGCCGGCTATTCGCGCGTCGAAGCGGCGATCGCAGCCACCGACCAGATCGCGCTCGCAGTGCTCGGCTGCACGGTGACGCTGCTGTTCGCCTTCCTGCCGCTGCTGTTCCTGCCCGAGGGCGCCGGCCTGTTCATCCGCTCGCTGCCGGCGGCGGTGCTGTACACCGTGCTCGCCTCGCTGGTGGTGGCGTACACGGTGATTCCGTTCCTCGCTAGCCGCGTGCTCAAGGCCGGGGGCGACGCCGACGAGGGCGGGCGCGCCTTCAAGCTGGTCACCGGGGCGATCCGGCGCTGGTACGTGCCGTCCCTGCAGCGCGCGCTCGCGAAGCCGGTGCGCACGATGGTGGTGGCAACGGGATTGGTGCTCGGGTCGTTCGCGCTCGTGCCGCTGATCGGCTTCAGCCTGTTTCCCGCAGCCGACATCCCGCAGTTCCGCATCACGGTCGAGACGCCGGACGGTGCGAGCCTCGCCGACACGGACCGTGCGCTGCGCTTCGTCGAGGAGGAACTCGGGCGCCACCCGGAGGTGAAGCACTGGTTCGCGAACCTCGGCCGCGGCAATCCACGCGTCTACTACAACATCCTTCCGGAGGAGACCAACGCCAACGTCGCCGAGGTTTTCGCCGAGCTGCACTCTTTCGACCCGCAGCGCAGCCCCCGGCTGTACGAGGAGTTGCGCGCCGCGTTCGCGCAGTATCCGGGCGCGCGCATCATGGTCGAGTCATACATCAATGGCCCGCCGATCAACGCGCCGATCGAGGTTGCGATCTCGGGACCCGACCTCGACGAGCTGCGCACGCTGGCGGCGCGGGCGGAGCAGATCATCGAGGCCACGCCCGGCACCCGCGACATCGACAACCCGGTGCAGCGGCTGCGCACCGACCTCGACCTGCGCGTCGACCCGCAGAAGGCGGCGTTGCTCGGCGTCGCGCCCGTGGACATCGACCGCACGGTGCGTGCCGCCGTGGCGGGATTGAGCGCCGGCAAGTTCCGCGAGGGCAACGGCGACGAGTACGACATCACCGTGCGCCTGCCGATGCAGGGCCGCCCGACGCTCGACATGCTCGACCGCATCGAGGTTGCGTCACTCACCGGGCGGCCGGTGCCGCTGCGGCAGCTGGCTGCGCCGGAATTCTCGGCCGCCACGAGCCTGATCCGCCGCCACGACCGCGAGCGCGAAGTGCTGCTCACCGCCTATCCGGAGGCGGGCTTCAACACCGGCGAGGTGACGCGAGACGTGTTCAAGGGGCTCGAAGCGCTGGAGTTGCCGGCCGGCTACGCGCTGCGCGCGGGCGGCGAGGTCGAGGCGCGGCAGGAGAGCTTCGGCGGCATCGGCACTGCCGTGCTGGTCGCCGTGTTCGGCATCCTCGCGGTGCTGGTGCTCGAGTTCGGCAGCTTCCGTTCGATGCTGATCGTCGCGGGCGTGATCCCGCTCGGCGTGGCCGGCGGCCTCGTCGCCCTGCTGGTCACCGGCTACACACTGTCGTTCACCGCGACCATCGGCCTGGTGGCGCTGATCGGCATCCAGATCAAGAACTCGATCCTGCTCGTCGACTTCAGCAACCAGCTGCGCGAGCAGGGCGTGCCGCTCGCCGAAGCCGTGGCGCGCGCTGGTGAGATCCGCTTCCTGCCGATCCTGCTGACGTCCGCCACGGCGATCGGCGGCCTGCTGCCGCTGGCGGTGCAGGGCTCGGGTCTCTATTCGCCGCTCGCAATCGTGATCATCGGCGGGCTGATTTCGTCGACGCTGCTCGGCGGCATCGTCACGCCGGTGATGTACCGGCTGCTGCCGCCGAAGATCGAGCCGAAGGCGCCGGAGCAGGCGGACGCTTCGCTCGCGTGAGGAGAGGGGGTAATGATCAGGGGGTAGGGGGTAGTGTCGGAGGGACGGCAGCAACGTCAGCAGCAGCGAACATCCTCACTACCCCCTACCCCCTAGTCATTACCCCCTTTCTTCAGCAGCGCCTCCGCATCCAATCCCAGCCGCTCGATCGTGGCCCGCACGCGCGGCCACTCCTGCTCCAGGAATCGGTGGCGTTCGCCGGTCAGCAGCGCTGCACGCGCGCCGGGCGTGACGAACATGCCTCGGCCGCGGCGCTTCTCGACGAGACCCTCGTCGACCAGTTGCTGGTAGCCCTTGAGCACGGTGAGCGGATTGAGCGTGAATTCGGCTGCAACGTTGCGCACCGACGGCAGCGCATCGCCGTCGGCTAGCGTGCCTTCGAGGATCATCTCCACCACCTTGTCACGAAGCTGGCGGTAGATCGGTTGATTGGCGTTCCAGTGGGAGTCCATTCGGGCCCGGCGAGGTGCTGTACTGCTCAACTACTCTAGCAGAGCACCCGGCTGCTTCGGGCCGTCAGTCCGCGACGGATAGGACGCCGGAGGCGGCCGCATCGAGCACCGATGGCGTGATGGCCTGTTGCGCCACCGGTCTCGGTGCGACCGACATTCCTGCGTAGATCCACACCGCTGCTGCCAACAGAACCGCGACCACCCTGCTACCTGCGCGCATCGTCCTGCTCCCCGGTCGGCGTTGTCACTGACTCTATGGTGTATTAGTTAACTACAACACCAACACGAATGCAAGGGTCGACGGTAACGCCACCCTCGGCAGATCCCTACAGGGCGTCCCGAGGTCCGCTGCTAACATCGGCCGACCGCCGGCGCCGGCCCCTTGCAACCGGGTTCGCTGCCTGTCGCGGCCAGAACAGAACAGCAGCGGAGAGATTCCATGAAGACCCCTGTCAATGTCGCGATCACGGGTGCCGCGGGCCAGATCGGCTATGCCCTCGCCTTCCGGGTGGCCTCGGGCCAGATGCTCGGCGCCGACCAGCCCGTCAACCTGCACCTGCTCGAGATCACGCCGGCGTTGGGCGCCCTGCAGGGCGTGGTCATGGAACTCAACGACTGCGCGTTCCCCACACTCAACAGGATCGTCGCTTCCGACGACGCCAAGGTCGCGTTCAAGGACTGCCACGTCGCGCTGCTGGTCGGCGCGCGACCGCGCGGGCCCGGCATGGAGCGCAAGGACCTGCTGCTCGCCAACGCGCAGATCTTCTCGGCGCAGGGCAAGGCGCTCGATGCGGTGGCTGACCGCAACGTGCGCGTGCTGGTCGTCGGCAACCCGGCCAACACCAATTCGCTGATCGCGATGAAGAACGCGCCGAGCCTGAATCCCCGCAATTTCACGGCGATGGTGCGCCTCGACCACAACCGCGCGTTGTCGCAGCTCGCGGAGAAGACGGGCACGCACACCACCGACCTGCGCAAGCTGATCATCTGGGGCAACCACTCGGCCACGCAGTACCCCGACCTGCACCACGCCACGGTGAGCGGCCGCCCGGCGCTGTCGCTGGTGGAGGACGCCTGGTACAAGGAACAGTTCATCCCGATCGTGCAGCAGCGCGGCGCCGCCATCATCAAGGCGCGCGGCGCATCGTCGGCGGCCTCCGCGGCTTCGGCGGCGATCGACCACATCCACACCTGGGTGCACGGCACGCCGGAGGGCGACTGGGTCAGCATGGCGGTGCCCTCGGATGGAAGTTACGGCATCCCCGCAGGCGTGATCTACGGCTACCCGGTCACGTGCAAGGGCGGCGACTACCAGGTCGTGCAGGGGCTCGCGGTGAACGACTACAGCCGCGGCAAGATGGACGCCACGCACAAGGAATTGCTCGAGGAACGCGACGGCGTGAAGGACCTGCTGTAACGGCATTCCCGGCGGTTTAGCGACCAGACGGCGGCCCTCGGGCCGCCGTCCTCGTTTGCAGGCAGGATGCATCGTTGACAGAACTAGAATGATCATTCATTCTTTTTCCCCTCCATCCCTTCCCAGTGCGGGCCCTGCCTGCGCAACACCCGTCGAGGCCCCATGTCATCGCTTGATCCCGCGAGTCGCCGAGCGGTCCTCGGCCTGTTGGCAACGGCGAGCCTGGCCGCAGCCTGCGGCGGCGATCAGGCGCCGCCGGAGCGCCCCGGCGCCGTCCCGGTCAGCGTGGTTACGCTCGCGCCGCAGACCGTCACGCTGACCCGGGAACTGCCGGGCCGCACCCACGCGTTTCTGGTCGCCGAAGTCCGTCCGCAGGTGGACGGCATCGTCAAGCAGCGTCTCTACACGGAGGGCGCCACGGTCCGGGCCGGCCAGCCGCTCTACCAGCTCGACGATGCGACCTATCGGGCGGAGTACGCGAGCGCCAAGGCGGCGCTCGCGCGCGCGGAGGCGACGCTGAACACGGCGCGGCTCACTGCACGCCGGTCCGCGGACCTCGTCGCGATCAATGCGGTGAGCAAGCAGGAAGACGAAAGCGCCATCGCCGCGCTCCAGCAGGCCGAGGCTGACGTCGCCGCTGCGGAGGCTGCATTGCAGCGGGCTGGCGTGATTCTCGGTTACGCGCGCATCACCTCGCCCATCACCGGGCGCATCGGCAAGTCGTCGGTCACGCAGGGCGCACTCGTGACCGCGAACCAGGCCGCTCCGCTCGCCACGGTCCAGCAGCTCGATCCCGTCTACGTCGACCTCGCGCAGTCGAGCGCGGAGTTCCTGGAACTGCGCAAGGGCATTTCGGCCGGCCGCATCGAGGGCGCCAGCGACCTGCCCGTGAAGATCGTGCTCGAGGACGGCACGCAGCACGCCGAGGACGGCAAGCTCGCGTTCTCCGACGTCACGGTGGATCCGGGCACCGGCAGCGTCGCGCTGCGCGTGGTCGTGCCGAACCCGCAGAACGTCCTGCTGCCGGGCATGTACGTCCGTGCGCTGGTCGGCAGCGGCGTACGCGAGAACGCTCTCCTCGTGCCGCAGCAGGGGATCGCCCGGGATCCCAAGGGAAACACCACGGCGATGGTGGTGGCGCAGGACGGCACCGCCGAGCTACGCCCGGTCAGGGTGAGCTGGGCGATCGGCGACAAGTGGCTGGTCGAGGAAGGTCTCGCGGCCGGCGACAAGGTGATCGTGGCAGGCCTGCAGAAGATCCAGCCGGGCGCGCCCGTCGAGGCCGTGGAGGCCGGAGCCGCGCCGCCCGACACACAGCCCGCGGCCACCCCGACACCGACTCCGTAAGCCGGCACGCGCATGGCACGCTTCTTCATCGATCGGCCGGTCTTCGCCTGGGTCATTGCGATCATCATCATGCTCGCGGGCGGACTCGCGATCACGCAGCTGCCGATCTCGATGTACCCGGACATCGCGCCGCCCTCGGTGACGATCAACGCGAACTATCCCGGCGC
>Ga0209391_10001862_pt1 | contig 10998 bp, 9 predicted proteins | sample PPLLak3March2015_FD_187246 | JGI IMG/M metagenome (GOLD analysis project Ga0209391, IMG submission 187246) | Freshwater sediment microbial communities from Prairie Pothole Lake near Jamestown, North Dakota, USA - PPLs Lake P7 Core (1) Depth... | ecosystem: Environmental > Aquatic > Freshwater >... | reverse complement strand
CACCTTCCAGCAGATCATCCTCAAGCTGCAGAGCTACTGGGACGCCCAGGGCTGCGCGCTGCTGCAGCCGTATGACATGGAAGTCGGTGCCGGCACCAGTCACACCGCGACCTTCCTGCGCTCGCTTGGCCCCGAACCCTGGAAGGCGGCCTATGTGCAGCCCAGCCGTCGCCCCAAGGACGGCCGCTACGGCAACAACCCGAACCGGCTGCAGCACTACTACCAGTACCAGGTGGTGCTCAAGCCCGCGCCGGCCGACATCCTGGAGCTCTACCTCGGCAGCCTGGAGACGCTGGGCTTCGACCTGCAGGCCAACGACGTGCGCTTCGTCGAGGACGACTGGGAAAACCCGACGCTGGGCGCCTGGGGTCTGGGCTGGGAGGTCTGGCTCAACGGCATGGAGGTGACGCAGTTCACCTATTTCCAGCAGGTCGGCGGCATCGACTGCCGGCCGATCACCGGCGAGATCACCTACGGCCTGGAGCGGCTGGCGATGTACCTGCAGGGGGTGGACAACGTCTTCGACCTGAGGTGGACGGAAGGTCTGAGCTATCGCGATGTCTACCACCAGAACGAGGTCGAGCAGAGCGCCTACAACTTCGAGCACAGCGATGTCGACTTCCTGCTCGGCGCCTTCGCGGCCCACGAGCGGCAGGCCAGGGCGCTGATGGAGCTGCAGCTGGCGCTGCCGGCCTACGAGCAGGTGCTCAAGGCCGCGCACACCTTCAACCTGCTCGACGCCCGTGGCGCCATCAGCGTCACTGAGCGCGCCGGCTACATCGGCCGCATCCGCAACCTGGCTCGCAGCGTGGCGCAGAGCTACCTCGACAGCCGCGCGCGGCTGGGTTTTCCGATGGCGCCGCGCGCCTGGGCCGCCGAGGCCATGGCCCAGCTCGCGAAGAAGGCGGCATGAATATGCTCGCCGCGCAGAATCTGCTGGTCGAGCTGTTCGTCGAGGAACTGCCGCCCAAGGCGCTGAGGAAGCTGGGCGAATCCTTCGGCGCCGTATTGCGGCAGGGCCTGCGCGATGCCGGGCTGGCCGGGGATGCATCGACGCTCGAGGTCTTCGCTTCGCCGCGGCGCCTCGGAGCGCGCATCGGCGACGTGCTCGCGGCGGCGCCCGACAAGGCGGTGTCGGTGAAGCTCATGCCGGTGGCCGTGGGGCTGGACGCGAGCGGCCAGCCGACCGCGGCGCTGCTGAAGAAGCTGGCTGGCGTAGGCGCCGACGCCAGCGCCGTGCCTGCGCTCAAGCGCCTGCCCGACGGCAAGTCCGAGTCGCTGTTCCTCGACCGCATCGTGCCCGGTGCCACCCTGGCCGTGGGCCTGCAGGCGGCGCTGGACGAGGCAATCGCCAGGCTGCCCATCCCCAAGGTCATGCAGTACCAGCTGGACGACGGCTGGACCAGCGTGCACTTCGTGCGCCCGGCACACGGCCTGGTGGCCCTGCACGGCGCCGAGGTGGTTCCTGTGCACGCACTGGGGCTGCAGGCCGGACGCCAGACACGCGGCCATCGCTTCGAGGCCGCGGTCAACCCGGTGATGCTGCAGCACGCCGACCACTACGAACGCCAGCTCGAGGAGCAAGGTGCGGTGGTGGCCGGCTTCGCCGCACGCCGTGCCGAGATCGTGCGCCAGCTCACGGCCGCGGCTGCCGGGCAGGGGTTGACGCCGATCGACGACGAAGCGCTGCTCGAGGAGGTCACGGCCCTCGTCGAACGGCCGAAGGTCCTGCTGTGCCGCTTCGAGGACGAATTCCTGGCCGTGCCGCCGGAGTGCCTGATCCTGACGATGAAGGCCAACCAGAGATACTTTCCGCTGCTCGACACCGAGGGGCGGCTGACCAACCGCTTCCTCGTCGTCAGCAATATCGACCCCGTCGACCCCGGCCGCGTCGTGCAGGGCAACGAGCGTGTCGTGCGGCCGCGGCTGGCCGATGCCAAATTCTTCTTCGACCAGGACCGCAGGAAGTCACTGGCCTCGCGCGTGCCGCAGCTGGCCAGGGTGGTCTACCACGGCAAGCTCGGCAGCCAGGGCGAGCGTGTCGAGCGCGTGCGTGCGATCGCCCGCGCCATCGCGTCGCAGCTCGTCGGCGAGACGCTGGCCGAAGGATCGAAATTCGCGTCCTCGCTGGTCGATCTTGCCGACCGCGCCGCGCTGCTGGCCAAGGCCGACCTGCTGACCGACATGGTGGGCGAGTTTCCCGAGCTGCAGGGCATCATGGGCGGCTACTACGCGCGCCACGACGGCGAGACCGAGGCCGTGGCGCTGGCGGTCGAAGACCACTACAAGCCGCGCTTCGCCGGTGATGCGCTGCCGCGCGGTGACGTCGGCATCGTCGTGGCGCTGGCCGACAAGCTGGAGACGCTGGCCGGGCTGTTCGGCATCGGCCAGGCACCGACCGGCGACAAGGATCCGTTTGCCCTGCGGCGCCATGCCTTCGGCGTCATCCGCATGCTGATCGAGCGCGCCCTGCCGCTGGCGGTGCCGGCGCTGGTGGAAACCGCGTTCGATGCCTTCAGCGCCGGCCCCGGCGATGCGCGCGCCGAGGTCCTGCGCTTCCTCTACGACCGCCTGGCCGGCTACCTGCGCGAATTGGGCTACAGCGCGCAGGAGGTCGACGCCGTGCTGGCGCTGCAGCCGCCGTGCTGGGACGAATTGCCGGTGCGACTGGCGGCGGTGCGCGCCTTCGCGGTGCTGCCCGAAGCGGTGCCGCTGGCGGCGGCCAACAAGCGGGTCGGCAATATCCTGAAGAAGAGCGAGTCGGCCGTGCCGGCGGCGCTGGATGCCTCGCTGCTCGTCGAGCCCGCCGAGGCCGCGCTGGCCGCCGCGCTGGCGGCGGCAGCGCCGTTGGCCGAGGCCGCCTACGCCCGCGGCGACCACACGGCGTCGCTGCAGGCGCTGGCCGTGCTCAAGGGCCCGGTCGACGATTTCTTCGACACCGTGATGGTCAACGCCGAGGACCCGGCGCTGCGCCGCAACCGGCTGGCGCTGCTGGCGCAGTTGCACCTGGCGATGAACCGTGTCGCCGACCTGGCGCGCCTGGCCGGCTGACGATCCGGCCGTCGCCTTTCCTTCCTCCAGGCACCCCGTCATGTACACCACCAAGGTCGTGATCCTGGGCCGTGACGGCATCCTCAACGCATATCGCGAGGGCCACGTCACGGCACCCGAGGAATGGCTGCCGCAGCCCGGCGCGCTGGCGGCGGTGGCGCGGCTGCACCACGCCGGCTGGCATGTCGTGGTGGCCACCAACCAGGCCGGCATCGGCCGCGGCATGATCGACATGGCCGCGGTGAACGCCGTGCACATGCACATGAACCGGCTGCTGATGGCGCAGGGCGGGCGCATCGACGCCGTCTTCTTCTGCCCGCACACCGCCGAGGACGGCTGCGCCTGCCGCAAGCCCCGGCCGGGCATGATGATCGAGATCGGTCGCCGCTACGGTGTCGACCTGTCGCTGGTGCCGATGGCCTCGGACACGCTGCGCGACCTGCTGGCGGCACAGGCCGCCGGTTGCGAGCCGCATCTCGTGCTGACCGGCCGCGCCGAGAATATCGGCGACGAGCAGCTGCAGCAGATGCTGGCCCAGGTGCCGGGGACGCGCGTGCATGCCGACCTGGCTGCATTCGCCGACTTCCTGCTGCGCCGCGGCGAGGTCGCCGACTCCATCACCGGAGACCTGGGCTGATGCGCGTGCTGTGGGCGCTGCGCTCGCTGCTGTTCGTGCTGTGGCTCACCGCCACCGTGGTGCCCTGGGGGCTGGCCATGCTGGTGCTGTCGCTGTTCGTGCGCGGTCCGCGCCTGTACTGGCCGACGATGGTCTGGCTGCGCATGGCGGTGTGGGGCGCGCGCGTGATCTGCGGCGTGCGGCATCGCGTGCAAGGCATGCAGCACCTGCCGACCGCGGCCGACGGCCACGCCGCGGTGCTGCTGGCGGTCAAGCACCAGTCCACCTGGGAGACCTTCGCCCTGCCGACGCTGATGCCGCACCCGCTGGCCTACGTCTTCAAGCGCGAACTGCTCTACATCCCCTTCTTCGGCTGGGCGATGGGCCGACTGGACATGATCCACATCGACCGCAGCAAGCGCACCGAAGCCTGGAACAAGGTCGCGGCGCAGGGCCGGCAGCTGTTTGCGCAGGGCGTCTGGGTCATCATGTTCCCGGAGGGCACGCGTATCGAGCGCGGCCAGAAGGGCAGCTACAAGAGCGGTGCGTCGCGGCTGGCCATCACCTGCGGCGTGCCCATCGTGCCGATCGCCGCCGCCTCGGCCAAGTGCTGGCCGCGCAAGAGCTTCCTGCTGCGGCCGGGGGTCATCGATGTCTCGATCGGTCGCCCGATCCCGACGGCGGGCCGCCAGCCCGACGAGCTGATGCGCGAGGTCGAGACCTGGATCGAGGCCGAGATGCGGCGGCTGGACCCGGAGGCCTACACCGAGTTCGAGGCGGCCGCCACGGCAGTGGCACGCGGCGGCGTCTAGGAAACGAAGCGCGCCGGTCTCGCCAATCAGCGGGATGACAGGCGCGAGGCAGCGAGCGTAACATCCGCCGCCTCAACGGCGCCGGAGTCGCGATGGCCTCGCAGGCAAAGTGGCAGATGAGGATGTCGACCCAGCTGGGCGACAAGCTGCGTTTCAAGAGCATGCGCGCCAGCGAGGAACTCGGCTGCCTGTTCGAGTTCGACGTCGAGGCCTACGCCGAGAGCGACGCGCTGGAGCCCCTGGACCTGCTGGGCACGCCGGCGCACGTGGCTGTGGAGTTGCCCAACGGCAGCGAGCGCTTCTTTCACGGCATCGTCGCCGAGATGGGCGCCGAGGGCGAGGCCAGCCACGGCCTGTTCCGCTGGCGCCTGGTGCTGCGGCCGGCACTGTGGCTGCTGACGCGGCGCGCCGACACGCGCATCTTCCAGAACCTCTCGGTCGTCGACATCCTGAACCAGGTGTTCGATCCCTTCGCGCTGGACGTGAAGTTCCAGCTCAGCGGCAGCTACGCACTGCGCGAGTACTGCGTGCAGTACCGCGAGAGCGACTTCAACTTCGCCAGCCGGCTGATGGAGGAAGAGGGCATCTACTACTACTTCCAGCACGAGAAGGGCCGGCACCTGATGGTGCTGGTGGACGCGCCCGACAGCCATGTGGCTTGCGCCGGTCAGAACGTCTTCCCGTGCCGGGAAGAAGATTACGAGCGCGTCCAGGTCGACCCGATCACGCGCTGGAGCGCCCGGCGCCGCATCGAGACCGGCCGCGTGGTGCTGACCGACTACGACTGGCAGAAGCCCGCCACCTCTCTGCGCGTCACCGCCGACGCCAGCGGCAAGAGTCGCCCGGCGCAGTTGGAGATCTACGACTACGCCTGCAGCTACAGCGAGTCTTCGCAGGGCCAGCGCTACGCCGGCCTGCGCCTGCAGGAAGCCGGCGCACGAGAGCGCCAGGCCAGCGGCGCCGGGCCGGCACGTGCACTGGCCGCGGGCTTCCGCTTCGAGCTGACCGAACACCCGCAGCCGGCCGAGAACGCCGAGTACCTGGTGGTGGCGACCGCGATCGAGATGAGCACCAGCGGCTACTATGCCGACGACGGCGAAATGCGGTTCGACAACCGTTTCATCGCCATCCCGTCGGCGCAGTCCTACCGCAGTGAACGGCGGGCCAGCCGCACGCGTGTGGCCGGCCTGCACACCGCGCGCGTGGTGGGCCCGGCGGGCGAGGAGATCCATACCGACGCCCACGGCCGCGTCAAGGTGCATTTCCACTGGGACCGCCTGGGCAAGGCCGACGAGAACAGTACCTGCTTCCTGCGCGTGGCCTCGCCCTGGGCCGGCGCGATGCGCGGCTGGGTCTCGGTGCCGCGCATTGGTGACGAGGTGCTGGTCGACTTTCTCGAAGGCGACCCCGACCGCCCCATCATCGTCGGCAGCGTGCCCAATGCCAGCAACCCGCCGCCGTGGGCGCTGGCGGCGAACAAGACGCAGTCGGGCCTGCTGACTCGCTCGTCGCCGGGCGGTGACGGCAACACCCACGCCAACGTGCTGCGCTTCGAGGACAAGAAGGGCAGCGAACAGGTCTGGCTGCATGCCGAGAAGGACCAGCTCATCGAGGTCGAGCACGACGAGCAGCACGAGGTCGGCAACGACCGGCGCAAGAGCATCGGCCATGACGAGACCACGGACGTCGGCAACAACCGCAGCGAGAGCGTCGGCAAGGACGAGACCATCAGCATCGGCGAGAACCGCAGCGAGAGCGTCGGCAAGAACGAGGACATCTCGATCGGCGAGAGCCGCAGCGAATCGGTGGGCAAGAACGAGACCATCTCGATCGGCAAGAACCGCGACGAGACAGTCGGCGAGAACGAGTCCGTCTCCATCGGCAAGAACCGCGAGCACACGGTGGCCAAGGAGGAAAAGCTCAGCGTCGGCGACAGCCGCACGACGCAGATCGGCAAGGACGACAAGCTGCAGGTGGGCAAGAAGTTCGTGCTCCAGGCCGGCGACGAGATCACCCTCGTCACCGGCAGCGCCAGCATCACGATGAAGAAGGACGGCACCATCCAGATCAAGGGCAAGGACATCACCGTCACCGGCAGCGGCAAGATCGGCATCAAGGCGAGCAGCGACGTGGTGATCAAGGGCAGCAAGATCGCCGAGAACTGAAGACGCGCGCCCACCATGCTGCAGGTCGACAACCGCACCCCCTTCAACGCCGCGCTCGCGGTCTTTGCCGATCGGCATGGCGTGGAGACGGCCTACATCGCCGTCAAGGCAGCCTTCGACATCGGTCCCGAGGGTCTGCAGCCCACGGCGCAGCCGGTGCCGCTGCTGCCCGGCGACGTGTACTGGGGCGACCCGGCGACCACCGGCCTGCGTGCGGCCGGCGAGTTGACGCTGTGCAAGCCGGCCACCGACATCGTCGTGCTGGGCGCCGCGGTGGCGCCGCGCGAAGGGCAGATCGCAATGCCGGTGTCGCTGCGTGTCGGCCCGGTGCAGAGCACGCTGCTCGTGACCGGACGGCGGCGTTGGCAGCACCGTGTGCTGTCCTGGGAGCCCTCGGACCCCGAGCCTTTCGACCGCGTGCCGCTGCGCTGGGAGCTCGCGTTCGGCGGCTTCGAGCGGCGGCGCGACGGTGAGGCATTGCGCGAGTTCGAATCGCGCAACCTCGTCGGCTGCGGCTTCATCGGCAGCGGCGAAGACGACTTCGAGGACCGGCCGCTGCCGCAGATCGAGCACCCGGGCGACCGGCTCGAGCATCCGCGCCAGCGCGTCGCACCGGTGGGCTGGGCGCCGATCCCGCCGACCTGGTCGCCGCGGCGGGAGTATGGCGGCACCTACGACGCGGCGTGGCAGAAGACCCGCGCACCCTTCCTGCCGCAGGATTTCGACGATCGCTTCCTGCAGACCGCGCCGCCGGCACTGGTGGCGCCGGGCTTCCTGGCGGGTGGCGAAGCCGTGCATCTGGCCGGCTGTCGCCCACGCGGGCAGGTGCTGGACTTCGAGCTGCCGCAGTGCACGATCGCGACCGTATTCCGCTTCCGCGGCGGCGAGCACGAGGTCACACCCAGGCTGGACAGCGTCATCCTCGAGCCCGACCAGCCGCGCCTGCAGATGATCTGGCGCGCCGGCTTCGCCGTCGACAAGCACTTGCTGAAGCTCGCCGAGGTGCGCGTGGACTGCGCCGAATTCCCGCGCGACGAGTACCTCGGCCGACAGCTGCGGCGCGCCGCCTGAAGCCATGAGCGAAGCGATCGCCATCCTCAGCGCCGGCGCCTGCACGCCGGTGGGGCTGACGCTGGCCGAGACCGCGGCCTCGGTGCGCGCGCGCATCGCGCGGCTGCGCGAGATTGCCTGGCGCGACCGGCGCTTCGAGCCCTTCATCGTCGGCAGCGTGCCCGACGCCGGCCTGCCGCCGCTGGCCGAGCCGCTGCTGGCGCGCCACCTGCAATACCGCGAGGCACGTCTGCTGCGGCTGGCGCAGGTGGCGCTGGAAGATGCCCTCGGCACGACCGACGATCTGGCGGCGCTGGGTATCGACGCCGGCCGCCCGCTGCCGCTGCTGCTGGCGCTGCCCGAGCACCACACGACGCTGCCCATCGAGCCGCAGCGATTTGTGCAGCGGCTGGCGCTGCAGACCGGACTGCCGCTGGACATCAAGACCAGCGTCGCCGTGCCGCGCGGGCGCGCGGCGGCGCTGATGGGGCTGCGCGAAGCGACGGCACGGCTGATGCGCGGCGATGCGCCCTTCTTGCTGGTGGGTGGCGTCGACTCGTTGGTCGACCTGTACGTGCTGGGCACGCTGGACTTGGAGCAGCGCGTGCGCAACGAGGTCAACAGCGACGGCTTCACGCCTGGCGAGGGCGCCGCCTTCCTGCTCCTGTGCACCGCCGAAACGGCGCAACAGCGCGGCCTGCAGCCGCTGGCCTGGCTGGCCGGCGCGGCAGCGGGCCGGGAGCCGGGGCACCTGTACTCGGAGGAGGCTTACCTGGGTGAAGGCTTGGCCGGCACGTTCGCCACGCTGCTGCAGGAGTCGCCGCCGGCGCAGCCGATCGGCTGTGTCTACGCCAGCTTCAACGGCGAGCGCTACTGGGCGCGCGAATACGGCGTGGCGCGCCTGCGCGCCGCCGAGTCTTTCGACCCCGAGCACGCCATCGAACATCCGGCGGAATGTTTCGGCGATCTCGGTGCGGCGCACGGCGCGGTGCTCGCCGCCATTGCCACCGATGCCGTCGCCGCCGGTTACCGCCGTTGGCCCTGCCTGGTGTTCGCTTCGTCCGACCACGCCGACCGTGCCGCCGCGCTGATCACACGCCTGGCCGCCTGACCCCCGACCCCGACCCGAGGATCCTGCCCATGCCCTGCACCGTCCACAATATCCGCGGCTTCGCACACAAGAAGAGCGGCGGCATGAGTCTGGTCTTCCCCGACATCTGCAAGACCGGCGCGCCGCCGGCCGGGCCGATTCCCATTCCCTACCCGAACCTGGGCAAGTCGTCCGACACCTCGCAAGGCACGACGACCGTGGAGGCCGACGGCGCGATGGTGATGGTGAAGGGCGCGAAATACTCGCGCAGCTACCTCGACGAGCCGGGGCAGGCCAGGGGGATCATCAGCAATACGGTGCAGGACGTCTGCGAGTACCTGATGTATTCGTTCGACGTCATGCTGGAAGGCAAGAATGTGTGCCGGATGGGGGATCCGTTGTGGCACAACAGCAAGAACATCTGCGGGTGAGCGCCATGTCCGAGCTCTCCGAACCCGTTCACCTGGGTCTCATACACGGCCCCGATCCGGAGTGCCCGTTCTGTCCCGTGGATCGCACGCCACGGTCTGTCACCAGTCGGATCGGCAAGGACAACGCGTCCAGGACACTCGGCGCGAACCTGGAAGGTTCCGAAGACCACAAGGTGGATCACCTGTACTTCGACGTCGACTATGAGATCTACCGCCGTTACAGTGCCGAGGCACACCACCTGATCTGCGGTAACGAGGTGCTCAAGGAAGAAGGCGAGATAGAGACCTTTCTCGTTAAGCAGGGTACAACGACCTCGAAGGGCGCGGCTGGCAAGCTAGAGCCGAACGACGTGGGCTACGACGTCAATCATGCAAACAACGGGATATGGTTGCCTTCGGTGCCGGACATGTTCCGACGTACCCAGGGGCAGCGCCCAGCGCGCTGGTGGGGTGACCAGGCCCGATGGAACGGCAAATACCCCAAGCGACCAGCTCGTGTATCACTTGAGGACTGGGAGAAGGCCGACGCCGCGTTCATCGTGATGGAGGCGGCGAAGCGCCAGTTCCACAAAGGCGAGCATGGCTCGGTGGGCGAGCCGCACAACAACTATGTTGAGGAGGCCATTCGCCGTGTGAGGCGGTTGACGATCGTGTGTCAAGCGTATTCCAAGGTCTGCCCTATGGAAGCCGGCGAACCGAAGAAGGACCCGCCATTCGTTCCACCGTACCGGCTAATTGGAATGTTGGACGATGTGTCGCGCGGATTGGGGCGTGAGCTCACTGGATCTCCCGAGACCTGGAACTTCTACATCTCGGAGTTTGCGTTGCGGTGCTCGCAGTTCTGGAAGCGTGAGATCGCGCGATGAGCGAGTACTTTGTGCTTCAAGTCGACCATTTTGTCGAACCCGCGCCGGGGTTGACGCGGGTGAACACTCCGCCCGCGGGCTTTGAGCCGTCGCAATGGATGCAGGGGCGACGGCTTGCCGAGCCGCCCGGACCGATCGAGGCAGAGATTTATCGCAGCGGCGGTGGTCTGTCGGAGGTATTTCTATCGTCCATCCCGTTGTTCCGTGAGGACGTGGTGCAGGCGCTTGAAGCTGCAGGCGTCGATAACCTGCAGGCGTTTCCCGCACGCATCGTGGACACGGAGCGTCAGCAAGTCCTGAACGACTACCGAGCTGTGAATATCGTCGGCTGCGTCGCGGCAGCTGACCTGACGCACTCTGACTACACCCCGGCCCATGCCCCGGCGCTGCGAACCGACTTCCGCAAGTTGGTAATCGATGGCGTGAAGGCGCGCGGCTTGTTGATTTTCAGACTGCTCGAATCGATCGACACGATCGTCTTGCACGCGCACGCGAAGCAGGCACTGCAGCGCGACGGCTTCCGTTACCTACGTTTCATCCCTGCTTAACCTGAAAGGCACTCGCCATGGCCGTCCGAGCTCTTCGTTCCACTCAAGACTCCCCGATAGCGCTTCGTGGTACGGCGGCCATGGCATTCGGCCTGCTGGTCGGAAAAGTGGAGTCCGATCGCTGGCGTGTCGAACTGGACCCAGGGCTCCTGATCGAGTGTCACGTGCTGCGCATCGGTGGGCCGACATTCGAATTGTCGATCGGAGACTCGGTGCTTGTCGCTTGGCCAGGCCAAGGCTACAACGGCTGTGCAGGCGTCGTACTCGGGCGCATCGGCGATTCCACTGCGCCAGCAAGTCTCGTGATCGAAGCCACCGAATCCCTCACGCTGAAGTGCGGTGACGCCAGCGTCGACCTGCGCGCCGACG
>Ga0209391_10001861_pt1 | contig 11003 bp, 7 predicted proteins | sample PPLLak3March2015_FD_187246 | JGI IMG/M metagenome (GOLD analysis project Ga0209391, IMG submission 187246) | Freshwater sediment microbial communities from Prairie Pothole Lake near Jamestown, North Dakota, USA - PPLs Lake P7 Core (1) Depth... | ecosystem: Environmental > Aquatic > Freshwater >... | reverse complement strand
TGGGCTCGTTCTTAAAACCAGAATAAAAATTGCTGCAGCGATGAGTCCAATCAAAAACCAGACCCTTTTACTGATCACAGGCTCATAAACAAATCCGGGCTTTGCGTTCAATTGTGACATGATCTTTTCTGAAAACAAGGCCGAAGGTTCCTCCTGCGCATACTTTTTAAACAAATTGCCCAGGGCTTTTTCCTTTAGCTCTTCCATCGCATCAATGCGCTGCATCACATTGTCAGTAAAATCAACGGAGGCATCATCCAGAATCAGGTTCTTTTTGAATACCTCATCCCATCTTTTTTCTTCTTCGGTCTTCATGCTATTGATTTCATTTCTTCATTCAACATAACTTGCAATATATCGTACATTTTCTTCCTGGCTCTGAATAATTTCGTTTTTACATTTGAATTGCTCAAGCCGGTAATCTGTTCGATCTCCTCAACCGAACTGTCGTTCAGGTAATACAAAGTGACCAGTGCAGCATCCGTTTCGGGCAACAGATTGATGGCTTTGCCGACAAACTCTTTTTGTTCTTCATATTTCATCAGCTCCAGCGGGTCAACAGATTCTTCGGGTATCTTATACATCTTATCACTGATATCTGAAACCTCGATCTGCTTCTTTCTGATTTTTGAGATAGCCGTTCTGTACACAATTGAATACAACCAGGTAGAAAATTTTGACTCGCCCTTATAGGTTTCCAGTTTTTGGTAAGCCTTAATAAAACAATCCTGCGCAACCTCTTCAGCATCCTCTCTGTTCCTCACAATTTTCATCGCAATGGTGAATACCATGCTCTTATACCTTTCTATCAAAAAGGAATAGGATGCTGTTTGCCCGGCCAAAACTTTGTCAATATAATATTGGTCTTCCAATTTCATTAATCATTGGACGCTCGATATAGTGAATCGGTTACAGACAATTTTAAATTCCTTTTTTTGTAACCATAACTTTATTTGCTGCGTCCTAATAGCATATACAAACAAATTAAATAAATAAAATCATGGCAGCAGAAATTTTAGTTCCTTTTATCGTTTTTTCAGCACTATTTGGGATCTTTTATGTATTTATTACTACGCGAAACAAAGAACGCATGGCGTTAATTGAAAAGGGTGCTGATGCCTCCCTATTCACTACCAAATCCAGAAGCTACACAAACATGACCCTTAAGTTCGGTATGTTGCTCCTGGGAATTGGTATAGGCATACTCTTAGGATCTTTGGTAGCGACCTTTACAGTACTTCCTGGGCAGGTTGCTTATTTTTCAATGATCTTACTTTGTGGTGGTTTGGGTTTAATCCTGAATTACCTGGTTGAGAAAAACAACAAAGCACTCAACGAGTAAGTTCTTCGAAGATACTTAAAAAAAACCCATCATCAGGATGGGTTTTTTTGTTCCGGCACACCGGTAATCACGATATCTGAAAAATCAGTGGGAAAAATGATACTTGATCCGTTCGTTTTGTTCGATTTATGATCATAAGCTTCCCCATTCAGTTCCACCGAAGTTATTTTAAAAGGTAAACCAATGAATTTGATCTCCATTGTTTCGTATGAAGAAAAATGTTTGCCTGTTTTTACTTGCTGTAAGGTCAGGGAATTTTGTTTTCCGGTGAGGGTAAAAATACGGTGACTGTACCTTCCTTTGATATAATCATAGCCATCATGACTGTCCTCGTACAACTGAGAATCATCCTTACCCAAATTAAAATAAACATCCAGTTTTAACTGTTCTATTTTTTTTTCTCCAACAAACTGCTGAATCGGGTATTTTGGAATTATGGCACCGGCCTTAACAAAAACAGGCATACTGTCCAGATCAGCATCCACCCAAAGTTCCTGTCCCCCTTCAACCAGTTCATGGGTCCAGTAGTCATACCAGTCGCCATAAGGGAAGTACATTCTTCTGCCCCTTGCATTTGGTTCGGTTACCGGGCAGACAAGGATCTTTTCCCCAACGACAAATTCGTCATTTCTGTAATGTGTATGTACATCGTTCTGGTCAAAAAGAACAAGCGATTTTAACATAGGAATACCTTCATTGGCGTAACGCCAAAATGCAGTATACATATAGGGTAATAACTGGTATCGCAATTCGATGAATTTCTTTACTATTTTGGTAATGCTTTTTCCAAAGGACCAGGGTTCCTGATCGCCGTGGTCACCTGAAGAATGGGTCCTGAAAAAGGGATGAAAGGCACCCAGCTGTATCCATCGGGCGTATAACTCTCCGGTGGGTTGTTCGGCAAAACCACCGATATCAGATCCTACAAAGGAAAATCCGCACATGGCCAGACGCTGGGTCTGGATATTGGCAATGGTAAGGTGTTCCCAGGTCGCCACATTATCACCGGTCCAGGTTGAAGTATAGCGTTGTGTGCCCGAATACGCTGCCCTGGTGATGACAAAGGGGCGTTGGGGGTAGGAATACTTTTTTAGGCCCTGATAGGTTGCGCGGGCCATCTGCATACCATATATATTGTGAGCTTTTCTGTGACTACAGGCATTACCGTCGTAATCATGCCTTACATCATCAGGAAATGTTTTGCCGGGAACGTCCATAACAGCAGGTTCATTCATATCATTCCATACCCCTTTGATACCGATGTCTTCAATAAGTTCTTTGTACAATTCAGCCCACCATTCCCGCACTTTCGGATTGGTAAAATCGGGGAAATAACATTCTCCGGGCCATACCTTTCCTTTCATATAAGGACCGTCAGCTCTCTTACAGAAATAGCCCTTTTCCAATCCTTCTTTAAAAATCGGGTTATTGCTGTCTATTTTAATTCCCGGATCAATAATGGCCACGGTTTTAAATCCGATATCGGTCAATTCACTGACCATTCTTTTTGGATCGGGGAAGTACTCTTTATTCCAGGTAAAGCACCTGAAGCCGTCCATATAATCGATGTCGAGGTAAATGGCATCGCAGGGAATGGACAATTGCCGGAACTTATTGGCAACTTCCATTACTTTCTTCTCCGGATAATAACTCCATTTGCACTGGTGATAGCCCAGAGCCCATAAGGGTGGCAGCTGATGGGGTTTTCCTGTCAGATCGGTGTATCGCGATACGACCTGTGACATTTCCGGACCATAAATAAAATAGTAATTCATTTCGCCGCCCTGTGCCCAAAAGCTGGTAACATTTCTGCGATCGCGACAAAAATCAAAGAAGGTCCTGAAGCTGTTGTCGAAAAAAATGCCGTAGGCCTTTTTATGATTAAGACCAATATAAAACGGTATAGCCTTATAAATGGGATCGGTTTCTTTGGTATAAGCATAAGAATCCGTTACCCAATTCTCAAATCTTTTTCCTTTCAGGTTGATATCTACGGGTTTATCTCCCAGCCCGTAATAACTCTCCCCGTCATGCGAGCTTTTAGACATTTTCACGATGTCTCCACCAAATTGATAGCTCTCTTCCCAATGAAAACCGAGTTCATCCTCACACAGCACGGAATTATCAGCGGAATCAAAGATGGCCACACGAAGATCAGCTTTTGAAATATGGCAGATCAGCTTTTTTGTGGTGACCTTATATGTTTCTTTTTCCTCCACCACATCGAGCTGGTTATAGCCCCTGCTGGCATATTTTGATATGGCATAGGAAAAATCCGGTTCGAAATTTCCGGAAGTAGAATACCTGAATCTTAAAACACTGTCGCGCCTGACGGTGAGCTGCAAGACCACATTGTTTGCGCAGGTAAAAAAGAGTGAGTCAACATTTTTCCTGTAAGAAACTATTCTTGCGGGCACTAAATTTCCTTTGTGCTCTAATTCGGTATTTAAAATCATTGTTTAAGGTTTTGCTATGCCTGCAAACCTATAAAATTATAATTAAAACAACCCAACTAATATTTCAAAAATAAGGCCGAAAGAATCCAATTTATTATCAAATTGAAACCAAAACGGGCTTATTTATAAGAAAAATAGACTGCTGCCAATGGCGGGATTACTATTTCAACCGAATAAGGTTTGTTGTCGTAAGGTTTCTTTTCAATTTTTAAAGGTTTATCATTGCCCATACCGCCGCCGTAATAATTTTCCTTATCGGAATTAAAAACCTCTATAAGGGTTCCTTTTCTCGGCAAACCAATTCTGTAATCTTTTCTGGGTACCTGGGTAAAATTGCAGGCTACGATCAGGTCATTGGGGGTATCATGCCCTTTTCGGATAAAGACAATAACGGAATTCTGGTGATCGGAAAAATTGATCCACTCAAAGCCTTCATAGCTAAATGCCTTTTCATACAATGCCGGTGCATTCTTATAAAAAATATTGAGATCTTTCACAAAATGCTGCAGTCCGGCATGGGGTTTGAATTCCAGCAGATGCCAGTCGAGGCTCTGGTTAAAATTCCATTCCACAGTTTGGCCGAGTTCAGAACCCATGAAGGTTAAATTGCTCCCCGGATGGGCGTACATATAGGCAAATAACAAACGCATATTGGCAAATTTCTGCCATTCGTCGCCGGGCATTTTATAGATGAGTGATTTCTTGCCATAAACCACCTCATCATGGGAAAGCGGAAGCATAAAATTCTCAGTAAACGCATAAGCGAGACTGAAGGTTATTTCATTCTGGTGGTACTTTCTGTAGATGGTAGCCTTTGAAAAATACTCCAAAGTATCGTGCATCCAACCCATCATCCACTTCATACCAAAGCCAAGCCCGCCGTATTCAGCCGGTCTCGTTACCCCTGTAAATGCAGTCGATTCTTCAGCGATGGTTTGAATTCCGGGAAAATTCTTGTAAACCTCCTGATTGAACTCCCTTAAAAAGGCGATGGCTTCCAGGTTCTCATTGCCTCCAAAAATATTGGGATCCCATTCCCCGGCCTTGCGTGAGTAATCCAGATAGATCATAGAAGCAACGGCATCAACCCGCAAACCATCCGCGTGGTACTTATCCATCCAGAAAAAAGCATTGCTGATCAGAAAGGATTTCACTTCATTTCTTCCATAATTAAAGATGAGGCTCTTCCAGTCAGGGTGGTAGCCCCTTTTGGTATCGGGGTGTTCGTACAGATGGCTACCGTCAAAAAAGCCCAGTCCATGGTCATCAGAAGGAAAATGTGAAGGCACCCAGTCAAGGATAACACCAATATCATTCTGGTGCATTTTATCGATCAGGTGCATAAATTCCTCCGGTGTACCAAATCGAGATGTAGGTGCAAAGTAACCAACAATCTGATAACCCCAGGAAGGATCATAGGGATATTCCATAACCGGCATCAGTTCTATATGCGTATAATTCATCATTTTTAAATAATCCACCAGCTGATCGCTTAATTCCTGATAGCTCAAGAATCGGTTTTCGTCCAGATTTCTTTTCCAGCTGCCCAGATGGACTTCATAAACGGAATAGGGCTTATCCAGACCGTTCTTATCTTTTCTGTAGGACATCCAGCTTTTGTCTTTCCATTTATAGTGGTTGATATCCCGGATGATGGAGGCTGTATAAGGCGGTTTTTCACAATAAAAAGCATAGGGGTCTGCCTTTTCTGTTTCTATGTTATTGTGATTTGATTTGATCTTGTATTTATAACGCATACCCTCTTTGGCCTCAGGAATAAAACCTTCCCAGATTCCTGATGCATCCCAGCGCACGAATAGTTTATGTTGCTGATCATTCCAGTAATTAAAGTCACCGATTACTGAAACAGACTTTGCAGAGGGTGCCCAAACCGCAAAATAAGTTCCTTTCACTCCATCGACTTCGGCTGGGTGCGAGCCCAGCTTTTCGTAAAGCTTAAAATGTTTACCCGCTTTAAAAAGCGCTATATCGAAATCTGTGAAAAGACTAAAACTGATAACTTTTGCCATTTTTTTTTATTCATTAATGATGTTTGATATTCCTTTAAGTGGTATTAATGCCCATCTGGGTCTTGAATTCAATTCATAACCAATCTCATATACAGCTTTCTCCAGCAAACAATATTTGAGTATAAATATTCTTTCCTGGCTGTAGCCTATATTCAAATTGGCTTTTTGTATTGCTTCGGTATACACTTCCAAAAACACCCCGTTGAGATACGTATACAGGATTTCTGCTGCTTCGAACAAATCTTTTTGATCCTGTGGAAAATCATTGGGATGGTTAAAAATAGTAGCGTAAATGGCATAGTGAAAAGACCTGAACAAGCCGGCAACATCTTTCAGGGGTGGCTGCTTGACCTTTCTGTCGCGTATGGTACTTTCAGGTTCTCCTTCAAAGTCGAGTATATAAAAATCATTGTCACGTACGAGAATCTGCCCCAAATGGTAATCACCGTGCAAGCGTATGCGCTCTCCCTTTAGTTTGGTCCAGTCGAACTGAATAAACCGTTTTCGGATCTCATTCTTCTTATCCAGAAACTCTTTCGCCAGGTCGAGAGCCAGTCCTTCCAGCTTGTGCATATTATTCTCGATCGTATTCAATCTGTTCTGAAACTGATGGATCAATCTGTTCTTTAACCAAACCTCGTAATCGCGGTTAAAATGTGCCGGAGTAAAAGCGGTATCTTCAAATTCTGATCCGAGCTCGATATGCATTTCGGCAGTTCTTTTTGCCAGCGTTTGCACCTTCAAAAACAGATTCAGCCCTACCCAATCGATGATTTGCGGAGGCACATCTCCGATCTTCAGAGAGCGGAACATCTCGACTTTTGGCAGCTGGGAAATATTTATCTTCTTATGGCTCAGGTTCATGAAAACGTTGTGCAGTTCTTTCAGCATATACTCCCAGGCATCCCCTTCGTTTTCAATTTTTTCCTGCATCAGGGCAATGGTAATATAGGTATTGTCAGAATCGATCACATTGATACTTCCCAAATAGGCCGGCGTATTTTTAAAACTGTGCTTTTCGGTAAGAAACCGGCTCATCTCATAATCCGGGTTTTTATCTGCAAAGATCCTTCTGAAAAATTTTACAACATACAATTCATTGTAAATGACAGAGGTATTGCTTTGTTCCAGGCCCATAAACCTCGAGCTTTCATATGCCAGCAGGGGAAGTTTTATACTTTTGTGGTATTGTACTTTGGTCTCATCTTTTGGCAAGGCATTTAAAATTCGGTAATAGACCAGTTTTCTGAAAGCTTCCAGGTTAATTGCATCGATGATAAACCCTTTTTCTCCCTTTAAACTGATGGGTAAGATCCGGTCTGTATCGGCAAAGCTTTCATCCGTAACAAAGGCGATGGGCAAAAAATAATGCTGGTAAAATGCCTCATAAAAATCGATCTCCAGTATCAGTCCAAAATAGACCTCGCCATCCTGCTGAATGCGAAAATACTCAGCAAGCTCAATATATTTCAGTTTGCTCGCCTTTCCTCCATACCATCTTTGTTTGACGATATAGTTCTCCAATACATCTGACAAAAATAGTTTTACAAATTCTTCGTTATCGAGAATTTCATTCCAATTATCATCAAAGTTATAGGGCGCTATGGCGATTTTACTGTTTTTACTACTCATATCATTTTATCAGTTTAAAGATATGGAAGGGTAAATTCGGATGTAATTGAACATAATTCCATTCTGAATACCAGTCGTATTCATAGGTTGTTACCAGATCTTTTACCCTGATTCTGCTATAATTGCCCATATTGAGCTCTCCCAAAGGCAATTGTACCATGCCTTGCTGGGAATTGTGCGTATCCAGACTGATTATAACCAGAAGTTCATCGGTTCTGCTGTCATTAAATTTATAGAAAGCGATCAGGTTATCGTTATTGACATTGCAGAAACGTATATTATTGGTCTGCTGCAAGGCCTCCTGCGCCCTGCGGATGAGATTGATCCTTGTGATCACATTGATCAGGTAATTTTCTTTTCCCCAGTCATAAGCTTTGATCTGAAATTTCTCAGAATTCAGGTATTCTTCCCTTCCCGGCAGTGGTTCACTCTGCATCAGCTCATAATTCGGACCGTAAATTCCAATGCTTGAACTCAAGGTTGCTGCCAGCACATAGCGCTGAATAAATTTGGATTCATTCGCAAATTGCAGGTGGTAAGGATTGATATCCGGTGTATTGGGCCAGAAATTCGGACGCATGTACTCGGCCTGCTCTGTTTTGGTCAGTTCTTCCATGTACTGCACCAGCTCGTGTTTGCTGTCGCGCCAGGTAAAATAGGTGTATGACTGCGTATAACCCTGCTTGGCCAGCTGCTGCATTACCTTTGGACGGGTAAAAGCTTCTGCCAGGAAGATCACATCAGGTTCTTTCTTTTTTACTTCCGTGATGATCCATTGCCAGAAATAGTATGGTTTGGTATGCGGATTATCGACTCTGAAAATGCGAATGCCGCAATCTATCCAGTAGAAGAGAATTTCAAGGCATGCATCCCATAGTTCTTCATAACCCGCTGATTCAAAATAAACAGGTAAAATATCCTGGTATTTTTTAGGCGGATTTTCGGCGTATTGCACTGTTCCGTCTGGCCTCCATTTAAACCATTCCGGATGTGATTTTACCCAGGGGTGATCAGGAGCTGCCTGCAAGGCATAATCCATGGCCACTTCCAGGCCGTGGTCTTTGGCTTTTTGGATCAGGTGTTTAAAATCCTCTACAGAGCCCAGTTCGGGATGTATGTCTTTATGTCCGCCATACTGCGAGCCTATCCCCCAGCAACTTCCCACATCGCCTTCATAGGCAGTGGTGGTGTTATTTTTTCCTTTTCTGTTTACTTCACCAATAGGGTGTATGGGTGGAAAATACAGCGTATCAAATCCCATTCCTGCTATTCTGGGCAAAAGTCTTTCACAGTCTTTAAAGGTACCGTGCTTACCGGGTTCCGGTGAGGCTGATCTCGGAAAAAATTCGTACCAGGTACTGAAAAGGGCTTTTTTTCGGTCGACATAAACGGCAAGTTCATTGCTTTCATTTGCCAAATGCTTTTCCGGATGGCTGTAAAAAACTTGCCAAAGTTTATTTTCCCTGGCAAAAACCACTGCTTCCGGATAGCGTTTCTCATCTTCAAAAACTGCAATGATGTTTTGGACATAGTCCTTGTGATCTTTACTGACATCCTTTAACAGCGACTTCAGTATTTGAGCTCCCTCAAGAAACTCAGACCTCACATACTGGTTATCATCCAGTTTGCGCAGGATACCGTGCTGCCAGTTCAAACCGTGATCGACCCAGCCCTGCACTTTGTAATAATAAAATCCCTGTTTTTCAACCTGAAATGAGGCCGTCCAGGCGTCATTCATTTGGGCATTCATCCTGACTTCACTCCATTTCTTATCCTTTTCATGTTTGTACAAAAGCGATACCCCAATGAGATCATGGCCATCCACCAAGACATCGGATGAAACATCTACCTTTTGTCCAATGACGCGTTTGATAAAAAATTCTCCACAGTTGAGTTGTGGAGAAATGCGATCAATTACTACTCTGTTTTGTCTTTTCACTATTTAATTTTTTTACGATGCACCTTAAATTACATATCCTCTGGGGATCACTGCTCCTTTTTTGATAACAACAATACCGTCTTTGATGACATATTCATTGGTCTCCTTATTCTCCAGGTGTTTGCCCCCATTTATACGCACATCATCCCCTATTCTGCAATTTTTATCGATTATGGCATTTTTTATATAACATCTTTCACCAATACCCATCAGTATCTCGATGTGCTCTCTTTCTATTTCATCAAGCGATTCATAATAATCACAACCCATCATGTAAGTATTGATCACTGTGGAATCTTTACCTATCCTGGCTCTGATACCGATTACGGAGCGTTCTATTTTTGCGGCATGTATGATACATCCATCTGCAACCACGGTTTTGTCCATGGTAGTACCTGATATTTTGGTAGTTGGCAACACCCTTGCGTGGGTATATATCTTCTTAGACACATTGTACAGGTCAAACTGCGGTATGTCATCGGTAAGCCCCAGGTTGGCCTCAAAAAAGGACTGGATATTTCCTATGTCTGTCCAATAGCCCTCATAAGGATAACTGATCACCGATAAATTCTGGATGGCACCTGGAATTATATGTTTTCCAAAATCGACATTATTGGTATCTTCAAGTAGTTTAAACAAAAGATCTCTGTTAAAAATGTAGATACCCATGGAAGCCAGATAAAACCTTCCGCTCCTCTTCATGTTGTCACTGACCTCGGATACCAGACCCTCCAGTTTGTCCTTGGGAGGTTTTTCTACGAAGGTTTTAATATAACCATTCTCATCCGTTTTAAGGATACCAAATTCTGTAGCGTCATTGGCATGAACGGGCAGGGTGGCAATTGAAATATCCGCTTTCTTTTTGATGTGTTCTTCAATCATATAATTAAAGTCCATCTGGTATAACTGATCCCCGGACAAGATGAGCACATAATCAAAATCATGTCGTTTCATATGGTGGACACTCTGCCTTACCGCATCAGCAGTTCCCTGAAACCAGGCTCCGCTCTGCGGGGTCTGTTCGGCAGCGAGCACATCCACAAATGCCGTGCTGAAAAAACTAAAATGGTAGGTGTCTTTTATATGTCTGTTGAGGGATGCTGAATTAAATTGGGTCAAAACGTAGATTCTCTTGATATCCGAATTGATACAATTTGAGAGAGGTATATCCACCAATCTGTACTTGCCTGCTATCGGTACAGCAGGTTTTGATCTTGAATGTGTGAGAGGATGTAATCTCGATCCCTGACCACCTCCTAAAATGATTGCCAGCACTCTGTTGTTATACATATTTGTAATTTTAAAGATTTGTATAAAGTTAAAAAATCTTGGGCAGATTTACTCAATATATGAATCAATCACGATCTTTTTTTTCTGTTTTTTAATATACTTATTCTGTATTACAGCAGTTTTACTTCAGGTATTGGCCTCCGTTCCATTCAGCCCTCTGTTTCTTTGGAAAAACAGGATGTATCCACATGTTTTCAAACCAGAAAAACCTCCATCTGTAAAAATGTCCTGATATCTTTCAGATCAGGGATTTATACAATGCTTCAACCTGTTTTGCAATTGCGGTCCAGTCGAAGAAATCTTCAACCCGTTTT
>Ga0209391_10001860_pt1 | contig 11009 bp, 7 predicted proteins | sample PPLLak3March2015_FD_187246 | JGI IMG/M metagenome (GOLD analysis project Ga0209391, IMG submission 187246) | Freshwater sediment microbial communities from Prairie Pothole Lake near Jamestown, North Dakota, USA - PPLs Lake P7 Core (1) Depth... | ecosystem: Environmental > Aquatic > Freshwater >... | reverse complement strand
GGTACTGGTCGAGGTAGGTCTCGCTGTCGAGCACGAGTCGCTCCTGCGCGAGCTGCAGCTGGTGCAGCAGGAACATGATCACGATGCTGATGAGCAGCGCGATCAGGGTCGAGTTGAACGCCACGCCGAGGCCCGCGGTGACGCCCGAGACGTCCCCCGACACGGCCTTGTGCGCCTCCCCGAGCGCGTCGCCGATGCCGCGCACCGTGCCGATGAAGCCGATCGCCGGGATCGCCCAGGCGACGTAGCGCAGCATCGACAGCTCCGAGTCGAGTCGGTCGGCCTCCGCCTCGCAGACGCCGCGCGCCGCCTCCGAGACATCCTGCACGTTGCGCGTCGCGCCGAAGCGGTACAGCGACACGAGCAGCGCCCGCGGCAGCAGCCGCTGCGCCTCCGCGGGCGGCAGCGCCTCGAGCAGCCGCGCGTGCTCGCGGATGTCCTCCGGCAGGATGCGCATGCCCTCGGGCACCTCGACGAGGCTGCGCTCGAGCAGCTGGCGTTCGCCGTGGGTCTGCCAGGCCTTGTAGCCGATGATCGCGATCGCCCACAGCGCGAGGATGACGGCCGCCTCCTGCTCCCAGTCCTTGAGCACGACGTAAGCGGAGCGCTGCGGAACGAAGTTCGCGTCCTTCTGCATGGCGACGCGCTGCTCGGCGAGGATCGCCGTCGCCTTGGGCCGGATCACCGTCACGTAGGCGGCGTGCACGGCGATGGTGACGATGATGAAGGCGAACAGGCTGTAGACCAGCTCGTTCGGGGCGCGGGACTTGAATCGGGCCATGCCGCTGTTCTCCGGCTCAGATGTCGACGGGGAAGGCGACGTCGAAATCGGCGCGCACCTTCTCGGTGGGTTCGAAGCGGCCCGGCGTCGGGCCGACGGGCCGCTTCGGATCGGGCGGTGCGGTCGTCGGTGCTGCAGCCGGCGGCGCCGGCGGCCCCTCGTCCGCCGATCCTTCCGCCGCGTCGGCGGGCGCTTCGGTGGCGGTTCCGGTCTCCGGCCCCGGCGCGCCGGCCGGTGCCGCGGGCGGCGACGCCGCAGGCGCGGCCGGCGGCGTCTCCTGCGCGCGCAGCACGGTCACGACCGCGAGCACGCCCGCGAACGTCGCGATCGCGAGCCGCAGGCTGCGGCTACTGCGCGTAACGCGCGATGCGGAAACCGAGGTCATTGCGTTTGCCGTCCCCGTAGTCGCGGAAAGCCAGCCGGAGCTCGGTCACCCCGGAGTGCTGCCAGCTCGAGCCGCGGATGACGCGCAGCGCGCCGGTGCCGGCCGCGGCCGGATCCACCGCCGCGACGCTCCCGGCCGGCTGGACAGTGTAGAGGTCATGGGTCCACTCGGCGACGTTGCCGCCGAGGTCGAAGAAGCCGAGCGGATTGGCCGCGAAGCTGCCCACCGGCGCCGTCGCCGCGAACCCGTCGTCGAGGTCCGCGAGGACCTGCGCGACCAGCGGCTGGGCGCGCCGGTCGGCGAAATTTCCCGCACCTGGAGGGACGGGCAACGCATCGCCCCACGGGTACTTGCGCAGCGCACCGCCTGTCCAGCGCGCGGCCCACTCCCACTCGGCCTCGGTTGGCAGCCGGTAGCCCGCGGTCGCCGGGACCACCGGCACGAGCCGGCCGCCCTGCTCGGCGTAGGCGGGCTCGAGGCCGTCCTGCGCGCTCAACCAGTTGCAGTAGGCGGCGGCGTCCTGCCAGCTCACGCCGACGACCGGCTGGCGGTCGAGGTCGAGCGTCTGCTGCAGCACGAAGCCGGAGCGATGAGAGGGACGGAACTGCCGGAACTCGGCGTTCGTGAGCTCGCGCAACGCGAGGTAGAAACGGCGCTCGAGCTTCACCGCGCGCTGCGCTTCGTTGGCGCGGCGACCGGCCTCGCGGCGCGGGCTGCCCATCGTGAACTCGCCGGCCGGCACGAGCTTTAGCTCCGGGCCCGCCTTGCTGCGCACGAGCGTCGCGAGTGGTCCGGCGGCGGCGGCCGGACGTTCCGTGGCTTCGGCGCCGGCCGGCGCACCGGTCGTCGCCGCGGCGGCGACCGGCGCCGCGACGGGCTCAGGCGGCGCGCCCTCGCGCAGGCTCACCTCGAGGGTCTGCGGCAGGCCGGGTCGGGGCGTGACCGTGGCGCGGTGGGTCACGTAGCCCGGCTTGCGCACCTCGAGCACCTGCGCGGTCGCCGGGAGCTGCAGCGTCTGGCCAGCTGCACCGCGCGCCGCGCCGTCCACGAACACCATCGCGTCCGCGGGCGTCGAGCGCACGGTCACCTCGCCCAGGATCGGCACGAGCTTGAACTCGACGACGGCGCGTCCGCCCGAGGGGACGCTTGCCGGGCGGCTGGCCGGCTCGTAGCCTTCACGTAGCACAGCGACTGCCTGCTCGACGTCGGGACGGACGTCGATCTCGAGCGGCGTACGCCCGCGGTAGGCGCCGCCGACGGTGACGTTGGCGCCGGCCGGCGCGCTGCGCACCGCCAGCCGCCCGTCCGGCAGCCCCAGACGCACGGGCCCGAGCGTGAGCGGCTCGTTCGCCTGCACCTGGACGTCGCTCACCCAGGGCTTGAACCCGCCGAGCCGCAGCTCCACGCGATGCGATCCCGCCATCAGCTCGAGCTTCACCGGCGTGCGCCCTCGCACTTCGCCGCCGACGCGCAGTTCCGCGCCGGCGGGCTCGGAGGCGATCGAGACCTCGGCCCAGGCGGGCGTGAGCTTGGGCTCGAGCTTCTGCAGGCGGCCGAGTCCCTCGACCTCCACTTCGACCGTGGCGTCGAGGAAGCGCTCGGTGTCGATGGTCACGGAGTGAGGCCCCGCCGCCAGCTCGAACGGGCCCGGCGCTTCGCCGGCCGGCTGGCCGTCGATGCTCACGCGCCCGGGCACCGGCAGCACGACCTCGAGGCGGCCGGGCAACGGTTGCATCGCGAAGCTGAGCCGCTGGTTACGGTCGTTCGTGATCTCCACGGGCACGCCGAGCGGTGCGTAGCCCTCGCGTTCGGCGACCAGCGTGTAGGAACCCGGCCGCAGCAGGTGGCTGGTGCCTAAGCGCAGGCCGCGCCAGCCGCCCTCGAACGCCACGCGTTCGGGCTGCGGGCTGACTTCCACCTGCACGGGCACCGACGTAAAGATGACCGCCGCGATCGCGATGAGAATCGCGAGCGCGGCGCCCAGTGCAAGACGACGCCAGGGCACGGTCCGCGGCGGCGGCGTGCGCACGGCTTCGGGCCGGCGAAAGGCCACGGGCTCGATGCGCTCGTCCTCGCCCGCCGTGAGTCCGCCCACCGTCGCCGCCGTCTCCGCCGCCGGCGGCGCAGTCGCGTTGCCGGCGCCGCCCGCCACCACCTCCAGCACGCGCTGACCCTGCTCGAGCCGCAGCTTCAGTCGGCCGCCGCCTGCGTCGAGCACGTCGCCGCTGCGCAGCCACGTGGAGCCGGCGACGGGCGTGCCGTTGTGCAGTACCGCGATCGCCTCGTCCGTGGGCTGTACGAACAGCTGGCCGTCGTGCAGGCCGATCCACGCCACCGTGCCGGTCGCTGCCGGCATGAGCACGTCCGCGCCGGTGCCGCCGAGCGACAGCGGAAAGTCGCCGGTGCCGAGCACCCGCTCGCCCAGCGGTTCGCGCAGGATGAGGATCGGGCTCAGATCGGCTCCTCGCAGCGGATCGCGAGCGTCGGGGCCTCGCGCCCGGGCAGCAGGGTGAGCTCGCGGCGCACGTCGCGGAAGCCGGGTCGTATGCCGACCACGGTGTAGCGGCCCGGCAGCAGCTCGAGCTCCTTGCGCTCGAAGGTGCCGATCCGTCCCACCCGGTACACCGTGACCTCGGTCTGGTTGTCGGAAGTGATCGCGACGCGCTGCGGCGTTTCGGCGTCCGTGATGAGTGCTTCGACGGCGGCAATCTGCCGGCCGAGCGCCGAGCCGGGTTCGCTGAAGCTGCGGGCCCGCGCGACCGCCGTGCGCGCCGCGGCGCGCACGTCCGGCGAGAACAGGCGCTCGGGCCGTTCGAGATACGCCTTGAGCTCGGCGTCGAGCATGGCGCGCGGCTCGGCGCGTTCCACCCCCTGCTGCGCGAGCGCGAGGTTGCGGTCGACGGCGAGCGCCTTGCGGTACTCGGCAAGCGCCTCCGCCCAGCGCTCGCCGCGTTCGGCCTGCTGCGCCGCCTCGACGTGCGCGGCGAGCGTGCGGTCGCCGAGCGCGCGCTCGACCTGCGCGAGGCCGTCGGCGACCTCCGGTGCGCCGGGCCGGATCCGGCCGGCACGCTCGAAGGCGGCGCGGGCCGCGGCGTAGTCGCGACGCGCGAGTCCGTCGAGGCCCTGTGACATCGCGGCAGCGAAGGCGGCGCTGCCGGCTTGAGCCTGCAGGCGCGCGAGTCCGTCGCGGGCCGCTCGCGTGTCGCGATCGAGGGCCAGCGCCTTGCGGTAGGCCGCTTCGGCTGCCGAGCCCTCGCCGCGCTCCTCGGCCGCCCGCGCCTCCGCCAGCAGGGCCGTCACCTCGCCGAGCGTGGCCGTGCGCTCGAGGCCACGCTTCGCGACGGCGTTGCCGGGCTCGATCTGCAGCGCCCGCTCGAACTGCACGCGTGCCGTTGCAGCATCGCCCTTCTCGAGCGCCGCGGCCCCGCCCGACAGCGCGGCGCGCAGCTGCTCGGCCGCGAGCTTCTCGGTCGCGACGAGGTCGGTGTCGGCCGCACGCAGGCTCGCGAGCGCCGCCTCGTGCTCGCGCCGCCCGAAGGCGGCATCCGCATCGGCCAGAGCGCGCTTGCCGCGCGCGAACGCGGCGCCGCCCCACACGGCGGCCGAGCGGGCCTCGAGCCCCTCGAGGCGCCCCAGGACGGTGGGACGCAACTCCTCGAAGTCGCGCTTCATCGCCGCGAGGCGCTCAAGGTCCTTCTGCGGCTCGGCCGGCGCGGGCGCCGGTTCAGCGGGGACGGCGGGCCGCGCGGCGGTCGCGGGCGTCCCGGCGCTGCGTTCCACCCAGCGCGGCAACAGGAAGAACACGAACCCGGCGCCGAGCAGCAGGATCACGAAGGTCGCGGCCACGAGCCCGCGGCGGAACCCCTCCGAGCGCAGTTGCTGGGGCGTCGGGCCGGCCGCGGCCGTGCGTGTCCACTGCGGAGCGATCGCGGGCTCCGTCGTGGCGGGCGGGCGCAGCGCGACCGGGGCGCGCTCCGGGCGGGACGCGGGCTCCGCGGGCGCGCCCGCGAGTTCGCGCAGAGTCGCAGCCACGGCGCCCAGGTCGCTCGGACGGTCGGCGGGCACCTTGGCGAGACAGCGCCGCACCAGCTCCTCGAGCACGTCGGGCACGCCGAACCGCGCGGCCAGCGGTGCGGGCGGCTCGGTGCGCACGCGCGCGGGCTGCGGATCCGGGTAGAAGGGCGGGTAGCCCGTGAGCAGTTCGTAAGCGAGTGCGCCGAAGGCATACACGTCGTCGGCCGGGTCAGGGAGCGCGCCGTCGAGCTGCTGCGGGCTCATGGTGAACGGCGATCCGCCGCGCGGCGCGGCGGGGTCGGCCACCGGGGCCGCGAGGCCGAAGTCGGCGATCATCGGCGCGCCGTCCGCCCCGACCAGCACGTTGGCGGGCTTGAGGTCGCGGTGCACGAGCCCGCGCGCGTGCAGCGCCGCGAGTCCCTCGGCGACGCCGGCGAGCACCGGCAGCAGCGAGCGCCACGGACGCCCACGCAGTGCCGTAAGGTCGCCGGCCCCGAGCTCCGCGAACACCGCGAACGGCGGCTCGCCGTCGTGGACGGACACGCAGGCCTGGAGGCGTGGGTGGCGCAGCTGCTGCTGCAACCGCGCCGCGCGCAGGAACTGCTCGCGCCCGGCCGGCGACGAATCGGTGAGCACCTTGAGCACGCAGTCGACGCCCGCCGTGCGGTCGCGCGCCTGCCAGACCTGCGCTGCTCGGCCCTCGCCGAGCTTTCGCAGCAGTCCGTATCGCGCAGCCAGAATCTGCCCGCTCTCGAGCATGTGGTCGGGTTCCATCGCGATTTAGGGCCTGCCGGAAGGCGTCGCGACGCTGGTCGCGGCGGGCAGGCCGGTCTCGCTCTCGTACAGCTCGCGCAGCAGGTGTCGCCACTCGGCGTACTGCTCCTCCGCCGAGCCCTTGAGCTGCAGCGTGCGGCCCTCCACGTCCACGACCATGGGCTGCACCTCGGACTGGAACGAGTCGCCGAGCTGCTTGAGCGACTCGGTGTGGATCTTGAGCTCGGCGCGCTTGTCGAAGCCGCTCTTGAAGGCGTAGATGCCGCCGATGACCGCGGCGGTAGCCGCCGCCGAGCCGGCGCTGCTGTTGGTGTTCTGGCCGGCCATGACGCCGCCTACCACCGCGACGGCGCCGAGCACCTGGCGGGTCAGCGCCTCGCGCTTGGCCTGCGCCTCGGCCTCGAGCTCTTCGTGGTTGTACTTTCGCCAGTTGGTGTAGGGCTCGGCCATGCTGCCGCCGAAGTTCGCGTAGTACTCGTTGAGCGTGTCCACCAGCGCGTAGTCGCGCTCACGCACGCGCTGCATGCGCTGCACCACCGGGTCGTCCTCGGCGGGCAGGCGCGTCACGGTGTAGACGCCCTTGCGGTCCTGCGCGAGGTAGCTGCCGAAGGCGTACGGGGCGAGGTCGGCGGCGAAGCGCATGTCCGCCACTCGTCGCAGCTGCTGGCGCTGCTCGACGGTGAGGTCGCGCCGCGCCGCGAGCAGGTCGTTGGCGAAGGTGTTGTAGACGTTCTCGAACGGATCGCGCGGCTTCGAGATGACGTCCTTGTAGGCGCGCGTGTCGGCCTCGCCCTCGTAGGTCTTGCGCAGCCAGGTGCGACCCGCGGCGTCGGTGACCACGATCTCGAGCTCGAGCTCGCGGCCGTCGGACTCGAGGATGCGGCCGTCCACGAACACTTCCATGCCGGTGCCGTCGCGAGGCAGCACGCGCACCTGGCCCCACTGGCCGGTGCCCTCGAGGGTGTCGCGGATCAGCACCGGGATGTAGCGCGACTCGGCGTTGCGCACCTCCGGGAAAATCCGGCGCTTTTCCTGCTCTTTTTCGTCCTCGGGCACGTTGGGGTCGAACAGGCGCACGCCCACGTCGAGCAGCTCGTCCTCGGCCACCTCGACCGTCGCCTTCTCGGCGGCGATGCGCACCATCGGCTTCTGTTCCTGCACCACGCAGCCGCCGAGCGGGGCGAGCGCGAGCAGCGCCGCAAGCAGCGCCGTGCCGACACGTGTTCTCGAGAAGCTCTGGTTCACCGGGTGCTCTGCTTGTACTGCCGATACTCTTCCCAGAGGCGCTCGCGCAGCTCCGGGTCCGTTTCCTTCATCGCGGCCTCGCGCAACTGCCGCGCGACGATGTCGTCGTCGCGGCCGTCGGGGATGTCCGCCGGCACGGTGTTGGGGCCGGAGCCACCTAGTGGGCCGCCGCCGCCGACGCCACCACCTCCGCCCTGTTCGCCGCTGCGACCGCCCGCGGACTCGCCGCGGCCGCCGGAGTCGCCGCCCACGCCAGCGGTACCCTCGCCCGGCATGCCCTCGCCTTCCTCGCCCGCGCCTTCACCCTCGCCGGACTGCCCATCGCCCGACTCCTCGCCCGCCGCAGCGCCGCCCGCCGGGCCGGAGCCGCTGCCGCGCGCGGCGCGCTCCTGCGAGATCGCCTCCTGCTCCTTGCGCATGCGCTCGTCGAACACCGCGAAGGTCTCGTCGAAGCGGCGGTCGATCTGCGAACGCTTGTCCTCGGCAGTCATGGGCCCGCCGCCCGGGCCGCCACCGGGGGCGCCGCCGGCTTGGCTCGCGGGTACACCGCCGCTCGTGCCCGTCGGGCTGCCGCCGCCCGAGCCGCCGGGCGAGCCCTGGGTCGCTCCCGGGCTGCCGGGTCGCGACCCGGTGGGGGTGGCGCCCCCTTGAGCCCCGCCGGTCGAGGGACTCGCTCCGCCCGGCGCACCCTGTGCACCGGGAGCAGACCCCGTGCCTTGCGTACCCTGCGGCGAGGCCTGTCCCGCCGGTTGCCCCGAAGACTGGCCCGCCTCGCCCGGCGATCCGCCGACAGGCTGGCCCGAGGACGTGCTGGGCGTGTCGCCACCCGAAGACTCACCGGAAGGCTGTCCCGCCTGGCCCGGTGATCCGCCCGACGGCTGTCCGGCGGACTGCCCGGCGCCCGTGTCAGGCGCCTGCCCGGTCTCGCCGCTGGTCTCGGACGGCGGCTGGGGCCAGCGCTCCGGCGCGGGCTCCCCGCCGGACTCGCCGGCGCCAGCGGACGGGCTGCCGGACGACGACGGCGACGCGCTCGGGCTCGCGGACGGGCTGCCGGGCGAGCCCTCGCTGGAGGAGGGGCTCGATGGGCTCGAGCTGCCGGGGCTGCCCGGGCTGCCGGGGGATCCCGGGCTGCCCTGCGAGCCCGACGGCGGGGACGAGGCCGGTGGCTGCGGCAGGGACTGGCTGGTCTCGCTCGGCGTGGCGCAGCCGCCGAGCGCCAGCGCGCCGACCAATGCCAGCCCGAACCACGCGAGGTGCCTGCGCAACATCTGGCCGTTCTCCGTCAACGTCACGTGCCCCGGCGCGGTCCGCCGACCTGTACCTAGATGCTGTTGGATCAAGGCGCCGGGGCGATGGTTCAACGCGACCCGCCGGAGCCGGCTGACACGGCCACGCCGCCACCCGCCAGGTCTTCACCGACCAGGAACGATCGCAGCTGGTCGGCGAGACGGTTGCAGGCCGTTCGCTGCACCGGCGTGATGATCGGGATGGGGGCCACGGCGCCGATCAGCACCGAGGTGCCCGTGACGTCCGTGGTCACCGAGCCCAGCTCGGTTCCGTTGCGCAGGTCCCACACCGTCGCGACGTAGCCCGACTGCTTCTCCCACCAGCCCACGCCGAAACAGCCGCCGCCGCCCGGCCCGATCGCGCAGGCGATGCTGCCGCCGCCGTCGGTCTTGCGCGTGTTGCCGTCGAGCCAGACGACGTAGCGCACGCCGATCTGCTCGAGGCGCTCGCTCACGCCCGGTCGCTCGAGCACCGACTTCAGCCCCGCCGCGTTGGCCGGCGCGGTGCTCGGCTCGAACCACGGGAACAGGGCGTCGGCGAACTGCTGCTCGCCGTAGATCTTGAACGGCACGACGTCCTTCGCCTTGGAGGTCTTCGCGGACTGGCCGTCCTCGGGATGCACGAGTTCGCCGCCGAGGTTTTCCTGAAGGCAGTCGAGGAACTTCTCCTCGGTACCGAGGCCCTCGAGCTGCGGCTTCTTGAGCACCACGATGGACTCGTTGGCCTCGATGGCCGAGGCCACCTGCCTCGTCTCGTCCACCTTGGACGTCATGCAGCCCGCCGCGAGCACGGTCAATGCGACCAGCCCCAGCGCCGACCGACGCGGCCTGGCGGTCCGAGATTGCGTGGGGCTGCGGGAGGGTGTCATGGCATCGTCCGTATCCAGACGCGCCCGAGTATACGCCACGCTTTCCGGCGCGCGTGTTGCGCGGCTTGGCGCAATTCAGCCGAACAGGTCGGCCTGCCGCGGACCGTCCGGATCGCGCCGGAACTGGCCGCAATCGAGTTCGGGGCCGCGGGCCTTGCCGAGGCCGCTGCGCCGGCAGGCGGCCGCGAAACGCGCAGCGAGCAGGGCGGCGTACGGACCCTCGCCGCGCATGCGGTGGCCGAAGCGCGGGTCGTTCAGGCGACCGCCGCGAAGCTCGCGCAACAGGTTCAGCACGCGGTCGGCGCGAGCGGGGTAGTGCTCGCGCAGCCACTGCTCGAACAGCGCGCCGAGCTCGTGCGGCAGGCGCAGCAGCATGAAGGCGGCGTTCGACGCGCCGGCTGCGGCAGCCGCCTCGACCAGGGCCTCGATCTCGTGATCGTTGAGCGCCGGCACGACGGGCGCGAGCAGCACCGTGACCGGCACAGCGGCGGCGACGAGCTCGCGGATGACCTTGAGGCGCGTGCGCGGCGCGGCGGCGCGCGGCTCGAGCACGCGCTTCAGATCGTCGTCGAGGGTGGTGAGGCTGACGGCCACCGAGCACAGCCGTCGCTCGGCCAGCGCAGCGAGCAGGTCGAGGTCGCGCAGGATCAACGCGCCCTTGGTGACGACGGTGACGGGATGCCGGTGGGCGAGCAGCACCTCGAGCAGCGCACGGGTCGTGCGGTGCTCGCGCTCGGCCGGCTGGTAGGGATCGGTGTTGGCGCCGAGGTTGATCGGCTTGCACACGTAGCCCGGCGCCGCCAACTCCTCGGCGAGCCGCGCGGCGAGCCCCGGCTTGTGGAAGATGCGCGTCTCGAAGTCGAGCCCGGCGCCCAGGTTCCAGTAGGCGTGCGACGGGCGCGCAAAACAGTAGATGCAGCCGTGCTCGCAGCCCTGGTAGGGGTTCACGGACTGCTCGAAGGGCACGTCGGGCGAGGCGTTGCGGCTGATGGCCCGGCGCGGCCGGTCGGCGATCAGCAATGTCTCCGGGCGACGCGGGGGCTCGTCCAGACTGCCCCAACCGTCATCGGCGGCCTCGAGACGCGTGGATTCGAACCGTCCCCCGGGGTTGGAAACGGCCCCGCGTCCCTTGGCTACCTGATGCCTGTCTTCCCGCCGCATCGGGGCAGGATACTGTACATACGTACAGGCGTCACGAACCGGAGCCGGGGAACCGGTCCATGCGCGAGAGCTCCGGGAAACGCCTCCACCACACGCCCGCCACGACCAGCGTGGCGCAGCCGCCGACGATCACGGCGGGCACCGTGCCGAACCACGCGGCGGTTACGCCGGACTCGAACTCGCCGAGTTCGTTGGAGGCGCCGATGAAAACGGCGTTGACCGCGCTCACGCGTCCGCGGATGTCGTCCGGAGTCTCGAGCTGCACGAGCAGGTGGCGCACGTACACGCTCACCATGTCGCCGGCGCCCATCACCACCAGCGCCGCGAGCGACAGCCACAGCACCGTCGAGAAGCCGAACACCAGCGTCGCGAGGCCGTAAACGATCACGCCACCGAACATCCAGCGGCCGACCTGCCGCGAGATCGGCAGCACGCCGAGCGCGATGCCACAGAGCGCGGCGCCGATGCCGGGCGCGGTGCGCAACCAGCCAAGG
>Ga0209391_10001857_pt1 | contig 11016 bp, 9 predicted proteins | sample PPLLak3March2015_FD_187246 | JGI IMG/M metagenome (GOLD analysis project Ga0209391, IMG submission 187246) | Freshwater sediment microbial communities from Prairie Pothole Lake near Jamestown, North Dakota, USA - PPLs Lake P7 Core (1) Depth... | ecosystem: Environmental > Aquatic > Freshwater >... | reverse complement strand
CCCGGTCTCGGCGTGCGCATCCTCGGCGAGGTCACGCGTGCCGCCGCCGACACGCTGCGCCTCGCCGACCACATCTTCATCGAGGAGCTGCGCCGGGCCGGCTGGTACGACAGGACGAGCCAGGCCTTCGCGGTGTTCCTGCCGGTGAAAAGCGTGGGCGTCACCGGCGACGGCCGGCGCCACGAGCCCGTGATCGCGCTCAGGGCCGTCGAGACCGTGGACTTCATGACGGCGCACTGGGTGCACCTGCCGTACGAGCTGCTCGACGTCTGCTCGCGACGCATCGTCAACGAGGTGAAGGGCGTCTCGCGCGTGGTATACGACATCAGCGGCAAGCCGCCGGCGACGATCGAGTGGGAGTAGCGGTCGTTCGCGGACCACCGGCAGGAGGGTTTCACGATGCGCAAGCGTGCCGCTGTCAAATCCGTCGTGAGTCTACTGTTGCTGTTCGCCATTCCATCCGCCCCGGCGACCGCCCGGGACGACAGCGATACCATCGCCGAGATCACGCAGTTGCTGAACTGGTTCCTGGCGCCTGAGAACAATCCCCGGGCAGCCACGCACCAGCGCTTCTGGGCCGATGATCTCGTGTACACCCGTTCGACGGGCCTCGTGCGGACGAAGGCCGACATCATGGCCGGCCTTGCAGGCGATCGGCCGCCGGCCGACGGGATGCGCTGGAGCGCCGAGGACGTCCTCGTCCGACCGTACGACGACGCGGCCGCGCTGACGTTTCGACTGGTCGGTCGGGCCGCCGACGGCAGCACCCTGCAGTACCGCAACAGTGCGATGTTCCTGAAGCGCGACGACGAATGGCGCGCGGTCACGTGGCAGGCCACGCCGATCGCCGACCCGGGCACGAAATGACCTGAGCCGGGGGAGATCTCCCGCTTCGCCGGGCCATGGCCCGTGCAGACGGCCTGGGGCTGGCGGGGGGAGGCGCGGGTCAGATCCCCAGCGCCCGCAGCGCGTGGCCCAAGCGCTCGTAGTCCCCGTCGCGGTTGTAGACCTGGCCGGAGATGCGGATCAGTCGCTTCGGCGGCGCCGGCCAGGGGATCACGGGCACTTCGATCTGGAACTGCTGCAGCAGGCGGTCCTGCAGGGGGTCCGCATACAGCGGCGAGTCGCCGGCGCGACCGTCACCGTCGGGCAGCGGCAGCGATGCCAGCGAGCCGATCATGTCGTCCGGGCACGGCGGATCGATGCCGAGTGTGTGGCAGAGCACCTCGCGGCCTCGCAGGACGAGTTGGCGATTGGTTTCTCGCACCGCCGACCAGCCGCCGGGCAGCAGTTCACCCATGAACCGCAGGGCTGCGGGCACCGACAGGAACGCCGTCGGATCGTCGGTTCCCGTCCAGTCGAACTCGATGAGGTAGCGGGAGCGGCCCGTTCGCGTCGAGTTGGCCCCGTGGCTGATCACGGCGGGGCGGGTTCGCGGCTGCACGTCCGGCCGCGTGTACAGGAAGGCCGCGCCCTTAGGGGCGCAGATCCACTTGTGGCAGTTGCCCGTGTACCAGGCGGCACCGATCGCTGCGAGATCCAGGGGCAGCATGCCCGGCGCGTGAGCCGCATCCACGAGGGTTTCCACCCCCCGCATGCGAAGTTCCCGGACCAGCGCTTCGATCGGGAGCACGAGCCCGGTCTGGCTGGTCACCTGATCGAGCAGCGCGAGCCGGGTGCGCCCGGTGACGCGGCCCATGACCGCGTCGATCACCTGGTCGGGGCCGGCGATCGGAAACGGCAGGCTCGCCACCACGACCCGCGCTCCGGCTCGCTGGGCGACGAAGTCCAGCACGTTGCGGCAGGCGTTGTACTCGTGATCGGTGGTGAGCAACTCGTCACCGGGCGCGAAGCTGAGCGACCGCAGCACTGCGTTGACCGCGGTGGTGGCGTTGGGCACCCAGGCGAGGTCGTGCGCGGGTGCGCCGAGGAAATCGCCCAGTACAGCACGCGCCTCGTCGAGCAGGCCCTCGAGGTCGCGGACGAAGAACTGCACCGGCTGGCGCTCCATGCGTTGCCGCAGCTCGGCCTGGTACCGCAGCACGGGGATCGGGCAGGCGCCGAACGATCCGTGGTTCAGGAAGATCACCGCAGGATCCAGTGACCAATGGGCGGGCAGGTCGGGCCGGGCGAGATCGCCCGTGCGAGGCAGGCTGGAGTCGCTCATCCCGGGGAGTCTAACCGCGGTGGCCGGCACCACAGGGTCACTTCAAGCGGTGCATGAGCCGCTGGCTGAACGGAGCACGCGGGAAGGGGTGCCGTCGGCCCGCGGATCGAGATGGATCGCGCACCGCCTGCTTTGGCAGAATCGCGACCGGTTCCACGGGATGAGCACGATCGAGTGAGGACGACGACGGAGCTTCGCGGTTCGCTCACACGGCGCCGGCTCGCGCTGTCTGCGGCGTTGGCCGCGAGCGGGCTGGCGCTCGGCGGCGTGGCAAAGGGCACCTCGCAGGGGCCGGTCGCCGACGGCCAGTATGTCGGAACGCTGCCCTGCGCCGACTGCGCCGGTATCCGCACGTCCCTGACGCTCTACACCCTGGGCGAGGGCGGGGAGCCAATCGTCTATCGGATGACGGCGACGTACCTCGGCACGCCCGAGGGAGACCGCACCGAGGAACGCCTCGGCCCGTGGTCGCGAGTGGGGAGCGGCGCCTCGCAGCGCGTGCGCCTCGATCCGCAGGACGACGCCCGGCGCCAGAGCTTCCGCGTCGCCGGACCCGACACCCTCGTGCTGCTGGATCGCGAGGAACGCCCGATCGCCAGCGCCCAAGACCTCAGCCTGCGGCGGGACGCGGCGGCGAGTGCCGCCCGCCTGCCGCCCCCGCGAACGCTGTTCCGCGGCACGCTCAGCCGCGACGCGGACCGCCTGCTGCTCGCGCCCTGTGACGGCGGCCCGGTCCTGCGCGTGCGCGACGTCTCGCCGGAGGTGATCATCACCGCCGCCCTCGCCGACATCGGCTTCGACGAGCGCGACCGTCTCCACCTCGAGGCCTGGGGCCGCCTGCGGGACGGCGAGCTGTGGATCGACCGACTGAATCGCGCCGGCGTCGAGACGGTCTGCCCGCAGGACGCGATCGGCTTTCGCGCGCAGGGCGACGAGCCGGGCTGGAGCCTCGCATCGAGCCCGTCCGGGGTAACTTTCACGACGCAGGACGGCGCCGAACTGCGCGCGCCCCCGCTGCCGCTGTCCTGGCGATGGACCGGTGGTCGCCCGGACCGGGCCGAGGCCGTGCTCGCGACCGCCACCGAAGGCAGTGCGCTCGAGGCGGTGCTTTCGCCGAGGATCTGCCGCGACACCAAGGGCGACGCGGTCTACGGGTTCACGGCCGCAGTCCGCCTGACCCGCCCGGAGCCCGCGGCCGGGTTCGAGGGCTGTGCGTTCGTCGGCAGCGAGCCCGTGCCAGGCGTTCGATGAATTCTCGCGACCCGGAGTTCGGGGCGGCACGTGCTGACGACGTCGCGTTCATGGCGCGCGCGCTCGATCTGGCACGACTCGCCGAGGCCGCCGGCGAGGTGCCGGTCGGCGCGGTGATCGTGCGTGACGGCGCCATCGTCGCCGAAGGCTTCAACCGCCCGATCGGCGCGAACGATCCCACGGCGCACGCCGAGATCGTCGCATTGCGTGCCGCGGGCGCAGCGCTCGGAACCTACCGACTCACCGGCACGACGCTCTACGTCACGCTGGAGCCGTGTGCCATGTGCGCATCGGCCATGGTGCACGCGCGGGTGCAGAGACTGGTGTACGCGGCCACCGATCCGCGGGCGGGCGCGGCCGGGTCGGTGTTCAACATCGTGCAGCACCCGGCGCTCAATCACCGTCTCGAGTGCACGGCAGGCGTGCTGGCCGAGGAGTGCGGCAGCATGCTGCGGCAGTTCTTCCTGGCGCGACGCCAGGCATCATTGCGCCCCGGTGGCGGACCATGATGTCCCGGACCGCGGCATCGGACGCGTGATCGAGCGATGTCGGGCGGTCGCAGCGCGGGCAGGTCGCGGGCTCCTCCCGCTGGCGCTCATATCTGCCCGCGCTTGGACAGCAGTACGGCCAACGGTCGCGTGCTCGGGATCTGGGAAAGCACGATGGTGATGATGACGGTCACCGGGACCGCCAGGAAAGCCCCGGGAATGCCCCACAGTTCCGACCAGACCGCGAGGCTCACCAGGATGGCGAAAGGGCTCAGGTTCAGCGAACTGCTCATCAGGTAGGGGTCGATGAAATTGCCGATGATGAACTGCACCGCGCCGAGCACCAGCAGCAGCTGCAGGATTGTCGCAGGGTCCCCGAACTGCACGACGGCCATCAGCATGGGCACCACGACGCCGAGCACCGAGCCCACGTAGGGGACGAAATTCAGGAACGCGATCAGCACGGCCCACAGCTCGGCGAACTCCAGGTCGAAGAAACGCATCACGGCATAACTGATCACGCCGAGCAGAAGGCTCAGCAGCGTCTTCAGAGCCAGATAAGAGCCGACGCGGCTGTTGACGGTGCCGATGACCTCGCGGATGCGCTGCACGCGCCGCGGGTCGTCCGACATATTGGACAGCTTGGCTTCGAACGCGGGTCGCTCGACCAGCAGGAAGACCGCGTACAGGCACACGACTACGAGGGTGGCGAGCAGCGAGCCCACCGACGTGAGCAGCGAGCCGGCCATCCTGGGCAGGTTGACCACCTGCACCAGCTCCTGGCGCAGCGTGGCCCAGGTCGGTTCGGTCTCGATGCCGAAGTGCACCGCCAGGCGCTGGATCGCCGCCAGCAGCGACTGCTGGTAGTGCGGAGCCATTGCCAGCGCCCGATCCAGGTTGGACATCACGAGGTGGACGAGCAGCCCGAACACGGTGCCGATCAGCAGGATCGAGAACAGGTAACACATTTGCACCGGAAGCCTGCGACCGACGCCCGGCAATCGTTGCAAGCCCTGTGCGATCCCGACGATCACGTAGACGACGACGGCACCGAGTACCGCCGGCACGAAGATCGCCTTGCCGATGCTGAGCAACCAGCCGATGATCACCAGCAGCACGGTGACGTAGACGACGGTGCGAAGTCGGTCCATGTCCGGGCGATCCCGTGGGGTGGCCGTACCGGGAGGGCACGGCACATTATGTCTCACGCATGCCGCATTCATGCGGCGCGGGATCGGACACGGAGCCGGGTCCGCTTGAATGCGGCGGCAAGTCAGACGCGTGAGCATCGGAATCGGGCGGTGCTGAGCCTCCTCGATCCGGTGCGAAACGCCTGTCGATCCCGGCCTGTCCGACTCCGTCGTCGCCCAGCCCGCCGCTACTGCGTGCCGAGGTCGAACGTGTTTGAACGCACGACCTTCACGCGGATGTTCCGGCCGAAAAGGACGCCACGGGCGCGCGCTTCGAGGGTCTCGAGCGGCGGCAGTTCTCCATCGCCCAGGACGAGGAAGGTGACCGTGCCGTCGGTCGCTTCGGCATCCACCGACATGAGCCGGTAGGTCGAACCTTCGAGCCACTGCTGGCCGAGGTCGTAACTGCGCGTGGCGATCTTGTTCGCCACGACGAGGTGGTAGCTCGTCAGGGAAAGCGGAAAGACGATGAGCAGCCCGGCCGCGAGTGCGATCGCCACGGCCCGGCGTCGCGCGCCCGCGTCGAACGGTGACAACGCGGCCCTCGGGAATCCCATCACGACGAACACGAGTGCGCCGGTGAGCAGGATGGCGACGTAGTTCGTTCCGAAGAGCAGCAGGCTGCCGGCGGCGAGGCCGGGTTCTCCCAGTGCGAACAGGATGCCCGCATTGGCCAGCGGCGGCACCAGCGACACCGCGATCGCGACGCCGGGCAGCGTGTCGGACACGTCCTTGCGCGACAGCGCGAAGGCCCCTGCCAGTCCGGTGGCGAGCGCCGCCATCAGGTCGAGCAGATGGGGCGACGTGCGGATCATGACCTGCTGGATGGCCTCCGGATTCGTGATCCGCGCGATCGGGAGCGTCAGGACGAACCCCACGCCGACCGCAGTCACGATCCCGGCGAGACTCACGAGCAGCGAGCTCAGGATCGCGCTGCGGTCGCCGATGCCCACGCTGAACGCCAGCCCCATGATCGGCAGCATCAGGGGTGCCACGATCATCGCGCCGATCACCACTGCCACCGAGTCGCCCAGGAGCCCGAACGTCGCGATGGCCGCCGCCAGCACCAGCAGACAGAAGAACTTCACGAACCTGGGGCGCAACTGCGCTCCCTCGAACACGAGGACGTCCCTGACCCGCGACACCTCCTCGGCGTCAACGGGCCCGCCGTGCAGAATCTCAGCGAGTGATCCGCTCATGGTTGGTGAATGCCTGCGCTCGAACGGTGAGTCGGCTGCGGGCGGACCTGTCCATCGTTCATCAGGTCGGCGGCGCGTCCGTCGACGGCGACCGCGGCGCTGCCGCCATTTCCGGCAAGCCCTGCGGCGACAGGCCGCGTAGCGTGAATTCGCGCTGCGGCATCGGCACCCGGATGCCTGCCTCGTCCAGCGCGGCCCGGACCTTGATGGTCAACGCGCTGCGCACGCTGACCCAGTCGGCGTCGGAGCGGGTCCAGGCGCGCAGGTTGAACTCCATGGCGCCCGGCATCAGGCCCGTCAGCAAGGCGACCGGCGGCGGCAGGGTGGCCACCCCTTCCTGGCCTCTCGCCACCTTCTCCAGCAGTTCGATCGTCTGCTGGGGTGCGACCTCGTAGCCGGTGCTGATGTTGACGTGGATGCGCCGGCTGTTGCCGGCGATCGACCAGTTGAAGATCTTGTCGGCCAGCAGCAGGCCGTTGGGCACGATGACCGACGCGCCGTCGAAGGTCGCCACCGTCGTTGCACGCAGGCCGATCTCGCGCACCGTGGCCGGCATGCCGGCGAGTTCGACCACGTCGCCGGGCTGCACCGGACGCTCGAACATCAGGATCAGGCCGGCCACGAAGTTCCGGACCACGTCCTGCAGTCCGAAGCCGATGCCGACGCTGAGCGCACCGAAGATCAGCGCCAGTTCGCCGACCTGGAAGCCGGCTGCCGCCAAGGCGGCGAACAGGCCGAGGAACAGCACGGCGTAGTAGCTCAGCGTCGACACGGTGCTGCTGAGGCCGTGCGTCAGGGACAGGCTCGGCAGGATGTCGTGGGCCAGCAGCGCGCGGATCGAGCGCGCGATCCAGAACGCGGCCCAGGTGGCGATTACCAGCGACACCAGGTTGCCCAGCGTGAACCGCATCACGCCGAGATTGATCTCGAACGACAGCACCGCGAGCAGTCCGCCCTGCAGCGGGCGGTAGATCCGGAATGCCTGCAAGGCGAAGATCAGCCACGCGATGATCAGCAGCAGCCGCCACAGCCGCGTGATCGTCGGGATCATCGCCCGCGCGCGCGGCCCGATGCGGGCGACCACGCCCGGGCGGGCCAGCAACACCTTGGCCAGTGCCTCCACCACCGTCGCGCCGACGTAGATCGCCAGCGCGAGGTAGCTGGTGTTGAGAACGGCGCCGGTGAGCGTGGCGGCCAGCGAGACGTTGCCGGCCAGGTTGGCGCCGATGGAAACCGCGAGCGCCAGCACGGCGGCCCCGAGCGCCCAGCGCGCCAGGCCGTCGATGCGCGTCGCCTCGGCGTCGCCTGCGGCCGTGCGGGGACGGTGTCCCAGCGACAGCCAGGTCAGCGAGCCCAGCATCAGCAGGTTCAGTGCCAGCAGCGAGCCGCGATACAGCGGCGGGTTCGCGGTGAGCACCGAGACGGCGACGTTGAGCAGGTAGAAGACGGCGCTCAGGTAGACCCACGGGCCGATCACCGCCAGCAGACGCCGACGCACCAGCACCAGCACCGGTACCCAGGCCAGCAGCATCACGACCTGCTGGCGCATGAGCGGGCCCTGCTGATCGTAGGCGACCGCCGCCAGCGCCACCAGCACCAGCCAGGCCGCCCACGGGTGCGACAGCGATGCCATCGACCGCGCGCTGGCCTGGCCGTCCGCGACCATGCGTCGAGCCAGCCGGGCCAGCCAGAACATCAGCGGCAGCAGGCCGACGGCCACGGCTGCCAGCAGGGGCAGCAGCATGGCGTTGGCGTCATCGTGATCTTCCGCGAGCGCGCGCTCGATGGCCCAGGCTCGGGTCAACCCGGTCTGTACGGGCCCGATGCGCTCGAGCCCGGCCAGCTCGGTCCACAGGGGCGGCTTGTCGATGATCAGCAGCCGGCGGTCCAGATCGTCGATCTGCTCGCGCACGTTGCTCATCGCCGCCTGCACCTGCGCCGACAGCGCGGCGCCCTGGCGACCCAGCTCGATCATGCGGGCCAATGGCACCGCCACGGCGGCCTCGCCGTCCGCCGCGAGACCGATCAACTCGTCGGCACGCTCGAGCAACGCGGGGGCGGAGTCGCTGGCCTCGCTGCGGGTGGCCTGCCAGACGGTGCGACGGCCGGCGAGTTCGGCGGCGTCCTCGGACAGCGCGTCGGTGGTGCGCGCGAGATCGCCGCGCAGCCGGTTGATCTGGCGGTCGAAGAGCTGCCAGTGTCGCAGCAGCGTTTCCAGGCGCGCGACGGGCAGGGTGTCGAGCGTGGCGCCCCCCGAGCGGTCGGCCAGCCGCTGCACCCCCGCCGCGTAGCGCGCCAGCTGTTCCTCGAAGCGGGCTCCGTCACCTGCGGCGCGCACGCGCTGCAGCGCGTGCGCGATGAACTGCGCGTCGGCCTCGGCACGCGCCGGGATCTGCGCCGGCATCACCGGCAGCCAACGCGATTCGGCCGGAGCAGCCGCGACGGTCGCCGCCGGCGCGGCGCCCGTGTTCTGCGCAGTGGCCGGCAGCGACATGGCACCGACGGCGACCAGCCCGATCCCGGCCAGGAGCCTTGCCACGCCGCGCGCCATCGATCCGATCCTGAGGTTCATCCAGTCATCCTGTCGACGTCGTGCGCGTCGCTTGCGTGAACACCGGCGCCCGTCGTTGCACGTCCGATGGGTGCACGGCTCGGGGATCGTAACTCAAGACCGTCGATGCTGCGGACGCCGATCGATCAGTTGCGGGATGCCCGTCGCTCGGGTCGCGGCGCGTCCTTGCGGTCCGGGGAGTCGCCCGGTGCCGGCGAGTCTTCCGCCGCCGTCGCAGTGCCGATGCCGGCGACGGCAAGGATGTTGAGGTAGGCCTGCACGTTGTCCACGTAACGCACGGGCTCCCAGCCGCGCGCATAGCCGCGGCGGGTGCGCGTGTACCAGCGCTCCTGCGCCAGCAGCGGCAGGAACTCGCGGACGTCCTCCCAGCGATCGGGATTGCGTCCCTGCTGCTGCGCGAGGATGCGGGCGTCCTCGACGTGCCCGAAGCCGACGTTGTAGGCGGCCACGGCGAACCAGGTGCGGTCCGGCTCGGGGATGCGCGGGGGCACCATGGTCATCAGGCGCGCGAGGTAGCGGGCGCCGCCGAAGATGCTGGCGCGCGGATCGAGCCGGTCGCCGGCACGCATCATGGCCGCCGTGTCTTCGGTGAGCTGCATGAGGCCGCGCACGCCCGTGAACGACACGGCCCCGGGGTCCCACTTCGACTCCTGGTACCCCATCGCGGCGAGCAGCCGCCAGTCGAGTTCGTGCTTGTCGGCGGCCTCCTTGAACCAGTCGAGGTAGCGCGGCAGTCGCGTCTGCACGTGCTGCAGGAAGTTGCGCGAGAACAGGTAGTCGAAGCTCTGCCGGTCGCCGTAGTAGCGCTCGAGCAGCCGTGCCACCGTGCCGTCGGCACGCACGCCCACGAAAAAGGCGTTGACCCGGTCGAGCAGGGAGCGGTCGTGGGCACCGGTGTTCACGACCCAGGCGATCGCCCGCTCCGGCGACAGGTCGAGCGCGATGGCGAGTTCCGGGTGCACCACTCGACTCAGCGCGAACTCGGTCGAGCTCGCGAGCGTGTACTCGACCTGGCCCCGCGATACGCCGGCGAGGATCTCCTCGGTGTCCGTATCCGCCCGCTCGACCCAGGGCAGGTCGGGGTGCTGCAGGCGCAATTCCTCGAGCGTGCGCTGGTGGGCGCTGCCGGCGGCCACCTCGATCTGGCCGCGCCCGGCTTCGCGGATGGATGCCGGCCTCTTGGCGCGGCGCCGGTGCACGAGGTGCTCGCGGACGCGGTGGTAACCCGGGCCGAAGTGGGCCTCGGGGGGCAGGTCGATGCCGGTGGACAACCCGGCCGCCGCGAGGTGGGCCCGGCCTTCTGTCACCTCGCGAACCGCGGCCTCGCGTGTCCGGACGGTGTACAGGCGCAGCGCCACGCCGAGGTCCTCCGCAAAGCGGCTCGCAAGCTCGTAGGCCGGACCCTCCGGCCCGTGGCTGCCGAGGTAGTAGGCGTCCGGGCTGTTGCGGGTCACGACCCGCAGTTCGCCCGCGGCGAGCACCCGCTCGAGGAGCCCGGGGGGCTGGCTGCAGGTGGCGAGCAGGAGGGTCGCGAGCAGTGCGAGCAGGAGCTTCATCGTTCCTATAGAATACGCGGCCGCCGGAGAGGTACCGAAGCGGTCATAACGGCGCCGACTCGAAATCGGATGGGGGCATAATCGCCCCACGTGGGTTCGAATCCCACCCTCTCCGCCATTTTCCGCCACCATGATCATCGACGCCTGGGCACAGCATCCAACGCGTCGCTTCCTGGCCGAGCCCATGTTCGACTCGCTGCGTCGCTGGACGCGAGGCGGGTCATCACGTCTACATCGACACCTCGGCCTACACGGTCCGTCGCTACCCGCCGTCGCTCGTCGCCTACCTGCGGGCCCACGGCTCGGGCAAGGTCCTGTTCGGCACGAACTGGCCGATGATCGCGCCGAACAAGGCGCTCGAGGGGCTCGAGGATCTGGCCCTGCCGGACGCCACCCGCACGGCTTTCCTCGCCGGCAACGCGGCGCGCGTGTTCGGACTCTGAGGACGAAGCTCCGGCGGCGGCGGGGCGGACCGTCTCCCGGTCCTAGACGTCAGCGCTCGAGTCGCGCGCGCCGACTGCAACCGTTCGGGCCCGGCGAGCATCTATCTCCATGAATCACGCTGCGCCATCCCGGCCGCAACGCAGGAGAAG
>Ga0209391_10001856_pt1 | contig 11019 bp, 8 predicted proteins | sample PPLLak3March2015_FD_187246 | JGI IMG/M metagenome (GOLD analysis project Ga0209391, IMG submission 187246) | Freshwater sediment microbial communities from Prairie Pothole Lake near Jamestown, North Dakota, USA - PPLs Lake P7 Core (1) Depth... | ecosystem: Environmental > Aquatic > Freshwater >... | reverse complement strand
TGGATCAAGAAGAAATATTTCTTTCGGTTTTAGAAAAACACAAAGGCATCCTTTACAAAGTGGCCAATTCCTATTGTAAAGATGCCGAAGACAGAAAAGACCTGATTCAGGAGATGGTTTATCAGCTGTGGAGATCTTTTGACAAGTATCAGGAACAATATAAATATTCCACCTGGATTTACCGCATTGCATTCAATGTATCGATATCCTTTTACAGAAAAGAAAACAGCAGAAAAATTGTATCTGTGCCGATTAGTAATTCCCTGCTCAATTTTTCTGAAACATCCATTTCTGAGGAAGAAGTGCCGGGACTAAAGTTATTACAGCAGTTTATTTCAGAGTTAAAAGAACTCGACAGGGCTCTTATGTTGCTCTATCTGGATGAAAAAAGCCATAAAGAGATTGCGGAAATAATGGGGCTAACAGAAACCAATATTGCCACCAAGATCAGTCGGATTAAAAACAATTTAAAACAAAGATTCTTAACAATTAAATAAAAAAAATGGAAAATACAGAAATGATCAACCTTTGGAAATCATACGACAAAAAACTGGAAGACAGCCTTTCAATCAACAGGAAATTAAGTCTGGAAATAACAAAAATGAAATCGTACGCACTCTTACAATCCATGAAACCCATTAAAATTTTTACACTTTTTGCAGGCCTCGTTTGGGTTGGTCTTGGTGGCTATATCGTAGTCAATCTCTTCCGTTATGCCTATGCAGATGTCAGCCATTTCTTCCTGTACTCTGCCGCTATCCAACTGGTAATCACAGCTATAGCGCTAATTATTTATATATACCAACTGGTACTGATACAACAGGTAGACCTCAGTGAACCTGTCCTGATTACCCAATCGCGCCTGAGTAGCTTAAGGTCTTCAACGCTGTGGGCAGCCCGTATTCTTTTTCTTCAGCTCCCCCTATGGACCACCTTTTATTTATCAGAGAACCTGCTTCAAAACGGTAATACCGCACTTTTAATAATAAATGTAATTCTTACACTGGCATTCGCTTTTGCCGGCTTATGGCTTTTTGTTAATATAAAATACGAAAACCGGGAAAAGAAATGGTTCAAAATGATTTTTCAGGGAAAAGAATGGAACCCTGTGATTAAATCCATGGAACTACTCAGGGATATTGAGGAATATTAGCATCAGTCAGAATCCAGAGCATTGTAATGCACTTAGCACCAGGCATCCTGGTTGGGAGTTATTAAAATTCAGACACAATTTATCTGAATTTAAATATATTTAACAAAATTATGACTTGTATAGTGTTCTTAAATAAATCCTATTTACTTGTCTTTATTAAAATTTTAAAATTCGCAGCTTGAATACAAAATACTTCACCTATAAAAACCTGCATTTAATTATTTCCGTTATGGTGCTCATCCCGGCATCCCTGGTCTATGGACTGCACCCTGACAGTTTTTGGACCGAAATTATCGGTTTAAATGTAAGTAACATTGACCTCATCAATATATTCAAGGCCATCATGGGTCTGTATTTAGGTTTTGCATTGCTTTTTCTGCTCGGGATCTTAATACCTTCCTTATGGTATACTGCCAGCCTCTCAAATATTGTTTTTATGGGAGGTTTGGGTTTGGGGAGAACAATTAGTCTGATCACGGATGGCGTTCCTTCTCAATTTTACCTGATTGGTGGTTTTCTTGAGCTCATGCTCGCTTTTTTGGGGCTTATCATTATGAGAAAGTTCGGAAAAACTACGCAACACCAGCATAAAAACTCCCTGGTTTCTGAAAAATAAGCGTGCAGAGTACTTAAGCTTAATGCCTTTTTCAGAAAAAATCATATTTTTGTGAAAGACCTTTGTTTCAAACAAAGTATATCACATTTGTATTAATAAAACCCAAGAAGTTGAAAAAATACCTCTTTAATCTTTTCCTGATGGCCTCCCTGATTTCGTGTAACGGAGAAGATGGATTTGACCCTGACTCGTATCCTCAAAAATGGCAGTTGGTAAAAATGTACTATGGAATGGGAAGCTCAGAATTGACAGGAGATGAGCTGGACTGGCAGGAAAACTATATTTTGTATGAGAACCAGTCTTTTACAAAATCCAGACTACAGGAAGGTATTTTGTATGAAGTCACCGGTACCTTCAAATATGTAAATTCCGACGGAGATGAATATCTCGAATTAACTTATCCTGCCGATAGCGGAATCATTAGCAATTGCACAGAGGAACCCGTAGAAATGCTTTTGGTGAAATCCGATGATTACATGATCGGGAACAGCTGGTTAGCCTGCGACGGTCCGGGTCTGGAATACAAAAGAGTGGTAGCGGAATAAATCGTTCAAAACCTATATTCTCAATTATTAGGATAAAGATCACCTGCAATATGGAAAGGTTTTTTTCTTGAGAATCGCATTTCTTCATTAATATCTGCTACCCAACCTCTTCTCACCAAACAAAAAATCGTACTTTTATTTCGATCAAAAAACAAATTATGAGATTCCTTTTATCTTTCCTGTTTCTTATTACTTTTTCCATAAACTTAAATTCACAGTCTGATCCAACTATTTTTGAAAAATTCACTCCAAAATTCTATACGATTAATGGTTATAAGATCAACGTAGAAAGCTTGGGAACAGGTGACCCCATCGTTTTTCTGGCCGGAGGCCCGGGCGATTCGCACGATTATATGCAGGGCAATTTCGGGCAGTATTACAAAACCAACCAGGTGATTTTTATTGATATGCCGGGCCGTGGAAAATCGGAGGATGCCAAAAATAAAAAAGAATATTCCATTGACGGTGACACCAGGGTTATTGAGGAAGTCAGAAAGGCACTAAATTTGGAGAAAATATCGATTGTTGGTCATTCTTATGGCACAGTACCCGCCCAGAATTACGCCGTAAAATATCCTGATAAAGTAAACAAAATGTTACTGATCAATGGATTTCACAGCGGTGAAATGTGGCAGGCCAATTGTGATAGCTACAACCATTATGCAAAAACACACTTTCCCGAATACTGGCAAAAAATTGATTCTTTGAGGAACCTGGGCTATGTTTCCAGTGATCCGGTTTTCAGCGCACTTTACGGTAGTCTGCCAATTAAATATGTTTACTATCACAATACAAGTCTCCTGCAAAAAGTGCCGAAAGACAAATACCGCAGCTGGAATGCGGATGTCTATTACAGTATCGTCGGTAGGGATGCAGATTTTTTCGTTGGCGGAAGCATGATCGACTGGGATGTTAGAAAAGAGCTCAAAAACATCCCCTTTCCAATACTGATCGCAGCCGGAAGGTATGACGGTGTTTCCACTCCGGAATACGCCATGCAATACAAACACTATATGCCACAAGCGAAATTCATCATGTTTGAACAAAGCGGTCATAATCCTTATCTGGAAGAACCTGAAAAATTCTTTAAGGCTTTTGAAGATTTTTTTGGTATAAAAAAGTAAAAGATAAAAATATCTGACTCAGAATAAATAAAAGTAAAGGGTATTGATAATGAATCATAAAGAAAGAATGCTTGCCGGTCTTCCCTATAAAGCCTCAATGGATGGTTTGGCCGAAGAGCAAATGGAAAATAAAAAGAGAATTTATGAATATAACCTGTGCCGGCCGGACCAAACGGAAAAGATCGACCGACTGATCCGCGCTATACTGGGAAAGGCAGGAACGAATATCAGTTTCCTGGCCCCATTTCGCTGCGATTATGGAAAACATATTGAAGTGGGAAATAATTTTTATGCCAATTACAACTGTATCATTTTAGATGTAGCTATGGTCAGGATCGGAGATAATGTGATGTTCGGACCGAATGTCTCCTTGTTGACAGCCGGACATCCGGTGCATCCTGAGTCCAGGAATTCAGGATATGAATATGGTCTGGGAATAACCATAGGAAACAATGTTTGGATTGGGGGAAATACCGTGGTGAATCCGGGTATAACAATTGGCAATAATGCTGTTATCGGCTCGGGAAGTGTGGTTACCAAAGACATTCCTGATGATGTGGTCGCAGTTGGAAACCCTTGCAAAATCTTACGTGAGATAACCAATGCCGACAGAAACTACTATTATAAAGACCGGGTTTTTGATGTTAATGATTATTGAATCAATACCCTTGAACTTTTTACTTTTTACTTTTTACTTGATCCGTTAAAATTACACCCCGCGACATGTCACGGGGCTACATTTTTCTTTTTTCTTTGTTCTTTTTTCCTGTCTCCTGTCTCCTGTTTCCTGGTTCAGTTCAACACCCTTAATCCTTAAAACTTTATCCTTTATCCTTTGTCCTTTATCCTTTATCCTTTGTCCTTTATCCTTTATCCTTTGTCCTTTATCCTTATTTGGTCGATTTCCGTTCCATCAAATCGGTCTGTATGATCACATGTTCAAAATCACTTTTTTCTTTTCCATTTTTCAGCCGGCTGATCAGAAGTTTCGTAGCCGTTTTGCCCATGGTATCTGAATGCTGGTTGATTGAAGTAAGCGCGGGTATCGTGTATTTGTTAAAGGCACCATTTGTAAATCCGATCACCGAAATATCCTGAGGCACTTTATAACCCAGGTTCTGCACAACATGCAGAGAGGCCACGGCAGAGTGCTCTTCGGCTGCGATTATGGCGTCAATTTTATTGGATTCCAGGAATTCTGCGATACGTTCTTCAACTGTATCATCAGCCTGTACATCCACAAAAACAGGCTTTCCAATGTTGAGTTTACTGTCGGACAGAGCCTGGCTATACCCTTTTTTTCTCAATGCACAAACACTGGTCTTGTAGATTGAAGATAAAAAGGCAATGTTCCTGCAACCTTTTCTGATCAGAAAGAAAGTAGCATCATAGGCGCTTTTATAATCGTCTATAGTAACTTTATCACATTTCACTGCATCGGTAACTCTGTCAAAAAGTACCAGGGGTATATCGCTTTGAATAACTTTTTTTAAATGTCCGTACTGTTCTAACAGTTGTGTTTCGCTGGAAAGCGACATCAGGATGCCATCTACCCTGCTGTTCAGCAATAAATTCACGCTGTCAACTTCATTTTGCAGCTCTTCATTGGAAATACTGATCACTACCTTGAATTTATTCTCTTTGGCTTCTTTGGTGATACCGCGCAAAGCCCGTGCAAAGAAATAGTCCGTGATGTTCGGAATGATCACACCCAGATTAAAAGTTCTTTTGAGTTTTAAACTTTGTGCGATCACATTTGGCACATAATTCAGTTCTTTTGCTTTTGCCCTGATCCGCACTTTGGTTTCTTCACTTATGTCGTAGTTATCATTGAGTGCTTTGGATACGGTAGCAATGGAAACACCCAAGATCCGGGCCAGTTCTTTTAGCGTTACTTTATCTTCCAAGGTCGTGCATTTTAATGATTTGTTAAAAGCTGTTTGAACAAAAATAAGCATTCCTTAGCACATTTAATACCATAAAAGTAAAGTGGTCCAGTAAAATTTTCATAAAAATTTAATCAGACTGCAAATATTTCGTTGCATAAACAGGCAAAAACTTTGTAGTTAATTTACATACTTGTATATTTAGCAGATTTTTGATTTATTATTACAGCCTGTAAAATTTATTAACACTTAACTTCATAATTATTTAAAAATGAGCTCAACACCTATCAAGACTAATTATCCTGCGCTATACACCTTAATTGGTGTATTCTTTTTCTGGGGATTTATTGCGGCCTCCAATGGCGTCTTTATCCCTTTTGCAAAGTCATATTTTAATTTATCACAATTCCAAAGTCAGCTGATCGATTCTGCCTTCTATTTTGCTTATTATATCGGCGCATTTTTATTGTTCATATTTTCCGTTGCAGGTAAGAAAGACCTTTTGAATTCCTGGGGATTAAAGAAGGGAATTGTTTATGGATTGATGCTCTCGGTTGTTGGCGCCTTTCTGATGTTCCCTGCGCTTGCATCCAATAGTTTTGCCTTTGTTTTGGCAGCACTTTTTATCATTGCTTTGGGTTTTTCATTGCAACAAACAGCTGCACAACCTTTTGCCATTGCTTTGGGAGATCCCAAGACCGGTTCTAACAGATTAAATCTGGCAGGAGGAATCAATTCATTTGGTACAACCATCGGCCCTATCGTATTTGCTCTGGCCCTCCTGGGAACAACAAAACTGGATGAGAGTCTGATAAAAGGGCTGGATCTGGCTACGGTACAATGGTTATATGTAATTGTAGGCCTTGCTTTCCTGGTTGCTGCCATCCTTTTTAAATTCTCGAAAAAATTACCTGATGCCAAAGGCGATCCTACAATTGAAAACGAATCAAAAGCAACTGTTGTGATTAGCCTGATCTCGATAATCTTGGTAATTGTTTTTGCTTTGATCTTTTACCAAAACACCGGAGAAGGTGTAGACCACTCAAGTAATATGGGATTGTATCTAACCATATTAGGTATTGGTGTTTTGGTTGCCGGTTTGCTTTATGCAAATGCAAAAGCCCAAAAGAATGCAGAAGGATGGGGCGCATTTAAATATCCGCAGCTGGTTTTGGGTATGCTGGCCATATTTACTTATGTTGGTGTGGAAGTTACCATACAGAGTAACCTTGGGGAGTATCTTAAGCACCTGGATTTTATGAATTTTCTGAATACCAATCCCGGAGCTGTCACCAGCTATGCGGAGTTCAATACGATGCTTACGGATAAAACCGCTGAAGGACATTGGTCTGGTCTGACCCCGATGCTGATTTCTTTGTACTGGGGAAGTTTGATGATCGGCCGATGGGCGGGTGCTATTTCTGCTTTTGATCTCTCTTCGAAAGCTAAGAAAATGGCGCTGATCATCGTTCCATATGTCGCTTTTCTGGTGATCCTTGGTTCGAATCTGATCGCAGGAAATTCTCTTGAGAACGTTATGTCTTTGTTACCCTATGGATTGCTCGTACTGGTGCAGATCTTCGGCTTTTGGATGGGCCAGGACAAGCCTGCCAAGACCCTGATGATCTTCAGTATTTTAGGTGCCCTTGCCATGCTTGTAGGTATGTATACCTCAGGCAGTGTTGCTGTATTTGCTTTTGTTAGTGGTGGTTTGTTTGCCTCAGTAATGTGGCCTCTAATCTTTTCAATGTCTGTACAGGGCTTGGGCAAATTTACTTCACAGGGTTCAGCTTTTCTGATCATGATGATCCTTGGGGGTGCACTTATCCCTCCTCTTCAGGGAAAAATTGCCGATATGGCAAATATTACGATTTCCTACTGGGTACCCCTGTTCGGATTTGTTTATCTGGTCCTCTTTGCTATTTTGGTCAAAGGTATTCTGAATAAACAAGGAATAGATGTTGACGATATCAAAGTTGACGGAAGTCATTAATTGATCATATAGGTACAAAGGCAACTCTTTGAGCGTGCCTTAATCTAGGGGTGCAGATTTAAAAAATTTGCACCTTTTTTTGCAATCAAAGAAAATGTGTCGAAATGACACATTTAACAAAATTAAATTCTTACTTTTATAAATTAAATATCCTGCCCGTGAAAAAATTCTTTAAATTTTTAGGTTACACCCTCCTGGCACTTGTTACTATTATTTTACTTTCATTTCTCGTTCTTTACATAAACTCTGCACGAGAAGAATCTGCTCATCTAAAGCTTTTAGGTAAGGAAGCACCTGTCATCACAAAAAATGGCATACAGTTCAGGGACCTGAATAAGAACGGTACACTCGATATATATGAAGATACAAGAGCCGACACAGACGGCAGGGTAAATGACCTGCTGAGGCAGATGAATCTGGAAGAAAAAGCAGGCCTTATGTTTATCACCATGGCCGGAATGGGCAGTGATGGCTCCCTCAGTAATAAAAAAGCTGTTTTTGAACCCATGTCGTTTTTTTTTGAGTCGAATGCATCAATGGTAGCCAAAAAGAAAATGAACCACTTCAACACAGTTCAATCCCTGGAACCTGAGGCCATGATCGCCTGGAATAACAACATACAAAAACTGGCTGAAAAAACAAGGCTGGGTATACCCGTAACCATCGCAACAGACCCCCGTCACGGCGTACCGAATGCAATCGGGGCCAGCATATATACACCTTACTTTTCCAAATGGTGCTCTCCTACCGGATTTGGAGCCATTCGGGATACCGTATTGATGCGTGAATTTGGCGATATTGCCCGTCAGGAGTACCTGGCACTGGGTTTTAAACTCAGCCTGTCACCCATGGCAGACCTGGCAACAGAACCCCGCTGGGCCAGGATCAACGGAACTTTCGGAGAAGATGCCGAAATCGCCGCTCAACTTACGAAGGCTTATATTCTTGGTTTTCAGGGTGATCGTATCAGCAGCCAAAGCGTACAATGCATGGCCAAACACTTTTCGGGTGGAGGGCCACAGGAGGATGGCATGGATGCTCATTTTCCACCCGGCCGGCAGGCATATCCCGGAAAAAATTTTGCTTACCACCTGATCCCTTTTGAAAAAGGCGTTTTTGCAGCAAATGCTGCACAGATCATGCCTTACTATGGTATTCCGGTCGGGCAAACCGGCGAAGATGTTGGTTTTGGATATAACAAAGAGATCATCACTGGCCTGCTGAGAGAAAAATACCATTTTGATGGGATCGTATGCACGGACTGGGCTCTTGTTTCTGATATGACCATGATGGGGATCGTTTTCAAACCTGCTTCTGCCCATGGTGTTGAACATCTTTCTGTTAAAGAAAGGGTATTGAAAATACTTGATGCCGGCTGTGATATGTTTGGAGGAGAAGCCATGCCAGAAGTGATTATTGAACTGGTAAAAGAGGGTAAAATAAGCGAACAAAGAATTAATACCTCTGTAAAAAGAATACTTAAAGAAAAATTCAGGATGGGCCTTTTTGACGAACCCTATCTGAAACAGGAAAATGTAAAAATTCTTGGCAATGAAAAATTCTTCGAAAAAGGCAGGGAATCTCAACGGAGGTCGCTGGTCTTGTTAAAGAATGAAAAAGATCTGCTTCCACTAAAAGAAACCACCAAAGTCTACCTTCAGGGCTTTGATGAGGAAGAAACCAAAAAATATGCATCCAGAATCACGAGTCTGAAGGAGGCTGAGGTGATCTTGCTGAAGATCAATACCCCTTTTGAAAAGGGTATTGTGGATTACCCTATAGCCGAGTACTTCCATCAGGGCAGGCTTGATTTTCCTGAAAAAGAGAAAGCAAAACTGCTTGAGCTCATCCGTTCTAAGCCTACCATAACCGTTGTGAATCTGGAAAGACCGGCAGTAATACCTGAGATCAGTTCACACAGCAAAGCACTCATTGCCGATTTCAGCAGCCAGGACGATATCATCCTCGATCTGATATTTGGTAAATTCAGCCCTACCGGCAGATTGCCTTTCGAACTGCCTTCTTCCATGGAAGCAGTAAAAGCGCAAAATGAAGACCTGCCCTACGATTCAAAGGATCCCTTGTACCCTTTCGGATTCGGTATTTCATACAATAAAAATTAATCCACAGGTTATGAAAAGAATTATACTTTTATCCCTCATCGCACTGAGCTTTGCCTCACCGGAAATCAAATGGACTGCAGCGAGATCAGGCGATATCTATACCGTGGCAAATGAAGGAGGTAAATCCATAGCTTACTCAATTAAATCCCGGATAAAACTGATCACCAGAGATGGTTTTGCCTTTAAAGATCTGAACAAAAACGGGCAGCTGGACAAATACGAAGACTGGCGTTTAGGTGCAGAGGAGCGCGCCAGGGATCTGGCATCAAAAATGACTGTGGAACAGATCGCCGGCCTCATGCTGTACAGTCGGCATCAGTCCATACCCGGCGATAGCGAGGGCTTCAGAAAAGGAACCTATCGCGGTAAATCACTCAAAGAAAGTGGTGCCAAAGCTTCTGCTCTATCCGATCAGCAGATGCAGTTCCTGGTAAATGATCATCTGCGACATGTACTCATAACAACAGTACAAAGTCCTGAAATAGCAGCTGAATGGAATAACAATGCACAGGCATTGGCAGAAGGCCTTGGTTTGGGTATTCCAGTCAATACAAGTACAGACCCGCGTCATGGGATCATCAGTAACGCCGAGTTCAATGAAGGCGCAGGTGGAAATATATCCATGTGGCCGGGTACATTGGGAATGGCCGCAACATTTGACCCTGAACTGGTCAGAAATTTTGGCTCTGTAGCGGCACGTGAATACCGTGCCCTGGGCATAACCACAGCCTTGTCTCCACAGGTTGACCTGGCAACTGACCCGCGCTGGAACAGGTTTAGCGGTACTTTTGGGGAAGATCCAGCTCTTGCGGCAGATATGGCACGGGCTTATGTGGACGGTTTTCAAACATCATCAGGCAATAAAGAACTGGAAAATGGCTGGGGGTATGAAAGTGTGAATGCCATGGTTAAGCACTGGCCGGGAGGCGGTTCGGGTGAAGGCGGCCGGGATGCCCATTATGGATTTGGTAAATTTGCCGTGTATCCCGGAAATAATTTCGATACCCATCTGTTGCCCTTTACTGAAGGGGCATTTAAATTACACGGTAAAACCGGAATGGCTTCAGCCATTATGCCCTATTACACCGTTTCATGGGATCAGGATAAAAAGAACAAGGAAAATGTTGGCAACAGCTATAACAGCTATATCATTCAGGATTTGTTGCGGGACAAATACGGCTACGATGGTGTAGCCTGTACAGACTGGCTGGTAACTGCTGATGAAACTTCAATTGACCAGTTTCTTTCAGGAAAACCCTGGGGCCTCGAAAAACTAACCGTGGCTGAAAGACACTATAAAGTACTTATGGCCGGAGTAGATCAATTTGGGGGTAATAATGAGATGAAACCTGTCCTTGAAGCATATCATATGGGCGTGAGGGAACATGGAGAAGCTTTTATGAGAGCTCGTTTTGAAAGATCGGCAGTCCGCTTGCTCAAGAATATGATCCGACCCGGCCTCTTCGAAAATCCCTATCTGGATGTAGCTGTTTCTAAATCTGTTGTTGGAAACCCGGATTTTATGAAAGTAGGATATGAGGCCCAGTTGAGATCCATTGTCATGGTAAAAAATAAAAAA
>Ga0209391_10001855_pt1 | contig 11019 bp, 10 predicted proteins | sample PPLLak3March2015_FD_187246 | JGI IMG/M metagenome (GOLD analysis project Ga0209391, IMG submission 187246) | Freshwater sediment microbial communities from Prairie Pothole Lake near Jamestown, North Dakota, USA - PPLs Lake P7 Core (1) Depth... | ecosystem: Environmental > Aquatic > Freshwater >... | reverse complement strand
GCATCGCCACGGCGGGCCGCGGCAGCGCGAGCGCGTTCCACAGGAGGCCCGCGGCGCAGGCGAGCACCAGCGGGTTTCGAGCGAGCTCGCGTCCGATGTGCGTCGCGCGCCCGCGTGCAAGCACGGCGACCGCGGCGACGTTGACGAGCGGTACCAGCACGCCGATCAGGAGTGCGAGCCGCGCGAGCCCGGCCTCGCCGGCGACGCGTCCGGCGATGGCGATCGCGATGTAGGTGTTGAAGCGGAAGCCGCACTGGAAGCAGGCGGCAAAGACGTCGCGGGGCAGTCGGCACAGCGGCTGCCCGAGCGCCGAGAGCGCGATCCCGCCGAGGGTAAAGGCGACGCCGGTGGCGACGAAAGGCAGCGCGTCCGTGAACGTGAGCGGCGCGCTGGCGAGCGCGCGGAACAGGAGCGCGGGAAACAGCACGAAGTAGACGAGGCGCTCGACGCCGGACCAGAAACCGGCGTCGAAGCGGGCGCGGCGCGCGAGCAGCGCGCCGAACGCGATCAGCAGGAAGTCGGGAAGGACGAGGAGCGCGACGCTCAACGCGCGCCTGCCCGACCGCGGATGCGGTCGACGAGGCTCGTCGTCGAGCGGCCCGGCAGGAGCGGGATCGCCACGAAGCGCCCGCCACGCGCGATCGTCTCGGCCGCTCCCGCGGTGGTGTCGGCGGTGTAGTCGCCGCCCTTGACGAGCACGTCCGGGCGGCACGCCACGATCAGGTCGCGTGGCGTGTCGGCATCGAACGGCACGACCAGATCGACGGCCGCAAGGCCTGCGATCACGGCCATGCGGTCGTCCTGCGCGTTGTGCGGGCGATCGTCGCCCTTGCCGAGCCGGCGCGCCGACGCATCCGCATTCACCGCGACGACCAGCGATGCGCCGAGGCCACGCGCCTGCTCGAGGTACGTGACGTGGCCGCGGTGCAGGATGTCGAAGACGCCGTTGGTGAAGACGAGCGGCCGCGGCAGCGTGGCGATGCGCGCAAGGGCCGTGGCGCTCGTGGCGATCTTGCCGGGATACTTCGGTGCCGGCAACGGATCGTCGGCCATCAGTCGAGATACTCGAAGACCTTGACGACGCGCGCAACGCCCTTGGTCGACGCCGCGATGGCCGCTGCCGCGTCGGCTTCGGCACGCTTGACGATCCCCATCAGATACACGACCTTGCGGTCGGTCACGACCTTGACGTGCGTCGCCGAGAACTTGTCGTTGGCCTCGAGGAAGCGCGTCTTGACCACCGAGGTGAGGTACGTGTCGTTGGTGCGATCGGCGAGCCCGGAGGCGGGGGCCACCTGCAGCTCGTTCTGCACGCCGCGGACGCGGTCGGTACTCCGCGCCAGCGTCGCCATGGCGTCACGGGCGGACTCGTCCGGGACCTCGCCGGTGAGCAGCACGATGCCGTTGTAGCTCGTCACCGAGACGTGTGCCTTGTCCCCGAACCGGTTGCCCGCCTCGCCGGAGATTCGGCCCTCGATGGCGGCATCGTCGAGCTGAGCACCGGCAGAGCGGCGGTCGGTGGCGACCAGCGCCACGCTGGCGGCGCCGGCCGCGACCAGGGGCAGGCAGCCCGAGAGCGGTGTCGCGAGCGCGAGCACGGCGGCCCCGATCGTCAGGGAACGTTTCATCGTCACTCCTCGAGTCAGGCTTCGTCGCCGAGCAGTGTGCGGTCGATCGCGTCGCACAGGCAGTGGATGACGAGCAGGTGCACTTCCTGGATGCGTGCCGTGCGGTCGTGGGGGACGCAGATGTGGACATCGTCGTCGCCCAGGAGTTCGCCGATGCGCCCGCCGCCACGGCCCGTCAGGGCGACGACGACCATCTCGCGCTCGCGCGCGGCGTCGATCGCCGCGACGACGTTGCCGGAGTTCCCGGAAGTCGAGATCGCCAGCAGCACGTCGCCCTTGCGCCCGAGCGCCCGCACCTGCTTCGCGAACACCTGCTCGAACGAGTAGTCGTTGGCAATCGCGGTCAGGATCGAGCTGTCGGTGGTGAGTGCGATCGCCGGGAGCTCCGGCCGCTCGCGCTCGAAGCGGCCGACCATCTCGGCCGCGAAGTGCTGCGCGTCGCCGGCCGAGCCGCCGTTGCCGCACGCGAGCACCCTGCCGTCGGCGAACAGGCACGTGGTGACGAGGCCGGCTGCGCGCGCGATCGCCGGCGCGAGCAGCGGCGCGGCGTCCTGCTTCAGGCGTGCGCTCGCGGCAAAGTGCGCGAGGATGCGGGACTCGTGATCCATGCGCGCGGATTCTAGCAGGCGCTCATGCGTCGACCGACCTCCCTCGCTCGGCGACGGGCCCTGCGGGCCTGGCCTTCGGCCGCCTCGCTCAGTCGCCGATGTCCTTCACCCAGTCGATGCGAGTGGGGTCGAGGGCGTCGAGGAGCAGGGCGTCGATGCGGCACACGGGGACGCGCGGCAGCCGCGCGAGGTAGAGCTCGGCGGCCGCCCGGATCCGCGCGCGCTTGGCAGCAGTGATGCTCTCTGCGGCCCCCCCGAAGTCGCGCCGGCGTCGCAAGCGCACCTCGACGAACACGAGCGTATCGCCCTCCCGTGCGACGATGTCGATTTCGCCCAGGCGGCTGCGGACGTTGCGCGCGACGATCGCGAGCCCGCGCCCCGCGAGGAAACGCGCGGCCAGTTCCTCGGCGCGTGCGCCGTCCTGCGCTCGAGAGGCCGGGTCAGCGGGGGGCATCGGCCGGCACGACCTGCCCGCGCCGGAATTCCGCGAGCACGCCGTCGCGGGCGAAATGGCGGCCCTCGGCGAGCGTGAGCTGGCCGGTCGCGCCCGCGATCTCGAGGCGCTCCGGCACGCCGCGGACGAATGCACGCGCGACCTGGAACGCGTCGAGCCCGAGCGCGTAGAGGCGGTCGAGCAGCACGTTGCCGGTGTCTCGCCGCGGGAGCTTCGCAAGCGTCGGCACGTCCGGGGTCACGAGCCAGGGGACATCGATGAAACGCACGCCCTCGAGGTCTGCCATCGCGGCCGACTGGTGCGGCTGGTTGACGAGCGAAATGGCGTAGACCGGAACGCGCAGGGCGAAGCTCCGCGCGACCGCGGCGTCCGGGCCGTCCAGCGCCAGGACCACAGCGCTTGCGCTCGATTTCGACAGTGCGCCGCGCAGCGCGGTCAGCCCACCTGGCCGTGGATCGAACCGGATCGCCTCGGGGGGGCCGCCGCCGGCCAGCAGCCACTCGCCATGGAATGCGGCGGCGAAGCGCCTCGAGATCGGCGAGTCGTCGCCGATCACCACGACGGTCGTCGCGCCGCCGTCGCGCATCCGGCGCGCGAGCGCACGCGCATCGCCCTCGACCGAGAGGGCAAGCGTGTAGACCTGGGGCGGAAGCACCGTGGCGTCGTCGAGCTGATTCAGCGCCAGCGTCAACGGCAGGGCGTCGCGCGATTCGGCCAGCAGTCGCAGGTCGTCGCGAACCAGCGGCCCCACGACCACGGACGCGCCGAGCGCCTTCGCGGCCTCGAACGCGCCGAGGACGCCTTTGTCGTCGTGGGCTATCACGCGGCAGCGATCGGCCGCGTTCGCGGCATGGGCCGCGGCCATGAAGCCGTCGCGCACCGCCGTGGCGGCGCGAGCGTAATCCGGCGAATCGAGCGGCAGCACCAACGCGACGTCCACACCACTGGGGCCGGGCGTCGGCGCGGGAACGGGCGCCGACGCGGGCGCGGCTGCAGGCACAGGCGCGGGAGCGGCCGCGATGGCGCTGGCTACGGCTGGTGTGTGCGCCACGGCCGGTGCGGGTTCTGTCGGAACCGGTGCGGGTGCCGGTACAGCCGACGGCGCAGGCGTGGCTGCAGGCGCCGGCGCGGCAGCGGCCGTCGCCGGGGGCTTCACCGCGCTTGTGGTGCTGCATGCTGCCGCGCACAATGCGCTCGCCAGGACCATCGCGATCGAGGCGATCGCTGAGGCCGGGGAGCGCGGGGCGTGTGACGATCGCATCGGGGGGCCGGGGCGGGTGAGGGAAGATCCAGCGGCGGACAGGGCGGACGTCCCGCGCCCAAGCGTGGAGCCGGGGGCATTATATGTGGTGGCCACGCCGCTCGGGAATCTGCGCGACCTGACCATGCGCGCGCGGGACGTGCTGAGCGAGGTCGACCGCATCTACGCCGAGGACACGCGCGTCACCGCGACGTTGCTTGCGCACATCGGCGTGGCGACGCGACCTGTCGCGCTTCACGCACACAACGAAGCGGCCCGCACGGCGCAGGTGCTCGCCGCGCTCGACGACGGCCGCAGCGTGGCGCTCGTGTCCGATGCGGGGACGCCGGCGATCAGCGATCCCGGCGCGCGCGTCGTGCGTGCAGCCCGCGACGCCGGGCGGCCGGTGATTCCCGTGCCCGGGCCGTCGGCGCTCGCGGCGGCCGTGTCGGCCGCCGGGCTCGACGCGGAGCGGTTCGTGTTCGTCGGCTTCATGCCCGCGCAGGGCAAGGCACGCCGCGAGCTCCTCGATGCCCTCGGGGCACTGCCGGTCGCGCTGGTGTTCTTCGAGGCACCGCATCGCGTTCGGGAGACGGTCGCGGTGCTCGCACAGGCGCTCGATCCCTCGCGCAAGCTCGTCGTCGCCCGCGAGATCACCAAGCGGTTCGAGGAAATCGCGCGCATCGATCTCGGGCGTGCGGACGAGTGGTTCGCGGCCGACCCGAATCGCGAGCGCGGCGAGTTCGTGCTGATCGTCGACCTGCCGCCGCCCCGGGGCGACGCCGCGAACGCGCTGCCGCAGGACCTCGACACGTGGTTGCGCGCGCTGCTGCGCGAGGTCCCGCCCTCGGCCGCGGCCCGCATCGCGGCGGCCGCCACCGGGCAGCCGCGGGACGCGCTCTACGCGCGCGCGGTCGCGCTGAAGAGTGCATGATGAGGGACCACGATCCCCGGACGACGTCAAGGTCTTCTGGTCCGTGGTGAGCGACGGAACAGGCCCGTTGACTTCCGTCAAGGCACCGTCCGCCGGCGATGACGAGAATCCGGCAACGTTCCCTGTAACCGGTCCCGTGACAATGACACATTCCGCTTCGCGGCTTGCCTTCGACGCCGACCTGATCCGCAAGTACGACCAGTTCGGTCCGCGCTACACGTCGTACCCGACCGCGGACCGGTTTCACGACGGCTTCGGCCCGGCCGACTACGTGAACGCGCTCGTCACCCGCAATCACGAGCGCCCCGACGACCCGCTGTCGGTGTACGTGCACATTCCGTTCTGCAACACGCTCTGCTTCTACTGCGGGTGCAACAAGGTCATCACCAAGGACCATGGCCGCAGCGCCAAGTACATCCGCTACCTGGCCCGCGAGATCGGCATCGTGTCGTCGCTGCTCGAGGGACCGCGGCCGGTCGTGCAGCTGCACCTCGGCGGTGGCACACCGACGTTCCTCGCCCGGGACGAGATGGCGGACCTGATGGCGCACCTGCGCCAGGGATTTGCAATCCAGCCGGACGCGGAGATCTCGATCGAGGTCGATCCGCGCAAGGTCGACGCCGGGACCGTGGCGTTCCTGGCGGGGCTGGGATTCAATCGCATATCGGTCGGCGTGCAGGACTTCGACCCGGATGTGCAGAAGGCGGTGAACCGCGTCCAGAGCGAGGCCGAGACGCGCGTCGTCATCGACGCCGCGCGCGCCAACGGCTTCGTCTCGGTCAACACCGACCTGATCTACGGTCTGCCGAGGCAGACGTTGCCGGGCTTCTCGGCGACGCTCGACAAGGTGATCGACGCCTCGCCCGACCGCATCGCGCTCTACAACTACGCGCACCTGCCGCACCTGTTCAAGCCGCAGCGCCGCATCCTCGATGCCGAGCTGCCGTCGCCGGAGACCAAGCTCGCGATCCTCGCGCTCGCGATCGAGAAGCTCGGCGCCGCAGGCTACGTCTACATCGGCATGGATCACTTCGCCAAGCCGGACGACGAGCTCGCGCGCGCGCAGGTCGAAGGCCGGCTGCACCGCAACTTCCAGGGCTACACCACGCGCCCGGAGTGCGACCTCGTCGCGTTCGGCATCTCGGCGATCGGCAAGGTCGGCCGCACCTACGCCGCCAATGTGAAGACGCTGGACGAGTACTACGAGCTGCTCGACCGTGCCATCCTGCCAGTCAAGCGCGGCTACCAGCTGACCGACGATGACCTGGTGCGCCGCGACGCGATCGCGCGGCTGATGTGCGACTTCGAGCTGTCGCCCCGCGCGTTCGGCGCGCGGCACGGCTTCCGCTTCGAGGAGCGCTTCGCGCCGGAGCTCGCGGCACTCGCGCCGCTCGCCGCGGACGGGCTGGTCGAGATCACGCCGGAGGCGATACGCGTGACGCCGCGTGGGCGGCTCTTGGTGCGCAGCGCGGCCATGCTGTTCGACCGCCACCTGCGCGAAGTTGCGGCGCAGGCGAAGTATTCGAAGGTGATCTGACCCGCGATCGCCGCGGGACGTGGCCGGGACCGGCGTCAGTCCGGCGCGGCGGTGCCGACCGGAGCGCGTGACGGCCGCCAGCGCGTGCCGCGCCGGGCGGCCATCTCGGCGCCGATGGCGTCGAGCTCCTCCGGCGACAGCACGTCGGCGCACATCGGCAGCAGGACGTCGTTCTCGACGGCGATGTGCTCGGCGTAGGCGACTTCCGCGGCGCGGACGAGCGCAGGCGGCAGATTGGCGCGCTGTCCGCCGGCGATGCCGGCGAGGAGCGGCCGCAGCTTGAGCCACAGCGGAGCGAACGTCTCGTGATGGTCGCGCTCGAGGCGCGCGATCAGGTCGCGCGCGTCGGGCGCGCGCGCGAGGAGGCGCGGGAATACGCTCGCCTCCTCGTCCGCGTGATGGTTCGGGGCGGCGGTGTCGAAGTAGCGCAGGATGGCGGCCGCCGCGGCGCGCGCGTCGGCGTCCGCGCCGTGCTCGGGCAGGTGGCGCAAGAGCCGACCGAGCGTCACCAGTTGCCGCTCGATCCTGCCGTGGCACGCGCGCAGCATGCCGAGCGGGTCGTCGAACGACGGGGCGCCGGGTTCGCCGAAGAAGTCTCTCATGGGCAGCGGGTGCTCTTCGCGGCGATTATAGCCGCGCGCGCGCGTTCGCGACGGCGCGCCGCCGATCAGTACGTCTCGACGTGGTAGCGGCCGGAGGCCCTGAGCAGCGGCACGAGCGCGTTCCAGTCGCGGCCGTGTTGCCGGCAGGCGTCCGTGAACGCGGCATCGACGCCGGCTTCCATCGCCTTCAGCCCGCACACGTACACGTGGCAGTCGGCGTCGTCGAGCATGCGCACCACGTCGGCGCCGCGCGCGCGGATCAGGTCCTGCACGTAGTGCCGCGGCCGGTCGGGGTCGCGAGAGAAGGCGAGGTTGATGTCGATGAACTCGGCAGGCAGCTTCGAGAGCGGTCCGAAGTAGGGCAGCTCCCCGGGTGCGCGTGCGCCGAAGAACAGCATCAGCCGACCGCCTTCGCCGAGCGCGTGGCGACGGCGGCGTCGCTCGGTCATCGCGCGCATCGGCGCCGAACCGGTGCCCGTGCACACCATGAGCAGCGACGAACCCGGGTGGTTGGGCATCAGGAACGAGGTGCCGTACGGCCCGACGACCTTCACGCGGTCCCCCTTGGCTAGGTCGCACAGGTAGTTCGACGCGACGCCCAGCACCGTCCGCCCCTCGTGGTCCTCGGTCACCCGCTTCACCGTCAGCGCGAGGTTGTTGTAGCGCGGGCGCTCGCCTTCGCGCGGGCTCGCCACCGAATAGAGCCGGACGTGGTGGGGCTTGCCGTCGCCGTCGACGCCCGGCGGCAGGATGCCGATCGTCTGGCCCTCGAGCACCGGAAAGGCCGTTGCGCCGAAGTCGAGCACGATGTGGCGCACGTCCGCCGACGCGCTCTCGTCGGTCAGGCGGAAGTTGCCGCTGACGGTGGCGATCGCCGGATGTTGCGCCGAGTACAGGTTGACGTAGGGGTGGGCGGCGGACCAGGGCGGCGGCACCGCGCCCCCTTGACCGGCCGTCGCCACCGCCGCGATGGCCGCGACCTCGGCGGGGAGCTCGGCGCCACCCGCGTCGGCGGTGCCGTCGCGGGCGGGCAGCGTGTCCCACGCGAGCTGCTCGTCGAGCGTGAACGGGCGCTCGCGCGGCACGTTGCGCCAGTTGTCGATCGCACCGGTCGGGCACGGTGCGAGGCAGTCGTTGCAGCCTTCGCACCTCAATGGGTCGACGACGTAGTTGCGTGCGTCGTGCGTCACCGCACCTTTCGGGCACGACTCCTCGCAGGTGTTGCAGCGAATGCAGATCTCCGGGTCGATCAGGTGCTGGCGCATCGTCTCGCCGGTGGCGGCCGGGCGGTCCATCGGCATGTCGTCGCGCCGCGGCACCTCAGTTGAAACGCACGTACTCGAACTCGACCGGCTGGTTGTCGATGCCGCGGGCCGGCGGGGCGATCCAGTTGGCGAAGCGCCCCGGCTCGGTCACCCGGCCCATCAGCGAGGCGACGTAGGCACGGTCGGACGCGCTCGGCAGCCACTGGTCGACCTGGGCGTTCCACGCCGCCTCCGACACCACGCGTCCGGCCGGGTCGATGCGCGCGGCGGCAAGCGGCCCGATGCGGCGGTTGAACGCCTTGTGCGGCACCGCGAGGCGCTCCGTCACGCCCTGCTTGTCGAGGATCCGGTTCCAGCGCAGGACGCCGGCGGCGGCGTCGCGGATGTAGTCGTCGCGCAGCTTCTCGTTCAGCGCGTTCAGCGCCGGCGCCTCGATCGTGACCAGCGCGCCGTCGTGAACCTGCAGCACCGGGTAGCTCGTGCCGGCAAGCACGTGGTCGTCGGCGATCCTCGTCTCGTCGAAGCGGCCCTTGAGACCTTCCGCGTAGAAGGTCGCGGCGTTCGACGACACGTCGGCGCCGAACAGGTCCATCGTCACCGAGAAGTGGAAGTTGAGGTAGCGCTGGATCGTCGGCAGGTCGATCAGTCCGAGCGCGCGGATGCGCGCCGGGTCGACGGTGCGCTCGCGCGCCATCGCCTCCGCGGTGCGCTGGATCACGCGGCCCGCGCCCGACTCGCCGACGAACATGTGGTGCGCCTCTTCCGTGAGCATGAACCGGCAGGTGCGCGAGAGGGGGTCGAAGCCCGACTCGGCGAGTGCTGCGAGCTGGTACTTGCCGTCGCGGTCGGTGAAGAACGTGAACATGAAGAACGCGAGCCAGTCCGGGGTCTGCTCGTTGAACGCGCCGAGGATGCGCGGGTTGTCGGCGTCGCCCGAGCGGCGCTCGAGCAGCGCTTCCGCCTCCTCGCGTCCGTCGCGGCCGAAGTGGGCGTGCAGCAGGTACACCATCGCCCAGAGATGGCGGCCTTCCTCGACGTTGACCTGGAACAGGTTGCGCAGGTCGTAGAGCGACGGCGCGGTGAGCCCGAGGTGGCGCTGCTGCTCGACCGAGGCGGGCTCCGTGTCCCCTTGCGTGACGATCAGGCGGCGCAGGTTCGCGCGGTGCTGGCCGGGCACCTCCTGCCAGGCCGGCTCGCCCTTGTGCGCGCCGAAGTTGACCTTCCGGTCGGGCTCGGGCGCGGCGAGGAAGATGCCCCAGCGGTAGTCGGGCATCTTGACGTAGCCGAAGTTCGCCCAACCCTTCGCGTCCACCGACACCGCAGTGCGGAGGTAGACGTCGAAGTCGCGCGAGCCCTCCGGTCCCATCTCGGCCCACCATGCCTGGTACTCGGGCTGCCAGTGCTCGAGCGCGCGCTGCAGCGTGCGATTGCCCGCCAGGTCGACGTTGTTGGGTATGCGCGCGCCGTAGTCGATGCTCATGGGGTCTCCGTGGGGCGCGTCACACGCGGTCCCGGTTGAAGGACGCCTTGCGCCCGGTGCCGAACACCTTGAGCGCGCCGGACTCGCCGACCGCGTTGGGCCGGATGAAGATCCAGTTCTGCCACGCCGACAGCCGGCCGAAGATGCGCGACGCCATCGTCTCCGCGCCCGGGAAGCGCAGGTTCGCCTCCAGGCCGGAGAGCGCGTCGGGCGAGAGGCTCGCGCGCTCCTCCAGCGCGATGCGCACCTCGTCGTCCCAGTCGAGGTCGTCGGGCGCGAACGTGACGAGCCCGAGGTCGAGCGCCTCGCCGGCGGACAGCGCGCGGCCGGCTGCTTCGCGGCAGCGGGCGAGCGCCGCCGGGTCGTCGCCGTAGCGCACCGCGAGGCGGGTGCGGCCGTTGACCGTCGGATAGGCGTCGAGCGCGTGCGCGGAAAGCGCGATCGTCGGCGGCACGGCGTCGGTGCTCTCGGCGAGCATGTAGCTGCGGTCGGCGGCGAGCGCCAGCTCGAAGAGCGTACCGGCGAAGCACGACCCGGGCTCGATGAGCGCGAAGATCGAGCGCGAGCTGACCTCGAGGCGCGCGAGCGTGCGGCGCAGCATGCCGATCGTCTCGCGCACGAACCAGTGTTCGCGATGCGCGGCGAGCGCGGCGTCGGCGGCGAGCACGTGCGCAGCCTCGCCGGCGGTCTTGAGGATCCAGGTGCCGAGCGCGAGCTCGTTGGTGCGCAGCAGCAGGATCGCGTCGTCGAGCTCGCGGGCCATCGCGAGCGGCCACCACGACGCGCCGGCGGCCTCGATCGCCGCCACCGTCGCCGCCGGCGCCTGCGCGGGCGCGCGCACGGTGATCGTCGCCGCGCGCAGGGACCGGTCGAAGCGCACGTCGACGTGCTCGTAGTGGTAGCCCGCGTCGTCGATCGTGCGCGCGAGCGGCGTCAAGGCCACGCCGCGAGCGCCCTGCGGGCGGTCGGACGCCGCAGCGAGTTCCTGCGCGCGCTGGCGGACCGTCGCGGCGAACGCCTGCGGCTTCGCGTGTCCGTCGATCAGCCGCCATTCCAGCGCGCGTGCAGCGCGCACGCCCTCGGTCAGCGTGCAGAACACGTCGGCATGGTCACGGCGCACGCGGCGCTTGTCGGTGACGCGCGTCAGGCCGCCGGTCCCTGGCAGCACGCCGAGCAGCGGTACTTCGGGCAGGCTCACCGCCGAGCTGCGGTCGTCGACCAGCCAGATCTCGTCACAGGCGAGTGCCAGCTCGTAGCCGCCGCCGGCGGTG
>Ga0209391_10001853_pt1 | contig 11020 bp, 9 predicted proteins | sample PPLLak3March2015_FD_187246 | JGI IMG/M metagenome (GOLD analysis project Ga0209391, IMG submission 187246) | Freshwater sediment microbial communities from Prairie Pothole Lake near Jamestown, North Dakota, USA - PPLs Lake P7 Core (1) Depth... | ecosystem: Environmental > Aquatic > Freshwater >... | reverse complement strand
TGAGATTCTTATAGCCAGGCGCCTGCGCCATGACGTGTTCCAGAAACAGATCGTGAATCTTGTGTCTGGCCGGCGCAAGGTTTTCTCTCTCCAGCACGGGCCTAATGTTCTCAGTGATTACCAACGCAGTTTTCTGCCCCAGAACTTTCGTAATCTGCTCGCGCGCCTCTTTATTACCGGCATAAACAAGCGGCAACTTATACGTACTCCCGAAACGCGGGCGGGGGTCCGCTGCTGCGACATACTCTGCCATCTCCACCACATGCGTGACCGCCCCGCCGTCCGTTCCTCCGGACATCAGGATCATGTCGGGACGGAGCGTGCGGATCCGTTCGATCTTTTCGTGCGGCAATCGGCCATCGTTCGAGGCCAAAACGTCGATCACAATCGCGCCGGCGCCGAGCGCGCAGCGTTGCGCGCTCTCGCCCGTCATATTCTGCACCACACCCGTCACCATCATCTGCAATCCGCCGCCGGCGCTGCTCGTGGAGATATAGATGTCGACGCCGGTCTTGGCATCGCGGCACGGGGTGATAATCTTCTCGCCGTCAAGAATCTTCCGCCCCGACAGCTCTTCAATTTCGGCAATCGCGTTGAGCACCCCGCGCGTCACGTCCTCGAAGGGAGCTTCGACGGTCGTCGGCGCTTCTCCCCGAAACGTCTGGCGATACTCGTCACCGACTTTTTCGATGAGGATAGCTTTGGTGGTGGTGCTGCCGCAGTCCGTGGCAACAATGACGTTCAGCGGATGGTCGACTTTGCCTGATTCTTGAATAGTCATCCTACAGACTCTTGAGCAAATACCCGTAATCAGGCCAACGTCGCTCGTATCTCGCATCCCGTCGTTCGCAATCAGGATTGCCGTTGTCCGCAAGATACGCTTCACGCTTCACGAGGTGCGCTTCACGGCAATTCCTCATCGAGCCGCCGCTCCCTGAGGAGCTGAGGCCGCCTCGATCAACGCAATGAGACGGACGGTCGTATCCCGGCGTTCAAGCAGCGCTGCGACTTGCGATACTTCGTGGGCGCTGAATGCCAGCTCGATAATGGGTGCAAAGAAATGCAAGGCTTGGCTGCCAAGGAAACTCATCGGCCCGAGTGACTCCAGAAACACGACCGCCGGAGCGGCCATACGCCGCTGCACGACCGCATCCGCTATGCGTTGCAGCAGCGCCAGATCTTCAGTGGTAAAGGTCTCGGCTTCAGAGCGAGTGGAAAACGCATGGGACAGTTCCGCACGAACCCGGTCCCATTTTTCCGTCAGCGAGGCCTTGGTGAAGGAAGCCATAAGTGTGTGGAAAGGCGATCGAAACAGTTATGGAGAGGCATTATAGGAAGGGGTCAGAGGAGAGTCAATTTCAGCTTCGATTAGATCAGATCTTCTTCTGCCCGATCCTGCTTTCAGTGCCGCTCCAGAGGCGTTCAATGTTCCCCTTGTGCTTCAGCACAATGAGGCCACTGACGATCACGGAGAAGAGTACGAATTCAACGGTTGGCCTGGCCAACGAGGCGATCAGCGGAAAGAGCCCGAAGGCAGTCAGTGCGCCACCGGAAGAGTAACGCCACAGTGCTACGGCGCCGAGCCAGACCATGAGCAAAACAAATCCGATCGCCGGCTCGACACCCAGGACAGAGCCCAGCGCCGTCGCCACACCTTTGCCCCCTTTGAATCCAAGAAACGGCGAAAAGAGATGGCCGAGAAACGGCGCCAGGGCAACCAGCAAAATCATCCACTCCTGCTGAAAGACCTGAGTGGCCGCAAATCCCATAACCCAGCCTTTGCCCATATCGCCGATTAAGGTCAGGATGCCGGCTTTCTTGCCCGACACCCTCAGCACGTTGGTAAAGCCGACGTTCTTGCTGCCGACCGTTCTCGGGTCAGGTAACCCCATGGCCTTGGACACGACGATGCCGAATGGAATAGCCCCCAGCAGATAGCCGGCCATTGCCATGAGAACCCAGAGCATTTCGTTATTCATAGTCCAGAAATAGAGACCGGGAGAATGACGAGTGGCGAATGAATAGCTTTGAGTTCAGCAGGATGCTCAAAAAGCTCCTTCAGCAAGGCCGCAGCCGAGAAGGCACCGGAGGCGTAGCCTCTTGGCTACGTTGAGGACGCGTTCGAGGCGAGAACGCCGCTGGAGGACTTTTTCAGCATCCTGCCATGGACCTACAGGCCTTTGGCGACGACCTGCTTCCAAAAACTCCACACATACTGCCCGCCGGATATATAGCCCAGGACCAGCGACAGATAGAGCGTCACGATGCCGGCCAGATGCAGATTGCCCAACGCGGCCAGGCTGGTTCCTTCGAGAATGAGCATGACGATTGCCACGACCTGCAAGGCCATCTTGTACTTGCCCGTCGTCTCAGCGGCAATGATGAATCCCTCACTGGCGGCGATCGCCCGTATGCCGGTCACGCCCAATTCCCGAGCGATGATCAAAATGGCCACCAGAGCACTGACCCGGTCCACGTTCATGAGCAGAATCAGCGCGGACAACACCAGCAGTTTGTCGGCAATGGGATCGAGCAACTTTCCGAGCTTGGTCACCTGCCCTGACCGTCTCGCGAGATAGCCATCGAGCATATCCGTCACGGCAGCCACGACAAACACGATGGCGGCCATGAGCGATCGATCCTGATCCGGCGTGACAAACAACACGACGAACACCGGAATCAAGAGAATGCGGGTAAGCGTGAGCAGGTTGGGCAGATTCAACGAATCCTGCCCGATTTCCCGCCACGCTGCTAAGACGCGATTCATAGGTCTCGATTCCGTCGTTCGTGAAGCGTCGTTCGTCTCTCGTCAAAAGAAAAGAGCATACCCTACCGGTCGAGCGCCAATACTCTGCCAGAAGGATAGCACAGAGTCAGATTATCCGAACGATTACCATCACTCAAACTATCCAAACCCGCGAAAGACGCTTCACGATTCACGCTTCACGAAAGGATTGCCGCTGGCGGACTTTTTCAGCATCCTGACTAAACGATGCCGCTCTTCAACAGATCATGCAAATGAATGACCCCGCGGATGTTCCGATCGCCTTCGATCACCACGAGCGTCGTAATGGAAAACCGTTCCATCATTTCGACCGCTTTGGCGGCCAGATCATCGGGCCCGATTGTCCGGGGATGTCTCGACGCGAGCACGCTCGCCGTCGCCTTCGTGAAGTCTCCGCCGCCCTGAATGAACCGCCGCAAGTCTCCATCGGTAATGATCCCCGCTAACTTGCCCGCTTGATCAACGACCGTGGTCATCCCGAGCTTCTTCGCGGTCATTTCCAACATCGCCGTGGTACCGGGTACCGACTCAGTGACTTGCGGCAAATCAGCTCCCGCATGCATGAGATCTTTCACTCTGACCAGCAACCGCCGCCCGAGCGTGCCGCCCGGATGAAATTGCGCAAAGTCTTCTTCTTTGAATCCGCGCTTCTGCAACAGTGCCACGGCCAGCGCATCGCCCAGCGCCAAGGTCGCCGTCGTGCTGGCCGTCGGCGCGAGCCCCATAGGACAGGCCTCCTCCGACACCGAGACATCCAGCGCCACATCGCTCTGCTTGGCCAGAGTCGATGTCATACGACCCGTGAGACCAATGACCGGAATCCCCATGCGTTCAACATACGGAAGAATTTGCAGCAGCTCCGCCGTCTCTCCGCTGTTGGAAATGGCGATCAACGCGTCGCGACGCGCCAGCATCCCCAGGTCGCCATGCACACCTTCTGCGGGATGGAGAAAGAATGAGGAAGTACCCGTACTGGCCAACGTCGCAGCAATTTTCTGGCCGATCAATCCGGATTTGCCCATCCCGGAGACCACAACCTTGCCTTTGCATTGAGCCAGCAAGTCCACAGCCTTTTCGAACTTGCTGTCCATCCGATCGACAAGCGCCTGCACCGCGCGCGCTTCGATCTCCAGCACACGCTTCCCATCACCCAGGCTCCCCAGGCTCTTCACACCTTTGGGCGCAGGGGAACTTTTTGGCTTTGACTTTAGTTTCGTGGTTTTGCTGCGTCGCATATCCGCATCACCCGTTCAAGCAAAGACTTCAGTTGATGCAGCGGCACCATATTCGGACCGTCAGACAACGCCTCATCCGGATTAGGATGTACTTCCATGAAGAATCCGTCTACCCCGGCGCCGGCCGCCGCGCAGGCCAACGGCTCGACGAACTCACGCTGGCCGCTGGATTTGGTGCCCCCGCCGCCGGGTAACTGCACGCTATGGGTCGCGTCGAACACGACGGGATAGCCAAAGCTCCGCATAATGGGGAAGGAACGCATATCGACGACGAGGTTGTTATAGCCGAAGGACGATCCGCGCTCCGTGAGCACAATGCGCTGGCTTCCGCATTCCTCCACCTTCTTGACGGCGTTGGCCATTTCAGGCGGCGACAGGAACTGTCCCTTTTTCACATTAACGACCTTGCCGGTCTTCGCCGCGGCGATGAGCAAATCGGTCTGACGACAGAGAAACGCCGGGATCTGCAAGACATCGACGACCTTGCCCGCCTCCGTCGCCTGCTCTTCCGTATGGACATCGGTAAGAACTGGAAGCCCCAGCTGTTCCTTCACCTTCTTCAAGACCGCCAAGCCATTCTCGATGCCGGGGCCCCGGTACGACTTGATGGAGGTCCGGTTGGCCTTGTCGAACGATGACTTGAAGACATAGGGGATACCGAGCGACCTGGTGATCTCGGCAATTTCCCCGGCCGTATCCAGCACGAGCTGTTCGCTCTCGATGACGCAGGGACCGGCAATCAGGAACGGGCGGTTTCCCGCTCCAACTTTGAACGAACCGATTTGAACTTCGTGCGCCATGGCTTTCAGATCCGTTTCATCTGAGATGTTCAAACCGGCTTACCAACAAGGCCGCAGGCGAATCGAAACCGGAGGCGTACCCTCTGGGGTACGTTGAGGATTTCGATGAGCCGAGAACGCCGTTGGAAGTCGGTTTCAACATCTCAGCTAGTGCCCCAGCTTCTTTCGCAACGCTGCGCCGACAAACCCGCTGAAAAGAGGATGCGGATGATGCGGGCGCGAACGATATTCCGGATGGAACTGCGTCGCGAGGAACCAGGGATGCTTCTTGAGTTCCACAATCTCGACCAGTCGCCCGTCCGGCGACAGGCCGCTCAGCACCAATCCCTTGGCCGTGAGTTGCTCGCGATAGGCGTTGTTGAATTCGTACCGATGCCGATGCCGTTCACCGATCTCGTTGACGCCGTACATCTTCTGCGCCAGCGTCCCCTCCCCGAGTTTGCACAGGTAAGAGCCCAGCCGCATGGTCCCGCCCTTGTCGCTCACGGACTGTTGATCGGACATCAAATGAATGACGGGATGCGGCGATTGCTCATCGAACTCCGAACTATTGGCTCCCGCCAGCCCCGCCACGTTCCGCGCAAACTCGATGGTGGCGCATTGCATCCCCAGGCAGAGCCCGAGGAACGGCACCTCACGCTCTCTCGCATACTTGATAGTCTGGATTTTTCCTTCGACCCCGCGCGTCCCGAACCCGCCGGGAATCAGAATTCCGTCAGCCTCGCGCAAGATCCGCTCGGTTCCCTGGCGCTCGACGTCCTCGGACTCGATCCAGGTGATGTTGACCTTCGTCTCATGATCGATCCCGCCATGCACCAGGGCCTCGGCCAGACTCTTGTAACATTCCTTCAGCCCCGCATATTTCCCGACCAGCGCGATGGAAATCTCGTGCTTCGGATGCTTGATCTTCTGCACCATCGCATCCCATTCACGAAGATTCGGGGGACCGGTCTCGATATGCAACAGCCGGACGATCAGTTCATCCAAACCTTCTTTTCGAAAAACAATCGGTACTTCATAGATCGTCTCGACGTCCTTTGCCGTAATAACGGCATCCTTTTCGACGTTACAGAACATCGCGATCTTGGCCTTCATCTCCGGAGGAATATAGCGATCGGTGCGGCAGAGCAAAATATGCGGCTGAATACCGATTTCACGGAGCTTGTTGACGGAATGCTGTGTGGGCTTGGTCTTCAATTCACCGGCCGCACCGATGTAGGGCACCAGCGTCAGGTGGACATACAACACATTGTCGCGGCCTACGTCGTAGGGCATCTGGCGGATCGCTTCGAGAAACGGCAGGCTTTCAATATCGCCGACGGTCCCGCCGATCTCGACAATCGTGACATCGATCCCTTGCGAGATCCGCATGATGCATTGCTTGATCTCGTCGGTGATATGCGGCACGACCTGGACGGTGCCGCCGAGATAATCGCCCCGGCGCTCTTTCGTGATGACGGAATTGTAAATCCGCCCCGTGGTGTAATTGCTTTCCTTCGTCAGCGACAACGAGGTAAACCGCTCGTAGTGCCCCAGGTCGAGATCCGTCTCGGCGCCGTCCTCGGTTACAAAGACTTCGCCATGTTGATAGGGATTCATCGTGCCCGGATCGACGTTGATGTAGGGGTCGAGCTTCAAGAACGTGATCTTGAGCCCGCGGCTCTCCAGGAGATTGCCGATCGACGCCGAAGCGAGGCCCTTCCCCAGCGACGAGACCACTCCACCGGTAACAAAAATAAACTTGCTCATGGCTGCCCCCATCATCGGCTCGGTGCGGTCCGTTTGAGGTTGAGTTCCTGTTTCAAGGATTCATACTGCCGCAATCTCTCTTCGGCCTCCGGAACATCCTCAGGCGTATCAATGCGTAGCGAGGCATATTGCGTCTCCCAGACACGCACGCGGACTCCGTTTTCGAGTGCGCGTAACTGCTCCAGCTTTTCCGCATCTTCTAACACGCCCGTCTTCATCCCGGCAAAGCGCAGCAGGGTTTCTTTGGTATAGATATAGACCCCGAGATGAATGTAATGCAGCCCGCTCACCACACGCCGGCTCGGATCGTCGCGCACCAGCGGAATCGGCGCGCGCGAGAAATACAGCGCATAGCCTTCGGTATCCGTCGCCACCTTGACGATCGCCGGATTCTGCAGATCATCGGTCGCATCCATCTTGCGCTTCAACGTGCCCATTTCGGCGCCGCTCTGGAGAAACGGGTCAATGAGATCCGACAGCAGCTCGGGGTTCAGAGGAATCTCGTCACCCTGCAAGTCCAGAAAACAGTCCCCCGCAAACATCCGCGCCACCGCCGCCACACGATCCGTGCCCGTCCGATACTCGCCGCCCATCATGACAGCCCGGCCGCCGAACTGTTCAACGGCTTGCTTGATACGCTCATCATCCGTCGCCACCAGGACTTCGTTCACGGAGCGACAAGCCATCGCGCGTTCATAGACATGCTGGACCATCGGTTTGCCGGCCAGCTTCACGAGCGGCTTGCCGGGAAACCGCGACGAGCCGTAGCGTGCCGGAATCACGACGGTCACTGACAACAATGATTTAGCCATTGCCGACCGCCTCCAGGAGCTGCTTGGGCGAGACCGTCGCCGTGCCGACCATGCCGACAACGATGCCAGCGGCATGATTGGCCAATGTCGCGGCTTCTCGCATATTCGCGCCGGTCGCCAGCGCCAGCGCCAGGGTGCCGATCACCGTATCGCCGGCCCCCGTCACATCGTAGACTTGCCGGGCTTGTGTCGGAAGATGCCAGGACGTGCCCTCGCCCTCGTACAAACTCATCCCCTTTTCGCCTCGCGTGATGAGTACAGACTGGCACCCCAGCCGTTGTCTGATCACGGTGCCGGCCTGGTTGATGGTCTGATCATCATCGCCGTGCAGGCCGGCGGCTTGCGTGGCTTCCAGATGGTTCGGCGTCATCACCGTTACGCCCTTGTAGTAGCTGAAATGCTCGACCTTTGGATCGACGATGATCGGGATCTTGCGCAAGGCGGCCATGCGCGTCAATTCGGTCATGAGTGCCGCCGATACGACGCCTTTGGCGTAATCCGACACGACGATGCAGGACAACTCGCGAATCCGCGATTCGACATAGCGCAGCAGACGCTTCTGAAGCGTCCCCTTCAATTCCTGACGGCCTTCCATGTCGTAGCGCACAATCTGCTGATTGTGGGCGATGACCCGGCTCTTCCTGGTGGTCGGACGGTCATGGTCGATAATCACGCCGCCCCGGCCCGAGCGCGTCTGGCCCAGTTCCTTCAGCAACAACCGTCCGCTCTCATCGGCGCCGATGACACCGCACAAGTCCGCTTTCCCGCCGAGCGCGAGAATGTTATTGAAGACGTTCGCCGCGCCGCCCAATCGAAGCGTTTCCGACTCGACGTGCACGACCGGCACCGGAGCCTCGGGAGAAATCCGGCTCACCCGGCCCATCACATAGTGGTCAAGAATCAGATCCCCGATAACCAGGAGACTCGCCTGAGGGAATCGCTGGATGTACTGGCGCAGCGCCTTCTGTGACACGGATTGATTCTGTGTGGTCTGCGAAGCCATGACCTGCGCTTCCCTCTATTGAATGGCTTTACCGAACCGATTCCAGCCAGCCCACCGAGAGTTATTCACCTAGCTGTCCGCATCCTCCGGTTCCTCCCCTTTGTAAGGGGAGGCGAGGTGGGGTAGCGTCGTCAGTCTGCCGACGCCGCTTGTGAACATCCAAGCCCGTAATGGCAGCAGAACAGCTCGACCTCCCCACGCCCCTCCTTACAAAGGAGGGGGGCTGACGCGGGATGACGGCCTCAAGAACTGGCCCTGCCCGCCTATTGAATAGCTTTGCCGAACCGATCCCACCGGACCCACTCGGTCCATTGCCCGTGGCCGCTCCAGGACCAATAGATTCTGAACGCCTTCCCGCGGATCTTTTCCTCCCGCACATAGCCCCAGAAACGGCTGTCGAGGCTCTGATCGCGATTGTCGCCCATGACGAAATAGGATCCTTCCGGCACCGTCACAGGACCGAAGTTATCGCGGGGATTGATCGTGCTGTCGATGATGCCCGGGTCGATCCGTTGTGTGAAGGCCCGGTCGTCGAGCAGCTGGCCGTTGACGAGTACCTGCTTATTGCGGATCTGCACGGTGTCGCCGGGCGTCCCGACGATGCGCTTGATAAAATCTTTCTCTTCATCTTCCGGAAAGCGAAAGACAATGACATCGCCCCGCTGCGGCTTGCCGAACGGCATCACGTTGGAAGACGTGTAGCAATTCACCGGCGGAAAGTTCCATTGCAACTTGCAGTCGGTCGGCCATTGCAACCCGTAGGACAACTTGCTGACCAGAATGTGATCTCCGATCAACAGTGTGGGAATCATGGATCCGGAGGGAATCTTGAACGCCTGCACAACGAACACCCGAATGGCGAAGGCGAGCAACATCGCGACGACGATGGCTTCGGCATACTCCCGAACGATAGACTTCCCGCTCTGACGAGCCTCGCCTGCCGTCGGGGCTTCTGTCGGAGCCGTGACCGGGGCTACCCCTGACACGTCCTCAAGATTGGGCGGAGTCGGTTCAACACTCATTCATCCCCCACTTTCAACAGCGCCAGGAAGGCCTCTTGCGGCACTTCCACGCTCCCCACCGACTTCATCCGCTTCTTGCCCTCTTTCTGCTTTTCCAACAGCTTCCGCTTGCGCGAGATATCGCCGCCATAGCACTTCGCGATGACGTTCTTCTTCATCGCGCCGATCGACTCGCGGGCAATGATCTTCGTCCCGATCGCCGCCTGAATGGCAATTTCAAACATCTGGCGGGGGATCAGCTCTTTCATCTTCTCCGCCATCTGCCGCCCGCGATGGACCGATCGCTCTTTGTGGGTAATGAACGACAACGCATCCACCGCCTCGCCGTTGAGCAGAATATCGAGCTTCACCAGATCGGATTCGCGATAGCCGAGCAACTCATAGTCCAGTGACGCGTAACCTTGCGTCCTCGACTTGAGCTTGTCATAAAAATCCAGGATGACTTCATTGAGCGGCATCTCGTAGCTGATGACCACCCGCGTCGGATCGAGGAAGTGGATGTCCCGCTGAATGCCACGGCGTTCCTGACAGAGCTTCAGGATCGCCCCCATGTAGCGTTCCGGCGTAATAACGGTCGCCAGGATAAAAGGCTCCTCAAACGATTCGATACTGCTGGGCTCCGGCAGTTCGGCGGGATTATCGATCTCCAGCACTTCACCTTTGGTCGTCATCACGCGATAGACGACGGTGGGCGCGGTCGTAATCAACGTCAGGCCATATTCCCGCTCCAGGCGCTCCTGGATGATTTCCATATGCAGCAAACCCAGGAAACCGCAACGAAAGCCAAAGCCCAAAGCCAAGGAACTCTCCGGCTCATAGACAAAGGAGGAGTCGTTCAATCGCAACTTGACGAGCGCATCCCGCAGATCTTCATACTTCGCCGTGTCGGTCGAATACAGTCCGCAGAAGACCAGCGGCTTCACTTCCTTATACCCGGGGAACGGCGTGGCCGTCGGGTGCACGGCATCGGTCAGCGTGTCACCGATCTTGACGTCCGCCACTTCGCGCATATTCGCACAGAGATAGCCGACCTCACCGGTCAGCAGCTGGGTCGTCTTCGAGCGCTTGGGAATAAACTTCCCGACTTCCATCACTTCAAATGTCCGGTCATTGGACATGACTTTAATCTTCATCCCCGGACGAACTTCGCCGTCCACGATGCGGATCAGGACGATCACCCCCTGGTAGTTATCGAACCAGGAATCGAAAATGAGAGCTTTCAGCGGGGCCTTGGGATCACCGGACGGCGGCGGAATCCGCTGGATGATCGCTTCGAGCACCTCCGGCACTCCCTTGCCCTCTTTCGCACTGATGGGCATCGCATCGCTGGCATCCAGCTGCAACACTTCTGAAATGGAATTCTTGGTCCCCTCGACATCCGCGCTCGCCAAGTCGATCTTATTGATGACGGGGATAATGGTCAGATTGTTCGCCATGGCCAGATTCACATTGGCGATAGTCTGCGCCTGCACCCCCTGCGTGGCATCCACAAGCAAGAGCGCACCTTCGCACGCCGCGAGACTCCGCGAGACTTCATAAGTGAAATCCACGTGCCCCGGCGTATCGATCAAATGCAAATCGTAGGTCTTTCCATCCTTGGCCTTGTACCGGATG
>Ga0209391_10001851_pt1 | contig 11022 bp, 12 predicted proteins | sample PPLLak3March2015_FD_187246 | JGI IMG/M metagenome (GOLD analysis project Ga0209391, IMG submission 187246) | Freshwater sediment microbial communities from Prairie Pothole Lake near Jamestown, North Dakota, USA - PPLs Lake P7 Core (1) Depth... | ecosystem: Environmental > Aquatic > Freshwater >... | reverse complement strand
GCGCTGGGTGTGGGATCGCGAGGCCAACACCGGCGTGCTGCGCGAGATCTGGTACGGGCCCGACGTCGACCACACGACCATCGCAGTGGGCGACGACTACGCGACCTTCCTGGTGCTGCGCGAGGAGATCGCGCAGTTCCTGTCCACCAACGGCGTGTTCCGCGACGTGGTGCAGATGGTCGACATGGTCTGCGCGCAGGTCTACGCGGAGTACATCTGCGAGCAGGGCGGCAGCTACCTGCGCGCCGATTTCTCCGCGCCCGAGGATTCCATGCAGCACACCCGCCGCCTGCTCGGGCTCGACGGCGTCCGCGCCGCGGACGGGCGGGCGCGTTTCGCAGCCATCGACGGCGAGGCCCGCGAGGCCTACACCGGCGTGGCTCCCCGACACCGGGATTGACGAGGCCAGGCAATGCCCATCCATGAAGTATCGCTGATCCGCCCCGAGAACCTGCAGACGCACGACCAGCTGGTGGTGGACGGCGTGGACGTCTCCGGTCACTGGAGCACGTTCATCAAGTCGCGGGCGATCACGGACTACAACGAGGCCATGCAGGACGAGATCGCGGCGCTGCCCGGCGGCGAGCACGTGCACCGCTGCTGGCAATGCGGCTCGTGCACCAACTCGTGCACCGTCAACGCGATCAACCCGGAGTTCAACCCGCGCTACTGGATCTATCTGATCCGCCTGGGGATGGAGTCCGAGATCCTGCGCGACAAGGAAATCATCTGGCAGTGCGTGTCATGCAACAAGTGCACCTACGCCTGCCCGCGCGACGTGGTGCCCGAGGGCGTGATGAAGGCGCTGTCGCACTGGATGGAGCTCAAGGGCCACGTGCCGAAGTCGCCGTCGATGGTGTTCGACGAGGTGTTCTCCGAGCAGGTGTTCCAGCGCGGCAAGATCGAGGAAGGGCGCGTGATGCAGCGCTTCTTCAAGCGCACCGGGCAGGACCTCAGGCAGCCGTGGCTGATCGAGATGGTGAAGCGCATGCTGCGCCACCTGCCGGTCACGATGCTCACCAAGCTCGGGCTCGCCACCGTCGTGGCGCCGAGCACCAGCGGCTGGTCGGGTGCCCGCGCCGCGATCGAGGAGTATGTGCACGAGCAGGAACACAAGCGGCGCCGGGCCCTCGGGCTCGACGGCCTGATCGCGGCGGCGCAGCGCGATGCTGGGCCGGCGGCCGCCGGGCAGGGGGCAAAGTCATGAGCGAAACACGGGCCAAGTACCAGAAGGTCGCCTACTACCCGGGCTGCGCGCTCGAGGGCACGGCGCACTCCTACAACCGCTCGACCACGGCGGTCGGCAAGGCGCTCGGCCTCGACCTCGTCGAGGTGAAGAACTGGAACTGCTGCGGCGCGATGGAAGTGAAGAACATCGACCCGAAGCTGCAGACGTACCTCTCGTCGCGCGTCATGTCGATCGCGGCGAGCGAGATGCAGATGGACGTGGTGATGGCGCCGTGCAACGGCTGCTACCACAACCTGAAGAAGGCCGAGTACGACCTCGCGCACGACCCCACGAGCGCGGCGGTGGTGGACAAGCTGTCGAAGAAGGCCGGTCACGCCACCTACCAGGCGGGCCAGGTCGAGACCATCCACGCGCTCGACTGGATCAAGCATGGCATCGGGGAGGAAGGCCTGAAGAAGCGGCTGCGCGGCTCGCTCAAGGGCCTCAAGGTCGCCAACTACTACGGCTGCATGTACACGCGGCCGCGCCACATCTTCCCGGAGAAGGACCAGGGGCCGGGCAGCGAGTCCACCTCGAAGCCGCACTACATGGACGACCTGCTGGCGGTGGCCGGCGCGGTCAACGTCGAGTTCCCGCTGAAGACGGCCTGTTGCGGTGGTGCGCACACGCTGTCCGACAGCGACACCTCGACCAAGCTCGTGCTCAACATCCTCCGCGCGGCCGAGGCGGCCGGCGCCGAGGTGATCGCCACCGAGTGCCCGACTTGCCACTCCGGCCTCGAGATGCACCAGGTGCGCGCCGAAAAGAAGTTCGGCCAGGCCACCACGGTGAAGATCGTGTACTTCACGCAGCTGCTCGGCCTCGCGCTCGGCCTTTCGCCGAAGCAGGTCGGCGTGCACGAGAACATCTCGGACTCGCTCGCGTTCTTCAAGGAGAAGGGGATCGCGTGAGACCGCTCGCCGTCATCGAGCAGCGTCTCGAGGCCCTCGCCGCGCAGAACGCGCCGGGCGCCGAGGCCGCGCCGGAGCTGCTGTCGCTCGGCGAGGACGTGCTCGAGCACTGGGTCGTGGCACGGGGCCACGAGCCGACGCAGGATGCGCGCGAAGGCTTCCGGCTGCTCGCGCTGCACCGGCAGGGCTGCACCGACGAGCCGAGCTTCAACGCCTGCCGCGAAACCTGTCGCGAGCTGGCATATCATTACAACCTGGTCGCCCTGGAGCCGCAGCACCCCGACACCGGGCAACGCCTCCGCATGATGACCCTGGTCGCCAATCACCTGTTCCTGTTCGTGGCCGGCAAACTGCAGGTCCGCGAGCTCGGCGATTTCTGCTGTGCCTCGCGCCCCCTGCGGCAGGATGCCGCGCCGCCCGATCCCGCCTGAGGAGATGTCCGATGCCCACCGTGAAGGGTTGCAACCTGCCCGACGACCTGCTGTACGACGTCGAGAACCAGATCTGGTTCAAGGAGCTCGGCGACGGCACGGTGCGCGTCGGCATGACTTCGATCGCCACGGCGATGGCGGGCAAGCTGGTGGCGTTCACGCCGAAGAGCGTCGGCAAGGAAGTGAAGGCCGGCAAGTCGTGCGCGACCGTCGAGTCCGGCAAATGGGTCGGCCCGGCCAAGGTCGCGGCCGGCGGCGAAGTGGTCGCAGTCAACGAGGCAGTGGTCGCCACGCCGAGCCTCGTCAACGACGACCCGTACGGCAACGGCTGGCTGATCGTGCTCAAGCCCGAGGCCTGGGATACCGTCAAGCCAGCGCTGGTGCCCGGTGCGCAGGTCGCGGGACCGTACGAGGCGAAGATGAATGCAGACGGGTTCGCCGGCTGCGCGTGAGTGACCGCTGACCCTGCGCCGACCGGCACGCGCGTGCTGGTGATCGGCGTCGGTAACCCCCTGATGTCCGACGACGGTGCGGGGCAGCGCCTGCTCGAGGCGTTGGCCGCGCGCCTGCCCGCGCTCGACGACGTCGAGTACCTCGACGCCGGCACCCTCGGCTTCCTGCTGCTGCCGCGCATCGAGCAGGCCGCAGCACTGCTGGTGCTGGACGCGGCACAGTTCGACGCCGCACCCGGCACCGTACGCGTGCTCGAGGGTACGACGCTCGATGAGTTCCTGCGTGCACCGCGCTGCAGCGTGCACGAGCTGGGCCTGCGCGACCTGCTCGATGCGGCCCGCCTCACCGACTCGCTGCCTGCGCAGCGCGCGCTGGTCGGAGTGCAGCCGCAGCGGGTCGGCATCGGTGAAGCGCTATCGCCGGCCGTTGCAGCCGCGATTCCGGCGGCAGCCGATGCCGCGCGTGAAGTGCTCGAGGCCTGGTCCGCACCCGCAGCCCGCTGAGGCCGGCAGGGCGCAGGCTGCTGCGGCAGCTACGTACAGCAGCCTTTTCTAATGTATTGCAGTCTGGCGCCGGATTTCCCGGGGGGCTCTGCATGTCCTCGCCGACCGTCGCCGACTTCCTGCGCTCGCGTGGCGTCACGCGGCGCGACTTCCTGAACTTCTGCGCCTCGACCACCGCGCTGCTCGGCCTGCCGGCCTCCATGGCGCCGCGTGTCGCCGCGGCACTCGGCCAGGCGCGCCGTCCCTCGGTGATCTGGCTGCCGTTCCAGGAGTGCACCGGCTGCACCGAATCGATCACCCGGGCGCACGGCGCCACGCTCGAGAGCCTGATCTTCGAGGCGATCTCGCTCGACTACCAGCACACGCTGCAGGCGGCCGCGGGCGACGCGGCCGAGCGTGCCCGCACGCAGGCCATGAAGGACCACTGGGGCAAGTACCTGCTGATCGTCGACGGCTCGATCCCGACCGGCAATCCCGGTTACGGCACCATCGCGGGCCACGACAACCTGAGCATGCTCAAGGAGACGGCCGAGGGCGCCGCGGCCATCATCGCGCTCGGCACCTGCGCGGCCTACGGCGGGATCCCCGGTGCCGCGCCGAACCCGACCGGCGCCGTGCCGGTCGGCGACGTCATCAAGGACAAGCCGATCGTCAACGTGCCCGGCTGCCCGCCGATTCCGGTGGTGATCACCGGTGTGCTGGTGCAGTACCTCACGTTCGGCAAGCTGCCGGAGCTCGACGCGCTCGGCCGGCCGCGGTCGTTCTACGGCCAGACGATCCACGACCGCTGCTACCGCCGCCCGTTCTACGAGCGCGGGCAGTTTGCCGAGAGCTTCGACGACGAGGGCGCGCGGCGCGGCTGGTGCCTGTACAAGCTCGGCTGCAAGGGGCCCACCACCTACAACGCCTGCGCCACGGTCAAGTGGAACAACGGCACGAGCTTCCCCATCGAGGCCGGCCACGGTTGCATCGGCTGCTCGCAGCCCGGCTTCTGGGACCAGGGCGGTTTCTACCAGCCGCTGTCCGTCGGCAACTGGGGCAACGCCCGCACCGTGGGTACCGCGGCCGCGATAGGCACGGTACTCGGCGTCGCGGCGGCCACGCTGGCCCGCAGGCGCCAGCGGGATGCAGAGGAGGCCGCGAAATGAGCCTGCTCGACTTTGCGCGCGGACCCGCGCTGCAGTGGTCCGTGTTCGTGTTCATCGTCGGCGTGCTGTGGCGGCTGTTCGGCGTGCTGCTGCTGCGCTCGAAGAAGGACCTCTCCGAGCCACGCAACCGCGCGGCGTGGAAAGGCCTGCGACTGATCGCGCTGCGCTCGTGGCCGCGGCGCGAGTTCCTCGAGGGCACCGCGTTCGGCGAGGTGATGGGCTACGCGTTCCACGTCGGCTTCCTGGTCACGCTGTTCTTCTTCGCGCCGCACGTGGTGTTCTTCGCCGACGTCGCGCGCGGGCTGATCGGCACCGACCTGCGCGGGCTGATCGGCGTCGGCTGGCCGACCTTGCCGAACGGCATCATCACGCTGCTCGCTGCGGTTTCGGTCGCGGCGCTGCTTGCGTTGCTGGTGCATCGCCTGGTCAACCCGGTGAAGCGGCTGATCTCGAATTTCGACGATTACTTCAGCTGGTTCGTGACCATCGCGCCGCTGGTGACCGGCCTGCTGGCGTTCTCGCACCTTGCCGGCTGGCCGTACGAGCGCCTGCTCGCTTGGCACCTGTTGTCGGTCGAACTGCTGCTGGTCTGGTTCCCGTTCGGCAAGCTGATGCACGCCTTCACGATCTTCGCGGCCCGCGGCACCACCGGCATGATCTTCGAACGCAGGGGGGCCTCGCTGTGACCGCTCCCACCGCCCACACCCGCAAGCCCGAGCCGCTCGACTTCGACCAGCCGCGCGTTTCGATCGCCAAGCCCGAGTACCGCTTCGACATGCAGGGCGAGATGCCCGAGGCCGAGCGTGTCGAGCGGGCGATGAAGAGTTTCGTCAAGGACTTCGGCCGCACCGCCGCGATCTACATGGAGTCGTGCATACACTGCGGCATGTGCGCCGAGGCCTGCCATTTCTACGAGGTCACCAAGGACCCGAAGTACACGCCGATCTGGAAGCTCGAGCCGTTCAAGCAGGCCTACAAGCGCGAATACGGGCCGTTCGCGGTCGTCTACCGCGCGCTCAACCTCAAGCAGAAGGTCACGGTCGAGCAGCTGCAGCAGTGGCAGCAGCTGATCTACGACTCGTGCACGGTGTGCGGCCGCTGCTCGCTGATCTGCCCGATGGGCATCGACATCGCCGCACTGGTCTCGCAGGCCCGGCACGGCATGTACAACGCCGGCCTGATCCCGCACGAGTTGTGGGCGGTCACCGAGCGCGCCCGGCTCGAGGGCAGCCCGCTCGGCGCCACGCCCAAGGTGTTCAAGGACCGTATCGAGTGGCTCGCCGACGACCACGAGGTCGAGATCCCGGTCGACGCGGCAGATGCCGACGTGATGTGCGCCATGTCGTCGATCGAGATCATGAAGTACCCCGACTCGGTGGTCGCGACGGCGCGGATCATGAACCACCTCGGCCTGAGCTGGACGTTCCGGCTCGACGGCTACGAGGCGACCAACTTCGGCCTGCTGTCCGGCAACTCGGCTGCGCAGAAGCAGCTCACGATGAAGCTGATCGACGCCGCCGTGGCCTGCGGTGCGAAGACGGTGATCCTGCCCGAGTGCGGCCACGCCTACACCGCGCTGCGCTGGATGGGCGCCAACATGTACGGCGAGCCGCTGCCGTTCCGCGTGCTGCACATCGCCGAGTTCCTGGCCGAGCAGGTGCGCGAGGGCAAGCTGCGGCTGAAGAAGGTGGCAAAGAGCGCCACCTTCCACGACCCGTGCCAGGTAGTCCGTCGCGGCGGCGCAATCGAGGCGCCGCGCGAGGTGCTGAAGGCGCTCGGTGTCGAGCTGCGGGAAATGTATCCGTCGAAGGGCACGGCGTGGTGCTGTGGCGGCGGCGGGGGCGTGGTCGCCAATCACCGCGCGGACGACCTGCGCTACAAGACCTTCCGCATCAAGATGGAGCAGGTCGAGCAGACCGGGGCGGAGCTGCCGGTCACGACCTGCGCCAACTGCCGCCAGACCTTCGATGACGGCCAGGCGCACTTCAAGTGGGATCGCAAGATGCACAGCCTCTTGGAGCTGGTGGCGGACAACCTGCTCGGGGATGACCAATGAGCGCCGCCACGCCGCGGGTCGTCGTCGACCCGATCACCCGCATCGAGGGCCACCTGCGCATCGAGGCTGCGACCGACGCCGAGGGTCGCATCACCGAGGCCTACAGCGCGGGCACCATGGTGCGTGGGCTCGAGATCATCCTGCGCGGTCGCGACCCGCGCGATGCCTGGGCGTTCGCGCAGCGCATCTGCGGCGTGTGCACGCTGGTGCACGGCATCGCCTCGGTGCGCGCCGTGGAAGACGCGCTGCACTACGAGATCCCGCCGAACGCCAACCTGGTGCGCAACCTGATGATCGGGGCGCAGTACGTGCACGACCACGTGATGCACTTCTACCACCTGCACGCACTCGACTGGGTCGACGTGGTCGCGGCACTCAGTGCGGACCCGGCGGCCACCAGCACGCTGGCACAGTCGCTTTCCGGCTACGCGCGCTCCTCGCCCGGCTATTTCGCCGACGTGCAGAAGCGGGTCAAGACGCTGGTCGAGAGCGGCCAGCTCGGCATCTTCGCCGGCGCCTACTGGGGCCACCCGGCCTACAAGCTCCCGCCCGAAGCCAACCTGATGGCCGTGGCGCACTACCTCGACGCGCTCGCGTGGCAGCGCGACGTCGCGACGCTGCACGCGATCTTCGGCGGCAAGAACCCGCACCCGCATTTCGTGGTGGGCGGCGCGCCGAACCCGATCGACCTCGAGTCCGACTCGGCGATCAACGCCAAGCGCCTGTCGCAGGTGCAGGACATCATCGTGCGCATGCGCCAGTTCGTCGACGAGGTGTACCTGCCCGACACGCTCGCCATCGCCGGTTTCTACAAGGACTGGGCCACGCAGGGGGAGGGGCTCGGCAACTTCCTCTGCTTCGGCGACTTTCCGGCAAAATCAATCTTCGACACCGCGAGCTTCATGGTGCCGCGCGGCGCGATCCTCGGCCGCGACCTGTCGCACATCGAGCCGGTGGACCTCGCCGACCCGGCGCAGATCCAGGAGTTCGTGAGCCACGCCTGGTACGACTACGCTGCGGGCAACGAGCAGGGGCTGCATCCGTACGACGGCGAGACGAAGCTCAGCTACACGGGGCCGAAGCCGCCGTACACGCAGCTCGACGTCGAGCGGGGGTACTCCTGGCTCAAGTCACCGCGCTGGCGCGGCAAGGCAATGGAGGTGGGGCCGCTGGCGCGCATGCTGATGCTGGTGGCGACGGGCCACGCTCAGGCCAAGGAGCTGGTCGACTACACGCTCAAGACGCTGGACCTGCCACTCGAGGCCCTGTACTCGACCCTCGGCCGGACCGCGGCGCGCACCCTCGAGACCAAGATCTTCGCCGATGCCATGCAGGGCTGGTACGACCAGCTGGTGGCGAACATCAAGGCGGGCGACACGCGGACTTTCAACGGAGAGCTCTGGGAGCCCGGCACCTGGCCGGCGCACGCGCGCGGCGCAGGCTTCATGGAGGCGCCGCGCGGCGCGCTCGGCCACTGGATCGTCATCGACAACGGCAAGATCACCAACTACCAGGCGGTGGTGCCAAGCACCTGGAATGCCGGTCCGCGCGACGCGACCGGACAGGCGGGGGCCTACGAGGCGGCGCTCGTGGGGCACAAACTGCACGACCCCGCGCAACCGATCGAGATCCTGCGCACCATCCACAGCTTCGACCCGTGCATCGCCTGTGCGGTACACGTTGCCGGGCCCGGCGGGCAGCGCGTCAGCGTACGTGTAAGGTAGACTTCGTGACCACGATGACGACCAAAAAAGCGAAGGCGCGCGCCAAGTCCGCGCCCGTGCCCCGGCTGGCGGTGACGCCGCAGGGGCTCAAGCAACTCGAGCGCAACGCCCACAAGGCGAGCGACCTGCTCGGCGCGATGGCCAACACCTCGCGGCTGATGATCCTGTGCCGGCTCGCCGACGGCGAGAAATCGGTGAGCGAGCTGCAGCCGATGATTGGCTTGAGCCAGTCGGCGCTGTCGCAGCACCTCGCCGTGCTGCGGCGCCGCCAACTGGTGCGCACCCGCCGCGAAGGGCAGTCCATCTATTACTCGCTGGCAAGCGGCCAGGCGGCGTCGATCATCAACACGCTGCACGAGCAGTTCTGCAGCCGTCGCTGAGCGTCACGCCACGCCGAGCGTGGCGAGCTTCGCGATGTCGCGCGGGCCGATGTCCATCGCGCGGCCGAAACCCGCGACCAGCAGGCCCTGCCGGAACTCGAGCCGGTGCAGCGTGAAGTCGCGCAGCCGGAAGGTGATACGGCTGTCGGGGAAACGCGCCAGGTAGAGCTCGCGGCCGGCCGTCCATTCCGCGCCTTCGCGCTCGAGCGGGCGCACGTCGCACTCGAACGAGGCGCGCTTGATCTGCAGCGGATCCTTGTCGGGGCCGTCCTGCTCGTGCAGCAGCACGGCGGCGCGGGCGCCAGCGCCGAGTCCGGCGCTGTGCTTCGACAGCTTGGATGCATGGATCAGTACGCTACCGTAGTCGGGCAACGGTACGAACGGCAGCAGCCCGGCGAACGGCGCGCCATCGACGAGTACCGCCAGCGACAGGACGCGCTCGCCGTCGAGCAGGGTGCGGATCAGCCGCGCGGTGGATTTGAGCATGCCGTGCTCCCTCGCTGGATGCAGGTCCGGGAGCATACCGCCGTTCGATGTGGGCGGCTGCGGCATCGGCGTATGGCGCTGCGGCAACTGCGGAATCCCGGCGACGCGGCTGGGCCGTAACCTCGCTTTACGGCCGCCGTCCGGAACGGCCGACAGGAAGTCCGATGAGCACCAGAATCCAGCTGATGAGCAGCCTCGTGTGCGTGGCGATGGCGGCGGCGTTCTCGACGCCACTGCAAGCCGCCGACCTCGAGGCCGGGCGCAAGACCTTCGAGCAGGTGTGTGCGGCGTGCCACGGGCCGGCCGGGCGAGCCGACCCGAACGACCCGGTCGTGAAGGCGCTCGACCCGCAGCCCGCGGATCTTTCCGATCCGCTGTTCAACAGCCGCGAACCGGCGGACGACTGGCAGATCGTCGTGACGCACGGCGGGCCCGCGCTCGGGCTGTCGGCGCTGATGCCCGCGCAAGCGGGCGCGCTCGACGCGGACGAGATTGCCGACGTCGTCGCTTATGCCAAGACGCTGGCGCCGGGCAGCGCCGAGTATCCGCCCGGCGAGATGAACTTCTTCCTGCCGGTGCGCACCAAGAAGGCCTTCCCCGAGGACGAGATCGTGCTCAAGGGCCGCTTGACCGATGTCGAGGAGGGCGAGAATCCCTGGCGCACGGTACTCGAGATCGAGAAGCGCTTCGGCAAGCGCTCGATGGGCGTGCTCGAGGTCGTGTACGAGGACGACGGCACGGACGGCGAGGTCACGAAAGTCGAGGCGGGCGCCAAGACCGTGCTGCACTGGAACCTCGAGCGGCGCTCGATCCTGTCGGGTGCGTTGATCTACGCGCTTGCCACCGAGGACGACGCGTCCGACGAGGTGATCCCGTACCTCGCCTACGGCAAGCAGCTCACCGAGCGCAGCACGTTCCAGTCGAGCGCGCGCGTGATCGTGCCGGTAGACGACACCGGCGACGGCGAGGTGGAACTCGCCGGCATCGTCCACTACGTGTGGACGCCGCAGCGCCGGGCCGTGTTCCCCGGGCTCGAGGTGACCGCGACGGTGCCCTTTGACTCGGACGACGACGACGCGGTGCAGTGGACGGTGTTGCCGCAGGTGCGCATCGCGCTCACGCGCGGTGGCCACGTCGCGCTGAACGTCGGCGTCGAGATTCCATTGAGCGACCAGTCCTACGAGACGCGCTACCACGCCGTGCTGCTGTGGGACTTCGCCGACGGCAGCTTCTTCAAGGGCTGGCAGTAGGCCCGGTCCGCGGCGGCAGGTGCCGCCGCAGGAAGTCGAGCTGGTCGGCGACGCTGCGCTCGAAGTGCGCGCCGAAGTACGGCTCGAAGTGGCCGATCTCGTAGCGCCGTGCCTCGGCCAGCGTGCCGAGCCGCGCGATCACCTGCTCGGCGGCCGCCACGGGCGCCACGCTGTCATGCGTGCACACCTGGACCAGCACCGGGCAGCGCACCCGCGCCGCATGGCGCACCGGCCGATAGAGGCCGGCCGTGAGCGCGATGCGCGCCACGACCTCCAGGCGGAACCCGGGTGGCGTGAGCGCCCGATAGCCGGCGTCGGCGTCCGGACTGGTCATCATCGCCAGGCTGCCGGGCGGACCCACGATCGGCAGGTAGTGCCTGCGGCCGAACGCCGCCCCGGCCAAATCGCGCAACCCCGCGCCCGTGAGGCGCAGCAGAAGCCCTGGCCCCGCG